>Ga0136636_10002497_pt1 | contig 10952 bp, 10 predicted proteins | sample AntDrymUQ8522106_2_FD_104653 | JGI IMG/M metagenome (GOLD analysis project Ga0136636, IMG submission 104653) | Polar desert sand microbial communities from Dry Valleys, Antarctica - metaG UQ852 (21.06) | ecosystem: Environmental > Terrestrial > Soil > Desert | place: Antarctica: Dry Valley... | reverse complement strand
TGCCGATGCCGGCCGCACGATGCTGGTGTCGCTGCTGTCGGCGGCCACCGGCGCCCAGGCCAGCCCGGCGGTGCCGTCGGCGCCTGTGGCCGCTGCCGTGGCCAGCCGCGGCACGCTGCCGTAAGCGGCGATGCCGGCCGGCGCCACCGTTGCCACGTCGCCATGCAGGCAACCGGCCGCCAGCAGTTCACGCAGCACCCAGCCGGGCCCGCCGGCAGCCTGGAACTGGTTCACGTCGGCATCGCCGTTGGGGTACACCCGGGCCAGCAGCGGCACCTCGGCGGACAGGTCGGCGAAGTCGGTCCAGTCGATGGTGATGCCGGCCGCCCGCGCCACCGCCACCCAGTGGATCAGGTGGTTGGTGGACCCGCCAGTGGCCAGCAACGCGGCCATGGCATTGACGATCACCCGCTCATCGACCAGCTGGCCGATCGGCGTGTAGCGCGCGCGGCGGATGATGCCCAGCAGCGTGCCCACGGCCTCGCGGGTCAGCGCCTCGCGCAGGCCGTCGTGCGGGTGCACGAAGGCCGCGCCGGGCACGTGCAGGCCCATGGCCTCCAGCAGCATCTGGTTGCTGTTGGCGGTGCCGTAGAAGGTGCAGGTGCCGGCGCCGTGGTAGGCGGCCTGCTCGGCCTGCATCAGCGTGTCGCGCCCCACCAGGCCCTGGGCAAACTGCTCGCGCACCTTCGACTTGTCGCCGTTGGAAAGCCCGGTGGACATCGGCCCGGCCGGCACGAACACGCACGGCAGATGGCCGAAGTGCAGTGCGCCGATCAGCAGCCCGGGCACGATCTTGTCGCACACGCCCAGCAGCAGTGCGCCGTCGAATACATCGTGGGTGAGCGCCACTGCGGTGCCCATGGCGATGGTGTCGCGCGAGAACAGCGACAACTCCATGCCCGGCAGGCCCTGGGTGACGCCGTCGCACATGGCCGGCACGCCACCGGCCACCTGCACCGTGGCGCCCCGGCGCAAGGCCTCGTTGCGGATCAACGCCGGATAGCCCTCGTAGGGCTGGTGGGCCGACAGCATGTCGTTGTAGGCCGTCACCACCGCCAGGTGCGGGGCGCGCTCGGCCACCACCCGCAGGCGCTGGTCTCCCGGCATCGCCGCAAACGCATGCGCCACGTTGGCGCAGCCCATGCGCTGGGCGCCGGGCGGCCGGTCGGCCAGCCGCTGCAGGCGGGCCAGGTAAGCCTGGCGCTGCGGTGCGCTGCGCGCGCGGATGCGTTCGGTCAGGGCGGCGATGCGAGGTTTCATGGCGGTGGCCTAGTAACTGGTGTCTTAATTTTGAAGTAACCTGGTTACACAGTCAAGCCGTGGCACCCAGATGCTGCAGCAACAACCGGGCTGCGGTTTCTGGCAAGCTGCCGTTGATGCTTTCCCTGACCGTGCGCGACACCGCTGCCCTGCTCTCGCAGGTGCGCCTGCAGTGGGGTGGGCAGTCCGACCTGTGGGTGTTCGGCTATGCCTCGCTGATCTGGCGCCCGGAGTTCGACGCCGCAGAACACCGCCCCGCACTGGTGCGGGGCTGGCACCGGGCGTTGCGCATGCGCTCGCGGGTGAACCGCGGCACCCCCGAGCAGCCAGGCCTGGTCTATGCGCTGCTGTCGGGGGGCATGTGCCGGGGCATGGTCTACCGCATCCCCCGAGAGCTTGGCCGCGACGAACTGGACCGCCTTTGGCAGCGTGAGATGCCCACTGGCGTGTACGACCCGCGCTGGCTGCGCTGCCAGACAGCCGGCGGCGAAGTGATGGCGCTGGCCTTCACCCTCAGCAGGCGCAGCCCCAACTACACCGGCCGCATCGCCGACGACGACATGCTGCGCATCCTGCAGCAGGCGCAGGGCCGCTATGGCAGCACCCTCGACTACCTGGTGCGCACCGCCGAGACATTGCGCCAGCACCGCATGTGCGACCGGGAGAGCGACCGCCTGCTGGCGCTGGTGCGCCGCGCCGGGCTGGCCTGAGCAGGTTGCCGGGCAGCGTCAGCGTGCCGTCGGCCGCAAGGCTGCGGTGCCGGGGCCTGCGCCGGCATCGGCCTTGCGCGCGCGGATGGCCGCCAGATCGTCCAGCGTATCCACGTCGAGCAGCACGCCGGCATCGTCCAGCTCCATGCCGAACGACGGATAGCGCGCCATCAGGCGACGCGCGCCTTCGTCGCCGGTCAGCTGCACCAGTTCAGAGAACAGTTCGGCGCCGAAACCCACGGGGTGCCCGCGCCGGCCGCGGTGCTGGGCAAACACCACCGCATACTGGGCCAGGCCCTGCGCCACCCGCTGGATGCTGGCGGGCTGCACCAGCGGCATGTCACCCGGCAGCACCAGCCAGCCACCGCCGTGGGGACGCGCCGCCACGCCGGCGGCAATGGAAAAACCCATGCCCAAAGGTCCGCCTCCCGGGCTGCCCACTTCAGGCAGCACCACCACATCGCGCCGGGCCACCCAACGCGTGGCTTCAGCGGCCAGCGGTTCGGTGGTGACCACCACCACGGGCAGGCGGCTCTCGATCGCATGGCCGATGGTCTGCCCCAGCACGCTGACCTCGCCCAGAGCCTGCACCAGCTTGTGATTCGGGCCAGCGAAGCGGCTGCCGCTGCCAGCTGCCAGGACGATGAGGACGGGTTGGGGTTTCATGGCGCGTGGGGTGGGTGTCCTGTTGCTGGCTCCCGGACACCTCTTGGGCATCAAGCATGGGGGCCGCCCACCGCAATCGACAGTCGGAGGTGTACCTAAGGCCAATCACTTAGGGTGCAACCACCATGCCATTGGCGGTTGACAGCCGGCTTGAATCCGGCCTCGGGCAGCGCGGCAGGCGCAGCGGCATACTCGGCGCATGGACCATCGCCTCGCCGACTTGCGCATCGCCGACCTGCGCAAAAGCTACGAACGGGCCGAACTCGACGAGCACGCGGCTGCGGCGGTGCCGCTGAGGCAGTTCGAGCTCTGGCTGCAACAGGCCATCGACGGGCAACTGCCCGAGCCCAACGCGATGACCCTGGCCACCGTGGGCGCCGACGGCCGGCCGTCCACCCGGGTGGTGCTGATCAAGGGCGTCGATGGGCGCGGCCTGGCCTGGTACACCAATTTCAACAGCCGAAAGGGGCAGGAACTGGACGGCAACCCGATGGCGGCGCTGCAGTTCCACTGGGTGGAACTGGAGCGGGTGGTGCGCATCGAGGGCCGGGTGGAACGGGTGGGCGATGCCGAGGCCGACGCCTATTTCGCATCGCGCCCGCTCGACTCGCGCATCGGCGCCTGGGCGTCGCCGCAGAGCCAGGTGATCAGCGGCCGCGTCGTGCTGGTGGCCCAGGCTGCCCGCTACGCCGCGCAGTTCGCGCTGTCTCCTCCACGCCCGCCGCACTGGGGTGGCTTTCGCCTGGTGCCAGACCGCTGGGAGTTCTGGCAAGGCCGCAAGAGCCGCCTGCATGACCGCCTGCGCTACCGGCTCGACGGCGATGCCTGGGTGCGCGAACGCCTGGCGCCCTGAAGCCCGCGCCGCCTGCGCGCGGTCAGCCCCGGCGCACCCGGGCAGCGAAGGTCTTGCGGAACTTCTCCACCTTGGGCGCCACCACGTAGGCGCAATAGCCCTGGCCGGGGTGGTTGGCGAAGTAGTGCTGGTGGTAGTCCTCGGCGGGCCAGTGGTTGTCCTCGGCCGCCAGTTCGGTCACCAGGCGGCCGCCCACGCGGGCATCCGCCTCGGCCATCACCGCCCGCGCCACCTCGGCCTGCCCGGGCTGGTGCCAGTAGATGCCTGAGCGGTACTGCGTGCCGACATCGTTGCCCTGGCGGTTCAACGTGGTCGGGTCGTGCACGACGAAGAAGATCTCCAGGATCTCGCGCAGGCTGATCTGCGACGGGTCGAAGCGCACCCGCACCACCTCGTTGTGCCCGGTGTCACCGTCGCAGACCTGGGCGTAGGTGGGTTGCCTGACATGGCCGTTGCAGTAGCCCGACTGCACCGACAGCACGCCCTGCACCTGCTCGTAGACGGCCTCGGTGCACCAGAAGCAACCGCCGCCGAGGGTGATGAGTTCTTCATTCATGCCTGCTCTCCATGCTCGAACAACCGGCATTGTGGGCGTTCCGGACCTGCGCTGGCAGCCCCGGGGTTTTCAGTGACCGGCGCATGCAGAATCGTGCCATGCGCTTTGATGCACGCCGCCCTTGAACGATCTCTTCTCCACCTTCGGCCTGCTGGAGTGGAAGCCATGGGTGGCGGCGTTGCTGCTGCCACCGGTGCCCCTGCTGGGCTTGCTGCTGCTGGCCTGGTGGTGGCAGCGCCGCCGGCCGGCGCTGTCCACGCTGCTGCTGATGGTGTCGGTGCTGGCGCTCTGGTTCAGTCAATGCCAGGTCACCGGCGCCTTGCTGGAGCGGCAGCTGACGCCCATGCCGTCGCTGTCGACGCAGCGCCTTGCCGAACTGCGGCGCGGCACCAGCGACGGCAAAACCGCCGTCGTGGTGCTGGGCGGCGGGGCGCGCGCGCTGGTGTCGGAGTACGGCGAGTCGCGTTTGGAGAACCCGTCGATGGAGCGCCTGCACTACGGCCTGTGGCTGGCCCGGCAGGTGCAGGCGCCGGTGCTGTTTTCGGGCGGCAACAGCTGGGCCCAGCCCGGGGCGCCCGGCGAGGCCACGATCGCGGCGCGTATCGCCAGCCGCGACTATGGGCGCAACCTGCGCTGGGTCGAGAGCGAGTCGAAAGACACCCGCGGCAATGCGCGACTGAGCCTGCAACTGCTGCAGCAAGACGGCATCACCCAGGTGCTGCTGGTCACGCATGGCTGGCACATGCGCCGCGCGCTGCGTGCCTTCGACGAGGAAGCCCAGCGCATCGGCATGGCCGTGCGGCTGGTGCCCGCACCGATGGGCCTGGTGGCTGACCATCGCCTGTCGGTGATGCAACGCTGGTTGCCCAGCAGCGAAGGCAACCAACGGGTGCGCCAAGCCCTGCGCGAGTGGATCGGCCTGGCTTCCGGCGCCTGATCAGCCTGCAGTGGCGCGCAGCCGCCGGAAACACAAACCCCCTCGTGCCTTGCGACCCGAGGGGGTGGGTGGCCGATGGCCACCATGTGGAGATCCGGAGGATGTTTGTCCGGAGCCCCGTTTCATGCAGAGACTGCACGAAGTGGGTTGCCTTCGATGAAGGCAACGCAACCTTACTCCCCAGGCTCTGGGACTGCAAGCGAAAGTTGATCAGCTCGTTGGGTCAGCGCTTCATCAGCTGCTCGAACAGGCCTTGTACGCGCTGCGTCACCTCGGCGGGCATGCTGATCGTGCGGCCCCATTCACGTTGGGTCTCCCCGGGCCACTTGTTGGTGGCGTCGAGTCCCATCTTGCCGCCCAGCCCGCTGACGGGCGACGCGAAGTCGAGGTAGTCGATCGGCGTCTGGTCGACCAGGGTGGTGTCGCGCACCGGGTCCATGCGGGTGGTGATGGCCCAGACCACGTCCTGCCAGCTGCGGATGTCCACATCGTCGTCTGTCACGACGATGAACTTGGTGTACATGAACTGCCGCAGATAGCTCCACAGCCCGAACATCAGCCGCTTGGCATGGCCGGGGTAGGCCTTGCGGATCGAGATGATCGCCATGCGGTAGCTGCAGCCCTCGGGCGGCAGGTAGAAGTCGACGATCTCCGGGAACTGCTTCTGCAGGATGGGCACGAACACCTCGTTCAGGGCCACGCCCAGCACTGCAGGTTCGTCCGGCGGCTTGCCGGTGTAGGTGGAGTGGTAGACAGCATCGCGCCGGTGCGTCAGCCGGTCGATGCGGAACACCGGAAACCAATCCTGCTCGTTGTAATAGCCGGTGTGGTCGCCGTAGGGGCCTTCCAGCGCGTGCAGGTAGCCGTTGACCTCTTTCACCGGCACGCCGTGGGCGCTGCGGCCGCTGAAGCCGGGCGCCGCCACCGGGATGTGGCCCTCCAGCACCATCTCTGCGGTGGCCGGCACCTGCAACAGGCGCTCGCCCTCACCCACCGAACAGTCGACCAGCTCGGTGGCGCTGCCGCGCAGCAGGCCGGCGAACTGGTACTCCGACAGGGTGTCGGGCACCGGCGTGACGGCACCCAGCGTGGTGGCCGGGTCGGCGCCCAGGGCCACGGCCATCGGGAACGGCCGGCCCGGGTTGGCCCGGGCAAAGTCGCGGAAGTCGAGCGCGCCGCCGCGGTGGGCCAGCCAGCGCATGATGACCTCACGCGGGCCGATCACCTGCTGCCGGTAGATGCCGATGTTCTGGCGCAGGCGTGGCCGGGCGATGGCCTGCGGACCCCGCGTGACGACCAGGCCCCAGGTGATCAGCGGGCCGGCGTCGCCGGGCCAGCAGGTCTGGATCGGCCAGCGCGCCAGATCGATCTCGTCGCCGGCCAGTTGCACCTCGCGGCAGGGGCCGTCGCGGCGGCGCACGGGCTTCATGTCCCAGACTGCCTTCATCATCTGCACCAGGCGCCCAGCGTCCTTCAGGCCGGCCGGCGGCTCGGGCTCCTTGAGCCGGGCCAGCAAGGTGCCGATCTCGCGCAGTTCGCCCACCTCGCTGGCGCCCATGCCCAGCGCCACCCGGCGCGGCGTACCGAACAGATTGGCCAGCACCGGCGTGCTGTGGCCGGTAGGCCGGCTGAACCACAGCGCCGGGCCGCCGGCACGCAGCACCTGGTCGGCCAGCGCGGTCATCTCAAGCTGTGGGGAGACTGGCTGGTCCACTCGACGGAGCTCACCCATGCGCTCGAGTTGAGCGGCAAAGTCGCGCAGATCGCGGTATTTCATGGTTCCAACTGCATAAGAGACTGCATTGATATACTTGACCGGTTATTTCAAGGCTTCCTAGAATCGTTGAAATCTTGTCGATCAAGGGTTAACCCGCATCTCCAGGCGCCTTGCGCCAGTGATGCATGGGATTCCAACCACGCCGGTCCACCTGCACGATGCAGGTTGCAAGGACCGAAGCTTTTCATTATCGACCCCGCAGTCGGGCGCCCCGGTTTCACCGGCACCCTGCACCTGAACGGGTCATCAACTGGGTCTGACATGTCAGCGAAAGCAAGCATTCGCGCTGTGGCGAGCACCTGTGTCGAATCGGCGCGGGTCTTCCTGCGTGACGTGGGCACCGGGCTGCTGGAGGTGAGCCACAACTCCCTGGCGCTGCTCGGCCTGGTGGTGGTCGGCGCAGCACTCTTCACCGGCGGACGCTCGGAGATCCACACTGCCGTCGAGCAGCAGACGCTGGATTGGCTGCTGGCCCGCCAGGAGGCGCGCGACCCGCAGGCGGCCGACGTGCGGCCCGAGCCGGAACCCGGCGCGGTGGCGCGCGCCACCGCGGCCGACCCCAAGGCCCTGCCCCGCCAGCAGGCGGCGGTGGCCATCTGGCTGGCACGCCGTTACAAGGTGGCGCCCGAGCCGGTGAGCCGTCTGGTGCAGGAAGCCTGGGCCGTGGGCCACCGTGTCGGGCTCGACCCGACGCTGATCCTGGCGATCATGGCGGTGGAATCGAGCTTCAATCCGTTCGCGCAGAGCGCCATGGGCGCCCAGGGCCTGATGCAGGTGATGACCCGGGTGCACGACGACAAGTACGAGGCCTACGGCGGCGTGCGTGCCGCCTTCGACCCGGTGGCCAATCTGCGCGTGGGTGTGCAGGTGCTCAAGGAGTGCATCGCCCGCGCCGGCAGCCTGGAGGCCGGCCTGCGCTTCTACGTGGGTGCCGCGCTGAGCGGTGACGACGGTGGCTACGTGGGCAAGGTGCTGACCGAACAATTGCACCTGCGCCAGGTGGCCGATGGCCGCAGCGTGGCGGTGAACGCCAGCAATGTGGCACCGCTGCCGGCAAGGCCCGAGCCGGCCGAGCCGGTGACCCTGCCGGCGGTGGACCCCAGCGCGTCCGCGCCGGCCGACGAACGGGTGGCGCTGAACCGCTGAACCGCTGAACCGCTGAACCGCTGACTCGCCGCTTGGCAGAGGCTGTCCGCTAGAATCCAAGAGTTCGCGCGACTGGCGATAGGGTGGACCGGCTGCAACGCCGGCCTGCCCGAGGTGGACCACCACCGTGGAGCGCGAACCGGCCCTGTCAAGGGCGGCCCTGCCGGCCGCCGCCGAACCAGCCGTTCGCCTGGGCAGCCCGGATCCGGGCCTCGCGTGTGCTGCGGCGGAAGCCCCGTGCACAGGCGCTTGCTGCCGGGTTTCAACCCCACAGGACTGCCCCATGTTTGACCGCAACCAATCCACCATCGCCAATGTCGACCCCGAACTGTGGGCGACCATCCAGCTGGAGAACGCCCGCCAGGAGGCGCACATCGAGCTGATCGCCAGCGAGAACTACGCCTCGCCGGCGGTGATGCAGGCCCAGGGCTCGCAGCTGACTAACAAGTACGCCGAGGGCTACCCCGGCAAGCGTTACTACGGCGGCTGCGAGCATGTCGACGTGGTCGAGCAGCTGGCCATCGACCGGCTGAAGACCCTGTTCGGCGCAGAAAACGCCAATGTGCAGCCCAACTCGGGCTCGCAAGCCAACCAGGCGGTCTTCTTCGGCCTGCTGCAGCCGGGCGACACCATCATGGGCATGAGCCTGGCCGAGGGCGGCCACCTCACCCACGGCATGCCGCTGAACATGTCGGGCAAGTGGTTCAAGGTGGTCAGCTATGGGCTGGACGCCAGCGAGGCGATCGACTACGACGCGATGGAGCGCCTGGCGCACGAACACCGGCCCAAGCTGATCATCGCCGGCGCGTCGGCCTATTCGCTGCGCATCGACTTCGAGCGCTTCGCCCGGGTGGCGAAGGCGGTTGGCGCCTATTTCCTGGTCGACATGGCGCACTACGCCGGCCTGATCGCCGCCGGCGTCTACCCGAACCCGGTGCCCCACGCCGACGTGGTGACCAGCACCACCCACAAGACGCTGCGCGGCCCGCGCGGCGGCCTGATCCTGATGAAAGACGCATTGGCCAAACGCATCAACAGCGCCATCTTCCCGGGCATCCAGGGCGGCCCGCTGATGCATGTGATCGGCGCCAAGGCGGTGGCCTTCCAGGAAGCGCTGCAACCGGCCTTCAAGGTCTACCAGCAGCAGGTCGTGCAGAACGCGGCCGTGATGGCCCAGACGCTGGCGCAGCGCGGCCTGCGCATCGTCAGTGGCCGCACCGAGAGCCATGTGATGCTGGTCGACCTGCGCCCCAAGGGCCTGACCGGCAAGGACGCCGAGGCCGTGCTGGGCAGCGCCCACATCACCTGCAACAAGAACGGCATCCCGAACGACCCGCAGAAGCCGATGGTGACCAGCGGCATCCGCCTGGGCAGCCCGGCGATGACCACGCGCGGCTTCCGCGACGACCAGGCGCGCCAGACGGCCCACCTGATCGCCGACGTGCTGGACCAGCCGCACGACGCCGCCATCATCGCGGCGGTGCGCGCCAAGGTGGCGGTGCTGACGCGCGACTTCCCGGTCTACCGCTGAGCAGCGGGCCCGGGTAGCGCCGCTGAAGCCCGCCGATGCGCTGCCCTTACTGCAGCCACCAGGAAACGCAGGTCGCAGAGACCCGTGAATCCGACGAGGGCGACGTGGTGCGGCGCCGCCGCCGCTGCCTGAAGTGCGACAAGCGCTTCACCACCTACGAGCGTGCCGAGATCGCGCTGCCGGCGGTGGTCAAGAAGGACGGCGCGCGGGTCGAGTTCGACCCGGCCAAGCTGCGCGGGTCGATGTTGCTGGCGCTGCGCAAGCGGCCGGTCAGCGTCGAACAGATCGATGCGGCGATCGACCGCATCCAGGACAAGCTGCTGGCCACCGGCGCGCGTGAACTGCCCAGTTCCCGCCTGGGCGAACTGGTGATGCGCGAGCTCAAGCGCATCGACAAGGTGGCCTACGTGCGCTTTGCCTCGGTCTACCGCAGCTTCGAAGACGTGGACGAGTTCCGCCAGCTGATCCGGGACATCTGACCCGCCCGGCACGGCCCCCCGCTGGTGGGGGGCGGTGCTGCCCCCCCAACCGGGGCCCCTCCCCGACCTGCCCGCCAAACCCCCCGTCGCCCCCCCGCCGGGGCGACGCGCCGCCGCGCGCAGATTCCTAAAGTGTGCCCATCGACCACCCGCTGGAGCACACCATGCAAGCCACCACCGCCCTGCACCGCACCGCCAACGCCCGCCGCCCCCGGCGCGGCCTGTCGCTGGTGGAATTGCTGTGCGTGCTGGCCATCAGCCTCGTGCTGCTGGGCGGCGCGCTGCCCTTGCTGAACGACCTGCAGCAGGGCCAGCGCCTGCAGGCCACTGCCGCGCTGCTGGAAACCGACATCCACCTCGCGCGCAGCACCGCCATCAACACCGGGCAGCCGGTGCGGCTGGTGGTGCAGGCAATGGCGTCGGGTGGCAGTTGCTACCTGCTGCACAGCGGCCCCGCCGACGGCTGCAACTGCGTTGAAGCCGGCGTGGCCCGCTGCGAGGCCGGCGCACGCGCACTGCGCATCGAGGTGCTGCCGCCAGCCGCAGGCGTGACGATTGCAGCGCTGTCGCGCCCGCTGGTGTTCGACGGCCGCAAGGCCACCGTCACGCCCACGGCCACGCTGCGGCTGGCGGCGCGCGACGGCCGCACCATCCACCAGGTGGTGAACATCATGGGCCGGGTGCGGTCGTGCACGCCGGGCGGCGCCGTTGGCGGCCTGCGCTCCTGCGATTGACGCCCCCCGATCCGGGGGGCGGCGACGGACGGCCCGCCACGCCGGATGAACGGCATGGCATCCGGTGGCTGGCCGCGCCGCGCTGCTGATAATCCACACATGCAAGCCGCCATCCCAGCCCGCCCCATCCGCGCCGGCTTCACGCTGGTCGAGTTGATGATCGCGCTGGCCATCATGGCCATCTTGGCGGCCGTGGCCTGGCCGTCGCTGCAGGAGGCGATACAGAAGAGCCGCCGGGCCGACGCGATGTCGGCGCTGGCCATCATCATGCAGGCGCAAGAGCGCTGGCGTGCGAACAACCCG
>Ga0136636_10002496_pt1 | contig 10954 bp, 9 predicted proteins | sample AntDrymUQ8522106_2_FD_104653 | JGI IMG/M metagenome (GOLD analysis project Ga0136636, IMG submission 104653) | Polar desert sand microbial communities from Dry Valleys, Antarctica - metaG UQ852 (21.06) | ecosystem: Environmental > Terrestrial > Soil > Desert | place: Antarctica: Dry Valley... | reverse complement strand
TGTCTCCCTGTCTCCTCCCCACTCACACCGCCTGCCGCGCCTCCGCCAGCAGCGCCCGCGCCCGCGCCACCATGCTTTGCAGCCTCAGGTTCTCGGGGCTGCCTGCGGCGGTCTCGGCCACCGCCGCGAGCCGCTGCTCCAGCTCGCTCACCAGCAACGCCTGGGGGCGCGCCGCCTCGCCTTTGGAGATCTCGACGATGGCGCGGGTGCCGGCCTGCAGCGCGGCGGCAAGCGGCGGCGCCAGCAGGATCAGCGGCAAGCCGCCAAGCTCGGCCAGCGCCATGATCAGCACCACCACCAGCACCGGGTTCACGCCGATCCCGCGCCGCAGCAGAAATGGCGCCACCCACAAGCGCAGCAGCGTCAGCGCGACCAGTGCGGCCACCAGCACGCCCGCCGCAACGGGCTGCCCCTGGCTCAGCGCCACCAGCGCGCCCGGCAGCACCGCCAGGGTTGGCCCGAGCAGCGGTACGACCTGGGCCAGGCCGCCCGCCAGCGCCAGCACCGCCGCGCCCGGCAGGCCCGCCAGCTTGTAGATCACCAGCAGCGCCACCGTGGTGAGCACAGCCATCGCGACCACGCCCCGCACGTAGATGCCCACCTCGCCGTACACCGCCGTGCTCAGCGCGCGCACGCGTGTGCGCGCATCCAGTGGCAGCAGCGAGAGCCAGAGCCGCACGATACGCTGCTCGTCTACCAGCCAGTAGAAGCCGAGCGCGGCCGCGCCGAGCGCGAGCGCCGTAAGCGTGAGTAGCTGGAGCCCCGCGCCGAGCAGCAGCTGGCCGAGCGCGTCGTCGTCGCCAAGCAGGCGCGCGCTCAGCTCCTCGCTGCTTGGCAGCTGCGCGGCGAGCGTAAAGGCCCAGCCACCCTGTGCGACCAGCCAGTCCGTGCTGCGGACATACCAGAGCGGCAGACGGTCGATGAGCTGCGCCATGTCGCCCGCCAGCAGTAGCCCGAAACCGATTCCCAGGGCAATGATCAGCAGCAGGCTGCCGCCAAACACCAGGGCGGCAGCCCGCGAGCGTGATATACCTCTGGCGCTCAGTCGCTTCACGAGGGGCGCCAGGCCCGCCGACACGGCCACGGCGATGGCGAGCAGCTGGGCGGCCTCGCGCATCTGCCAGAGCGCCAGGGCGAGCAGCACGATCCCCAGGGCCACGGCGGCGCGAAGCGCTACAAGCCGCAGGTTCATCGCGCTACCTCCAGCGCAAGCGGCATAGACGCCACGCCTTGCTCCGCAGCCTCGCCAGCCAGGAGCACGTCGAGGTCGAGCAGGATGCGCTCCAGACGCTCCTCGCTCTCATCGATCGCCGCGTGGGCGACGTCGTCCTTGGCGCGCAGGTGGCCTGCGATATCGGCGGCCATCTCGCGGGCGCTGTAGCGCAGCTTGTCCGCCATCGCGCGCCCCGCAGGCATCACTTCGTCTGCGGTTGCCCGCCGCTCAATCCAGGCTACAAAGAGCACCTGGAGCGTGGCCGCCAGCGGGATCGCCAGGAGCGCGCCCACCGGGCCGAAGAGCGCCGCAAAGCCCACAAATGCCAGCAGCGTCACCACCGGGCTCACGCCTACCGTCTCGTCCATCACACGTGGGGCCAGGAAGTTATTCTCAAGCTGCTGCACGATCGTTCCCACAATGAGGGCGGCGATGGCCTGCTGCGGACCCTCGCTCAGGCTCACAGCTACCGCCACGCCGATGGCAACAAATGGCCCAATAAAGGGGATCATCTCCAGCGCCCCGGCGATCACGGCCAGCAGTAGCGCGTAGGGCACGCCAGCCACCCAGTAGCCCACCAGCGAGAGGCTGCCTACCGTCACCGCCAGGATGAGCTGGCCGCGCAGGAAGTCGCCGATGCGCTCCTCGATCTGCGCCCAGACAGCCTCGGCGCCCGCGCGGCGCTCCATCGGCAGCAGCAGCAGCAGGCCGCGCACCGAGCGCTCGCGGTACAGCAGCCAGTAGTAGGCGAAAATAAGCGTGCAGGCGGTGACGAAGGCAAGGTAGCCCAGCGCGGGGAGGGTAGCCATGGCCTGCCCTGTGAGATCGCCCGCATCCATGGCCGGGGCGGTGGGCGGCGTGGCCTCAAGGCGCGACCCAAGCTGGCGGAAGAGCCGCATGTCGGAGCCGAGCAGCCAATCGCGCGCTCCGCTGTAGAAGCTTGGCACTGCCGCCTGGAGCGCGCCGGCCTGGCGCGCCACCAGGGGCACCACAACCATAACTGCGCCGACGACCGCGCCGATCAGCAGCAGGATAGCGGCGCTGGCGGCGGCAAAGCCAGGCACGCGCCACGCGCGCAGGCGGCTTGCCAGGGGGCGCAGTGCTGTGGCGAGCAGCAGCCCGAGAAAGACGCTGGCGAGCACGTTGCGCACGCTCAGCAGCAGCGCGAAGCCGAGCAGCAGCAGCAGCACGACCAGTGTGGCGAGAGCGGTGTCGCGCAGGGGGCGGCCCGGCGCAGCGGTGGGCTTGGTTGGTTCGTTGAGTTCCATCGGCAAAGGCGGAGGCAAGAAGCGTGCCGCGCGGGCGGTGTGCCTAAAGGGCGCCGGGCGTTAAAACGCCACCGCCTCGCCGCGCACCTCGGCGCGCGCCCGATCACCAGGGGCAAGATCGAGCCCGGCGGCGACGCGGGCGTACACGCGAGGCCCACCGGCTAGCTGCAGCTCGACCATCTGGTCTGCGCCGAAGTAGCTACATTCGACGACGGTGTGGGGCGCGTCCTGGTCGGGGGTGAGCGCGACCAGCTCGGGGCGCACGAGCAGTTCGACCGGGCCGTGGGCCGGGCGGGCGAGGGCCACGCGGCCGAGGATACATGTTGCCGTAGCCCCGTCGGCGGCGCCGGGGAGGAAATTGGCCGCGCCCACGAAGGCCGCCACCTCGCGTGAGGCCGGGCGCTCGTAGAGCTCGCGGGGCCGTGCCACCTGAACCACGCGCCCCTTGAGCATCACCGCCACCACGTCGGCGAGGCTCAAAGCCTCCTCCTGATCGTGGGTAACGAAGAGGGCCGTTACGCGCTCGTGGCGCAAGATATGGCGCACCTCGGCGCGCACCGCCTGGCGCAGGCCGGCGTCCAGGTTCGAGAAAGGCTCGTCGAGCAGCAGCAGGGTGGGGTTGGGGGCCAGGGCGCGGGCCAGGGCCACGCGCTGCTGCTGGCCACCAGAGAGCTGGTGTGGCATGCGCCGTCCCATCCCAGCCAGCCCCACCAGGGCGAGCAGCTCGGCCACGCGGGTGGAGCGATCAGGGGCGCGCCCGAGGCCGTAGGCCACGTTCTGCTCGACGCTCAGGTGCGGGAAGAGCGCGTAGTCCTGAAACACCATCCCCACGCTGCGCTGCTCCGGCGGCAGCCCCGCGCCGCAGGGCGAGACGACGGTGCGCTCGCCGATGGTGATCACCCCTGCGTCTGGCAGATCGAAGCCGGCGATCAGGCGCAACAGGCTCGTTTTGCCGCAGCCGCTGGGGCCGAGCAGGGCCACAAACTGCCCAGGTGCAATCGCCAGATCCACCTCGTCTACCGCGGTGTGAAGGCCGTAGCGTTTAGTAAGCCCCCGCGTGGCAAGGGCGGAGGGCTGCGTGATTATTGCCTGCATCGGGTCATTATAGCGCAGCCCGCTCCTCCTCCCCGGCCCGCTCCTGGGCCACCATAAGTGCCATGGCGAGGGCCGAGATCAGCAGCAGGATCAGGGCGGGGGCGGCGGCGCGGGTGAACATCGCCTCGGAGGTAGCGCTCCAGACCATGGTGGCCAGGGTGGGGAAGCCGCTCGGGCCGAGCAGCAGCGTGGTGGGCAGTTCTTTGATCGCCGTGAGGAACACTAGGGCGCTCCCCGCGAGCATGCCCGGCGCCAGCAGCGGCGCGGTGATGCTGGCAAGCACGCCGAACGGATGGCGCCCCAGCGAGCGGGCGGCCTCTTCTACACGCGGGTTGAGCTGATGCAGGGTGGTGCGCAGGCTGCCGACGGCCTGTGGGAGGAAGCGCACTGTGTAGCCGATCAGCAGCATCGGCAGGGTCTGGTAGAGCAGTGGCACGTAGGTGGCGCCAAAGAAGACCAGGGCCAGCGCCACTACCAGGCCGGGCAGGGCGTAGCCGAGGTAGGCGACATGCTCGATCAGGCGGCTGAGCTTGCCGGGGAAGCGCACCGTTAGCAGGGCCACTGGCAGCGCGCAGGCCACGGTGACGACGGACGCGAGGCTGGCGGCAAGCACCGAGTTGCCCGTGGCCTGCCAGAGCATGTCGAGCTGCTGTCCATTGCTGAGGCCACGCACAAGCCAGTAGCTCAGGGCGCCGAGCGGCATGCCCACGCCCAGCAGGGTGAGCCCGGCGCAGTAGAGCATGGCGGGCCAGCGCCACCAGCCCAGGGCCACCAGCCTGCGCGGGCGGGCCACAGCGCAGGTGGTGCGGCTCATACTGGGGCGTCCGCGCACCAGCCGCTCCAGCCCGAGCAGGCCCACGGTGAGGAGCACCAGCAGTAGCGAGAGCAGCGCGGCGCCGCTGCGGTCGAACGATCCTCGGTACTGCACGTAGATCGCGCGAGTGAACGAGTCGAACTGCAGCAGCGACACGGCGCCGAAGTCGCTCAGGGTGTAGAGCGCCACCAGCAGGCCGCCCACGGCAATGGCAGGGCGCAGCTGGGGCAGCAGGATGCGGAAGAAGAGCTTCAGCGGGCCGTCACCCATGCTGCGGGCTGCCTCCTCTACGGCGGGGTCGCAGCGACGCAGGGCCGCGCGCACCATCAGCAACACGTACGGGTAGCTACACAGCGTGAGGGCGAAGAGGGCGCCGCCGAAGCCGTAGATCGAGGGCAGGCGCTCGACGCCAATGGGCGCCAGGAGCTGCTGGAGCAGCCCGCGCGGGCCGAGCACGGCGATGATCGCGAAGCCGGCGATGTAGGAGGGGACGGCCAGGGGTAGCAGCGTGGCCACCGACCAGAGTCGGCGCAGCGGCAGGTCGGTGGCCACGGTGAGCCATGCCACAGGCAGGGCAACCAGAATGCTCATACCGGCGACGCCCAAAGCCAGGGCGGCGCTGCCGGTGAAGACGGCCAGGGTGCGCGGGCGCAGTAGGGCCGCCCATGCCTCGGGGCCGGCGTCGGCGGCCCGCAGGAAGAGATACAGCAGCGGCAACACGCCCAGGGCGACCACACCCATGCTCAGGGCGATCAGCAGCCAGGGCCGGGGCTTGCGACGGCGGCCGGCGGCTGTGGGCGGCGCGAGCGCGCGGTTGAGTGTGGTCATTGGCGGTGTTGAGGCGCTACTACAGCGCCCCAACCTCCTGAAGCAGCTTCAGGGTGCCTTGCAGATCGCTTAGCCGATTCAGGTCGAGCTCGGGGGTCTTGATCTCGGCCAGCGGCTTGAGGCGCGGATCGGGCTGCACGCCAGCTGCCAGCGGGTACTCGAACGTCTGCTCCGAGAAGTAACGCTGGCCTGGCTCAGAGAGCAAGTAGGTAACAAATTGCTGCGCGGCGCCTGCGCTTCGGGCGGTGTTGAGGATACCCACGCCAGCGATGTTGATCAGCGCGCCCACGTCGCCGTCGGCGGGGTAGTAGTTGGCTACCTTGAGCGTGTCGCCGGACTCTTGCTGGAGCTGGTAGAGGTAGTAGTGGTTCACGAAGCCTGCGTCGATCTCGCCGGCGGCCACGGCCTGCACAATCGCCGCGTTCTTCTCGTAGGTGCGCGTCTCGTTGGCGATCATGCCCTCAAGCCAGCCCTTGGTGGCCTGCTCGCCCAGCTGTGTGCGCATCGCCGTCACGAAGGCCTGGAACGATCCGTTGGTGGGCGCCCAGCCCACGCGGCCCTGCCACTCCGGGGCCACAAAGCCTGTGATCGAGGTCGGCAGATCGGCCTCGCTCAGCTTCTCGCTGTTATAAACCACTACGCGGGCGCGCCCGCTGATGCCCACCCAGTCGCCTTCTGCGGAGCGGAAGCGCGGCTCGACGGCGTTGAGCGTGCCCTCAGGCAGCTTGGCCAGCAGACCCGCCGCGTCCAGGGCGCCAAGGGCGCCGGCATCCTGCGCGAAGAACATGTCGGCCGGACTGTTCGCGCCCTCCTCAAGGATCGTTGCGGCAAGCTCGGCCGTGTCGCCGTAGCGGGCCTCAACGGCGATGCCAGTGGCCTGAGTAAACTGCTCGAAGATCGGGGCGACTAGGCTCTCGCTGCGGCCTGAGTAGACGACGATCTTCTCGGTGCTTGATGTCTGCGCGGCACTAGGCACGGCGGCTGGCGTGCTGCCGCAGGCCACAAGGCCGAGGGCAGACATCAGCACTATATATCGGCGGAGCCGCATGAGCGGGATCCCTTCTGTAGCGATTGCACGCAGGTGAACAGAAGCTTGCCTAGGTGGATGTTAGTATAAGCTAACCCCCGGTACAGCGCAAGCGTCATTTAGCAGCTTTTTAAACCTAAATCTTGCTAAACTCTGCGCCAGCCCATGTGATGCAGCGGCACGCCCGACGATAATGAGCGAATAAATAAAGCCGGGAGGCGGTCTTGGCAACCGCCTCCCGGCTATCGGCTATCGGCTATCGGCTATCGGCCTACTCCCCCTTCACAGCAGTCCATAGGTCGGTAAACGCAGTGCTGCCCTGCATGCGCTGTGCCCACTCCAGGCGTTCCCGCACCGTGACATCGGGGGCGAAGCCCTCCGCGTACAGATCCTTCACTTCTTGCGAGAGCAAGGGCACAGCGTCCTTGTTGGGTGTGAGGTAGCCGATATACTCGGTGTTCTGCGCCGCGTTCTCGGGCCGCATCAGGAAGTCCATAAAGACGTGGGCGGTGTAGGCGTTGGGCGAGTCTTTCAGAATCGCGATGTTATCCATCCAGATCATGCCGCCCTCTTTGGGGATCACGAACCTGATGTCGGGGTTGCCGGCGAACTCGTCGCCCAGGCCGTTGCGGGCCTGCATCGCCATGCCGCTCCAGGCGTGGGCCAAAACGTACTCTCCCGAAGCTAGCTTGCGGTTTACGTCGGAGCTGTTGTAGGCCGCCAGGAAGGGCTTCTGCGCGATCAGCAGCTCCTCGGCCTGCTTGAGGATCGCCGGGTCTTCCTCGTTCAGCGAGCTGCCGAGCAGCTTCAGGGCGGCGGCCGGCGTCTCGCGCTCGTCGTCCAGCATGCTGAAGCGGCCCGTGAACGGCTCGACCTGCGCAGGGTCGAGGAGGGCCGACCAGCTGTCGATGCCGTTCGGGAACTCCTTGGCGTTGTAGGCGATCCCGGTGATGCCGTACATATACGGCAGCGAGTAGGTGTTGCTCTTGTCGAATAACTGATCCAGCAGCCCTGAGTCAAGATGCGTCAGATTCGGCAGCAGCGCCTTGTCGAGCGGCGCCACCAGGCCCTCGGTTGCCAGAATACTCACGGCGTAATCGCTCGGGACTACCAGATCGTAGCCGGAGTTGCCGGCCCGCACCTTGGCGATCATATCCTCGTTCGAGTCGAAGGTGTCGACGATCACCTTCACGCCGTACTCGGTCTCGAACGCCTCCAGCAGCGCCGGGTCGATGTAATCCGACCAGTTGTAGAAGTAGAGCTCGGCGCTCAGCTTGCTCGTATCCACTTCGCCGCTCGCCGTGGCGGCCGTGCCGCCTGGGGTACCTGCACTCTGCTCACCGCCCGTGTTGCCGCCGCCGCACGCCGCGAGCAACAACGCCAGAATTACGATCCAAAGGCTCCGTCTCAGCATCTGCGTTCCTTCCTGTCTACACAACCATTCCATAGTGACAAAGACAAGGAGACAAGGAGCGCCTATCAGTGGAACCGAGCCCTCGCCCGGTCTCCTTGTCTCCTTGTCTCCTTGTCTCCCTGTCTCCCCATCAATTACGCCGCTGCACCGCCTGCGAGAGCACCACCAGGCTGATCGAGAAGAGCAGCATGAGCGTAGAGATGGCGTTGATCTCGGGCGTTACCGCGCGTCGCACCTTGTTATACACCTCCACTGGCAGCAGCGAGGTGCCGGGGCCGGAGAGGAACAGCGAGATGATAAAATCGTCCAGCGAGAGCGTAAAAGCAAGCAGCGCGCCGCCGATGATGCCCGGCAGGATCAGCGGGAAGGTGACGCGCCAAAACGTGTTCCACGCGTTGGCCCCAAGGTCGGCTGCCGCCTCCTCCAGCCGCAGGTCGAAGTTCTTCAGGCTGGTGCGCACCACCACCACCACAAACGAGATGCTAAACGCGATGTGCGCGATGATCACGGTGGTCAGGTTGCGCCGCAGCGTCTGCCCCGTAATGCGCTGGAAGAGCTCGAAGGCGAAGGCCGAGAAGGCCAGCAGGGCCACGGCCATCACGATCTCGGGGATCACAATCGGCAGGTAGAGCAGCGCGTCGGTGGCGTTGCGCCCACGAAAGCGGTAGCGCTCCAGCGCCAGGGCCACCAGTGTGCCCAGGATCGTAGAGACCACAGTGGAGACGAAGGCCACGTAGAGCGTGTTCCCGGCGGCGCCCATCAGCCGCTCGTTGGCGAACAGGCGCGTATACCAATCCAGCGTGAAGCCTGTCCAGCGTACGCCGAACTCGTCTCTGGTGAACGAGAAGATCACCAGGATGGCGATCGGCACATACAAGAACAGGTACATCACCACGGCGTGCGTGGTAAGGCTGAACCCGCCCCAGCTGAGCCGGCCCCGCTCGACGGTAGGCTTCGCCGGCCGGACGGTTGCCTGCGACGTGGCCTCTGCGCTCATCGGTCCTCCTCGCTGGTGGTGCGAAAGTAGAGCAAGATCAGCACCAGCAACACCAGCATCATCGCCATCGCCATGGCCGACCCAAGCGGCCAATTGGGCGGGTTCGAGCGCAGAAAGAGCCGCTGGATCAGGTTGCCCAGGTAATCTACCTTGGCGCCGCCCAGCAGCTCGCTCACCACAAACTGGCCGAGCGTTGGGATGAACACCAGCACTGAGCCGGCGGCGATACCCGGCATGGTCATTGGCAGCATCACGCGCAGAAAGCCTCGCCAGCGACTCGCCCCAAGGTCGGCTGCGGCCTCTAGCAGCGTGAAGTCGAAGCGGTCGATGGCGGCGTAGAGCGGCAGCACCATAAACGGCAGTTCGCCGTAGACCAGGCCGAGCAAGGTGGCGCCCTCGGTGTTCAGCAGGTTCAGCTGGGGCAGGCCAAGGTTGCCCAGCGCGCTGTTGATCAGGCCGTTGTTGGAGAGGATAATCTGCCAGGCGTAGATGCGGACAAGAAAGTTCGTCCAGAACGGGATGAGGATCAGGAAGAGCAGCGGGGTGCGCCAGCGGGCGGGCTGCCGCACAATGAAGAGCGCCAGCGGATAGCCAAGCAGCAGGCAGGCCAGCGTGGTGAGCAGGCTCACCCAGATCGAGCGCAGGTAGGCGTTGACATAAATCGAGCGCGTGAAGAGCGTGGTGTACTGCTCGATCGTGAACTGCCAGACAATATTCCCGCGCGGCCCGTTGGTCATAAAGCTGTAGATCAGAATGATCAGCAGGGGCAGGGCGAAGAAGAGCACCAGCCAGAGCAGGCCAGGCGAGAGCAGCAGCGTAAGGTTGCGCCGCTCACGCCGCTGCCGCTCACGCTCCAGGGTGTTAAGAGCCATTGGGCACTCCTACTCGGTGAGCACAAGCGCGTTATCGGGCGGGCAGACAAGCACGGCGGGCTCGCCGGGCTGCCAGTAGGCGTCGCGGTCGAGCGTGCTGAAGGTGTTCTGCTCCCAAACATCCAGCGTGCGCTGCGGGTTGAGCCGCACCGTCACGCGCGTATCGCTGCCGATGTAGCTCACTAGTTCCACCTTGACGGGCAGCGTGAAGGCGTGCTCGGCCTTGGCGTCGCCGGGGGCGAACATGCGCACTTTCTCGGGGCGAATGGAGAGCGTGGCGGCCTCGCCGATGGCCACCGGGCGCGGGGTGATGCCGCGCAGCTTCAGGCCGTCGGCCGTCTCGATCGTGGCGTAGTTATCGCCGTGCTCGATCACAGTGCCGTCGATGAAGTTCGTCTCGCCGATAAAGTCGGCCACGAACTTGCAGGTTGGGCGCTCGTAGATCTCGGTGGGCGAGCCCACCTGCAGCACCTTGCCCTGGCTCATCACGGCGATCCGGTCCGACATCGTCAGCGCCTCCTCTTGGTCGTGGGTGACAAAGATAAAGGTAATGCCGACGCGGCGCTGTAGGCCCTTAAGCTCCAGCTGAAGCTCCTTGCGCAGCTTCTGGTCGAGCGCGCCGAGCGGCTCATCCAGCAGCAGCACCTCGGGGCTGTTCACTAGCGCGCGGGCCAGCGCTACGCGCTGCTGCTGGCCGCCGGACATCTGGCGGGGGCGGCGCTCGGCGAAGCCTGTAAGCCGCACCTGATCCAGCGCCTCCTGCACGCGCGGCCCGATCTCAGACTTAGCGATGCGCTTCATCTCCAGGCCGAAGGCCACATTTTGGGCGACTGTCATGTGGGGAAAGAGCGCGTAGGACTGGAAGACGGTGTTGACGGGGCGCTGGTGGGGTGGGGTGGTGGACATCTCGCGGCCGTGGATGCTGATCTCGCCGCTGGTGGGGTACTCGAAGCCGGCGATCATGCGCAGCGTGGTGGTCTTGCCGCAGCCACTGGGGCCGAGCATGGAGAAGAACTCCCCGTCGCGGATGCGCAGCGACACATGATCTACCGCGTACACATCGCCGAACTGCTTCACAACGTCGCGGAGCTCGATGGCGTTTCCGTCGCTCAACGCTGGCCTCCTGGGCAAGCCGGAAACTTAGGGGACACACGGGCCATCTGGCGGAGTCGCCGCTGGTGCTGCCTCGTTGCCTGTACCATTTGGAATGGTTAAGTATACCATAATTTAACCAGCGGGCGCCTCTGCGCGGGCGCGGCGCCCCCGTGCCTGGCGGCTGAACGCCGCGCCGGCCGGGCCGACAGCCGCGCGTCCGCCTACGCGGACGCAGCACGGCGTCGGCGCAGGCCGACGCGCGGCGCGCAGCGCCTCTGTGGCGCGACTTCAGTCGCCCGCTGCCCCGCCTCGCCCGAAACCATACGCCACC
>Ga0136636_10002495_pt1 | contig 10955 bp, 8 predicted proteins | sample AntDrymUQ8522106_2_FD_104653 | JGI IMG/M metagenome (GOLD analysis project Ga0136636, IMG submission 104653) | Polar desert sand microbial communities from Dry Valleys, Antarctica - metaG UQ852 (21.06) | ecosystem: Environmental > Terrestrial > Soil > Desert | place: Antarctica: Dry Valley... | reverse complement strand
CAGAAATATACACCTGATGGCAGATCAGCTAAATTCATTCTGTGGATATAACTGTAAGCAGGAATACTGGATTTATAAACTTGCATCCCATAGATATTGGTGATCATAACTTCATAGTCCTGCACATGCGAGAGGCCTGAATTTAATTCAAGGATACAATGCTCGTTGTGGATGGGGTTGGGGTAAAGATTAAATTCAAGTGATTTTATGGGTAATTTAGTGGACATTGAGGATTTATCACAAGGACTACCTTCTAACACACCGAGCAGATGATTTGGTGTTTTTGGAATAGTCCTTTTATTAAAAGTATTCAATTTGATGCTGTGTTGTTTTACTTGACACGCCATACCCAAACTATCAGGATATTCAATGACATGCATAGACTTAACGGTGCTACTTGAATTGATATAAATTCTGCCATCTGGCTGCAGATCGAGCATCAGGAAAGTAGTACTGAATGGATCCATGAAGCCATCATAATGTGCTACTTCAAGCAATTGAAGCGGTTGAGTCCATGTGTCAATTTGATATATGGAGGTGTTTGAACTGATGTAGAGGAACCTGGAATTGGGAGAAAAGGCTGAGCCAGCACCTGGATAAAGTATTGAGTCCAAAGCTAAGAATTGAGGATTGTATAAGATCCCGTTACAACGATCATAATCAAATAATTCAAGACCACAAGAATTCTCAAAGCGGGCATACTTGGATCCATCAGGCGATATGGAAGGTACTCCAGCAGCAGCACAATTGATGTTGAATCCTTGACCTATTTCTTGTTGGTGATTAAAATAAATGCCACTTGAATCCAATTTTATAAAATTAAATTTCGGAATGTTTAGTTCTGGAAGTATGATCCACCAATCTTCACCATTTCCGTGTTTTGTGTATGCCAATTGTTCAAAATTACCTTCTATGATGGGCTGATTCTTTGTAATAACCTTTAAGCCGTTGGGCACCTGATCAATAATAGTGTAATACAAGGGACTTAGGAAATAGGGTTGCCCTTGTCCTGATGCAAGCATTAAATTCAAATGTATCAACATCCATTTGTTTGACCATTTACTGTGTTTGATGATTACATTATTTTGAAAAGTGAATCCGCCGCCATCTTTTTGGTCTTGAAATAATATTTTATCAAAACTCAAGCTGTCACTGTTTTCTATGTATTTGTGTTGAGCATCAAATATTCTGTTGATATTGGAATAAAAGAGCAAATTGCCAATACTGTCACAAATAGAAGCAACGGAGGTCCTAAATCCCATGAGAGAAGGTGTGTCAAAGGTCTTGAAGGTATCAGTTGATACATCAAATATGCAAGTTTTAAAATTTGGATCTCCCTTACCTGCATCATAACCATAAGGCCATTTGCTGTAATATTTTTGTGCTGAAAGTTGGGTTGCTGCTAATAGCAGCAACCCGTATAGGATGTATTTCATTCTATTGTTTGATAAATTTCAGGCTCTTTTTACTGCCGTCACTGAACACTATCTGAAGGAAATATATTCCTGGGTAAAGTTCGGAGGTACTGATAAGAGATTCGTTGAACGCAGGGACTAAAATCGTAATTCCTAAGGAATTTAGTATTTCCAGTTTAGTGATATTGTTTTTGTCTCCAATCAATTGTAATTGATTGATTACAGGATTGGGAACAATTTTATAATTGATCAATTCTTCAACTGAACTAAAAGAACCTAATGGCGCAGGCGATGGCGGAACAAGGCAATTGACGCTGTCATTGTAAATCGCTGAAAATCCTAAATTTGTTAGAATCTGCCTTGAAATGTAAACCCCGGGACCATCTGAAAGTGGACAAGCATTGGCAATTACTTCAAGTCCTAGCTTTTGTGGGTTGGTAAATATAGGGTAATTGCCAGATTGTAGAGAACTCATATTTTATTCAAGAAACTGCGCTCTAGGTTTTGTACCATAATTCCATCAACAAATATACTGTAAGGATCTTTCAAAGTCAATGAATGCTGCATGCAATACCGTGATTACCTTAATTTTTTTCATGTTATTTTGAATGAACAAATGACAAATGTGATTCGATTGCCTTTGTTACGATTTTGACTTCGTAGATTTGCAAACAAGTTTATATACCTTCCAATTATGGCAAAGAAACCAAATATTGCTGCTAAGGCTCCAAGACCCAAAACGCTTGTCATTCCTGATAAATATGCACCGATCCTAGGTACTGTGCTCTTGGCTGGTTTACTCTTTTTGTTTTTTTTATTGCGACTGCATTACAAAGACATGTCATACGAGCGTGACGAAGGCACTTATGCATACATGGGTAAGTTGCTGTTGGAAGGAAAAAAGCCCTACACTTATTTTTATGAAATGAAGCCACCGGGTTTGTTTTATATGTATGCTTTCATGATCAGTATATTTGGAAGCTCTGTTACTGGCTTGCACATTGGTTTCTTCATAATTAATATTCTGACTTCCTTGGCTATGTTTGGCTGGATTAGACGTATGCTTAACCCTACAGCTGGTGTGTTGGCAGCGGTGGCATACAGCATTATCAGTACTTCCCCCCATGCCTCAGGCTTAACCATACAGGCAGAACATTTGCTTTGTTTATTCCTGCTTGGTGGTCTGTGGATGTTGTGGGAAGCGTTTCATGCCAATAAATCATGGATGTGGATATTAGCAGGTGTCTTGATGTCTTGGTCATTTTTGATCAAACAGAATGGAGCCTTCTTTATTTTATTTGCCCTTGTTGCTATTTTTTTAGATCATTTCATGTCGGGCGAAAAAAGAAAAAATTCTGAACTCGTAAAATCTGTCTCATTATTTGGAATTGGTGGTATCATTCCTGTAGCTCTTATGGTGGGTATATTGGCTGCTCAAGGATCACTGAAAGAATTTTGGTTTTTCATCTACGAGTTTCCAAAACAACAATACCTGACAAGTATCGAATTCTCAAGAGGAATGGGTTACTTTCAAGACCGATTGGGATTGATCAAATCTGGCTATGAATGGGTTTGGTACACAGCAGGTTTGGGCTTGATCTTGAGCTGGATCTTTGATAGCTCATTGAAAAGAAAGATCTTGACGACTCTACTGCTCATATTATCAGTTTTGTCAATAGCACCTGGCTTGAGATTTTATGGACATTATTGGATACATTTTTTGCCGGCAATAGCGGTCTTATTTGCTGTGGCAGTTAATTTGGCTACTGAATGGATGGCGTCAAATAAATGGATCAATCATCCTAAGACCATCAGTTTGATAGTTTTATTTTTGGTATCAATTCTGACCATCAATGCCAATAAACTCTATTTCTTCTCAGCGGATCCTGAAAAGGTAGTTCGAATGGTTTATGGCAGCAATCCTTTTCCAGAATCTCGCAAAGTTGGAGATTTCTTGAACACTGTCATGAAGCCGGATGAAAAATTAATGGTTTTGGGTTCAGAGCCTCAGATCTATATGTACACGGATAAGTTTTGTGCTTCAAGACATTTTTATTGTGGCAACTTGGTTCAAAAACCTGAAATTGTCAAAACCTGGGCTAAAGAATTCAAGAATGATTTCACAAAGAATCCGCCTGATTATGTCGTTTGGGTGAATCATCCATTCAGTTGGTCAATACCACAAGGTGGTGACACTAAGTTTATTGATTGGGCTTACAAACAAATTATGATCAGTTATCATCCTATTGGTTGGGCAGAGTATATCAGCCCCAATGAAAGCAAATATACTTTTGACGTTAAGAATGCAATGAATTACAAGCCAAGTGCTAAGGAATATATGATTGTTTTGCAAAAGAACTCAAACGTCGGTTTGTAATCATCACTAAATCTAATTTGACATGAAAATTGGGATCCTTTGTTATCCAACGTATGGCGGGAGTGGAGTTGTAGCTACCGAATTGGGTAAAGGTCTTGCCAGAAAAGGTCATAAAATTCATTTTATTACTTACAGCCAACCTGCGCGATTAACAAATTTTTGGGAAAATATTTTCTATCATGAGGTGCCTAACACCGATTATCCATTGTTTGAATATCCACCTTATGACACCTCATTGGCTTCCAAGATTGTCGATGTTGCCAAATATGAGGGTTTGGATTTATTGCACGCTCATTATGCCATACCGCATGCTACAATTGGGTATTTGGCTCGTGAAATACTCAAGACACACGGCAAATATTTGCCATTGATCACCACGCTACACGGTACAGATATCACATTGGTTGGAACCAATAGAGCATTTTCGCCCGTAGTTGAGTTCTCCATCAATCAATCTGACGGAGTCACAGCAGTTTCTGAAAGCCTAAAAAAGGACACTTTTGCCAATTTTGATATCAAGAAGGACATTTCAGTAATCTACAATTTTATTGACTTTGAACGCTTCAAAAGGAGCAACAAGGATCATTTCAAAAAAGCCATTGCTCCAAATGGGGAAAAGATAATTGTGCATACATCTAACTTTAGAAAAGTTAAAAGAGTAGAGGATGTAGTCCTAGTTTTCAAAAAAATTCATGAAAAATTGCCATCCAAACTATTGCTCATAGGTGATGGACCTGAACGAATCAACCTTGAAGCAATGTGCAGGCAATTGGGTATTTGTGATGACGTCCGTTTTTTGGGTAAACAAGAGGCCATTGAAGAGATTTTAGCAGTTGCTGATTTATTCTTGATACCATCAGGAAGTGAAAGTTTTGGTCTTGCAGCATTGGAAGCAATGGCGTGCGAAGTTCCAGTTATTTCATCTGATATCGGAGGTTTACCTGAAGTGAATATTCATGGTACAACTGGATTTATGGCATCCGTTGGTGATGTAGAAAGCATGGCAAGCTATGCACTAAAATTACTTTTGGATGATGATTTGCTGTCGCGCTTCAGACAAAATGCACTCAATCAAGCCAAGCGTTTTGATATTCATAATATTCTGCCAGAATATGAACAATTGTATGAACGAGTTCTGGAGGAAAGTAGGGCGAAAGTCTAATTATCGTGAAATAACAATCTTAGCTGTACAAGCCTCAGGATTTTCAATGTTTTCAGTACTGGTAGCAAATACCAGATAAACGCCACTATCAGCTTTGCGTCCGTTGTAATCTTGCCCATTCCAAGTAGCTTGTCCGCCTGTGGAATTGGTTTCGTAGACCAGCCTCCCTTGGGTGTCAGTTATCTTAACGCTTGAATTCACGGCCAAGCCAGTTATGACTATTGGCCCATCGTATTGCGGAGTTATAGGATTAGGGAAAGCATAAAGATTGCAATCAGTATGGTTTCCTCCTTGGGTAGCCTCCATACGATACCTGCATATTCCCAGTGCAGTTGATATCCACGTTTCTCCATTGGTGTTATTGAACGTGATGTTATTTACTACATTGCTAGGAAGTGGACTGTTGTCAGTATTGAAGCGATAAATTTGGGTTTCACCATCAGCAGACTGCACGAAAATACCATTATCAGTACCAAACCATTTGCGGTTGGCACCATCAATGGCGATGCAGCGAATATTTTCAGTTTCCAGCAGGACTGCGCCAAATCCATCTTGTGAAATAATCCTTCGGGATGCTTTGCAATTAGAATTAAAGATATCACTACCACATTCGAACACTACAGGACCTGAACCAGTTCCAACCCAAACATCCCCATTCAGGTCAGTCTGAACACAATTTACGAGATTCACCGGTAGATTGGCAGTGGCATTATTTATTTCACGATACTTATCATCAACCCCTGAGCTTGGATCATTTCCTTCATTGAATACCAGCAGGCCCCCTGCTGTTGATCCGTTTATGACCCATTTGTTGTTCGAGTCATCCACATGCATTTGCAATAAGTTTCTGCTATTTAATGCTGGAAAACTTCTCCAGGTTTTGTTTCTATATTGAACAACTATGGGTTCAGCTGCCAGATTGTTGCTTATCCAGAGGTTGCCATTCTTGTCAAATGCCATCCCACCTACACGGTTGCGTGAGGGATCTTCAATTGCTTTCTGTAAAGCTGAATTGTTCGAATTATAAATTAGGGCAGTATCGCCGGTGAATTCTATCAGTCCTCCTAGAAAAGAGGCTGTATAAATGTGTTGGTTTTTGGGATCTACCAGAACATCTAGGTAATCCCAGTTGGATTCAAATTGCTTGAGGTTGGGATAAATATCTCCATTGAGTTGGCTAAACTGATCAGTTTGATCATCAAATACCATTATGCCGCGGTCGTTGAAGCAAGCGTTGATGCCATTACATAAGCCACCGGCACTGAAATAAACCTTTTCCTTACCCACTGCGATATCATAGGCATTCGGTTGTTTGATCGAATTGATCTCGAAAAAGCTACATGATCTATCTGGAATAAAAAATTTTCGGAACCCATTGTATTCGTCTGCCACCCAGACCACGTTATTCTGATCTTCCACGGCATAATAAGGTCTTCCAAAACAAGACTGACCAATTACTTCTAAACTTCCGTCTGGACTTACCAGAACCAATTGGCCACCGCAAAAAGCAGTTTCTTTGCAAAATTGACCACCCAATAAGTATGTTCCTTCAGTGGTTAAATAGTTAAATGTGAATTTGTTTTTGAAATATTCTTTGTTGAAATTATTATTGAATTGGCTCCATAAGGTATCATTTTGGGTAAAATATAAGCCTCCTCTATAATTTGCAATCGCTGTACATTCATATGGTTTAACATTTCCATTGACTTTAAGTAGCGTATAATTATTCAGGTCCTGTAGGTTAGCATTCAAATTGGCAAAAAATACACCTTGTGCTGTAGCCAGATAAATACTACCATCTTTGACAATTGCTGAATTGACCACATAGGGTGTAAAGACAGTTGTTTTGAATTCTTCCTTTTTTAAGTCCAGTATCAAATAGCCAAAATTTGCACACAACAGCGCAGTGGATTCATCAAGCAGTACGATATCATTCAGGGTTTTAATTCCAGTTAATGATTGGTTATTGGCTATTTCATTCAATGTGCTGATGTCATTGTCTCCGCGATAAAGATCAATTCCACCATCGGCATAGGTGATGATTAAGGTATTTTTGAATGGGGTGTATTTGATTGGTCCAAAGTTTACATTATTCAACCCACTTGTTCTGTCAATACGTTTTTGAATGGATTGATCTTTGCCCACTTGAAGTATTCCCTGATTGCTCGCATAGTACACCTTATCACTGGCTTGTGTAACACTGTACCCGCCATAGTAAGAGTTATAAATCTTCCATTCACCCAAACTCAATTCACTGGATTGGCAAAAGCTTAAGAAGCTGCTTAGGCTTAGTGCACACGATAAGATATACTTCATACTTTTATTAATAATTGCAATGATAAGCATAACGCCTTAATAAATAGAATATTGAGTGGAATCTATTATTTAAAGAAATGGCTGGTCACAAGGTATTCCTCAACTTGTATTGGCACCAAGTATTTTATACTTTTCTTTTCCTTGATGTATCTCCGAATTTGGGTAGCAGAAAGTAACATTTGTGGAGCTTCAATCAACTTGATATTGGGATATTGCTTCCAGTTGGAAAGATCTTCGCCTGGTCTTGGATACACATAAAAGGAGTGATTTTTTAGCAACAGCTCATAATTCTTCCATTTGGGTATTGTAAGGAGTGAATCTGCACCCATGATCAAGTGAAATTCATGTTGCGGATACTTTTCTTGGATGTAAGTAAGAGTGTCAATGGTATATGATGGCTTGGGAAGATTGAATTCAATATCGCATGCCTGCAGTTTGATATTGTCTTCAATGGCCAACCGCACCAAATGCAGCCTTTCACGATCTGGAGCTAGAGATTCCTTAGTTTTAAGTGGGTTATGAGGACTAACTACCAACCAAACGGACTCCAAATCCATGTGGGTTGCAGCAAAATTTGCGATCATTAGGTGACCAGTATGAATGGGATTGAACGATCCAAAAAATAATCCTATTTTCACCTTGGTTACAGGTAACTTGTGTCGGTAACAGTTTCGTTCAGCTCATCTAAAAAGTCTTCTGTATCTTCTTGGGTTGGTTGTTCACTAATAGGGATATCAACAAGCCATTTGCGTCCGGTTTTAAAAAGATAAATTGAATCTTCTATTATACCTAATTCATCTTTGATCCTAAACCTACAAATACAAGAAGTATCATTCAATATTTGACAGCCAATGGAGTCGTATTTCACGTAAACCACTTCGGTAGTGGCGAACTCAGGATCCGTTATTGAGTTCATTTTTTCCATGGTTTTCAGCCAATCTTTACACCTTGGTGTACCCAATAATGCTGCCTCAGCAAAGTTATTTTCATCAATGAGTTTTTGCCATTTCAAAAAAATGTCCTCAGCATCGTTGTCTTTGCTGCATGCTGTTAGCAAAATGCTGGCAAATACCAAAAAACCTATTGCAACTAAAAACCTGTTGAGGGAATGCATCGTCATGAGGAAATAAAACGGTATATCTAAATTAAGAAGTCTATTGGTGATTGTATAATTAATTGGCAGTATTCAGCATAACAGGCATAACCAACATCAGCATATCTTGACCAGGATCTTGTTCAGCAGGCTTTAAAATACCTGCACGATTTGGAACAGACATTTCAAGAACAACTGTTTCCTCATTCAATACACTTAGCATTTCAATCAAAAACTTTGCGTTGAAAGCGATATGCATTGAATCTCCGCTAAATTCACACTTAATGCTTTCCTCAGCTTCGTTTGAGAAGTCAAGATCTTGCGACGAGATCTTCAATTCACTTTTTTCGATTTTTAATAAGACCTGGTTGGTAGTTTTATTTGCATAAATGGCAAGTCGCTTCAAGGAATTAAGAAAGTCCAAGCGATTGATACTCATCATATTGGGATTGTCAACAGGTATTACTGCGTTGTAATCAGGAAATCTTCCATCAATCAACCTGCAAGCAAGCAAATAATCACCAAAATTAAAAAAAGCGTTCTTTTTGTTGAATCGAATTGAAACGGTTTCAGAAACTGCCAAGGCAGATTTCAATAAATTCAGTGCCTTTTTGGGTACAATGAAAGTTGTGCTAATGTCTTTATTGTCAATTTTTAAGACAAATTTTACCAATTTGTGTGCATCTGTAGCCACAAAGGTCATTGCATTCGGTTCTATTTGAAAGTAAACCCCAGTCATAGCGGGGCGCAATTCATCCGAGGTAGTAGCAAATATCGTTGTGTTGATGGCCAAATTCAAAAGTGAAGACGGAAGGGTCACACTTAAAGCGTCGCTGGCTATGGGTGTTTCGGGATAATCTGCCCCATTTTCACCAGATAGCTTATATTTTCCATAGGCACTGGTAATGGTAATAGCATTTGTTTCATCATCAGCGTCAAAATCTATGGGCTGAGATGGCAAAGCCTTTAATGTTTCAACCAATATTTTGGCAGGGACTGCAATAACGCCACTTTGATCACTGGTTACTTTCACCTCAGTAATGATGGTGGTTTCCAAGTCGGAGGCTGTTATTTGCAATAAGCCATTTTCAAGTTTGAACAAAAATGCTTCCAATATTGGAATTACAGGATTGTTGCTGATAGAGCCCTGCGCTATTTGCAGGTGCTTTAACAATTCGTTGGAGGAGGATTGGAATTTCATGAAATGCCGTAGCAATTGTAGTCGCAAAAGTAAGCTTTGTTCTGCTCTTTTGGTGAAATAATTTCAATTAATATCAATGAAATGTGAAAATTCTTAATTTGAGGAGCTTGCTGTTAATATTTTAAATTTTGTTGACAAGTAATAAATCCTCAATTTTGGGCACTCAATACTAATATGAATACCAAACCAAGGATCACCTCAGTTAAGAAAATATTATTTGAAAAGCCTGAATTTTCTACCTTGGACAATGGAGTCGAAATGTGGATTCATCGCAGCAACGAATTGCCAGTTATTAAAATCGAATGGACTTTTATGGCTGGAAGACCCGCAGAACATAAAAAACTTGCCGACAGCTTTACCTGTAAACTTTTATCCGAAGGCACAAAAAGCAGAAGTGGAAACGACATAGCCGAGTTGTTTGACAAGGCTGGCGCTACATTTCAAGTCGATTCTGGAGTTGATTATGCAACAATTACTTTGTACTGTTTGGTCGATAAAGCAATTGAATTGATCAAGCTCATTGATGAAATAATCAATGAACCATTGCTGTCAGCCGATGATTTAGAAAGAATCAAAGACAACAGTGCACAAAAATTAAGCATTGATTTGACAAGGGGTGAAATTGTTTCTTATCGAGATATTACAGAAAATTTATTTGGACCAAATTCGCCATACGGTTACAACACGACCACCCAATTGATTGAGGAAATTAATCAAGAAGATACCGTAAGGCACCACCGATTACTGCTTGATTCAAAGCTTCGAATTTTTATCAGTGGTTGTATTTCGAGTGAAATAGAAAAGGAATTGGCTATTAGATTTGGCAAGACAAGCAGCTTCCATGGGATTGATATATGCTATAGGCCCCAAATTTATAAAGGTGAGCGCGTAAGTATTTTGCACATTGATGACAAAACCCAAAGTTCGCTAAGATTGGCCAGGAAATCATTGCTCAGAAGGGATGCAGGATTTATTGATTTGTATATGCTTAATCTGATATTTGGCGCCTATTTTGGCTCTAGGTTGAGTATGGACTTAAGAGAAAAGCAAGGATTAACATACCACATTGGATCTTATTTGGAACCGATGGTGTTTGACAGCTGCTTGATTATTTCATGTGAGTTGAGCGCTGTTAATCTTACAGAGTCCCTGAGGGCAATAACCATTCACATGAAAATGATGAAAGAGCAATTGGTATCCAAACAAGAGTTTGAGCAAATGAAACGACACCTTATGGGAAATTTAATGCAATCAGTTGATGGACCATTTCGCAAAGCCAATCTGACAAAACTGCTGGTTAATGAAGCTGTGGCCCCTGAAGCTTTGGATTTTACTGTTGACAGAATTAATTCTATCAATCGCGATGAAATACTGAGAATTGCTTCAGATTG
>Ga0136636_10002493_pt1 | contig 10956 bp, 9 predicted proteins | sample AntDrymUQ8522106_2_FD_104653 | JGI IMG/M metagenome (GOLD analysis project Ga0136636, IMG submission 104653) | Polar desert sand microbial communities from Dry Valleys, Antarctica - metaG UQ852 (21.06) | ecosystem: Environmental > Terrestrial > Soil > Desert | place: Antarctica: Dry Valley... | reverse complement strand
TGAGCTTGATATTAGGATGTGGTATCAAGCTCAACGCAAAGTATTATTACAACTCTTTAAGATTTCTAACCAGTGTATTATGTAGTTTTGTATACTAATAGATCAGATGGATATAAAAAACGGTAATTAATAAGCGTGAGTCAACATCCCCTTGAACAGCTAAATCGCTACGATGCCAAAGCTAATGCCGAATATTACGGTCGTCGCCCTTGGCTAGCGATTAGTCGGATTTTTAAAATAATTTATTTTGCTTTGAGTTTTGGCTTAGCTTTTGGCTGGGATGTCTTAGTTGGGAATACTTCAAGTCAACCCAAACTAGCTGAAAAGCTGCGCCGAATTATCACATCTCTTGGACCTACTTACATTAAGGTTGGTCAAGCGCTATCAACGCGCCCTGACTTAGTGCGCATTGATTTCTTGGAAGAGTTAACTAGACTACAAGATCAGTTGCCACCTTTTTCCAACACAGAAGCCTTTGCCCTCATTCAACGTGAGCTAGGCAAGCCAGTTAATCTAGTTTATAAAAATATTTCTGAAGATCCTGTCGCTGCTGCTAGTCTCGGTCAGGTCTACAAGGCAACCCTCTACACTGGCGAAGAAGTTGCGGTCAAAGTGCAGCGACCTAGATTAATTCCGACCTTGACCCTCGATCTATTTATTCTGCGATGGGTTGCAGGATGGTTAGGACCACTTCTGCCACTTAATCTTGGTAATAGCTTAGAAGCAATCATCGATGAGTTTGGCATAAAGCTATTTGAAGAGATTGATTACGAACATGAAGCCACTAATGCCGAGCGCTTTGCTGGGTACTTTAAGAATGATCCAAATGTCAAAGTTCCATACATCCACCGTCAGTTCAGTAGCCACCGCGTTCTCACTTTGGAGTGGATTGATGGGATCAAGCTTAATGAAGTTGACCGAATCAAGTCTGCTGGATTGGACACTGACAACCTAGTTCGTATTGGTGTGATGTCTGGGTTGCGTCAACTGTTGGAGTTTGGGTTCTTCCATGCTGATCCTCACCCAGGCAATCTTTTTGCTACCTATGATGGCAAGATGGCATATATCGACTTTGGGATGATGGATCAGCTAGATCAACAAACTAAAGAGCAGTTAGTTGACTCAGTTGTCCATTTGTTAAACAAAGACTATGACGAACTTGGTCAAGACTACGTAAGGCTGGGCTTTTTGCAGCCAGACATTGAGATGAAGCCAATTGTGAATGCACTTGAGTCTGTGCTAGGCGATATCATGTCTGAAAAGGTTAAGGACTTTAATTTTAAGGTAGTGACCGATCGCTTTTCTAAGGTGATGTACGATTATCCCTTCTGCTTACCTGCCAAGTTTGCGTTGATTATTCGTTCGGTAATTACCCAAGAAGGTGTTGCTTTGAGCCTCAATCCTGATTTTGGGATTGTACAGGTTGCATATCCTTACGTGGCAAGGCGTTTGCTTACCGATGAGTCTGACAGCTTGCGGTCACGACTATTGGAAGTTCTGTTTAAAGATGAAAAGTTTCAATGGGCAAGATTAGAGAATCTGTTGGAGATCGCGAAGTCCGACGGTCAGTTTGACATTATTCCTACGGCAAGTATGGGACTGAAGTTTTTGGCTTCCAAGGATGGCGAATATATCCGCCGCCGTATTTTGTTGGCACTCACTGAAGACAATCGCTTACATACTGAGGAATTAGTACGAATCTGGCAGATGATTGGCTCGGATATAGAACCTGCAAAACTTTGGGGTATGGCAGTTAATGCTATCGCTGGAGCTGTTCCTAGGGCGATCGCGGCGGTGCTACCCTTTACCGCTTTCCAGAACGTTAGCTAGAGCGACACTCAGGCGCATAAAAGCTATACAAGGAAAAATCAAAAACCAGAGAACGAGTTGCAGCGCGAATCGCCGCAACTCGTTCTCTGATTTATCCCAAAAATGGCGCAGCCATTTTTGGGATAAATCATTTGAGGGCATAGGGATGCAAGACTACAGCTTTGAGGATGCGATCGCCTTTCCAGAGGGGTAAAGACAACCATAGCTTGCCTTCATTAATCCATTGTTGGCGAAGCTCAGTACTACTCAGCCGAGGATCATGAGACTTGAGACAGATAATATTTAAAGTTGGCTCACAGACTAATTCTAGATCTGGGGAAGTTTCTACCCATTGCTGTAAATGTTCGGATAGATCTAGCGATCGCTCCACTAGATAGCGGCAACCCGAAGTTCCCATCGCCTTGAGGGCCATCCAAAGTTTGAGGCTGTCGGTGCGGCGTGTACCTTGGAGGTTGAGGTTGCCAAAGTTGAGAGTCGATTCATTCATGTAAGGCAACTCGTTGTCAAAGCCATCAATGAGATGCTGCTTGTTTTTGACGATGATCATGGCACAGGTGCGGGATACCCAGAGCCATTTTTGAGGGTTAAAGGTAATTGAGTCTGCGAGATTAGAACCTTGAAATAGAGGCTGCAATTTGGGTGTAAAGATGCCTGCGCCGCCATAAGCCGCGTCAATGTGAAACCAGCAATCGTAACGTTTAGCGATCGCCCCGACAGCATGAATCGAATCGACTGCACCCGTCACGGTTGTACCTGCGATCGCTGCTACAAAAAATGGCTGTTTCCCGATATTGATAGCTTTCTGAATTGCTGATTCTAATTCTTCTAAGATGATCTCGCCGCGATCGTTAGTTGGCACTCGGATTAAGTTCTCTTTTCCCAAGCCAATTACATTCATTGCCTTTTCAAAGGAAGTATGCGCCGCATCAGAGACAAAGGCAACTAGATGATTGGAAACTCCCCGAGTGCGGCTCTGAGGCTGTTTCCAGTTTCGTGCTAGCAATAGTCCAGAGATATTCGCCAGACTGCCGCCCGCCGTGAGCGTTCCAAAACAATCACTTCCTAAACCAAACAAATTCCCAAACCACTGCATTAGTTGAGCTTCGATTTGGGTAAATATGGGCGCTAGTTCATAACTGAGCATATTGTTGTTGATAGCAGAGATCAGCGCATCAGCCCAGATTGTAATCGCCACAGGAACGCTGTCCATGTGTCCCATATATCTAGGATTATGGAAATTAACAGTGCGCGGCAAAATCTGCGATCGCACTTCCGCAATTAGTTCAGAGATATCATTTCCCTGTTCAGGAATATTAATGCTAAAAGGAGAAGCATCCTTCACAAAGGGCTGCTTCTGGGTATCTAGCACTGAGTCTATGATTAAGTCCACAAACTGATATCCCAACTTACGCATTTCCTCCAGATTTGAACGATCAGGATTTAAAAAATGCGAATCAAGGGAAAAGTTCTGCGGCAAATCATTAGAAAAATCGGACATTAGGACAAATCTCTTTAACCATTGATTAGATTGAAGCAATCAAGAGATTTTCTAAAACTGCTGCTTGGCAACAGTTTTAGAAAATCTCTTGGGATTTGAGCGCAAAACGCTAAATAAATAGGCATAATAAAAACCGAAATCCAAAAAGCTGCGGCGCAAGCTGAGCTTGCGCCACAGCTTTTTGGGTTTTAAGTTTTCTTTTGCCTATTTATTTATAACCTCTATTTTGCTGTCACATAAGGGATACGCGGAATCGAAGCAATTAAAGACTTAGTGTATTCATGTTGAGGATCGGTCAACACCGATTCAGTAAGCCCCTGCTCTACGATTTTACCTTTCTGCATGACGGCTATGCGATCGCAAAAAAACTGAGCTACGGCTAAGTCATGGGTAATGAATACATAGGTCAGCTTAAATTCTTGTTTAAGATCTTGCATCAGTTGTAAGACTTGGCTCTGGACTGAGGCATCCAGCATACTTACAGGTTCGTCACAGATGATAAATTGAGGATTGGTAATCAGGGCGCGGGCGATCGCCACCCGTTGCAACTGTCCGCCAGAAAGGTTGGAAGGATAGCGATTGGCTAGCTGGGTATCTAGACCAACTTTTTCAAGGATTTTATAAACGCGATCGCGGGCGGACTCTAAGTTAGGCACAAGTCGATGAATTAATAGCGGATCAGCAACACTGTGAAATACATCCATATAAGGACTAAAACAAGCGCGGGGATCTTGAAAAATCATCTGCATCTTTGACCGCATTTGCCGCATTTGTTCAGGCTTCAAAGTTGTCAACTCCATACCATCAAATACAACAGAACCGCGATCAGGCTTAATCAGTTGCAAGATGGCGCGTCCTGTCGTACTTTTGCCAGAGCCACTTTCGCCAATAAGTCCGAAGGTCTCACCCGCAAATATTTCCAAGTCAACACCATCAACAGCCTTAACTACCCCTTGCTTAGACTTCATAAATTTGGTTAGCAAGTTACCACCCGTGACATAGCGTTTTTTTAATTTGCTGACATGGAGAATTACTTGTGGGGATGGATTAGCTGCATTTGTCTCAGTTAAGTTAGCAGGCGCGATCGCCTCAGGACGAAAGTGCAGAACTGAAGCCAATAGTTTTTTGGTGTAAGGATGTTGCGGCACTTTAAAAATCTGATCGACATCGCCTGTTTCCACGATCACACCGTCATACATCACCGCAATGCGATCGCAATACTCCGCAACCATACCAAGGTCATGGGTAACTAGCAGAAGTCCCAAGGATCGACTTTTTCGCAAAGCCGTTAGTTCTTTGAGAATTTCGGTGGCAACAGTCACATCAAGGCTAGTAGTTGGTTCGTCGGCAATCAATAGGATCGGATCTAGCAACAGCGCTAGGGCGATCGCGACCCGTTGCCGCATTCCGCCACTAAACTGATGGGGGTATTGCTTAGCGCGAGTGGGATCAATCCGCACGGCTCTGAGAGATTCATATATCTTCGCGTGAGCATCTTGACGAGATATTCGAGGATAGTGGGAAGTTAGTACTTCTAAGCCATGATCGTAAATGCTCATCAGGGGATCAAGGCGGGTCATCGGATCTTGAAAAATTAAACCGACTTTTTCACCACGCCAAGAGCCATCTTTTTTCTTGGCAATTTCTTCGCCATCGACATAAATCGTGCCTTCAATGTTTGTCCCTTGGGGCAGCAGATTAATTAGCGATCGCCCAATCGTAGATTTACCACAGCCACTTTCACCAATCAGCCCCAGAGACTCTCCTGCTTGCAAGTTGAAGGTAACGCGATTGACGGCGGGTAGATTGTCACCATAGGTAACAGTCAGGTTTTCAACTTCAAGGAGCATGACTTTTTTTAAGGGCGGTAAGCGATTTCTATAAGCCAAAATACCATTAAGCGATCGCTTGCCCAACATCGACACGTACTCGTTCAAAATTTGACGACTTGAGCAGATCAAAAGTCATAATGAGAATTGCTGAGATTAGAAGTGGATTTTCATCAACAAATTTAAACTTTGACAAGATTAGCTACTGATCGCAATGGTTCTAATAATATTCCTAGAATCTTATCGACTTCGCTAATGTAATATTCGATCGCATCGATCTGGACTAGATTTCGTTCTAGCTTGATAAATCGCCAGTTCGTGCCACTGGTAACGACCCCATAAATAACTGGGATTTGATTATGATGCTGTTCATTAAAGATTTGCGCCGCAACCATCGCCGCAATACATTGCCCCACACCACCAAAAATGTCTTCTCGTTTCGCCTCAATAATAATCACCACAGGGGATGTGATTTCTAACTGTTCTTCAGAGCTACTCAACAAAAAATCGCAAAATCCTGTTAATCCGCGATCGCGATCAACCGTAAACTCAGATCCAGAGAATAGAGAAATCCGATAATTAAGCTGACGGCGAACTTCGCTCAAAACCTGAGCAATAATAAACTCCGATCTTGCTTTTTCTGTACCAACTGCGATCGCAAAAGATAGATTTTCTTGCAGTAACGTAGTTAGGATTTGGGAAGGGTGAACTTTAGATGTGTTAGCAAAAAGGTTAGTTTTTTCATCAATGGTTAACTGAAAAGCTTCTTTGACTTTGCTAAAGGTGAAGTCAATGTATGCCATAAAAACCTATATTTTTCGTAATGTACTCATTTTACTTGTTTTGCGGCAGAATGCATCCTGCAAGGAATCGCCTATAATACCAACCAGATAGCTAGGATACTTTTAGGATTAGCTGATGCTACAAATAGATCGTCAATATCTACCTACCAGCGACGAATTACCAGATTCTGACGATACACCTGTGGATAACGAAGACCAGAATTTTGTACCGAATTTACTATTATTCTTACTGGAATATATTTGGAAAAGTCGCGATGATTGGTACTTTGGTGTCGATATGGGTGTCTATCACACCACTGGCGTAAGTCCGAGAGTGCCAGTAGTTCCTGATGGATTTTTGAGCTTAGGTGTGGAACGGCGCAAAAATGGTGGCTCGCGTAGCAGCTACGTGATGTGGGAAGAAGAATACACCGCACCGATTTTGACCTTAGAAGTTGTATCCCATACCTATGGTGATGAATATGAAAAGAAATTAGATATTTATCGCAAATTAGGTGTCAAATATTATGTGATTTACAATCCCAAATTCTGGCAGCGCGATAGACATTTGCCATTTGAAATTTATAAATTAGTTGATAATGAATACCAATTACAGATTGGTGAACCCCTATGGATGCCAGAAATTGGTTTAGGGCTTGGACGTTGTGTATTGCCAAGCGATCGCTTTAGACGTGAAGTTTTAAGCTGGTTTGATGAACGGGGACAGCGATATCTTACAGGTGAAGAGAAGGCTGATCTAGAAAGTCAACGTGCTGATCTAGAAAGTCAACGGGCTGATGCTGCACAGAAACAGGTTGATTTATTATTAGCGAAGTTGAGATTGTTTGATATTCCTGAAGTTTAGAATTTCACACCATCACTTGTTCCTAACCTAAGAAGAGAATGTAGACGCTTCGCGCCTACATTCTCTTCTTAGGTTTTACTTGTGCAAAAAATCAAAGAGACGATGGGCAAGCTCAAGCTTTGAGCAAATGGGCGTAGATAGTGTATCGCCATTTGCTTTGATAAAAGTAGCTTGATTGGTGTCAGTACCAAAGCCTGTGTTCTGACCACCTACCACATTAGCCGCGATCGCATCTAACCCTTTGCGATACAGCTTCTCCTTAGCCGCCGCGATCGCTTCTACTTCCGAGCCAGTTTGCGCGGCAAAGCCGACTACTATTTGCTCAGGGCGCTTGCGGGAGGCGAGATCAGCCACAATGTCAGGGATATACTCTAGCTCTAGGTTTAGGGGGAGTTCGGCTTTGGGTAATTTATAGAGACTTTGTAATTTAGTACGCACATCGCCCACCGCCGCCGCCGCGATCGCGATATCGGCAGAGGCAAAGCCAAGATCCATCGCTTCATACATTTCTCTAGCACTACGCACACAAATAGTTCTCATTTGCAGATCCGCATTCAAAAGAGCATGATCACCCGCGAAAACCAATGTCACTGATGCGCCGCGATGCATGGCAGCCTTCGCGATCGCAATTCCCTGCTTGCCCGTAGCAGGATTGCCAATAAATCTCACAGGATCAATATGTTCGCGAGTTCCCCCTGCATTTACTAAAATCTGCTTTCCCTTTAAATCCTGCTTTCCCTTTGTGAATAGAAAAGATGCAATATATTCCAAAATTATCTCTGGCTCTGCCATCCGTCCTACACCAACAGCATCACAGGCGAGAATGCCATCGGTCGGCGCGATCGCTTTATAGTTGGAGAAAGTCTGCACCTTACGCCAATTTTCCTGCACAGATGGCTGTAGCCACATGGTCGTATTCATCGCTGGCGCAAATAAAACTGTGCAGTTAGCCGCCAGCAAAGTATTGGTGAGTAAGTTATCAGCAATGCCATAGGCAATCTTAGCGAGGGTATTGGCACTCACTGGCGCTAGTACGATCGCGTCCGCCCATTCTGCTAGCTCAATGTGCAGAGGTCTGCCATTGCTAGGTTGCCAAAAGTCAGTATCGGTATAGGCGGGTTGCCGAGATAACGTCGCAAAGGTAAGCGGGGTCACAAATTCAGTCGCCGATTTTGTCAAGATGACTCGAACTTCTACGCCTTGCTTTGCCAAATTGGAGACGACTTCACAAACTTTATAAGCAGCAATACCACCTGAAACACCGATGAGTACGCGATTAAATGGGCGGTTCGTAGACAAATATTCACTCCTTACAAAACTGGTTTATCGTGATACTTACTTCTCCCCGTCATCACAATAAAAATCCTGAAAGCGTTGCTTCACAACACTTTCAGGATTTTTATTGTAGTCCGTTTTTAATGTTTAATTCATTAGTGGTAATGATTTCTTGCGATCGCAGATCTACTTCTATTGCATTTAACTTATCGCCAGATTGATAGATTATCGACACGCGATCGCTCTTTATTGCTGAAGTTCCATTAAACTGATCGACTTGTTCCGCTAGCACTTTAAATCTTGTACCAGCAGCATCAGAAATGGCGATTTGCTTCTTGTCCTTTTCTGTAATTTGCTTGTCCCCATTAGTATCTTGGTCAGCAACCAAATACATATAGCTAATAATTGTCGTTTGCTTTCCATCATTACTACTATCAGGCAAGGCGATCGTCGATAGCAATAGCCCTTGATTTGTCGGTCTGAGCCAATTGCTAGATTTATTGTTGGGATTGAAAAATATATAGTTCTGAATGGAGCTAGATTCCTTTGAACCTGCCCGATATTCGTAAGACTGAATTAAATAAACAGGCGCTCTGAGAATATCAGAACCAGTAACTTGCCCAAATGTGCCAATGACCAACTTTTGATCAATTTGGGATTGGTTATCATTAGGTACGTTTACGACATTACTAGTTTCTCGATTGCGCGTAGCTTGCAGCAGTAGATAGAAAGCAGAAAAGCTCAGTGATAAAGTAGCAAGTAGTCCTGCCACCAAAATAATCACTGCATTGACACGCCAAATATAAAAAAATAAGCGCCGAGATTTCATAGGTTTTGTATTAAGTGCTAACTGTGTAGTTAGCGGCGCATAGCGCCGTCAATTACACCTTCAAAACTATAAACAAAAGAAAACTCAAAAAGCTGTGGCGCACGCTCAGCGTGCGCCACAGCTTTTTGTTTTTTTGCTTACTTACTTGGTACGAACAATTTTGTCTTTTTGGCTAACCAATAATACAGCCGCGAAGATCAATCCGAGAACTACTCCGCCTGCAGCAAGGCTAAGGAAAAAATTCATTAGTGATGGTGTCATATTGCGTTGTTGTTAAATTTTTTATAAAGAAATTAAATGCATAATTGTGATTTTAACATCTTAATTACTGGATGTTCTGTTTTGGCGAATAATCCAGTAACTGATAGCTAGAGCCAAAACCGCGATCGCTAATCCAGCTATATCGCCCTCAGATTTGGTGTCATATATAACTATTTTACGAGCAACTGCCGTCAGAGCAGTCACAATTACCAGTTCCAGTTGAATGGTGTGATTACGTAAATAGGCAGTTATATTCTCCATTAACTCTAAAGCGATCAGAACATTTAGAAACATTCCAAATATCTTCAATAGTGGAGCCGAAAAAGTCCATCTTGGCTCAATAAAAAATATATCAAGTGTAAGTGTTCGCATCAGATCGATGAGAGCGATGAAAATTATGAATACCAACGCGATCGCCAACACCTTAGATGTAAAGTTCTCGACATAGCGAATCATCCTTAAAAATCTGGCATCTTGACTGTTATCGACAAACAGCCTCAGTATGCACACAAATTTTTTCCATAGTCCCTTCACAAGCACCACACTAAAACTAACTTGGGTTTCACAATAGCAAAATTGGTTTCAATAATGCTATTTAAGCAGCGAGGCAAAAGAAACCTTAAAATCCAAAAAGCTGTAGCGCACGCACAGCGTGCGCTACAGCTTTTTAGGTTTAATTATGCCTGCCTACTTAGCAAAGAGTTGTGGCTCAAAGTGCCACAACTCCTTGCTATAGCTGTCGCCAGTACTGTGAGGGCATAAAACCCAAAAGAGATATGCGGCGCACCGCGCCGCCACTCTCTTTTGGGTTTTAAGAGAGCTTTAACAAACTGTATATCCATAGTAAAAAGACATATAGTTGTGATAAGATCATAGACTAAATTCTATGATTTTATCATTGCTCCTATGGTTTATCGTTTATCTGACTCACAATTGGCTAGTCACGTCACACTACACCAGTTACAGGTTTTCGAGGTAGCTGCTAGACATGGGAGCTATACTCGCGCTGCGGAAGAGTTGTTTTTGACTCAGCCCACTGTCTCTATGCAGATCAAGCACTTGACTAAATCCGTAGGAATACCTCTGTTTGAGCAAGTTGGTAAGCGTTTATTCTTGACGCAAGCGGGGCAAGAGTTATTTCATACCTGTCAAGAAATTTTTGGAAGAATATCTCAATTTGAGATGAGCGTAGCCGACATGAAAGGATTGAAACAGGGATGTTTAAAAGTCACTGTAGTGACTACTGCAAAATATGTAATCCCGCGTTTGCTAGGTCCTTTTTGTCAGCGCTACCCCGGTGTAGAAATATCTTTGAAGGTAACTAACCATAGTGGTGTTTTAGAGCGCTTGGCTGAAAACAAAGATGATTTATATATTCTCAGCAAAGTCCCTGATGAGCCAGATGTGAAGGCTCATCCTTTTTTGGCTAATCCCTTGGTGGTTCTTGCCAATCATGATCATCCCCTAGTCGGTGAAAAAAATATTCCTATCCAAAAATTGGCAGATCAGCCCTTTATCACCCGTGAGTCTGGCTCTGGGACAAGGGGCTACGTGCAACAGCTATTTAATGAGCATAAGATCACGCCCACGGTTAAAATCGAGTTATCTAGCAACGAAGCCATCAAACAGGCGATCGCAGGTGGTTTAGGTATTTCCGTATTATCAAAACATACAATTTCCCTAGAAGGAGCGTCAGGACAAATCGCAGTTTTAGATGTCCAACATTTTCCGATTCCCTGCCATTGGTATGTGATTCACCTTGCAGGTAAGCAACTGTCAGTGGTTGC
>Ga0136636_10002492_pt1 | contig 10960 bp, 7 predicted proteins | sample AntDrymUQ8522106_2_FD_104653 | JGI IMG/M metagenome (GOLD analysis project Ga0136636, IMG submission 104653) | Polar desert sand microbial communities from Dry Valleys, Antarctica - metaG UQ852 (21.06) | ecosystem: Environmental > Terrestrial > Soil > Desert | place: Antarctica: Dry Valley... | reverse complement strand
GCGAGCTGACTCTCCCGGTTCTGCTGCCGATGGAGCTCTACGCCCAGACGAAGCGGGACGAGGCGTACGGCCCGCTGCTGTTCACGCTGGCGGACCGCAAGGGGATGAAGACGGCGCTGGGGCCCACGCACGAGGAGCCGATCACGGAGCTGGTGAAGGGGTCGGTGACGAGCTACAAGCAGTTGCCTCTGAACCTGTACCAGGTGCAGACCAAGTTTCGCGACGAGGCGAGGCCGCGGGCGGGGCTGCTGCGATGCCGCGAGTTCATCATGAAGGATGCGTACTCGTTCCACACGGCGATCGAGGGGGCGGGCGGGCTTAACGAGACGTACGACAAGATGTACGCGGCGTACAGCAACGTCTTCCGGCGCTGCGGGCTGTCGTTCACGGCCGTCGAGGCCGAGAGCGGGCCCATCGGCGGGTCGGCGAGCCACGAGTTCATGGTCAACGCCGAGAGCGGGGAGGACACGATCCTGAAGTGCCCGGCCAGCTCGTACGCGGCGAACGTCGAGAAGTGCGAGATCGGGGCACGGCCGGCGCCGGCGCGGGGCTATTTCGCCGGCGAGGCGAGCGGGGCGCTCGAGGAAGTTCATACGCCGGGGTGCCCCGGCATCGAGGACGTGGTGAAGTTTCTGAAGGTCAAGCCGCAGCACATGCTCAAGAGCGTGCTGTTCAGGGTCAGAAGCGGCGAGGCGGAGCTCGCGAAGTTCGGCGAGGAGTACATCCTCGCGGTTGTCCGCGGTGATCACGACGTCAACGAGGGCAAGGTGCGGGACGCGGCGGGAGTGTCGGGCATCGAGCTCGCCGAGCCCAAGGCTGCGATCGAAGGGGGGTTCGCGATCGGGTTTGTCTCGCCGCGGGCGGCGGTCGGGAGGAAGGGTGTGCTGGTGCTGGTCGACCGAGACGCGGCCGTCGGGTTCGATGACGGTGCGGGGAAGCCCAAGTTCTGGGTCACTGGCGGCGATAAGAAGGATTTCCACGTCAAGCATTTCAACTGGCAGCGCGACTTGGGCAAGGACCCGCTTGATGCCGGGGCGCACGCGAAACAGACGCACGGAGAGGGCGGTCTGCGGGGCGGCGACGACTCTCTGATGGTGGCCGATGTGCGGAACGCGCTGGCTGGCGATCCCTCGCCGCGGACGGCGGGCGTGAGGCTCGAGACGGCGCGGGGCATCGAGGTGGGGCACATCTTCAAGCTCGGGACGAAGTATTCGGACGCGTTCGGGCTGTCGGTGCTCGGGGCGGACCAGCAGAAGCGGTCGGTCATCATGGGGTGCTACGGGATCGGCGTGTCGCGGACGATGGCGGCGAGCGTGGAGCAGAACCACGACGCGGACGGGATCATCTGGCCCGCGGCGATCGCGCCCTATCACGCGCTGGTGGTCATGATGAGGCCCGACGACGCGAAGCAGCAGGAGGCGGCCCAGCGTGTCGCGCGGGACCTGAGCGGGGCGGGGTACGACGTGCTTGTCGACGACCGCGACGAGCGGCCGGGCGTGAAGTTCAAGGACGCGGACCTGATCGGGATCCCGCTGCGGGTGACGATCGGCGACAAGGCGCTCGAGCAGGGGGGCGTGGAGTTCAAGGCCCGGTCGGACAAGGGCAAGGGGGACGTCGTGCCGCTGGGCGAGCTGGCCGGGCGGGCCGCGGGGGTGCTCGGCCCGGCGGCGTGAATCGCCATCGCCTTCGGGGAGCGGGTGGAACGGCCGATACACTCCGCTCATGTGGCGCGGCATCTCTCTGGCGAACAAGTGCTTGCTGCTCTTCGGGGCCGCGGTCGTGCTCATCATCCTCGCGGCGCTGGCGGTGCCGTGGCTGCGGATGAACGCGATCGTCGACGAGGCGCAGAAGGATCTGTCGCGGCAGCTGGTCTCGGCGTGGGAGAATCAGGTGCGGCTGGCGGGCCCGCGGCCCGCCGGGGGCGTGCCGGTAAGCTTCGCCGACGCGACCGTGACGGTCTACAGCCCCGAACAGGCGGAGGAAGCGGCGGCGAGAAGCGCCCGCGGCGAGGGCTCGCCGCGGGAGAGTTTCATCGGCCGGGCGCTCAGTTTCTTTGGCACCAAGCGCGACGCCTTCGAGCTGCACGATGCGGAGTGGCTGGACCTGCAGGTTCGGTCGTATGTCTATGCCAGGGCAGCGCGGGACGTTGGGGGTGGGGGGGGCGGGGGGATCACCGGGCTGGTGGTGCTGGAGCGGCGGAGCAAGAACGCCGGGGCCCAGCTGGCGGTCAACACGGCGTACCTCATCAGCGCGGGCCTCATCGCGCTGGGCCTGGCGCTGCTGACCTTCTACCTCATCACCAGCAAGCTCATCCTTTCGCCGGTGCGCGAGCTGAAGTTCACGGCGGAGCTGGTGCGCGAGGGCAACTGGACGACGCGGTCGGACATCCAGACCGGCGACGAGTTCGAGGAGCTCTCCGACGCGTTCAACCAGATGCTCGAGGCGATCCACGGGGCCCAGGAGCAGCTGCGGACGCTCAACACGCAGCTGGACCTGCGGGTGGGCGAGCTGGCGGAGCGAAACGCGACGCTTTTCGAGGCCAACCGGATCAAGGGCGAGTTTCTGGCGAGCGTGAGCCACGAGCTGCGGACGCCGCTGAACTCGATCATCGGGTTCGCGGAGCTCCTGCTCGAGACCACGCAGAAGGAGGAGGACGCGTTCAAGGCCGGGACGACCTCCGGCGCCGGGCCGACGCCCGACGACGCGTCGCGCTTGCAGAAGCGGCGGCGATACCTTGACAACATCCACAACGCGGGGAAAGGCCTGCTGGAGATGATCAACGGACTCCTAGAGATGGCCAAGGTCGAGGCGGGCAAGATGGACCTGGTCGTGGAGCCGATACACGTGCGGGACACGTGCGATGCGCTCGCCTCGCTGATCAAGCCGCTGGCCGACCGCGGCGGAGTCGAGCTCATTACCGAGTATGGGTCCGGCGCGAGCGGGAACGGCGGGGGCGAGCGGGGCGGCGGCGGCGGGGACGACCTGCCAAACATCGAGACGGACCGGAAGAAGTTTGAGCAGGTGGTGTTCAACCTGCTGTCCAACGCCGTGAAGTTTACCAGCGAGAAGGCTACCGACGAGCGGGCGATGGGCAAGCCCACGGTCGCCAAGGTGACGCTGCGCGTCGAGCGGCTGTACGGCCGCGCGAGCGCGGGGGCCGGGAGCGAGGATCGCGTCCGGGTGAGCGTGCTGGACACCGGCCCGGGCATTGCGCCCGAGGACCAGAAGAAGATCTTCGAGAAGTTCCAGCAGCTCGACACCGGGCACACCCGGCGCCACGCGGGAACTGGCCTTGGCCTGGCGATCGCCAAGGAGCTCACAGGAATGCTCCAGGGCGAGATCCAGCTCGACTCGCTCCCCGGCCGCGGCTCGATGTTCAGCGTCATCTTCCCCATGCGGCTGGATCCCGACCGGGCCCGGGAGATGAAGACCGAGCTGGCGTTCCGCGGCAAGCTCGTCGCGCAGCGATGAGTTTCCGGTGGGCTATAGCCGCCCGGCGACACAGACAATGCCGCTCTCGCCGAGTTCCCGCCCGTGCGAGAGGGGGACGGGCTTCTCGTCGATGTGCTGATGAACCTCGGTCGAGGCGAAGCCTGCCTCCAGCATCGCCTCGCGGAGCTCGGGGATCGACCAGAGGCGCCAGCGGTAGACGAAGGCGTCGGGCAGCTCGGCGATGACCTCGCCATCGGCGACGACGCGGAAGTGGATTGCGGCAGTAACCATCGCCGTCAGGGCGTCGGCCTCGCGCTGCTCCCAGGTGTAGTGAACGATCTGGTTGCCGGGGCCGGGGTGGGTGCGGTGAAGCATGCCGCGGGCGAACTTGCCGGGCGAGTCGTAGAGGTCGCAGACCATCAGGCCGCTGCCGGGCGCGGCCGGGGCCATACTGAGCCGGGCGGCGGATCGGCGGAGGTAGTCAACGAGCAGTGATCGCGTGTGGATGTAGCCGATCGAGAAGTTGCCAACGAAGATGACATCGCAGGCGTCGGCAGGGACGACGGGAATCCTGACGGCGTCGGCGTGGACGTGGCGGATCGATGACTCGGTGCCGGCCGCGGCGGCACGGGCCAGGATCCGAGCGTCCAGGTCGACCCCGACCGCACTGGCCTCGAGGCCGCCGCCGCGCAGATCGGCGGTCCACTCGCGGCAGAGGGCGGCGGTGCCGCAGAAGTCTTCGCGGAGCACGCGGGGATTGTGGGCGTGCAGCCCGCGGAGGAAGGGGACGACCCAGCGGACGCCCTGGACGCAGAGCTCGTAGCAGTCGAAGCGGTCCATTGGACGGAGCGTACCCTGAGGCCGACGATGACGGCCAACCTTTCAGCCTGGTGGTATCTGCCGGCGATGGCGTTGCTGCTGGCGGGGCTGTGGCTGCTACACATCGGGCTGCTGAGGGATCGACGCGGCGCGACGCCCGGGCGGCGGCGGTGCCCGCGGTGCTGGTACGACCTGTCGGGCTCGGCAGGACTCACGTGTCCCGAGTGCGGGTACACGGCCAAGGGCGAGGCGGCGCTGCGGAACGCGAGGGTGTTCCCGCTCGCCGTCGCGGCTGGGTTGGTGTTGCTGTTGCCGATCTTGGCGGTGTTCGGGATGCGTGATTCGGTGCGGGCGTGGTATGCCCTGCCGCCGTGGTGGGTGCGGGCGGTGGACGAGCGGCACGCGGGCGGGGCGGGGTGGACGCTGGACGTGCCTCGGGACCCGTCGGGGCGCGGGGCGCGGTTTGGGCTGTGGGCGGGGCAACGGACGCTGCTCGAGCTTGAGGAGCACACGATCCGCATCGGGCCGACGAGGGCGACTGGCGAGCAACAACGGCGTGCTGTCGACCTCGACTACGACGGTGTCGACGAGCTGGTCGTAACGGCGTTCTCGGGCGGTGCGCACTGCTGCGAGACAGTGTACATCTATCAGCTCGCCCCCGGCGCGCCGCCGCGGCGGGTGGCGAGGATCGAGGCTGGGAACGGGATGTTCGTGCATGGGCCGGGGGCGAGCGCGCTGTTCAACGTCCCGGACCAGACGTTCGACTATTGGAACGCGCCGCACGTTTCGTCGCCGCAGCCGGCGGTGTACTACACGATCCGGGGCGGGAGGCTCGTGGTCGACCTCCGGCATATGACGATGGCCGCGAGGTCGGGGGATCTGAGCCAAGCGGTGGACCCGGCGGAGGTGCGGAAGGCGATGACGGTGCCGGGATCTGCGCTGGACCCGCGGATGTGGGCGTACATGCTGGACTTGATGTACTCCGGCGAGGAAGCGCTGGCGTGGTACGTGTTTGAGCAGAGTTGGCCGCCCGAGCGGCCGGGCAAGACGGAGTTTCGCGCGGAGTTTCTGGGGGTGCTTGAGAAGAGCCCGCAGTGGCGGGATGTTCGGGCGGCCCGGGCGGCGGCGGCGCGGGGCGAGGAGCCGCCCGAGGCGAGCGTGGGCCTCTCGGGCGGCGCGGGGCCGCCTTCTCCACCGGCCCCCCCGGCCCCCCCGGCCTCCGCGGCCCCCTGACGCCTATCTTGGTGGCATGCCAAGCCTTGACGTCGTCAGCCGCATCAACTACACCGAGCTGGATAACGCGATCAACAACACGCAGAAGGCGATCGCGACGCGGTTCGACTTCCGCAACTCGAAGGTAACCTTCGAGGTGAATCAGAAGGACAAGGTGATCAAGGTTCATGCCGACGACGAGGGGCGGATGAAGAGCGTGCACGAGATGTTCATGACGGCCGCCATCAAGCGTGGGTTTGATGTGCGGAGCTTCGATTTCGAGGACATCGAGGCGGCGCGGCACGGGGCGCTCGGGAACGTCAAGCGCGAGATCAAGCTCAAGGACGGCCTGCCGACGGACATGGCCAAGCAGATCGTGAGGGTGGTGAAGGACTCGAAGATGAAGGTGCAGGCGAGCATCCAGGGGGAGGAGGTTCGCCTGAGCGGCAAGCAGATCGACGATTTGCGTGCGTGCATGGCGATGCTCGACAAGGCGGGGATCGGCCAGCCGCTGCAGTATGTGAATATGAAGGCTTGAGGCGGGGTTACCGCTCGTCTGGGCGCGGCCGCCCGCTCCGGGTGCTACTCGTCTTCATCCGTGCCGTAGATCCCGCGCTCGCCGGTGGAGTAGAACATCTTCCGGAGTTTGGCGGGCGATGGCCGCCGGTAGTCGACCTCGGAGATTTGCTCGGGCGTCAGCACTGATTGAGCGTCCTTATCGAGCTGCTTGCGGATCTTCTGGGCCGCGTCGGAGAACGCGGCGACGCGCTTCTCGTCCGGGGTCCACTTATCGCCCTTGAGCATCGCGGCGTCGCGGGAGGCGAGGTCGGGAACGAGCAGGTCGCGGATTTGTCCGGTCGCTGTGCTTGAGAGGTCCTTGAGCGCACGTTTCTGCTCGATTGTCAGGGTCTTGCAAGTCTGAGCGTACGACGAAGCCTTATCTCTCATGGAGGCCCAGGACCGCGAGAGCGTGTACTCAAAGTTCTCGATTTCGATTCGTTTGTGCTGGAGCATTCGACGTCCCTCGGGCGAGAGCCGGCCGGCCAGCCGCGTACACAGCCGGAGGTATTCCGCCGCGACCTCTGATTGGGCCTTCTTCAGATTCCGCCGCACCTCGCTCGGGTTCGAGTCGTCTTCTGGCGACAGCTCGATCAACTTTCGACCCAAAGTCTCCGGGTTGTCTTCGTCGGCCTTGCTCGCCGCACGTGCGGCATCCATCAATCTGCGGACAGACACGTCGAGCCCGGGTTCGGCCTCGTCGAGGATCGCGCCGGTGGCTTCGGCGTCCGATTCAGAGAGCTTGAGGCGTTTCAGGAGCTCGCGAGGAGCGAGCCCATGGCCGTGCTTGTCAATCGGCACCCAGCTCAGAATGACCCGCGATCGGCGGTACCGTTCGTAACCGGTCCAGGCCTTCTCGGACTGGTCCGGGGTGAGCAGGTCGCGGATGTCGCGGAGCGTGTCGCGTTCGATCGGCACCATCGCGTCCCGAAACGCCCGTTTCGCTGCGGCGTACTGCTTCCCGGCCGCCGCGACCTTCTCGGGCTGTTCGCCGTCGCCGACCGTGTCGTACACCTTTCTTGTCTGCTCGTTTAACACGAATCTCTGGTCGATCGCCTTTGCCATCGCAGCCTGCATCAGGTCCTCGATCGCCTGCCGCTGCTCGGACGTGAGCTTGGCGGCCTTGTCGATCACGTCGACATCGACAACTGTGAACAGCGTTTGCCAGCCCAGGCCCACGTCCGACAGTGTTTCCTGCCCGCCGGCCCGGGGTGTGACGACGCCCAGCAGGACCGCGAACGAGAGCACCCAGACGTATCGGTTCATGGCGGAGCCCCTCTAATCGAGTATCAACCCTTGGGGGTACATGCCGACCCCCGGGGGCGGTTGCACGAATCTCGCGAAAATCGTGACCGGGCCCGCGGTTCCTACCATCGTCCCCCCATGACCGACGCCGCCGCCGATGCCATTCCCCGCCGCACCTTCGCGATTATTTCGCACCCCGACGCCGGCAAGACCACGCTGACCGAGAAGTTCCTGCTCTACGGCGGGCAGATCCAGCTTGCCGGCTCGGTCACGGCGCGGAAGAACCAGCGAGCGACGACGTCGGACTGGATGGAGATCGAGAAGCAGCGCGGGATTTCGATCTCGTCGACGGTGCTCCAGTTCGACTACGGCGGCTGCCGCATCAACCTGCTGGACACGCCGGGCCACAAGGACTTCTCCGAGGACACCTATCGCGTGCTGACGGCGGTTGACTCGGCGGTCATGGTCATCGACGCCGCCAAGGGGATCGAGCCGCAGACGCTCAAACTCTTCGAGGTGTGTCGGCGTCGCGGCGTGCCGATCTTCACGTTCATGAACAAGCTGGACCGCCCGTCGAGAGATCCGCTGGAGCTGCTCGACGAGCTGGAGCGGGTTCTGGGCCTCGATGCGTTCCCGGTGAACTTCCCGATGGGCAACGGCCCGACGTTCCGCGGGGTCTACGACCGGCTGACGCGGGAGGTGCATCTGTTCGAGCGGGTAAAGGGCGGGGCGTTCGCCGCGCCGGTGCGGGTGGCGGGGCTCGACGACGAGCTGGTCAAGAGCCAGCTGTACGACGTCGGCGGCGACCTGCTCTACAACGAGGTTCGCGAGCAGATCGAGATGCTCGAGGGCGCGGGGACGGGGTTCGACGCGCAGGCCGTGCTGGACGGGAAGATCACGCCGGTTTTCTTCGGCTCGGCGATGAACAACTTCGGGGTGCAGATGCTGCTGGATGGGTTCTTGAAGTACTCGAGCCCGCCCATGCCGCGGGTCGTGCAGGCGCTGAATGCGATGGGGCGGCCCGACGCTTCGGCGGTCGACGGCGAGCGGGTGGTGAGCCCGGGCGACCCGACGTTCAGCGGTTTCGTGTTCAAGATCCAGGCCAACATGGACCCCAAGCACCGCGACCGGGTGGCGTTCGTGCGGATCGTCTCGGGGACGTTCGAGCGGGACATGAGCGTGGTTCACGTGCCGCACAACTCGACATCGCAGCCAAAGAAGATGCGTCTGAGCAACGCGGCGAAGCTCTTTGGGCAGGAGCGGGAGACGCTCGACCGCGCGGTGGCCGGCGACGTGATCGGGCTGATCGGCAACGACGGGCTGGGCATCGGCGACACGCTGACGGAGGACCGGTCGATTGTGTTCGACGAGATTCCTGTGTTCGCGCCCGAGGTCTTCGCGTTCCTCATCAACCCGCAGCCGAGCAACTACAAGCGGTATCGCCAGGGGCTCGACCAGCTGCTGCAGGAGGGTGTTGTGCAGGCTCTGTCGCGCTCGCCGGGCGGGGCCGGCAGCGCGGCGAACTCGAGCGCCGGGGCGTCGACGCTCCTTGCGGCCGTCGGCGTGCTGCAGTTCGAAGTCGTGCAGCACCGGCTGGTGACCGAGTATCAGTCCGAGACGCACCTCGACAAGGCGCCCTGGAGCATGGGCCTGTGGCTGACCCCGCCGGCCGACTGGGCCCCGAGCGAGCCCGACGAGGTGTTCCAGCCCGAGGTGCCCAGCACGTGCGCACTCTACTACGACAAGTTCAGCCGCCCGATGGTGTTGCTCACCGACCAGTGGGCCCTCCGGGATTTCAAGGGGCGGAACCCGAAGGTGACGCTCAGCGCGGCGCCGGGCCCGGCGTCGCGCTGACGGGCGCGGGATCACGCATCGGTGTTGCGGCGTCGTCCGGGTTCCAGCCGCCGCCGAGGGCTTTGTAGAGCGACACGAGGTTGGCGGAGATGCCCTGCTCGGACTGCACAAGAGCATCCTCGGCGTCGAGCAGCCGCCCCTGTGCGCTCAGCACGTTGAGGAAGTCGGTCCGGCCGCCGATGTAGAGCTCGTTGGCGATGCTCACCGCGTCGGTGTTGGCCCGTACCGAGTCGATAAGCCGGAGGCGTCGCTGCTGCTCCTGGGCGAAGGCAACGAGCGAAACCTCGACCTCCTGGAGGGCGGTGAGCACCGCCTGCTTGTACCCCGCGAGCTGCTCATCGAGCAGGGCGCGCTGGAGCTCGATGTTCCCTCGGATGCGGCCGGCGTCGAAGACGTTCCAGCGCACCGACGGGCCGATGGACCAGTAGCGCTGGGCCAGCGAGCCCAGCGAGCTGACCTCGGGGCCTTGGAGCCCGAAGGAGCCCGTGAGGCTGAAGCGCGGATAGAGGTCGGCGACGGCGACGCCGATGCGGGCGTTCTGGGCCGCCAGGGCCGCCTCGGCGCGGCGGATGTCCGGGCGGCGGAGCAACAGCTCGCTGGGCAGGCCGACCGGCACTGCCCGGGGTGGAACGGGGAGTGGTGCGTCGGCCGAGAGCTCGCCCAGCAGCGTCTGCGGCGGCGCAGCGACGAGCACGCTCAGGGCGTAGATCCGTGCACGGATGTCCGACTCGAGAGATGGGAGGCGGGAGGCCGTCGATGCGACCAAGGCCCGCGCGTTGGCCAGGTCGAGGGAACCGACAAACCCGGCCTCGAAGCGCTCGGAGGTCAGCGAGGCGGTGTCCTCCTGCAGGGCGAGGTTCTTTCGGGCCAGGGCGAGCCGGCGCTGCAGGGCCCGGAGGTCGATATATGTGGTCGCGACCTCGGCGGCCAGCGAGGCCTGCACGGCCCGGCGGTCCTCGACGCTGGCCAGCAGGTTCTCGTCCGCGGCCTCGAGCGAGCGGCGGACGCCGCCGAAGACGTCGATCTCCCACGCCGCGTCGAAGCCGGCGCGGAAGAAGTTGTCGGTCCGGGCGCTCGCGCCCGAGCGGCTGCGGGAGCGGTCGGCCGAGCCGATCGCGTCGACCGTGGGCAGGCCGGCGGCCCCGGCGATCCGGAGGCCCGCGCGGGCCTGGCGGATGCGGGCGAAGGCCTGCTGAACGATGAGGTTGTCGACGGCGGCACGCTCGATCAGCGAGGTGAGCACGGGGTCGTCGAGCGTGCGCCACCACCACGAGACGTCCACCGGGCCCGGCACGGCGCTGCTGACCGACCCGGGGGCGCCGGCGAGCGAAAGGCCAACAAACCCATCGGGGACGGCGGGCCGCGGGGCCGCGAAGTCCGGGCCGACGGTGCAGCCCGAGAGGGCGGCGAGGAGGACGAGGATGGATGCACGGCGTGTGGTCATCGAAGTATCGGGCTTGGTCGGTCACTCGTAGCGGAGGGCCTCGATCGGGTCGAGCCGCGAGGCCTTCCACGCGGGATAGAAGCCGAAGACGATGCCCACCAGCGCCGAAACCAGGATCGACGCGACGATCGCTTCGACGGACATCTCGACAGGCCAGCCGAGCGCCTCGCGAACCAGCAGGGCCGTGCCGCGCCCGAGCAGAAGGCCGAAGATCCCGCCGATGAAGCACAGGACCGTCGCCTCGACGAGGAACTGCATCAGGATGTCGCGGGCCCGCGCTCCGACGGCCATGCGGAGGCCGATCTCCTTGGTGCGTTCGGTCACGGAGACGAGCATGATGTTCATGATGCCCACGCCGCCGACCACCAGCGAGATAAGCGCGACGGCGAGGAGGAG
>Ga0136636_10002491_pt1 | contig 10961 bp, 6 predicted proteins | sample AntDrymUQ8522106_2_FD_104653 | JGI IMG/M metagenome (GOLD analysis project Ga0136636, IMG submission 104653) | Polar desert sand microbial communities from Dry Valleys, Antarctica - metaG UQ852 (21.06) | ecosystem: Environmental > Terrestrial > Soil > Desert | place: Antarctica: Dry Valley... | reverse complement strand
TGGACTGTTGATTGATGGTAGTAAACAATCCGAAGCTAAAATTAACTCGATGTTAAAGTGGGACGTTAACAATGGAATTGCTCGTAGAAGTTGGGCCAGAAATACTGGAGCTATTAGCACGATTCAAAACGCCATGAAATTAGATCCTTTATTAAAAGTAACGCTACCTAATATTGTGGACGATAGGTTGGTTGAAGGCATTGTTAACCAATAGGTTCGTGTGAAATACTGCCTATTGATTAAAATAAACAAGCACCAATTGTTCGTTTCATGAAATAATTGGTGCTTGTGAATACTATCTAATTGTTTTATTCCTTAAAAATTAATACGGTGGCGTAGGCTGCAATGCCCGATTCGTCACCAACAAAACCAAGTTTTTCGGTTGTTGTGGCTTTAATCGATAAATCATTTACCTCAATCCCAAGCACTCCTGATAAGGTTAAGATCATTTGAGGAATTACATCCTTGATCTTGGGTTTTTGTAAGCACACAGTACTATCAATGTTACTAATTTGGAATCCTGCGCTACGAATTTGATCAATGCATTTTTGAAGCAAAATTTTACTGTCTATACCTTTTAAAGTAGGATCATTGTCAGGAAAGTGGAATCCAATATCGCGCAGGTTAGCTGCACCATAAAGGGCATCACAAATAGCATGTATTAAAACATCACCATCTGAATGCCCAATGCTACCTTTGTTGTGATCTATTTTAATTCCACCTAACCAAAACTCGTAGCCTTCGCCTAATTGGTGAACATCATAGCCAAAACCAGTTCTGTATTTAACCATTTGTTTTTAGTGTAGCGAAATTCTAACTCTAAAGGGCATCGGATAAATTAAATGATAAGCTTATTCGAATGGTATTAGCCAAAGGATTATTTTGAACCATTGGGATAATATACGATGCGTCTACCGTAAACATGTTCATTTTTAGACCAGCACCTGCTGTTATGAACTTTCTGTTTCCTTTGTTTTCATTTTCATGAAAATATCCAGCGCGCAAAGCAAATTGTTGATTATACCAGTACTCCATACCAACTGAAATCGATATCTCCTGAAGTTCTTCCTTAAAACCATTAGGAGCATCACCAAACGATTTAAACATGCCAGTAATTACACCCACATCCTTGTTTTCCTGAGCGTACGAGATTTGTGTTGAGTCCAAAAGTCCAGGTGTGGGTACGAGTAGTTTATTGAAGTCTAATGCAAAAGTTAATTTGTTGTACTTGTCAATTTCGGTAGTATAAGCAGCCCCAACTTTAAGATTCGTTGGGATAAACTGTTTGTTATCACCGTCATACGAAATTTTTGCACCAATGTTTGATATGTTAACACCGGTGGCGATTTCCGATTTTTGTGATCCTGTTTTTATAGGTGTTTTATAGAAAAACGAAACATCAGCAGCAAATGTATTTCCAGGAATCATTCCTTCAACCATACCTCCACCTAAATCTGATCGGATATAACGAAATGCAACTGATCCTGACATTTTTTTTGATAATAACCGCGAATAAGCGGCATCTAATGCGAATTCATTTGGTTTAGCATCATAACCATTTGTACCATTGTCGGTAATAAAAATATTTCCTAACGAAAAATAGCGTACCGATCCACTTAATGTTGACATTTTATCTATTCGATAAAATCCTGATAAATAATACATGTTAATATCACTTACTAACTGCCTTAACCAAGGGGTAAATGATACTGAAATACCATAATCCTCGTCTAAAAAAGCATATTTTGCTGGATTCCAATGTTGTGAGCTAAAATCAGGAGCTGTTGCAACTCCGGCTTCTCCCATGGCGCCAGATCTACTGTCGGGTGCAATATTTAAAAATGGTACAGCTGTGCTAATTATATTTACTCTACCTCCTAATTGATTAACGTCAACAGGTTGGTCTTGAGCATTAATAAAAATTGGAAAGAATAAAAGAAATGTTGTAAATAACAATGTCGATTTAAATAAAAATTTCATGTGTCAATTTTTTGTTTTTTTGATAGGATTTGCCTTTAAGTGGCACAAATATAATTTATAAAATTAAGTGTATCACAAATTAACTAACAACAAAATTCAATTAATATTATTCAGTGACGATAATTTTATCCGAAATAGTGCCAGTTTTTCCTGTTTCGCTGGTTAATTCAAATTGTATGAAATAAATACCATTGGTAACTATTGCCGGAGCAATTTCAGAAATGTTTAGCGTTAATGGAGATGTTGTATACCCTGATGTAACTAAAGGTTGTTTGTTAGAGCCAATAAATTGACCAGTTAAGGTGTATAGTTTTGATGTGACAACAAGAGATTGATTGGGTTCGTCGTGTTTAAAAGTTACATACAATGATTGTTTTAATGAAATTGGGTTCGATGAAAATACAACTTCCGATACACCTAATTTACCTTTGTTCGAAGTGTTGAAAGAAATTGATTTTTCAGATGAATTATTGTAATTATCCCAAGCCTTGATTTTTATAATATGATTACCTTCTGAGAACAAGGGAAGCTGATACTCTAAACTACCTTGTTTGTAATTATCTATGTCGTTTATGAAATAACTATTTAAAACTATTTTGTTTGAAGGGATTCCATCTATTTCGCAAGTTAAATCATGACCAATGCCATTGCCCGAAGTGTTGATGCCGTTCTCATCGAAAATATTTAATAGCAATAGCGGTTTAAGTCCAACTACTCCACCATCCTTAAATTTTTTGTCATTGAGCCATAATTGAATGTCAGGCCCTTTGGTATCTGTTTGATTGTTGGTTGAGAAACCGCCAATTATTACATTTTTAAACGAACCGATAGCTTTTTCTGTATCCGATTCAGCATAGTATACAATTTTGCCATAATCTTCATTGTATCGAATGTCTTTAGGCATTATAAAATCAGATGAGAACACGCCTTGGGTTACACTTGATTTCCCTTTATATAAAATGTTAGAATAGCTCTTATAGGTAAAGGGTTTTGCATTTTCGTTGCCTAAAGTGGTTACTGTTATTGGTTTGTCAAAAACGGTAACCGTTGCATTACCCATAAAATTAGCCATAACAGTGGAGTCTTCTCCTCTTAGAATTTCAGCATCCAGACTTGCCTTTGATAACGCATTTAATGTAATGGTTTCAGTATCAACATCAGTGTTGTTAATTTTTAGTGTTTTAATAAAGTTGTCAGGATAAGCAAGTTTTATTGCAGGATCTCCTAATAGAGTGAAATTGAGTTTAGCTGAACTTGAGCCTAACTTTATTTTCGTCTTAACAAGTATATCTCCAAATGAGGGTTTTGTGCCATCAGCATTTCTTTCAAAAACATAGGTGAAGAAACTGTTATTTAGATCATAATTTGAACTGCTATAGGCAATTCGAGTGGTTGTTAGTAAGGCGATGCCTCCACCTTTAGGGGAAAGAAAAACCCATTCTCCGGCCGATGTAAAATTTTTATTGTCGAAACGCGAAAATTCACAAGTAGCAGTGACAAAAAGAGATAGCTTGGTTCTGTTTGTCCACGATAAAATCTTAGGAATCGTAATAACCTGTTCGTGCGATAAGCCCAATTCACCGCCGTGACCGGTATAATTCATAATAAGAGAACCACCATTTACAGCATTTTCTATTGCAGTTTCTACGTCTGGATATTTTGATGTCGATGTTTTTTTGTAAGAATCGAAATAGATTTTGTTGATATTAAATTCGGGGTGATAGAGTTCTACTTTTTGAGCCAATCTGTCTGCATCATTCATGTGGGTATTGTTATCCCCATCATCGCCAATAAAAGTTAACTGTGTAATCCAGTTGTTTTTTTCTTGTGAGTTTAAATAAAGATCTGTTTTATCAACAGCTATTTGAGCCTCCGATTTTGTATTTACAGGGAAACGACCTATTCCAATGTCAAGTCGATCCGAAATTTCGTTTACACCTTCTATATCATCAAGAAAACCAAAAAAATCATCGGTAACATAGGAGCTGTTAAAAACAATAGAGTTTTTTGATTGATACGTCATGATTTTATTGGTATTGCCTGTTGTTGAACGGTTGTCATAAGATCCATCGCCAAATAACAATAAGTATTTTGGGGCATCAGAGATCTGGCTTCCAGCTCTGTCATAAAACATTTTAACAAAAGCTCTTATTGCCGTAACATCGGGTTTGCCCGATGAAAATTCATTGAAAATAAGATTTTGAGAAACCACCGTTGTCCTCATGCCTGAATTTTCTTGATGTAAAGATGCTAACCGATTAGCCTCGGTTAAAAACTCTGGAGCAGTAATTATAATGTAATCGGTTTGAGCTAGTCCATGCAAGTTTTGATTAGGTATTTCTTTATCAAACTCGGGCAGTAATAAATTGCCAGAAGGACTAAAAGCAACAAATTCTTTTAAAATAGGTGTATTGGTTACAAACCATTTTGTTGTTGTACCACTCAAAGTCATTTTTTGTGGCGTGGTAAAATCTGTAATATCCCAAACAATAATCGAATTGTCATCAGTCGATATTTCAAACTTGGCTATGTTATTAGCATTCACACTTAATAAATCACGAAATTGAAATTGTGAAGTGGATTTTTTCAACTGTCGTCGTGCTTGAATATCTAATTTATCTAGGTACGCAATGGCTGTTGATTGATCTGATTTGTATATTAATGTGAAATTAAGATCGCTACTTGTTGGCAAGAATAATTTTGTTGAGCTAGCTTCTCTTGCAAAAGCCCCTTCGACATCGCTCCAAGCTATAGGTGAAGCTATTAAAGAGTATAACGGAGTTAGCTCATCGGCATAATATAATTCAAATTGTGATACACTTGAAGAGCGAGCAATTACTTCAGCCGAAATTTGTGCAGGAGAGCTAGTTACAATTTCAGGAAACGAAAAAGAATAAGTGCGTTGACTTACTGATATTGGATCGAATTTATCACCATACCATGTTCTGCCTGAGTGTAGTACATTGTATTTGTTTTCCTCAATAAATTTGTAATCATCGAATTCTTTAACCGTAATATTTGGAGCTTGAGTTACAATTGGTGCATCAGTAATAGTCGTTTTTAATCCTTCCTCTGACAAATAGTAATACGAAACATCTGTATAATCATGGCTAATATGAGTGAACATTTGTTTTGAGTTGTTGTAAACCCACTCAGTTGGAGATTGTCCATAAAAATAGAGATTATCGTTTGACTGCATCGTTGCATTTAACTTTAAATCATCGTATCTGAAATCTGCGTTGTTTTTTGGTAACATGTTACCTCCGTTGCCATATACCTTTACATTTGCAGGATTCGAAAATCCCCAAGAAACCAATGTAGAATAAGGAATTTTATGCACTCCAGTTTGTGTAACTTTTATTCGAACCCATTTGCCCTGTGCTAAAACCGATTTTGTCACATAATTATTAGAAGCTGTTTTTAGTTTTGCAGTTTTAGTAATATCATTAAAACTAACTTTTATTAATATTGATTTAAGTTTATAAAAACTATTTGGAGTATTTCCCTTTTTAAAAGGAAGCAATGATAATTCGAGATAAGGTTGCTTTTTGCTAATTACTACTCGTTTAGTTATCGTCGAGTCAAGTAAAGCATTTTGCAGGGTATTAATTTCGGTAGCTGAAACAAATTCCCATTTCGAATTTACAATTTCTGTACTGATATTCTCAACTGAATAAATAGATGGGATTTCAACTGAAAAGGAAAGAAGTGGAAGTAATGATGACTCATCTATTTGATTTTGACCATCGAACGATAAAATGTTCGAACGATTGTTATTGAGATTTTGTTTGGGTGCATTCCAATTAATCTCCTGAGAAAGCATTATTTGAGTCCATGAATACTGTGGAGTCGATAGTATTCCTAGTCCAACTAAAAAAAAATTCAATAAAAACTTCATGTAGGTTTTCATGCTTCTATGATCGAGAAAATAAACATTAAACGAATATGCTCTATTAATATTACATATATCATGCAAATATGTTTCATAAATTCGTATTAAAAGTGTGTTCTTAGTTATTTTTCTTTTTATTTTGACATGAAAACGAAGTTTTCCCATTATAATTAGTTAATCACTTATTAAAATAGTAAAAACACCACTAACTTTTATTGTAGGATGAAATCAAACCCCCTGAGCTTAACTTGTTTTTAATGAGTATTTTAAGTTTTTGTCGGAAATAAGTTTATTCTTTTTCTTTAAAAAAAGTAGAACACATATAAGATTTTGTTATTTTTAGCGTTGTTTTATGTATTGAAATGTAATTTTTCGAATCGTGATAAAGCATTTATTTGCTCCGTTTTAAAAAAATAAGTAAAAAGGATATTTTGGTATAACCTTTTTTATATTTTTGTAGTATAATGTGCTTGAGTGGTGTAATTATATAACCAAACTCTATTCGAAAAGCTTAAAAAATTAATATAATCTAAAGCTATGAAGTTTAATTCAGTTCTTTTCATTGCTTTGTTGGCAATTGGTATCGTTTCATCATGTTCTAAAGGTGGAAGTAAAGCTGCTTCTTCTACTACTGGTTGGGACTACAACAATGCCGACAATGGGGGTTTTGAATATCAAAATGGATATGATCAGGAAACAGGTCCTGGACTAGTCTTTGTTGAAGGTGGAACCTTTATTATGGGTCGCGTGGAGCAAGATGTTATGACCGATTGGAATAACAAAGCGCGACGAGTTACCGTACCTTCATTCTATATGGATGAATCAGAAGTTCGGAATGTTGACTATTTGGAATATCTTTATTGGATTCGACGTGTCTTTGTTGATTATCCTGAGGTATACCGTAAAGCACTTCCTGATACTTTAGTTTGGCGCAGACCTTTGGCGTATAATGATCCGTTGGTGGAAAATTATCTTCGTCATCCAGCATATAGTGAATATCCTGTAGTTGGAGTAAGTTGGTTACAAGCAAGCGATTATAGTGCTTGGCGTACTGATCGTGTTAATGAGAAGATTTTAATTGACATGGGTGTTTTAACTCAGGATATTAATCAGGTTGGTGAAAATAACTTTAACACCGAGGCCTATTTGTATGGTCAATTTGAAGGAGCTGCTGGCAAGAACCCAATGCAAACTCCAAATAAAGAAACTCGAAATGTACGGTACGAAGATGGTATTCTTCTTCCAAAATATCGCCTTCCAACAGAAGCTGAGTGGGAATATGCTGCCAGTGGACTTATTGGAAATACAATGGATGAGCGTATGACTAATCGTCGAATCTATCCATGGGACGGACATATTGTTCGTAACGCTAGTGAAAAAGAACGTGGCAAAATGATGGCCAACTTTGTTCGCGGAAATGGAGATATGATGGGTACTGCTGGTGCATTAAATGATGGTGGAGATATTACAGTTCCTGTTAAATCTTTCTATCCTAATGATTTTGGTTTGTATTGTATGGCTGGAAACGTTAATGAATGGGTTGCTGATGTATACAGAGCTCTTTCAGCTGAGGATGTTGATGAATTTAGTCCTTTTCGAGGTAATGTTTTCAAAACTAAAGTTTTAGATGAAGAAGGAATGCCGGTTGAAAAAGACAGTTTAGGAAGAATTAGATATAGAACAGAAACAGATAAAGATATTTTAAACAGAAAAAACTATCGTACTGGCGACAATATTAATTACGACGATGGTGATACTAAAACCAATATTGTAGCTGGAGATGGTTGGTTGAATAATGAAGCCAATACTCAAGATATGTATGGTGATCAAGCAGGGAAAACCAGTATTAATAGCATGATCTCAGATAGAACCAGAGTTTATAAAGGTGGTTCGTGGCGCGATAGAGCTTATTGGTTATCGCCCGGTACAAGACGATATTTAGATGAACGTGAAAGTCGCGATGATTTAGGTTTCCGATGTGCAATGATTCGCGTTGGTAGTGCGGTTCAATCTGATGGCAAAAGAAAATAATTAGTTTAAATAATATTTGAAAGAGGTTGGTATATTATCAACCTCTTTTTTATTTTTGCAAAATGAACAGAATCAAACAATTATACGAACAATTTATTCTTAACCCTATTGTAACTACTGATAGTAGAATCTGTCAGTCAGGAAGCATTTTTTTTGCATTAAAAGGAGGTAGTTTTGATGGTAATTTGTATGCCTTAGATGCCTTAAAAAAAGGATGTCGATTAGCTGTTGTTGATGATGCTAGTTTGAAAAACGAGAAACATATATTTTTTGTTGATGATGTTTTAATAGCCTTACAGCAATTGGCAAATTATCATCGCACATGCTTAAATATTCCAATTATTGGCATTACAGGTTCAAATGGGAAAACAACATCTAAAGAACTGATTGTTGCGGTACTAAAGAAAAAGTACAATGTATTTTATACTCAAGGCAATCTAAATAATCATATTGGTGTGCCCCTGACACTTCTCTCGATGAATAGCTCAACTGAAATTGGCGTAGTAGAAATGGGAGCTAACCATTTAAAAGAGATTGAAGAATTATGCAATATAGCTGATCCTGATTTTGGGTTGATTACTAACATAGGAAAAGCGCACATTGAGGGTTTTGGATCGGAAGAGGGTATTCGTGTTACCAAAGGAGAATTGTACGATCATGTTTCAGCAAAAGGGGGTGTGCTATTTGTTAATGCAGGAAGCGCTATTTTAATGAATATGAGCACCCAATGCAAAAGAGTTTTATATAGTCAATTCGATTGCGAGAGTAAAGTTTATGCTGCGAATATTGAGGTTGACCTGTTTTTGAATTTTAAATGCAATATTCGAAACGAAGAAAAGGTGTCTCTTGATATTGAGACAAAGTTGATTGGATCTTATAATGTAGAAAATGTATTAGCAGCCATTGCAATAGGGAACTATTTTAAAGTCGACAATCATGATATTGTGGATGGGATAAGGATGTATTCTCCTTCGAATAATCGATCTCAAATGGTTAAAACACAGAGGAATACCTTACTGCTTGATGCATATAATGCCAATCCATCGAGCATGAAGGTTGCATTGGAGAATTTTGAACTATTAAAAGCGGACAAAAAAATAGTTGTTTTAGGCGAGATGAAAGAGATGGGAGCAATCTCATTCGAAGAACATTTAAACTTAGTGAATTGGGCTAAAAATCATCGAGGTGTAAAGAGTATTTTTATTGGCAATGAGTTCTCAAAACACATTCAGAATGGGGAGTTTGATTGGTTTGTAAATGTTGATGACCTTATTAAGTATTTGTCAAATAATTCTTTAATAGGTTATCACATACTAATCAAAGGATCACGGAGCAATCAACTCGAAAGAATTAAAGATTATTTGTAGGATGAAACTCTAGCTGGTTGAATTTCGATTTTCTTAAAATAAAATAATCCAAAACAATACTTTTATTGTAAATATTTTCAATTTTAGTAGTCGTAATAGGTTTTTCTTGTTTGGATGATTTGAATGAAAGGAAGAAAAATGACCAATGAGCTTTAATTATTGCAATAAATGATTGAAACTTACCCGATGCCAATAATCGAATTGCAGCAATAGCATCTAGAAAAAGACGAATTGAAAGTATTTTAACTCTTTTGTTTTTAGGTAAATTCTTTTTTACCATTAACAGGTTATTTCTAAAATTCAGGAATGTTTTCCTAGGATTAAGTTGGTTTAGAGTAGCTCCACCCATATGATATACTGTAGATTCAGGTAGGTAACGGATTTGAAATCCTGCTAAATTAATACGCCAGCATAAGTCTATTTCTTCCATGTGTGCGAAAAACGATTCATCCAATCCTCCCAGATTATGAAAAATCTCTGCTTTTACTAAGATGGCAGCTCCACTAGCCCAGAAAATTTCAGTTGATTGATTGTATTGTCCAAAATCAGCTTCTATATTATTGAAAATTCTGCCACGACAAAAAGGATAGCCATATTTATCGATGAAACCTCCAGCTGCTCCTGCATACTCAAATTTATCTCGCTGATAATAGTCTTTTATTTTTGGTTGGGCTGCACCTAATTTTGGATAGTTTATTATAGCAGCAAAAAATGGGTTTAACCAGTTTTCAGTGGGTTCAGCATCGGAATTTAGAAGAAGATAATGCGTAGTATTTATTTGTTTAAGCGCTTTGTTGTAACCAGCAGCAAACCCATAATTTTTATCCAGCTCAATTATTTTTATGGTAGGGAAATTTGAATTTATGAAACGAACAGACTCATCAGTTGAAGCATTATCAGCTACAAAAATACTGACATTGGACTCTGTTGAATACTCAATAACTTTAGGAAGAATACTTTTTAATAAGGCAATGCCATTCCAGTTTAATATAACAACGGCAATTGATGGATTAATTGAATTCATTGGGATGTGTTTGTTCATTAGAAGCATATTTCCATCGATTATGGGACCATAACCAATAGGGAGGCTGTTCTAAAATCATTGACTCTAAATGGGTGGTGTATTTTTCGGTTATTTGATAGTCGGGAATGTGTTTTGAATTTTCTTCAAGAAGGATGAACTCAACTTCATAATAGCCTCGTTTTATCTTTTTCATTTTCTGAAAAACAACAGCATCGTTATTTATTTTGGCTAGTTTTTCGCCGCCAGTAATAATGGGTGTGGTTTGATTTAGAAATTGAACGGAGTGTCTTATTTTTACTTTTGAGGGCGATTGGTCGGAAATTAGCGCGAGTACGTAGTTTGAATTATTTCGGTTTAGGCGAGTAATAGCAAACAGTGTTTGTTTCATTCTTACATTTTGCGCTCCAAAACGTGATCTTAATTTTAGGATATACCAATCCATGAATTCGTTTTTTAATGGATGATAGGCTTGAAGCCCTAATGCATTTATTTGCATGCTCATAGCTGGCAGCCATTCCCAATTGCCAAAGTGCGACGAAAGAAGTATAATGTTTTTGTCCTTTTGCGTCAGGTTGTTGAGTAACTCAATGTTTTTGACTTTTAAGCGTTTCGAAATCTCTTTTTTTGAAATGGTTTGAGTTTTAAGTGTTTCGACGAATATGTCGCA
>Ga0136636_10002490_pt1 | contig 10964 bp, 12 predicted proteins | sample AntDrymUQ8522106_2_FD_104653 | JGI IMG/M metagenome (GOLD analysis project Ga0136636, IMG submission 104653) | Polar desert sand microbial communities from Dry Valleys, Antarctica - metaG UQ852 (21.06) | ecosystem: Environmental > Terrestrial > Soil > Desert | place: Antarctica: Dry Valley... | reverse complement strand
CATGTATGGTGAACTCCTCGTCGCACCCGTGCAAGTCATAGATCAGTATGTGCGTTCCACCCTCTGCCTCATCGGGATCGAACGTACCATACAAGGAGTCAACGATGCCTGCGCCATACCAGCGGCCGCCCCAGGGTTGCGCAGGGATATCAAAGGGATAGGTGCTTTGGCACACCGTATCCAATTGCGTCCCGCCTGTGATGTTGTCCACATTGATCACCTTGGTATCAGAGCAACTTCCAGCGGTATACGTGACCACATAAGAGCCAACCGTGGATGGATCGAAAAGCCCGTTGGGTTGAATGAACGGCCCGCTCCAGGTGCCCCCTTGCGGTGTATTGTCCACGATCATGAAGGGAGCGGTACCGGGGCAGGCCGCTTCATCGAAACCGGCATCCATACTGTCCACGAACATCGTGATCGTGGCTTCGCAACCGCCCGGGATCCCGTAGCTGAGCACATGGCTACCGGGCCCTGCGGTGTCAGGATCAAAGGTGCCTGCGAGACTATCCAGAATGCCATCTCCACTCCACCAACCACCGGGCGGAGAACCAACAAGATCGAATGCATCCAAGGATTGACAAACCGTTGCCGGTGCACCTATGATCTGTGGATCCAATACCACGATCGTGATCTGATCCGTCGCTTGCGCACCCGTGAGCGTTTCTGTTACCGTAACGGAATAGGTGGTCGAGGTGGTGGGACAAACAGCCACCGGGCCACGAACAGCGGGCAATCCGTTGCCCCATGCGTACGTGTAGCTCAAACAGCCGTTCACATCAGCGGTGAGGTTGGCACAAGTTCCTGCGCAAATGGTATCCTGCGTCGCGAGGATCTCCACTTCGATCGGACATGATGTGATCTGTGTGTTCGCGGTGATAGTGAAGAACCACAGTGAATCACATCGATCATAGATCCCGATCCGAAAGGAGACCACATACGGGCAGTTCCTATCAAAGGCGGGATCCACCATCAATTGCATGGTTTGCGTTTCACCTCCAGCGCAGGCTTGGGGACTTGCACCAACCACATTGGGGGCACCTTGGCCCGTTATCTCGAACGAACTGGCCAGAATGGAATCACAGGCAATGGGATAGCTGAATTGCAGATCCACGCGGCCGGAATTGCAAGCCGGTGCAATGGGTATGCTCATGACCGGTGGCACTGGTGGATCAACAATGCTGGTCCATTGCGCCTCGAAACCACAATAGGCTACGTTCGCATCGCTGATGAAGTGGATCGTCAGGATCCCGCTGGTCGCTATTATAGGTGGTGGTGCTGTCGTTCCCGAATAGGTGGGGCCGATCTGCGGAGAATTGATCGACGGGCCATTGTGGAAGGTCAAAAAGTCGTAGCCCTGCTCCAAACAGAAAGTGGGCCGGAAGACCAAGGTGATCTGGCTACCCGCATCGATCGTGAATATCAGGTCTTCATTGTTGCCATAGAGGTTACCTCCTGGACCCTCTTCGCTGTCGAGCAGGATCCCCTTGCAAATGGTCACCGTGGTATCGGCCATGTTGAACTCCGGCAGCACCTGTGCATGCGTGACACAGCCGAAGCTGGCGACACAAGCGAGGGAGAGCGCACGGAACATGGACATGGCGACCGGTTCAAAGGGTATCCTGAGCGGTGATGGTGATCGCCGGCGTGGTTATCTGGTTACTTCGGTTGCCTGCACGATCTTCTACGTAGAAGGTGTAGGTCATCACCTCTTCGGCGCTGTTACCCAAGAGGAACAAGGGCGTTAGCTCCACTTCCAATTCGCCTTGGATCGGCACCTCTGTATCGGGTGGTGCCAGGGGAATGATGTGGTACCCATCGGCAACCGATAAGCGGCTGTCCTTCACCCAAAGCGAATAGTCGTCGGGATCGGTGCGACCCAGATCGCCGTTGCCGTCCTTATAGCTGAAGCGTAGTGTTATGCGCTGCTGGAACTCCACCACTTGACCTGGTCCTACAGTAACCAACTCGATCGCTGGCTCCAGCGGCATCACATCGGCTTGCTCCTTCTTGCATGAAGCGAGGAACACCATGGCGCAGGAAAGGAAGAGTACGACCTTCATGCGGCGATGCGTAAGGTGAAGTAGTCCAACATCGGCGAGGTGGTACCATCGTCCGGGATCTCGGTGGGTCCATTATGATCACCATCATCCACATACACCCGAATGAACAAGGTGGTTCCCGGCGGGTAGCTGGCCAGAGATAGCTGCAACCGATGGGTGAACGAGGTGCTGCTGTTGCTCAGATCTGGACCGATAATGGTGGAAGACGTGACCAAGTCCAATTCCGGCACCGCTTCGAAAGCCGTTGTGGATGCAGCCAGTTTCACTTTGTTGTAGGTGAGCGCGCTGCTGGCGGTTTCGTCATCGGCGAACGCGAACCACAGATCGATCGTGCCTCCTGCCACCTCGATGGGTTGTACTCCTTCGCCTTCGCCACGCGGGAACGGGTTGGTGCTCGATCCCGCTGCGAAGGCCAGCACACCGGTCACCTGTGGTTGCAAATTCCCTTGGGTGGGCAATGCTCCGAACATGTCCTTTGCACCCGTTGCGATCCAGTTGTTGATCACCGCGCGATAAGCAGCACCATTGGTGGGCCAATCACTTCCCTCTGTAAAGCCCAAGGGCATGATACCCGACGTATTGGGTACGAAGACGGTCATACGCTCATGTAAGAAGGAAGCCTCCACATCACCCGGCACAACCCGGTGGGTGAAACTCTGCTGTGGATCATTCGCAGTGACCGGATGGAAAACCAGTGAATTGTAGGCGCTGCCGATCCCCCTGAACTCCGGCTCGAAGGTGCCATCGTGGCAACCGCTCAAGGCGCAGTTCGGACGTAGGATCTTCTGATGGATCCAGGCGAAATTGTCCTGTGGCAAGCTTTCTGTCATGGGGTTCGGTGAACGGCGCTCCAATTCGTCGTACGGGTTGGGCGTCTCCTTCTTGCACGCCACCAGCGCAAGCACGATAAAGCCAATGATCAGGCAGGTGATGCGCATGGGGTCAGAACCGATCGAAGAGTGATTGTGTTCCTGGTTCCAGCAGTCCTGCGCCCATCACCTCGCTCTTCACACCCAGGATCTCGGCGATCGTAGGCACCACGTCGGTAACGATACCTACCTGGTTGCCTTCACCTCCAATAGAAAGGTTGGAAGGCACATTGGCACCAGCCATCATACCGAACACACGCAACGAATTGCTGTCGCTGTGGTCGAAGGAGTACCAATCATTCTGATCGCGAATGGCGTTCGGTTGTGCATTACGCCCGCACTCTGGGATCGCGATGATCACCGTGTTGCCCGCCATCTCCGGGATCTGGTTCTGTATATGGTCCCAGAGGTGGCCTACAGCGTGATCAGCACGGTGCATGGCAGCGAGGTAGCCGGTAAAGCTGCTGTGGCAGCCATCCACACCACTCATGTTCACCACCGTTAGCGCGGGCTTGAACCACTTCATCACCTCGCATGCGTAGCCTACCGTAGAGAGGTCGCCACTGTCGTTCACCGGCGGATGCGCGATGGTACCGTTCTGTGTTTTGGTGAACATCTCGGCCATGAAGGCTTTGATATCCTGTTTCTCCTCTGGTGTGTTGCCTATGCTGGTGGGCGCGGTTCCAAGGTTCTCGAAGCTGTTGTCCAAAAAGGCCTTCATCTCATAGATCGGCATGAGCTGGTCTTGCGGATGATAGACCTTGGCATCGGAGAGGTATTGATCACCGGCCGGTCCGAAGGTGACATTGGGTGCGAAGAAATTGGCCCCGTATTGCGCGCCGTAGTTCGGGTGCAAGCTGTAGTTGAGCAGCGGCACACTGTTGCCGATGGTGTTGCCGATGAACCAGGTCTTGGAGGCCGGAATGCCACCATGGCGACGGAGGTATTCGAAGATCGTGGGGTTGAGTGGCTTTTGTTGAAGTCCTTGGGTTGCTGCTGTGTTCCCTTGGAGCAACGAGTTGAGGCCACCGAAATGACCAGCACTCACGGCACGCATCTCGCGGAAAAGCGTGCCCTGTTGTTGCAGTGTTTGCCCAAGGATGGATTGAATGGGATTTATGCCGCCGAGGCCGGTGCCATAGACGATCTTCTCCGACGGCGGCGCTCCATCAAGCATATTGTAGAGGATGTTCCCTTCCACATCGTCGGCCTGTGCATCGCCGAGGTAGCGTTGTAACACGCTCTCCTGCTGACGAACACCCCCAGCAAAAAGCACGAACACCACATGCTGCGCCAACTGGGCACCAGAAGCGGCGAACAAGCGCCCACTGGGCAGGATGTACGGCGCGGCGAACAGGCCAGCTGCAGCGGCGCCAGTGCGTTTGATGAACTTCCGGCGGTCCATGGGCGTAGGGTGTTAATAGAACAAGTACTCTTCGCTGAGCGCGAAGGAGAAGTAGATCAGTTCGGCAGTGACGTTGGGATCGGCAGCGATGCTGTTCCGGAACCAGGTCTTCTCCGCTTCGGTGGGTTGGCGGACCAGGAACCGGTTGTACGTATCGATGATGAAACCGTCCACATTCGCGTGCATGGAAGAGTCCGAAGGGATGATCACTCCGGGCTTGTTCATGAAGTTGCTGATGATCACTTCGCGGGCCAGCTGCTTATCGCCAATGCTTTGGATGCACTGATCGATCTTGTAGAGGTCGTTGGCCGAAAGCGCCGTTTGGAACAGGTTGGCATGCAGAATGGCGGCATACTCCTGGTTGGTCTTCTCGCGATCCTTGGACCCATCGAACTGGGCCAGATCCACGGTATCCACCTCGTAGATGAACGCTTCCTTCTTGCAGCCCGTAGCGAACAGCAGAGCCAGCAGGAGAAAGCCTGCCGGACCATTTGCTAAAGAGCGTTGGGAGCGCATGTGCGGGTTGTTGATCACATGGCGCTAGCCCTGTGCTTGTGTGGTTCCTTGAGCAACGGCTTGTTCGCCCTTGTCGCTGGAGTTGCTCTTGATCACAAAGGCCAGCACGAGGATGATCACGGCGGCTTGTACGAGGGTTTTGTACTTGGGTTCCATGGTATGGGGATTAAGTGGTTGTTGGGTTGTTCGATCGATGTTTAGCGCGATCCCGCTTTTACTGGCTCGTTGAAAGTCCTGCGTACTCATCTCCGGTGAGGATGGTGCGTTGCATGCGTTGGAGGTCATGATCAGCGTGGAAGCTGGAGGTGAGCTGGTAGGCTTCGTAGGTGCTGGGTTCACGGCCGAGATAGGTCCGGAAGCTCAGGCGCACCAGTCCCTCATGCCCTTCGCTACTGTTCACCAGGATGTTGAGGTAGCCACTCTTGTTCTGGGCACTTTGGCCAAAGAGGATCGCGCTGGCATTGGCATCCACCATGGTGTAGCTCGCGTTGAACTCGGCATCCGTAGGGTAGCGGAACAAGAGATTATCGAAACTGGCATTGACGAAGTTGAACGAGTTCATGTGGATCTCGTCGTAGACATCGTTCAGCATCATGCGCTTCACCACCTCGTTCACACTGATCAGTCCGTCGCGGTATTGGGTGCGTGAGCCCTTCATGCGAAGCAGCTTCTGTAAGGCGCTATTGCTTTCGCTGGCACCTTGGGCATTGCCGCTCAACGAATCGGCGAGGGCGGATTGTGCGGCAAGGTCGATAAAGCCATCGATCACTTCATCGCTCACGCCTTCCAGAAAACGGGCTTTGAAGGCCTCGTACTGACGCTGGTAATAGGCGTTCTTATAAGATGAATCGCCCTCCACGAAGACGGTGCTTGTCATCAACTTGTTCACCAATGTTCCGCGGGCGTCCATGGAGAGTTCAGCACTTTCCAAGCCAGCCACTTCGGCATTCATCTCGGCATCCAGCGGCTCGCGCCCCAGCAGATCAATGAACAAGCGGTTCACGTAGTTCTGCACCACCACCGTGGGCACACCGGCATAGTCGGGTGCTTGATTATCCGGCCGAATGGTCACTTCCTCCTTCTTGCACCCTACCGTGAAGAGCACGGCAGCGCAGAGCAGGAACTGTCTTGGAATGCGGATATGGAGTATCGAGGATGCCACGGTCGTTCGGTCCGGGGCATGTCTACGCGCAGCGTTGCACGAAGTGTCAAGTCTTCGACAGAAAGAAGGATCCACGCCGCCGAACTGCTCTAGGCGGTCGATGGATGGTCATCGTGGACCAATACCGAGCCTCACCGAGCGCCCACCTCGCGTGACCAACGGCGCACCAGCGGTCGCTGCACAACAAAACCCAGAATGACCAACAATGCAGTGACCATACCCACCACCATGGCAAAAGGCCCTCGCCATGGCGAACGCACGAGTATCTCGGAGAAGAATGCGGCGTACAGACCTATGACCGACCACAGCATATAGCTCATATGTTCCACCATCCACCCTTCCCGTCGCTGCTTGCGCAGGACCGGACGCATACCTGCCGCCAAGGTGAGCGCACTGATCACCGCAGCGATATGGAACGGGCCAAAGGTGCCTAACAACCGGTAGATGAGGAACGCGGTGGCATTCAACACCACCATGCTCCACACGTACACATGGCCGATACGACGATGCCTGCGATCACCTTTGCGCAACAACAGAACAAGCGGTCCGGAGATCACGGCGACCACGGAGGAACCGATGTGGGCCCAGCTGATAGCGGTGGTGAGTTCGGGTCCCATGGCGATCAGTAATAGTGGATGTGACTTTCAATGGTCGTGGAACGGTCCACCCGGAAGAGCATGTCTTTCAGATCCGGAGCGCTCAAGAACCCTTTTGCATCATTGGAACAGCCGACACCTTCATCCGGTATGTTGAACCAGCCCGTATCCACTTTCCCGTTCGCGTTCGTATCCTGGAAATAGCGCACGGCATACGTTCCTGAAGTCACCGGCTTGAAGACCACTTGCCCTTGGCTACCGGTCACTGGCAAGCGCGCCGAAAGCATCTGTTTCCCCGCGTCATTCAACAACGCCACCAGCAACTCACCGCCTAGGTCCGGCTGGACATCCTTGATCAAGACGGTAACGGCGTACGCCGGGTGATCCTGCAAGACAGGCAAGGGCAGCGGCATTCGAAGTTGGACGCCGAACAAGAGGATGAGGAAGTATGTCGGTATCATGCTAGCTGAATGTGTCATGGGTCAGTTCTTCAGATAATCCTTTATGGCCTTCACGTAGGTCTCGAAGGCTTTCAGTCCTTTGGGTGAAATGCGGCAAACGGTATTGGGGTAGTTCTCCTTGAAGGTCTTTTGCACGTGGATATATCCAGCCTCCTTCAGCTTGGTGATCTGCACGCTGAGGTTGCCCCGCGTAGCCCCGGTCTTCTCCAGCAGAAAGGTGAAGTCGCCCTCTTCCACGGCAACCAAGAGGCTCATGATGGCAAGCCGGAGCTGGTTGTGCAGGATGGGATCAAGCGGTGCGAAGGCCATCTTCCTGACGTTTCAACAAATAGCCTGGGATCACGTAACCGAAGAGCATGGCACCGATGTAGAGCCAGGTGATAACTCCGGGATCAACGAAATACGAGAAGGCACCCAGTACCCAGAAGAGCAGGCCACCAACGATCAGGGGCTTGAAGCGCATCAACTGGCCCGATACGAATGTGGGCAGGCCGGTAAGCACCATGATAGAGCCAGAGGGCGTGCCGCCACCGCTAACGCCATACCCAACAATGGTGATCAGCATGGTGATCACGAATGCTGCCCACAACCAGAGGATCACACGATCCATGGCGGTGGAGGCACCTTCCCTCTTACCTTCTCTTGCGCCATGGATGGACGAGATCACACCACCAACAATACCCGCTACGCCCCACGAAGCACCGTGCGGCGGGTTGCCCATGCGGGTCATGATGTACTCGGCAAGCATGGCTGCGATCAAGAGAACGCCCCATAACAAAAAGTAAAAGCTGATGCGGTGGAAGCTTCGCTTGGCCTGACGGATCATGTCGTCGATGACCTTGAGGCTCTGTTCGGGAGTGAGGTTGGTTTCCATTGTTGCGATGGTGTTGAATGACGCAAATATAAACATGTTTACTTTATAAACAAGAGTAGTCCCTACATTTCTTCCATGAAACGTTCCCTCCTTATCGCCGGTGGCACCGGACTGATCGGTTCCGCCGTGGTGGAATTGGCTGCGAAAGACACACGGTTCGCACGGGTGATCACCTGGGGCCGACGTTCAACGCCGAATGCTCCTGCGCTAGTGGAGCACTGGGGGCCTGGACCGAACGGGCTATTGGAAGGGCTGCGGGGCGAGCCTGTGGATGCAGTGATCTGTTGCTTGGGAACGACCATGCGCAACGTGAAGGGCGATAAAGCAGCGTTCGTCCATGTGGATAAGGAGCTCGTGTTGGGCTTAGGTCGTTGGGCTTCTGACGCCAAGGCCCGATTCTGCCTGGTGAGCTCACTGGGGGCGGATAGCACCAGCCGGATCTTCTACAACCGCGTGAAAGGTGAAGTGGAAACAGAACTCCAGCGCATGCCATACCAAGCGCTGCACATCTTTCGCCCTTCTGTTCTTGATGGTCCACGATCGGAGAACCGACCCGGAGAACGCGTGGGGTTGGCGGTGATGAAGTTCTTCGCGCCCATTCTACCTGCAGCGTCACGGCCGATGCCCTACAGCACGCTGGCTGCGGCGTTGGTGAATACCGCAGCGAAGGAGGATACTGGAACGCAGATACACACCTACCGATCCATCGTGGAACTGGCGCGCTAGAAATTCACGACACGGCCGCGGGCTATCTTCTCTGCCGCGAACAGCTCTGTCCGGATCGGACCCTTGAATTGGGCAAAAGCGGGCATCAGCTCCTCTGCCAACGGCTCTGTATTGGGAAATTCTTCCTTCCGGTGGTCCACTTGAACCCCATTCTTCCAAAAGCGGAAACAGACGTGCGGACCCGTAGCAAGTCCTGTACTACCCACCTCGCCGATCACATCGCCTTGTTGCACCGCCTCCCCTTGCTTCGCCAAGATCTTACGCATGTGCAAGTACTGCGTGCTGTAAGTGCCGTTGTGGCGGATCTTCACGAAGTTGCCGTTACCACCTGTGCGGCCGGTCTTTTCAACGATACCATCACCAACAGCCAGGATCGGAGTGCCATAGGCCGCAGCGTAGTCCGTTCCCAAGTGGGCCTTCATGACGCGCTGTACGGGATGCAAGCGTCTTCCGCTGAACCCCGAACTGATCCGACTGAACTTGAGCGGTGCCTGTAAGAAGGCCTTCTTCAAACTCTTCCCTTGGTCATCGTAGTACTGCTCCACCCCGTCCAACTGCGCGAACCGATAGGCCTCCTTCACCTTGCCGCCGCTGATGTAGCGCGCACCAACGATCTCGGTTGCACCATAGGGCACTCCATCAACGGTCTTTTCGCGATAGACCACACTGAACACATCGTCCTTTTGGATCCGGTAGAAGTCCACGGTCCATGCGAAGATCTCGGCGAGCTGCATGGCGAGCGCGGGATCGGCACCCACACGCTCGAGGTCGGTATACAAGGCCCCCGTTACCAAGCAGGCTATGCTATGCACCTCGGTCTTCACGGGTCGTTCGCCCACACGCACCTGCAAACTATCCTGCAAGTGGAAAACGAGGTACTCCACCGGATCGGCCTCATACACGAAGTAAGCGGGCGAGAGTTCGTTGTCTGCCTTGAATACAAAGGCGTACGGGTGACCCGCGCGCATGCGGCGCACATCGAAGTGCGGCAACGCCAACTCCACCAACCCCTGGATCTTGTTCTGTTCCACACCACGGGCTATCAGCAGATCCCCGAACGTAGCACCAGGCTTCACTATGCCGTGCTCCAGTGCGAAACCGGCCATGGGAATACCATACACATCGGGTGGCAAAGGGATGGTGTCATCCACCACATCGGCCAAGGGCTCGGGCACGTACTCTTCGTGCGGCGTCACATCCACCGCGAGGAAGAAGAAGCCCACACAACACACAGCGGCCAGCGCCGCGATCCATTTCTGCCACGTCCTCATCGGGGGTGCAAGGAACAACTTGGCCTGTGAGCGTGGGGGCCATTTGACCAATTCATTTCCACGCCCGAATGTTCACCTACGCACGCCGGTGTATCGCCCCGACCAGCTTGTTACTCCTTCGCGATCGCATGCACCAACCCTTCGTACCCGCTCAGTTCCATCTTGATGGAACCCACGAGCACTTTGGCTTGGGCGAGGACCGGAATGCGGTTCCCGTCGTCGGTGATCCACACGTTGAGGTCGTTGTTGTCTTTGAAAATGCGACCTTCTTGCACGACGGGCTGGAACTTCATGCAGCGGTACTTGCCGTTGCGCAATTTGATGGTCTCCTTGCCAACGAACTTCATGCGAAGCGGCCAGATCTCGTCGTCCAGGAAGCAGTCAATGGCATAGGTATCGCCAGGCTTTGCGTTACCAAGATCGAGGGTGCGTGCATAATAGAAGGCGCTAAGCATATCCTGAACGCTGGGCGGAACCTTGTGGGTCACTTTCTTCTGCGTGGTCACCTCACCCTTTAGCTGATTGTACACATAGTCCTGACTAAAGGTATAGCCGCCCTCGTTCACACGGCGGATGAACGCCCATGGGAACACGCCCTGTGCATCGAAGTAGCTCTCGTAGTGATCGTCGACCTTGAAGAAGGTGTTGAAGGCACCAAGGCTACGCCCTTTGCCGGTAGCCACGAGCACCTTGCGCCCTTGGATCTCGCGGTCGCTTTGCTTCAACTCCACAGTGGCCTCGCCAGCGTTCAACCAGCCGTAGTGGACAATGTAGGTCAGCTTCTCGCCAGCTTGGAACGCCGTGTGGTGCAGCGTACGCAGAGAGTGGAACTGGTCGGGGGCGCCCTTGCCTACCGGTTCAGAAACCTTATTGCTTTGGGCAAAGCCCATGGTAAGCAAACCAAGACCCGACAAGAAGAAAGATGACATACGTGCCATGACCCCAACTGTGCAAAAGCGGTGCCGGGAAAGCGAATATGCTACCGGCTGATGGCTACTGGCCATAGGCTGGTCGGCGTGTT
>Ga0136636_10002488_pt1 | contig 10967 bp, 10 predicted proteins | sample AntDrymUQ8522106_2_FD_104653 | JGI IMG/M metagenome (GOLD analysis project Ga0136636, IMG submission 104653) | Polar desert sand microbial communities from Dry Valleys, Antarctica - metaG UQ852 (21.06) | ecosystem: Environmental > Terrestrial > Soil > Desert | place: Antarctica: Dry Valley... | reverse complement strand
TCTGCACGCCGTAGGCATCGGTGGGAACCACGCCCCAGTTGCCGGTCTGCGCCGAGCTCATGCTGGGACGGCTGCTGCCGTCGGCGTTGGCCGGCGGCTGGTAGCGCACCGCCGGGTTGTAGGCCACGCCGTTGAAGGCTGCGGCATGAAACGGCGGGTGCCCGCGGCGACCGGCGTTGGCGTAGCAGGCACTGCTGCCGCTGCTGCTGTTGTTGGCGGTGGCTTGGCAGCAGGCGCGGTCCCAGGTGCCGCTGTTCAGGTTGGTGGCGCCGGCGGCGCGGCACAAGTTGTCATTGGCCCAGTCCGGCATGAAGTCCCAGTCCATGCTGCCCGAATCGTCCAGGATGAACATCAGGTTGGGCTTGACCACGCTGGCCGTGGAATTGGCCAGCGGCGTGGTGCTGATGTCCACCGTGGACGAGCTGGCGGCGAACGGGTGGCCCAGCAGCGCGGTGGCCAACAGCAGCCACCAGACCAGGCGGCCCATGGCCGTGAACGGGGATCGGGCAGCTCGGTTCATGTCGGTACTCCTGTCGATCGTCTGGCGTGGTGCTGGGGACTGTGCATGCGGGCCGCAGCGTCAGATCGCGACGATCACCTGCACGAAGCTCACGGTGTTGCGCGGTCCATCCACACGTGCCGTGATGCGGTAGTAGCGCTGCGCCTCGGTCAGCAGGCCCACCACCCCGGCGCCTTTGCTGCCGGACTCGCCGCCGCTGAGCTCGGGCGACGCCTCGCAGCCCGCACCGCTCACCGGGTCGCCGACGGCGTTGCACAGACGGTGCACCACCCAGCGCACCTGATTGCCGGCGCCATCGGGCACCAGCACGTTGACGCGTGCCGTGGTGGCGATGGCGCCGTCCCAGTACGCCTGCCAGGACTGGCCCGCGGCCGGGTCGTCACGCCTGGCGAAATAGCCCACCGGCTCGCCGCCGCCGATGTCGATGTGGCCATGCAGCCGGGTGCCGGTGTTGTTGTTCTCCAGCCAGGCGACAGCGGCTTCGATGCCCACATCGGCCGACTGCGTGGCCGCCTGCTGGAAGGCCAGATTGCCGGCAATGCGCGTGCTGGTGAGGGTGGACCGCACGATCGCAAGGCCGGCCAGCGTCATGACGACGAGCACGATCAGCGCCGTGATCAGCGCCACGCCGCGCGAAGCGGGCGCAGCACGGCGGCGGCGCAGGGGCGGGGTCTGGCGGCGTGCGGTCAGCATCCCGGGGTCCCCTCGCGCCAGGTCATGTTGCGCAGTGGCGCCAGGCTCTCGAAGGCGCGGTAGCGAAAGTTCTGCCAGTCGGCCAGGTCACTGAGGTCGATCGGCGCCTGCGCCGACCCTGCCCAGGCCGGCGACGCGGTGCTGACGGCATCGCGCTCCTGCTGCGGGCTGCGTGCCACGATGGCCAGGCGCAGTGCCGATACACGCATCCAGGCGCAAGCCGTGGTCGGCGCCTGCTGGTCGAAGACGTCGACGACGGCGTCCATCGGCGGGCCCGAGGTGTCGCGTCCGTACTGGGCGCGCAGGCTCACGATCTGGCTGCCCACGGGCACCCAGATCGACGGGTCGTCCACCACGGCCGCGTCGGCGCAGTCGTTCGCCAGCAGGTCACACACCGTCAGCTGCTGCGAACGCACCGCGTAGGCCAGCATGCGCGGCGCGGCGCCCAGGTTGTACAGGCGGCCGTTGGCCATGCCTGCCACGCCGGCGGTGACGGACACGTTGGGTGGGCTCGGCGACACCACGGCGGTCACCGTGGTCAACTGCAGCGCGCAAGGCGCAGGCCGCGCCACCGGCGAGGCGAGCACGAAGTCGCCGACCGCGAACGAGGTCGGCGCGGTCACGCTGTAGGTGGCCGCGGCCGGCTGGGCGAGGATGCGTGAGCCCTCCGGAGCGCCGGCCGATGTCCCGTACACCACAAGCAAGGTGTCGGTGCCGGTGTCGCCATCGGGGATGTCGGCGTGATTGATGGTGACGGGCGCCAGATTCGACAAGGTCCGCCCGCTCGGAAGCAGGATGTCGCAGCCCATGATCTGGAACGCGCCGGTGCCATAGCCGCCCTGCCGCAGGTCCCGCTGCAACAGCGTCAGCGCCAGTGCGCCGCTGTTCTGCGCGTCGTCACCGCCGAGCGCGCTGCGCTTGGCGCCATCGGACTGCTGGAACACCTGCAGCACGATCAGGATGGACAGCATGCCGAGCACGAGTCCGACCATGAGCTCGATCAGCGACACGCCGCGCTGCGCCTTCAGGCGCTGCGGCTGCGGGACAGGGGCGTGGCGCCGCATGGACATCACCGCAGCTGCGTCACCATGGTCAGGCGATTCGGCGCTTCGGCTGCTGCCGCAGACACCGGCTTCCACTGCAGCAGCACCGTCACGCGCGCGGTGGGCGCGCCGCCGGCCCCGCCGGGCACCGACTGCACGGTGACCGTGGGAGGGTTGTCCGCCGCACCGGGCAGCGCCGCGGTGACGTCGGTCAGCCACGCCTCGTAGCCGGTGCCGCCGGTGGCATAGGTGCCCGACAGCGTGGCGACCTGCCGGTCCGTCAGCCACATCCGGCTGATGAGGGCGTTGGCCAGCATCGTCGCGTTGGCACGGTACATGGCCTGGCTGGACTGCTGAATGGCCACAGCCTGCAGCGAAATGATGGCCAGGACCCCCATCGAGAACACCAGCATGGCAATCAGGACATCGATCAGCACCAGCCCGCGCGCGGCGCGACCCGTCGGTCGGGGCTTGCAGCGATGGCGGGCTGGGGTACGCATCAGCAGGCTCCCGGGTGAGGCGCCGCCACGGCCGGGTTGCATACCCGGATCTGGCCCATCGCCGAGACGAGCACGCGCATGCAGCTCCGGCTGCCGCCGTTGGCCACGCATTCGACCTCGTTGGCGCTGCGCACGTCGAAGCCGATCTCCCCTGCCGGCACCGGCGTGACGCGGCCGAGCCCGTTGAAGACCAGGGTGGCGGCCGACGCTTCGATGACGGTGGCTGCGCCGTTCTCGCGCGCGTCGTGGCGGCTGAGCAGGCGCGGCGCCACGGTATCGGACAGCGCCGCACCGCACTCGCCCTCGACGGCGTTGGCGCTGGCGCCGGGATCGATGTTCACGACCCAGTGCGGCCCGGCCGCGTTCAGCGTGCAGGTGTCGTCCAGCGCGCTGGTGAGCTGGAAGCGCACGCGCGCATTGCGTGCCACGGCCTCGCCCTTGGCGAACTGCAGCGAGGCACCCAGGGCCTCGGCCGTGTTGCGCAAGCGCATGTTGGTGAGCACGTCACCCAGGCTCGGCGCGGCCATCACCATCAGCAGGGCCATGATGGTCATGCCCACCAGCAGTTCGATCAGCGTGAGCCCGCGCTGGCGCTGGCGGTTCATCAGCACACCCCGCCCTTGCGCGTGACCCAGCAGGTGTTGGGGACCGGCGCCGACCAGCCCGTGGGCACTGCCCCCGTGGCACGCACGTTCTGCTGATTGACCGTGTAGGTGAACCCGGCCATCGAGGCCTTGCCGACGGCCTGCAGCGTGTAGGCGCCGGCGGTCTGGGCGCTGCACGAGAAGTTGAAGTCGCGGTTGCTGGCGGTGTCTGCAGTGCAGCCAGGGGCGCCGAGATAGGTGCGGTTGTCCTGGAAGTACTGCTCCATCTGCACCTGCAAGCCCGAGAGCCGCGACGTGGCCTGCGGCACTTTGCCGCGGATCACGTAGTCGCTGTAAGCCGGCAGCGCCACCGAGGCCAGGATGCCCACGATGGCCACTGTGATCATCACTTCGATGAGCGTGAAGCCGTGAGCGCGGGCCTGCGCGGTCTGCTGCCGGCGGTGCCTGGGGTGGGATGGCTTGGGGGACATGGACGATCCTTGAGGTCGATGTCTGGGGTATCGGACGCCAGCGCAAGGAGTTGAGGGTGTTCTGCACGCCAGCCGGGTTACGGCTGTCACAGAACGTGTGCTGGACACGGGTCCGCCGACCCACGTCCGCACCGCGGGGCCAGGCCCTTGCATCAGCCGGCGTTGCCGGCCAGGCCGCTTCAGCCCACCACGACCCGGTCGCGCCCGGCGTTCTTGCCGCGGTACAGCGCGGCGTCGGCGCGCGCGATCAGGGCCGTGGCCTCTTCGCCGGGTTGCGCACCGGACACGCCGGCCGACACGGTGACCGTCAGCACGATCTTCTCGGTGCCGCGCTGTCGCACACGGATGCGCTTGACGCCTTCGCGCACGGCTTCGGCCAGTTCGACCGCGCGTGCGACCGACTGGCCCGGCAGCAGGATGGCGAATTCCTCGCCGCCATAGCGCGCGGTGGCGGCGCCGGGGTCGGTGACGGCGGTGCGCAGCACTTCGCCCATGGCCTCCAGCACGCGGTCGCCGACGAGGTGGCCGTGGGTGTCGTTGACCTTCTTGAAGTGGTCGATGTCGATCATCACCAGGCAGGCACCGCCGCTGGCTGCAGATGTGGCCGGGCCGTTCAGCAGCGCGTGCAGGCGGTGGTCGAAGCCCTTGCGGTTGAGCACCTTGCTCAACGGGCACAGCAGCGACTCTTCCCGCGTGCGCTCGAGATCGCTGCGCAGTTTGTCGATTTCGCCGCGGCTGGCGGCGACCTGCTGCTGCAAGGCGTCGACCGCGGCCTGCATGCGCGCGGTGCTGGACCGGGCGTCGTTCATGCGCAGGGCCAGTTCGGGCGCTGGCGCGCCGGCGCTGTCCTGCCGGCCCAGCGCCTGGCCCAGTTCACCGAGCTGGGCGTTGAAGTCGCCGGCCGTGCTGCCGGTGCGCGCCGCGGCATCGGCCATGGACTGCATCACGCGGTGCAGGCCCTGGCTGGCGCGCTCGGCGGCAGCCGGGTCGAGGTCGGCCACATGCGCGGTGTAGATGCGGCGCAGGCTGGCGTCGGACAGCCGCGGCTCGACCTTCATCTGGTGCTCGATGGCCTGGCTCAGCCGCGGGTTGATGCCGCCCAGGTGTTCGTACCAAACTGCGAATGTGAACGGATGGAAAGGCGCGTCGTGCTGTGCCATGCGTGTCAGCACCAGGCGCAGCAGGGCTGCACTCTCGCTTTGGGTCTCGTCGTAGCGCTTCATCACGGCAGGCCTTTTTCAGGTGCCACCGCGGGCGGTGGGGGTGTGGTTGGAACGTCGTTGGTCTGGGGCAGGGCCAGCCGTGGCGCGGCGGCCAGCAGTCGGGCCACCTGCGTGGCGGTGGTCGGTGGGCCAGCCCAGAAGCCCTGCAGCCCCTGGCAGCCCATCGCCACCAGCGCACGCGCCTGTTCGGCGGTTTCCACGCCCTCGGCGGTGACGCGCAGGTTCAGGCTGGCGGCCATGGCCACGATGGCGCTGACGACCGCCGCGCTGTCCGCACTGCCCGGCAGCCGGGCGACGAAACTGCGGTCGATCTTCAGATGCGTCAGCGGCAGCCGGTTCAGGTATTGCAGGCACGAATAGCCGACCCCGAAGTCGTCCAGCGTCAATTCCACGCCCAGGCGGCGCAGCGCATGCAGCGCCGCCACCACGATGGGGTCGTCCTCGGCCAGGGCGGCCTCGGTCAGTTCCAGTTCCAGCCACTGCGGTGCCAGGCCGGTGCGCGCCAGGGTCTCGGTCACGACCTGCACCAGGTCGGGGTCCTTGACCTGCAGCGGCGACAGGTTGACGGCCACCCGCACCGGGTGGCCCGCTGCCGCCCAGCCTGCCGCTGCGTTGCAGGCCAGGCGCAATGCATGGTGGCCGATCGGCACGATCAGGCCACTTTCTTCGGCCATCGGCGTGAAAGCCAGCGGCGGCAGCAGCCCGCGCTGCGGGTGCTGCCAGCGCAGCAGCGCCTCGACCGCACACATCACGCCGCTGGCGGCGTTGAACTGGGGCTGGAAGGCCAGCTCGAACTGGCCCTCGGCCAGCGCCAGCCGCAGTTCTCGCTCGAGGGCGCTGCGCTGGCGCGCGGTTTCGCTCAGCGCCGCGCTGTAGAACTGGCAGTTGTTGCGGCCCTGGGCCTTGGCATGCGACATCGCGGCGTCGGCATGGCGCAGCAAGGTGGCGGCGTCGGTGCCGTCGTCGGGATAGACGGCGATGCCGATGCTGGCCGAAAGCTGCAGTTCGCTGTCGCCGACCACGAAGGGCTTGCGCATCTGCTCGGCGATGCGACGCGCCACGGCCAGCGCATGGCCGGGGTCGCCCAGGTCCAGCAGCAGGGTCGTGAACTCGTCGCCGCCCAGGCGGGCGAGTTGGGCGTCTTGGTCGCTGTACCGGCTGTCGTGGGCCCCGCGGGCGTCGCCGGCAGCGACCAGCGCCACGTCGATCTGGCCCGGCGCGGCAGCGTCGTCGCCGCGGCCCAGCACGTCGGACGGGCGCAGCGCCGTGCGCAGCCGGTCGGCGGCGGCGCGCAGCACGGTGTCGCCGGCCTCGAAACCCAGCATGTCGTTGACGTGCTTGAAACCGTCCAGGTCCATGAACAGCGTGGCCAGGCGGGTGCCGTTCCAGGATGCACGCTGGATCTCGCGCGACAGGCGCTGTGCAAAGCTGTCGCGGTTGGGCAGGCCGGTCAGGCTGTCGTAGGCCGCCAGGCGCGCGATGCGGTGCGCAGCGCGCTGGCGGTCCGACACATCGCGCAGCAGGCACAGTGCCTGCGTCGGGCCGACACGGGCGATGCGGGCGATGAAGTCGCGGCGGCCGGGGCCCGGGCCGGTGCCAGTGCCAGCGCCGGTGCCACCGATGCCGCCGCCGTGGTTGCCGTCGAGCCAGAACTCGCAGTCCTGCACGCCGGCGCCGGCCAGGGCCTGCGCCAGACCCGCCTGCAGGCGTTCGGCCACCGGGCCTGGATAGGTGTTGCGCAGCGTCTGCCCCGGCTGCGGGGACGGGCCGGCGCCGGCCACCTGCAGCGGCAGCATGCTGCCATCGGCGTCCAGCCGCATCAGCGTGTCGGGGATGGCGTCGATCATGGCGGCCTGGCTGGCCTGTGCGGTATGCAGAGCCTGCTGCGCCTTCGCGGCGTGCAGCAGCTGGCGCACGCGGTGGCCCAGCAAGGCGCCGTTGACGGGCTTGGCCAGGTAGTCGGTGGCGCCACAGGCGTAAGCGGCGTCGATGCTCTGCGCGTCGTCGCGGCCGGTCACCATCACGATCGGCAGCAGGTCGCCGGCCTGGGCGCGCAGCGTGGCGCAGACCTCCAGACCGCTGGCGCCGGGCATGTCCACGTCCAGCATCACCATGTCGCAGGCGGCGCCGGCAAAGCGCCCCAGGGCCTCGTGCCCGTCGGCGGCCAGCAGTACATCGAAGCCGGCCCGCTGCAGCGCGGCGCCCATGTACAGGCGCGACGTGGGGTCGTCATCGGCGACGAGGATGCGCGTCATGATGGGCGGCACCAGGCGGGATGACGGTGGATGGGTGAAAACACAGGAGGACCTTCTTTTTGTCTGTCCCCCCTTTTCGGCGCCGGACTCATCCGTCTTGAGGACAACCCTCCCGGTGTTGCATGCGGTGCGTCACACCTGGGGCGGCTCAGCCGCTGGTGCGGGTGCGGTTGCGGTTGCGGGCGGGTGCGACCGGGTGCGCCCATACGTGCGGAATTTCTCGATCACCTCAGCCATCTGGCCCGCGTCCAGCACAGCCGGCTCGGCCACGGCCAGGGCCTTCAGATACACCTCGCACAGGCACTCGACTTCCTGCATCACCTTCATCGCCCGCGCCAGCGTCGGCCCGGCCGCGACCAGGCCGTGGTGCGCCATCAGGCAGGCGTCCCGATCGGCCAGTGCCGCGGCCACGGCCTGCGACAGCGCCGCCGTGCCGAAGGTGTGATACGGCGTGCAAGGCACGCTGTCGCCGCCGGCAATGGCCACCATGTAGTGGAAGGCGGGCAGCGGCCGTTGCAGGCACGCCAGCGCCGTGGCATGCACCGAATGGGTGTGCACGATGGCCTGCAAGTCGGGCCGGGCGTGGTAGCTGGCCTGGTGGAAATGCCATTCCGAGCTGGGCGCCCAGTCACCGACCAGGGTGCCGTCGTCGCCCAGCCACACCAGGTCTTGCGGCCGCAGTTCGTCGGCACCCATGCCCGTGGGCGTGATCAGCATGCCGCCCTGCCCGCCGCGCGCCTGGCGCAGGCTGAGGTTGCCGGTGCTGCCGCGGTTCATGCCCAGGACGTCCAGCCGCTGCAGCGCGGCCACCATGGCGGCGCGCTGGGCGCCGTCTTCGGCCGGGGCTGGGATGGATCCTGATGTGGCTGCGGTTGCGGTTGCGGTTGCGGTTGCGGAAGTGGAAGTGGAAGTGGAAGTGGAAGAGGAAGTGGATGTGGATTCGGACTCTGCAGGCTTCATGCGCGCGGCTCCATCAGGCGGCGCAAGGCGCCTTCTTCGGCCTCCACGATGCCGCGTTCGGTGATCAGCCCCGTCACCAGCCGTGCCGGCGTGACATCGAAGGCCGGGTTGGCTGCGCCGCTGCCCTCGGGCGTCAGCTGCACTTCCACCAGGCGGCCGTCGGCGGCGCGGCCCGTCAGGTGCGTCTGTTCACGCGGGCTGCGTTCTTCGATCTCGATCTCGCGCAGGCCGTCGGCCAGCGACAGGTCCAGCGTCGAGGTGGGCATGGCGACGAAAAACGGCACCCGGTTGTCGCGCGCCGCCAGCGCCTTCAGGTAGGTGCCGATCTTGTTGCAGACATCGCCCCGCGCCGTCACGCGGTCGCAGCCGACCATGACCAGGTCCACGCGCCCGTGCTGCATCAGGTGGCCGCCCGCGTTGTCGCTGATGACCGTGTGTGGCACACCGGCCTGCCCCAGTTCCCAGGCCGTCAGGCTGGCGCCCTGGTTGCGCGGGCGGGTTTCATCGACCCAAACGTGCACGGCAATGCCCGCGGCATGCGCCTGGTAGATGGGCGCCGTGGCCGTGCCCCAGTCCACCGTAGCGAGCCAGCCGGCGTTGCAGTGCGTCAGCAGGTTGACCGGGCCGCCCTGACGACCGGGGCGCGCCGCGACGGCCTCGATCAGCGCCAACCCGTGGCGGCCGATGGCGGCGTTGCAGGCCACGTCGTCCTCGGCGATGGCATCGGCCTCTGACCAGGCTGCGGCACGGCGCGCTGCGGCCGGCAGCGGGCGCAGGCGCAACAGCAGGCGGTCCAGCGCCCAGGCCAGGTTCACGGCAGTGGGCCGGGCGCGGCGCAAGCTGGCAGCGGCGCCTTCCAGCGCCGCGTCGCTGGCGTCCTCGTTCACGGCCAGCGCCAGGCCATAGGCGGCGCAGGCGCCGATCAAGGGCGCGCCGCGCACCCACATGTCGCGGATGGCAGCGAACACGGCCTGCGGCGTGGCCAGGGTCTCGAACACCAGCCGGTGCGGCAATTGCCTCTGGTCGATGACGACGATGCCGTCCTGCGCCGCATTGGCGCGCACGGGGCGGGTGGGGTGGCCGGCGACGAGCATGTGCGGGCGCCCTGCTCTAGCCCGCCGCCGGCGCCGGGGCGCCGGCCGGCGCGCTGTCTGCTGCACCGTCTGGGGCGCTGTCTGGGGCGCTGTCAGGTGCGCTGTCTGGTGCGCTGTCTGGTGCGGTATCTGGCGCGCTGTCTGGTGCCGTCTCTTGCACATTCAATGCCGCGGCGCCGAGCACCCGGCCCATCACCGCGCGCAGCCGTTCCACCACCGCCGGGTCACGCGCCTCGGGCGCCGTGATCAGCGCATGGTCCAGCGCGTGGCGGCAGCTGCAGCTGAGCGCATCGTTGTCGCTGGTGATGGTGCCGGCCAGGCTGCGCACCAGCGCCCGGGCGCGCTCGGCATTGGCCAGCAGCACCTGGATCACGGCGTCCACCGTCACCGCGTCGTGCGCCGGGTGCCAGCAGTCGAAGTCGGTCACCATGCTGACGCTGGCATAACAAAGCTCGGCCTCGCGCGCCAGCTTGGCCTCGGGCATGTTGGTCATGCCGATGACGCTGGCGTTCATGCTGCGGTACCAGGCCGATTCGGCCTGGGTGCTGAACTGCGGGCCCTCGATCGTCAAATACGTGCCGCCCGCGGCGCAGGGCACGCCCTGGGCCTGCAGGGCCGTCAGCACATGGCGCCCCAGGCGGCTGCACACCGGCTTCGCCATCGACACATGGCCCACCAGGCCGGTGCCGAAGAAGGTCTTGGCGCGGGCATGGGTGCGGTCGATGAACTGATCGACGACGACGAAGGTGCCCGGCGGCAGGTCGGCACGCAGACCGCCGACGGCGCTGAGCGACAGCACATCGGTGGCGCCCAGCATCTTCAGCGCGGCGATGTTGGCGCGGTAGTTCACCTCCGACGGCGGGATGCGGTGGCCGCGCCCGTGCCGCGGCAGGAAGGCCAGGCGCGAACCATGCAGCGTGCCCAGAAAGACCTGGTCCGACGGCGCGCCCCAGGGTGTGTCCACGCTGACCCAGCGGGTGTCGGTCAGGCCGGGCAGGTCGTACAGGCCGCTGCCTCCGAGGATGGCGAGCAGGGGTGGGGTCATGGGTGAAGTTCCTTGTTGGATGCCGTCTTGATGTGTGTCGTGCCATGTGCCGCGCCGGAAGTCTTGCCGCTTGGCTTTGCCGGAAGTGGGGCCGGATGTGGGACCGGACGTGGGACCGGATGTGGGGCCGGCCGCTCAGGCTGTCGCCTCTGCATTGCGCAGCGCCTCGCACCGGGCGGCGGTGGCCAGGGCCATCACTTCGGCCGGGGTGTGGTCCTTCAGTCGGTGGTCGGACCACACCTGGCGCCAGCGCCGTGCCCCCGGCGTGCCGTTCCACAGCCCCAGCATGTGGCGGGCCGCCGGCGTCCAGGCCTGCCCGGCGGCGGCCAGGCGCTGCAGGTAGGCGACCATGCCCTGCTCCACCGTCTCGCGGTCGTGCGCCACGGCCGGGGCGCCGAAGAAGCGCGCGTCCCACGACGCCATGGCCCATGGATCGTGGTACGCGCGACGGCCGATCATCACGCCATCCACGGCGTGCAGATGCTCGGCCATGCCCTCGTCGCTGTCGATGCCGCCGTTGACCACGAACTGCAGCGACGGGAAGTCGGCCTTCAGCTGC
>Ga0136636_10002487_pt1 | contig 10968 bp, 7 predicted proteins | sample AntDrymUQ8522106_2_FD_104653 | JGI IMG/M metagenome (GOLD analysis project Ga0136636, IMG submission 104653) | Polar desert sand microbial communities from Dry Valleys, Antarctica - metaG UQ852 (21.06) | ecosystem: Environmental > Terrestrial > Soil > Desert | place: Antarctica: Dry Valley... | reverse complement strand
GGCCAAATTCGGGTTTCAGCCCGTGTAGCGTGGCCTTTACGCCTTCGGCGCGCAAACGGTTCAACAGCTTGTGTAGCACCCAGGCACCCGCTGTGTCCAGCCGGTCGATACCGGTGGCGTCAATCTGCGCCGGGGCACTGCTATCGCATCGCAGATCATCCAATTCGTCGGCGAAGCCGCCCAAACCACGCGCGGTCCAAGTGCCAGCCAAGCGCAGTGTGTGCGGGCTTGACAGTGTGGCGCTGGCACGTGGTTCGCTGCAGTGTTTCATTCGTGGGCCAGAGCTTAGGTGCGGTCACGGGTCTTGTTTGTACGCAAGCGAACAGAACATATGGCCAAAACAGCGCACCGTAGAGGGCACAGTCACAGCCGTGACTGGCTATTGGAGTAAACCGTATGAAAACCCGTATTGAAACCCTGGTGTTAAACACCGCGCTCGCCAGCCTATTGGTCGTCTCCGCCGTAGGGTGCAGCAAGCCGGTTGACAGTCTCGGTATGCCCGCAACCACCACCACCGTGGGGACGGATATTGACGACAGCGTGATCACCAGCAGCGTCAAGTCTGCGCTATTGGCAGACTCCGACATCAAAAGCTTCGACTTCAAAGTAGAAACCCGTAAGGGCGAAGTGCTGCTCAGCGGCTATGTGGATAACCAAGCGCAGCTAGACCGCGCAACAGCCGCCACCCGGGCGGTAAAGGGCGTCAAAAACATTCAGAACAATGTGGTTCTGAAAGGCGCAGCTACGTCGGTTGGCAAAAAGGTGGACGCCAGCATCATTACCAGCAAGGTCAAGACCGCGCTGCTGGCTGACCCCGATGTCAAGAGCTTCGACATTGCCGTCGTCACCCGCGACGATGAGGTGTTGCTGACCGGCTTTGTGGATAACCAGGCCCAGGTCGACCGCGCCATGGCAGTGGCCGGAGGCATTGAAGGTGTGCGCCTGGTGCGCAACGAGATGAGCATCAAGAAGTAACGCAGCTGCCTACTCGGAGCGCTTGTTCACGTCGGTGAGCAGGCGCTCCAGTTCTTTCTTGACCACGCCATAGCATTCGCAAACCCGCCCCTCCAGCCCTTCGCGTTCTAACACAGCGATATGGCCACGCCGGTAGCGTATGTAACCAGCAGCCTGAAGATTGCCAGCGGCTTCGGTCACGCTTTCCCGGCGTACACCCAACATGCTGGCCACCAGCTCTTGTGTCATCACCAGTTCTCGCGCCGGCACCCGATCCATCGTTAATAGTAGCCAGCGGCATAGCTGCTGCTCTACCGAATGGTGGCGGTTGCAAACGGCAGTTTGCGCCATCTGGGTCATCAGCGCCTGGGTGTAGCGCAACAGCAAGCGTTGGAACGCGCCCGCACGGTTGAATTCAGTTAACAAAATATGGCGGTCCAACCGGTAGGCATGCCCCGCAGTCTGCACCACGGCAGAGCTAGGCGTTGTATCTCCGCCCATGAACAATGAAACGCCGACGACCCCCTCGTTGCCGACCCCCGCAGTTTCTGCAGACGCGCCAGTTTCGGTCACATAGTGCAAGGAGACGATGGATGTGGTGGGGAAAAACGCATGGCGCAGTTGGGTGCCTGGCTCGTACAGCATTTGCCCCAGTGCCATGGGCACCAGCTCCAGGTGCTGGGCAAAGAGTTCAAAGTCTGCGGACGGCAGCGCTGCGAGCAGGTGGTTTTGCAGGGGGCTGTGAAGCGGGCTCATGGTGGGAGTAGGTGCGCTTGCCACGTTAGACGCCCGTAACGATTTCAACGCCAATGCCCCGGAAACCCAGAAAGCGGCTACTGCGATTGAACATGGGCTCGCCACTCACCCGGTACTGTTGTTGCGCGCCGGTGGGGTTGCTGCGGTGGACGATGAGATCCAAAAAAGGCTCCCGCGCTGCGATAGTGGCGCGCAGTGACTCGCGGTCAGTGGCATCCCAGCCATCGGCTTTGCCCATCTCCATGCCCAGCATTTCCAGCACCGGGCCGGATACCGTGGTAAAGCTGCCGTTCTCGTCTTGCTCCCAATACCAGTCTGAGGCCAGCTCGGTCAGGCTACGGTAGCGCGCCTCGCTTTCGCGCAGCTCTGCGGTGCGCTCCAGCACGGTTTGCTCCAGCACCTTGTTGAAGTCGGCCAGCCGTTTGTACAGCAGGCGCACCTCCAGCATGTTGTGGATGCGGGTTTTGACTTCAATCAGATCAAAAGGCTTGCTCACAAAGTCTTTGGCCCCCGTCTGCAATGCGCGCACTTTGTGGCCCGGTTGGGCCGTGAGCACAATCACCGGCAGGTAAGGGTCTGCAGTGTTGCCCTTCAGGCTTTCCATCACCTGAAAACCATCCATAACCGGCATCTGCAAATCCAGCAAAATCAGGTCGTAGGCATTTTTCTGGTGCAAGGCGTACACCTCTTCAGGCTGCATGGTTGAAGTGACTCCGGTGTAGCCCTCAGCGTGTAACAGTTGCTGCAGCAACTGAACATTGGACTCCTGGTCGTCCACTATCAGTATTTTGGCGTTGAGAATGTCAGTTAATTCGATCATGGGGTTTTCCTGTGGGTTTTGGGGTGTCTGGGCCTTGCTCGGCGCGTGCAATCAAAATGATTTCATGGGCAATATCTTCGGGTGCTAGCACCAGGTCTATGCAGCCACTGGCCATCGCGCTCTCGGGCATGTCGGGCTCACTGGCGGTGCTGGGTTTTTGTGCAATCGTGGTGCCACCTGTAGCTTGTATTGCGCACATGGCGTCAGCTCCATCTCCGTCCAAGCCGGAGACAATCACCGCGACCAGTTTGCCCTGCCAGCACGCACTCAACGAGGCCAGGAAGACAGTGATCACATCCGGCCATCCGCGCGGTTTTGAAATGGGGGTTAGCTGAAAATCTTCGCCGTCCACCTGTAAGTCCCGGTTGGACGGAATGATGTAGACATGGTCAGGTTCAATACTCAAGTTATCCGTGATCAGTTTCACCGGCATGCCGGTAAAGCGTGGCAAGATCTCGTGGAGTTGGGTCGGGAACTGCGTGATGTGGTTCACGATAACGATGGCCACCCCCATGTCCGACGGCAGGTTTTTCAGCAGGCGAATGTAGGCGTCTAGCCCGCCAGCGGAGCCACCCACGCAGACGATAGGAAAGTTTTTCAAGACGCGCTTTCTTGGCAGCTGCCATAAAGATTGAGTTCTATCCAGAAGGTACTGCCCATGCCAACAGTGCTGTCTACCCCTATGGAGCCGCCCATCAGCTCCACCAGTCGCTTGCTTAATGCCAGGCCTACGCCTGTGCCCTCGCTGGCATTGGTCTCGCGCCCCAACCGGTTGAATGGCTGAAAGAGGAGTGCAATTTGGTCGGTCGACAGGCCATGGCCTGTGTCCTGCACACGGATGCGCAGGCGCTGCCGTGGCTCCACGCTGTAGCTCACCACGACCGAGCCGCCCGCTCGGTTGTATTGGATCGCGTTGGACAACAGGTGTGTCATCACCTGTTGCAAGCGGGCGCGGTCTGCATGCACTATTGTCGTCTGGGCGACATCCCCAAGGTTGAGTTGCACGGCCGCTTTTTGTGCCGCCGGGGCAAAGCTGGTCGCGCACTCTGCTAGCACCTGTGCCAGTGGAACTGGCGCCAGTACCAGCTTCAACTGACCGGATTCAGCGCTGGCGAGATCCAGAATCTCGCCAACCAGGTCCAGCAGGTACCAGCCTGCACGCAGTATCTGCTTGATGTTGGTGGTCTGTTCGGGTCTGGGGGCCGGTGTTGCCGCGTCCAGCAGTTGGGCAAAGCCCAAAATCGCGTTCAAGGGCGTCCGCAATTCGTGCGTCATATTGGACAAAAAATCTGTTTTTGCCTGGCTGGCCTTTTCTGCCACAAGCTGCGCCGCCACCAGCTCCTGGTTTTTGAAGACCAGTGCTGCATCCATTTCTTTGCGTTTGGAAATATCGCTCAGCACCATGCGCTGCACCAGTGCACCCCCGCTGTCCTGCGCCGTACTCACGTGCATATGCACCCAGAACGCTTCCCCGTTAGGCCTGCGCATGCGCAGTTCGCAGTTTTGGGGTGTTTCCGTTTCGAGCAGGGTCTTGCGGCAACGGTAGTAGATGTCTTGGTCTGACTTGACGATCACCCGGCTGACGGGCATTGTGACCAGTTCGCTGCGTGCCATTTTCAGCATCGTGGCGGCGGTCAGGTTGGCCTCTAGTACAAGCCCTTGCTCGCCGACCGTGCAGTAGCCTACTGGCGCCAGGTCGTATAGGTCAAAGTACCGGGCGCGTGAGGCGTCCAGTTCTAATTGTGTTTGGCGGAGCTCATCGTTTTGCATCTCCAGTTCGATTTGGTGAACCTGCAACTCGTGGAGCAATTTGCGCATGGCCTCGTGCGACAGCTCTTGCAAGGTCGTCTGCTCTGGGGCATACGCTTGGTTGTGCACCATGTCCTCCGCCCGGCCGCGCAGTGCCTGCCCGTGGTGTCTAGCTTGGTGTGCCATCGGTCGTCCTCCGAGCTGGTGCAGGGGTTGGTTCTTTGCGGCGTTCTGTCGTGGCGATGGCGTACATGCGACCGTCTGCATCGACCAGGGCCGTCGAGGTAAGCGTTATCTCTACTACCTGGCCATCCTTGGCGAGCCGTTGCGTTGCGTAGGGCTCCAGTGTTACGGTCTGGCTAAGTTGTTGTATTCTGGTCAGCGCGTTATCGCGTTTGGCGGTGGGGATGCGTTCGCGCACATTCATTCGCAGCGCCTCTTCTTCGGTCCAGCCATACATGCGGGTGGCGCCCGGGTTCCAGGCGATGGTGCGGCCTTCGAGGTCTTGCACGGTAATCGCGTCAGTCGCGTCGCGCACCACCACGGCTAGGCGCAACAGCTCATTGGCCTTGCGCAACGCTTCGCGGGTGCGCACGATTTCGGTAATTTCCACAAAAGTGATCACCACGCCTTCAATCACGTTGTCCAGCGTGCGGTAGGGCAGTATCCGCATCGTGAAGAAATTGTTACCCGTGGTCTGCACGTCGATCTGTATGGGGATCAGGGTGTTGAGCACCTTTTGTGCATCCGCCACCAGGCTGCTATAGCCCATCAGGTTAGACACGATGTGGCCCACCGGGCGGCCCACATCACTCTGTATCAAATTGATGATCAGCGCGGCGGGGGGTGTGAAGCGCAGTATGCGCAGGCTGTGGTCCACAAAAATGGTGCCAATGCCGGTGCCCGCCAGCAGGTTGTTCATGTCGTTATTGGCGCGCGACAGGTCCACCACCTTGGTCTGCAGCTCGGTGTTGACGGTGGACAGCTCTTCGTTGATGGACTGCATCTCTTCCTTGGAAGTCTCCAGCTCTTCGTTGCTGGACTGCAGCTCTTCATTGATGGACTGCATCTCTTCGTTGGACGATTTGAGCTCTTCGTTGGCGGTTTCCAATTCTTCGTTGGCTGCATGCAAATGCTCTTCCTTGGCCTGCAGTTCGTCGTTGAGTTCTGCAATCTGGGCGGTGGCGTCTAGGGCCACGTCAGGCGCAGAGAGCGGGTTGGCGGGCTGTGCCGCCGAACCCACCCCTGCGCTGGCGGGTGTGGCCTGCTCCAGGATGACCAGGTAAAGCGGCGCCTCCAGCGCGGCCATATTTCCTTGCGCCACGGGACAGATGGTGAGGTTGACCAGCGTGTAATGCCCGTTGGTCTTGACGCGGAACCCCAGGGCGCTCAGTTGCTCCTTGGCACGCACCACTTTGTGCAGCAGAGTGGTCAGTTCGCGGCGCAGGCCCTCGCGCGCCATCTTCATAATATTGGAGATACCCGCCTCGCCGGGCGTGGGCTCCAGGTACATGCCAGAGCGGCCATGCAAAAAAAGCACATCACCCTGGGCGTTGACCAAAGCGCCTACCTTGTCGATCTGCTTCAGCAGGGTCTGCTCGGTCAGCTCTCGCAACGACAGCTTGGCTGGCAAGGCTATGGTGCCGGGTGCAGTCGTTGGCGCGCTGTCCCTGCGGCTGGGGGGCGACAAGAACCGCCCGAATGCCGCACGTTGCGCCCCATGAAAGTCTTCGTTGCGCCGGTAAAGCTTGGCCTTGCGGTCTAGCGTGGTGAATAGGTCGCCAAACTCGCCCACGGTTTCCGAGGTGCCCAGGAAGAGCCTGCCACCAGGATTTAGCGCGTAGTGGAACAGCGCGATCAGCTTTTTCTGCAGGTCTGCGCCCAGGTAAATCAAGAGGTTGCGGCAACTGATGAGGTCCATCTTCGAGAAGGGCGGGTCCTTGATCAGGTCTTGCTCCGAGAACACCAGCATGTCGCGAATGCCCTTGTGCACGCGGTAGGCAGAACCGTCCGGTTCCAGCGTAAAGAAGCGTGCCAGCCGCTCGGGGGTGATGTCGTTGGCGATACTGGCGGGGTAAAGGCCAGCACGTGCCACTGCAATGGCGCGGCTGTCGATGTCAGTGGCAAAGACCTGAATGCGGTAGTTTTGCTTGAGCGCCTCTAGCCGCTCCTGCAACAAAATAGCGATGGAATAGGCCTCTTCACCATTAGAGCAGCCGGTGGTCCAAACCCGCACCACGGAGCCAGATGTTTTGCCCTCAAAAAGCTGGGGGATGACCAGCGTCTCCAACGCGGTAAAGGCCTCCGGATCGCGGAAAAAGTTGGTCACGCCAATCAGCAAGTCGCGAAACAACAACTCCACCTCCGGCGGCGTTTGCTGTAAGTACTGCACATAACTTTCCAGCGTATCCACTTGGTGCACCGCCATGCGCCGCTCAATGCGGCGGTAAATGGTGGTGGGCTTGTATTGCGAGAAGTCGTGCCCGGTCTGGGCGCGCAGCAAAATAAAGATCTTCTTCAGCGTGGTCTCGGACTGGGGCAGCGCGGCACCGGCATGGCGTGGCGGTTTGCCAAACGCATGGTTGGCAAAGGCGATGAGTTGGGCCGGCATTTCGGCTGGGGGGAGTTCGAAGTCGACCAAACCTGTGGCCAGTGCATTGCGTGGCATGGAGTCGAACTCGCAAGACGCCAGGGTTTGTGCCATCAGCATGCCGCCCCCGTCTTTGATGGCGCGTACGCCCAGCGTGCCATCACTGCCGGTGCCGGAAAGCACAATGCCTATGGCCCGTTCGCCCTGGTCTTGCGCCAGAGACTGGAATAAATAGTCGATGGGCAGGCGGTGCCCGCGCGCGGCTGTGGGCTCTAGCAAGTGCAGAGCGCCATTTAGAAACGCCATGTCGCGGTTGGGCGGAATGATATAGACGCAATTGATATTGACGACCATGCCGTCCTCCACCTCGACCGCTTGCATGCGGGTGGTGCGCTGGATCAGCTCGGTCAGCATGCTGCTGTGGTCGGGCGCCAAATGCTGCACCAACACAAAGGCCATGCCGGGTTCTCCCATCGCGGGCATGCCCGAGAAGAAGGCTGCGAACGCCGCCAAGCCACCGGCCGATGCGCCAATACCAACGATCGGAAAAACGCTGGGTCTTGCAGTGTCTGGTTTGGCCGAAGTTGTCAAGCAGTTTGCTCCTGAATATATAGCGTTATAGTAAGTATAGACGGGGGCTAGGTGTCTATTCTTCTATAAGTTCTGGCTCTGGGTCGGCATGCGCCCGCTCCAGGCCTTGGTCCAGCGCCAGCATGAACTCGGCAATCTTAATGGGCTTGGTCAGGTAGCGGAAGAAGCCGGCCTCAAGCCCCTTTTCTACATCCCGAGGCATGGCATTGGCGCTAAGCGCCATGACCGGTATATGGGTGGTTGCGGGATCGGCATGCAACAAACCCAATGCCTCCAGGCCGCTGATGCCCGGCAGGTTGATATCCATCAGGATCACGTCGGGCAGGTGGGTACGCGCCATGGCAATACCGCGCACGCCGTCCACGGCGCGCAAAAGGCGTATGTCGGCTCTACGGGCGACCAGCTGTGCCACCAGCTCCATGTTGGCCTCGTTGTCTTCCACGTAGAGCAGGGTCCGCACGGTGGCACCTAATTGCGCCGGCGACGGCAAGAGGGCCAACTCTTCGGCTGCATCCAAAATGAGCGAGTGCGGGTCGGCCAGGTTCAGCTCAATCCAGAAATCGCTACCCACGCCTACGGTGCTGTGAGCACCGATGGCGCCGCCCATAAGTTCTACGAGCCGCTTGCTGACCACCAGGCCAATGCCGGTGCCCTCTTCAGTACTCTCCTCTTGCCCCAGGCGGTTAAAGGGTTGGAACAACTGGGCCAGTTTTTTGGCAGACAGGCCTTGACCGGTATCGCGCACGCTGACATGCATGCGGGTTTTGCCAGCGGGCCTGAAGGTGACATCCAGCGAACCTTCCGAGCGGTTGTACTTGATGGCATTGGTCAGCAGGTTGACAAAAACTTGCTTCACGCGGGTGCGGTCTGCTTGTATGTAGCAAGGCGCCTTGAATTTGGGGAAGCGCATCTGTATGCCGCGCTGGTTGGCCTGTGGCTCTATCATGGTTTGACAATCGCGCAGTACTTCTTGCAGCGACACCGGCTCCATGGACATGGACAGCTTGCCGGATTCGATCAGCGCCAAGTCCAGTATCTCGTTGATCAGCTCCAGCAGATACCAGCCGGCTTTCAGAATTTGCTCGATGCTGCCCTTTTGGCTGGCGGTGGGTGGTGGCAGACCAGAATCCATCAGCTGCGCGAAGCCCAAAATAGCGTTCAGCGGTGAGCGCAGTTCGTGGCTCATACTGGACAAAAATTCTGACTTGGCCTGGTTGGCCTTGTCTGCCGTGGAGCGGGCGACTTCCAGTTCCACATACTTGAGTTGCAAAGCGTTGTTGAGCCGGTGACGTTCTTCCTGCGCCAGCTTGCGTTCGGAATTGTCGGTGCCTATCAGCAGGTAGCCGATGATGGCGTTGTCTGCGCTACCGTCGTTGCGCAGGGCGGTAACCGAGACCGCAGCTGGCAGGCGGGTGCCGTCTTTGCGGATGTAGGTCAGTTCGTAAATGTCTTCCATGCCGCGTGAGGCTTTGAAAGCCAGAGCCTCGAAACCGGGCGCAATGTCGGCGTCGAGTTCGGCTGCCAACGCTTGTGCACGGGCAACCACCTCATCGGGGTCCGAAATGTCAGCCGGGGTGACCTGGTCAATCATTTCGGCTGCGGTGTAGCCCAGCATGCGCTCGGCACCCACGTTAAAAATCTGGATGACGCCCTGCGCATCGGTGGCAATACAAGAGAAATTGGGGCTGCTGAATATGGCACTTTGCAACGCGCCTGCCTTGCGCAAGGCCTCTTCGGCGTGTTTGCGGGCACTGATGTCGCGCAGGATGCCTGTGAAATAGAGCTCTGAGCCCAGCTTCATCTCGCTGACAGCAATCTCCAGCGGGAAAAAGCTGCCGTCTTTGCGAAAGCCCATAACCTCGCGCCCCTGCCCCAAGGCACGAGCCGCAGGGCTTGCACCGAAGTGGTCTAGCGCAACGTGGTGCTGCTCTTGGTCCAGCTCGGGTATCAGAAAACCAAAGGACTTGCCTTGAAGTTCGGCAGCGCTGTAGCCAAACATCTGTTCGACAGCCGGGTTGGCCGATTCGATGATGCCGCCCAGTGCATGCAATGTGACGATGCCATCGCCAACCGTGTTCAAAATGGTCTGCACCCGTGCGGCACTGTCGCGCAGCGTTTGTTGGGCGGCGTATTCGGCTGTCACATTGCGAAACGCCAGCACGGCGCCTGCAACCCCGCCTTGCAGATTGCGTACCGGGGCGCAGCTGTCAGCAATATCGTATTCACTGCCATCACGCCCAATCAGCACCGTGTGGTTGGCCAAGCCTTGTACGGTACCCATCGCCAATACCCTGGCCACCGGAAGGGTGGCTACGTGGCGGTCTTCCTTGTTGACGATATGGAATATCTCGGTTACCGGTCGCCCCTGTGCCTGTGCCTGTGTCCAGCCAGTCATGCTCTGAGCCACAGGGTTGAGCAGGGTCACCCGGCCTTGTATGTCTGTGGTGATGACGCCGTCACCGATGGAGTTGAGGGTAACGGTGAGCTTTTGTGTACTCTCTTGCAGTGCGTCGTTGCTGGCCTGCAGCAGTACGTTGGTGCCCAGTTGCTCCTCCAGCAAGTGCTGCGTCTCCGCGTGCACCGTATTCTTCTGGCGGTGTTGGGCCGCGCGGTAGTTGGCGTAGGCAAAGTACAGAACCCACAGCATGGACAGCACACCCACGCCGATGATGACGGCAAACATGCGGCGCATGCTCACATCAAATTGCGCGTTGTGCCGAGTCTGTATATCGGTCTCGATCTGGACAAGGCCGCGCATTTCCTGGCGTATGGCATCCATTGCCCTTTGGCCTGCGTCGTTATTGATCAGCGCAAGTGCGCCGATGCCGTCGTGGTTGCGTCGCAGGGAAATGGTTTGGTCCATTTCCGCCAATTTGGCGTCTAGTAGGGGCATGACGACGTCCACATGCTGCTGTGCAGGGGTGCTGGTGGTAAGTTGGCGCAACACAGCCAAGTGGGACTTGATGTTGTCGCGGATGTCTTGGTAGGGTGCCAGATACTGCTGGTCACCCGTGAGGGCGTAGCCCCGCTGGCTGGTCTCGGCAACGGTCAGGGTCGACAAAAAGTCGTCTGCTGCGGTGATGACAATGCGCGAATCCCGGCGGTGGTTAGAGGCCTGCTCAATCTGGCCAAAGGACCAGAATGTGAACACCATGCCCAGTGCCATGAGCAGAAGTATGGCAGTCAGCCAAACTGCTGATTTGTGGTTGGTTTTCAAGGGTGGTACTTTCGTATTCGGCTGTGCTCGGACCCTTATACGCGCATCCTTCAATCAAACAGCGTTTACTTTTTGCCGGGGCGCAAAGAACGGCACTGAGGCAAGCGTAGCCAGAACAGGGCAAATGCTCAGTGTGCTGGCGCACGCAGTGAGTCGTTATGTATGAAATCGACCGATAGCCCCCGATAAATATGACTATTGCGCTATAAAAATTATAGCGAATGTCGGCCATTTGGTGTGCGTGCGTTTGCGCACAGACTGCAGTGGGCTACACGCCAACAATGAAGCTTC
>Ga0136636_10002486_pt1 | contig 10972 bp, 6 predicted proteins | sample AntDrymUQ8522106_2_FD_104653 | JGI IMG/M metagenome (GOLD analysis project Ga0136636, IMG submission 104653) | Polar desert sand microbial communities from Dry Valleys, Antarctica - metaG UQ852 (21.06) | ecosystem: Environmental > Terrestrial > Soil > Desert | place: Antarctica: Dry Valley... | reverse complement strand
TTGACGAACAGGCCTGGAACAGCCAGACAGCTTTCCTGGCGCATGTGTCAAAAGTGAGCTTTGACCTGCTCAAGCAGAGAAAAATTACCTCTGCCGAGCGCAGCAAGCTGATGGTGGCCGCACAGGCATCAGGCGTTGGCGTGGCAGCGCCCCAGTAACTACTTTTTCATCAACCTTATCAACATCCATTTCAGGAGAATTCAATGTTCAAGCAAACCCTTATCGCCGTAGCCCTTCTGGCCGCTGGCTACGCAAACGCAGCTGTGCCTGTCACGGTGTCACAGTGGAATTTCAACAGCCCAATTGCTGACGCGACCACCAGCACGGGTAGCATTGCCGCCAGTACGGGAAGCGGTGTGGCAAGCCTGGTTGGCATGACTTCCACCTTTGCGAGCGGTGATGTCAACGGCGGATCAAGCGACCCAGCTTCGGGTGACGATAGTGCCTGGAACCTGACTGGCTTTGCAACGCAGGGCACCGGCGATCTGACCCGTGGTGTCCAGTTCAAGATGAGCACGGTAGGTTACCAAGGTGTGGTCTTTTCCTATGACCTGCGTCACAGCAACACGTCGCCAATGAATGAGACGGTTCAGTACAGCCTCAACGGTACAGATTTCGTCACCGGGGCGCAGTTCGCTGGTAATGCTGGCGATGCATGGTTCAAAGGTCGCACACTGGACCTGACGTCGATCACAGGAGCCAACAACAACGCCGATCTGACCTTTCGCGTTCTGGCATCTTTCGCACCGGGCAGCGGGTATGTGGCTTCCAAGTCAGGCTCTACGTATGGAACCACAGGCACTTGGCGCTTCGACATGGTCACGACTTCTGCGGTAACGGCCGTTCCAGAACCAGAGACCTACGCCATGTTGATGGCAGGCCTGGGCCTCATTGGTCTGGCGCGCCGCCGCCGTCAGGCTTGAAGGCAGGCACATTCAACTTACTTTTTTGAGCTAAAACCATGAACAAACAAACTCTTCTTGCGGCATTGATTGCCGCAGCCTTTATGCCCGTTGTAGCGCAAGCCGATTGCCTGACACCGGATGCATCCCCCACCGTGATGTTTGGCACCTACGATTCAGGTGTGCCGAACCGCGCTGTCAGCGGTGCTTGCACCATTGATGATTTGATCAGCGATGAGCAGCCTTGGGGTAGCCAGCAGGCGTTCCTGGCACATGCCTCGCAGGTCAGCTTTGATTTGCTGAAGCAGCGCAAAATCACCTCACTTGAGCGCAGCAAGCTGATGGTTGCCGCTTCTCAATCTGGCGTGGGAACAATGTTGAAGGTCAAGCTCATTGGTTTCAATGATTTTCACGGGACCATCAAGTCGGGCGAAGGTTCATCCAGCAACCCCGGTATTGCACGCTTTGCGACAAAGATCAAGGAGTTGAAGGCAATCAATCCCATGCATGCGGTGGTTTCGGCGGGTGACACGATTGGTGCCAGCCCACTGACGTCAGCCCTGTTCAAGGACGAGCCAACCATTGAGGCAATGAACCGCATCGGCATCGACTTCAGCGCCGTTGGCAATCACGAGTTCGATGAAGGCAAGACCGAACTGCTGCGCATGCAAAAAGGTGGCAATCACCCCACCGACGCATTCTCTGGACAGGGTCTGCCTGCCGACCTGAAGGCTGGCGAGTTTCGCGGTGCAGATTTCAAGTTTTTGGCCGCGAATGTGCTGGATACCGACAACAACACCACGCTGTTTCCTGGCGTGGGCGTGAAGAACTTCTTGGGCAATAAGGTTGCTTTTGTCGCTGTGACTCTAGAGAGCACACCAACCATCGTGTCACCATCGGGTGTGGCTGGTCTGCAGTTTCAGGATGAGGCCGATACCGCCAACGCACTGGTTCCACAGATCAAGGCACAAGGCATTGAGACCATTGTTGTGCTGATTCACGAAGGTGGTTTTCCGACGGTGACTGCTGGCAACTGCACGGGCATTTCGGGTGCCATTGTTGACATCGTCAACCGCCTTCACCCTGCGATTGATCTGGTGATCTCGGGCCACACCCATCAGGCCTATAGCTGCCTGATCAATAACGCCGCAGGTAAGCCTGTGCGCGTGACGTCTGCCGGGCAATACGCGCGGCTTCTGACGGACATTGATGTCACCATTGACACCCGCACCAAAGATGCAGTGGCCGTGAGCGCCATCAACGTCAACGTCGGTACCAGCACCAGTACAGTGGTTCAAGACCCCAGCTTGCTGGAAGTGGTCAACCATTACGTGAGCCTTTCCGCTGCGCCCGCCAGTCGCTTGGTCGGCACCATCACCGCCACCATCACCCGGACCGCCAACAACGCGGGCGAATCGGCACTGGGCGACGTGATTGCGGATGCCCAATTGGCTGCCACCAGCAGTGCGGGTACCGGTGCGGCTCTGGTCGCGTTCATGAATCCAGGTGGCATTCGTGCTGATCTGCCTTTCGCGGCAGCTGGCAAGACGGATGGCAATGTGACCTACGGCGAAGCGTTCACCGTGCAGCCATTCGGCAACTCTCTTGTGACCTTGACCCTGACCGGCGCACAGATCTATGCGGTTCTGGAGCAGCAATGGGGTGTTGCGCAACCTTTCCCACGTGTGTTGCAAGTATCGAGCGGCTTTACTTACACCCATAACTTTCCGTTGCCACTCAATGCCAACCTGACTGCGGCCCAAGGCGCAACCTTCATTGCCTCGGTGCGCGGCAACAGCTACGTGGTGCCCGGTTCAGTGATGATCAATGGTGTGCCCGTGGACGGCGCAACCAGCTACCGCGTTACCGTGAACAGCTTCTTGGCTGACGGTGGCGATACCTTCACCGCCCTCATCGGCGGAACCAACCGCCTGGGTGGTGCAGTCGATACCGATGCCCTTGAAGCGTACCTGGCCGCCAATCCGGCCGGTGTGGCGCCTGGCGCCCAAAACCGCATCACACGCCAGTGATAACCCATGAAATGAAACTGAGAACAATGCTATGAACATTCCATTCAAACCCCTGCTTGGCGCCCTGGTACTGGTGGGGCTGTGCAGTGGCGCACAGGCCGCTTATTTCGACCGGGTCGGCTATGTTGCATCTGGCGGCTACGTCGCTTCTACCGACGGCACTTTTGTACACGATCCTGCGATGGACCTCTCCGGACCATCCGGCGATGTATCCCTGTTTGGCACCGCTGTGTACAACACGCCTTTGTCCAATGGCTCACTGACCCACAGCTATGCAGGTGATGCCTACCTCGTCTTCTCCACCGCGCGTACCGATCTGGCGATGACGCTGAACCAGTCACTGAACGCAACCGCAGGCGGCGCTCTGACTGTTGGTCGCCACCGACAAGATGCCTTCGTGGATCTGTCGGCAGTGACACTGAAAATTGTGGGTGAGGCTGGCGAGGCCCATGGATCAGCTGTGAACGTTAGCTTTGCGGGCAATGCCAGCGCGCTGGTTGACTTCAACAGCATGGTGCGTGGCGGCTACCTTGGCCTTGGCCTGTCGGTGTCACGCGCAAACACTGTGGTGGGCGAATACCTGTGGGATGCGCAACAGTCCGGTGACCAGTTGGTTAATTTCAGCTTTGTCGGTAATGTGGGTGAAGAGTTGACCTTTAGCAGTTTCATGCTGACCGGCGCAGGCCTGGAGGGCGCAAATTTCGCGCAAAGCGCGTTGCCCTACACATTGGTTGAAACGGGCGCGAGTCTCAATGGCAGCTTCACCATCGCAGCAGTTCCAGAGCCTGAAACCTATGCCATGCTGTTGGCCGGTTTGGGCATGATGGGTGCGATTGCACGCCGTCGAAATATGCGCTGAACACAACAGCGGATGGTTTTGTGCGCCCAGCATGGGCGCACTCTGACGGTTGTTTAATGAAGGCGAGGAAGCGCGAAAAGGGGTGGCAAAAAGTTAACCCTTTCGCAGCGGGCAATCTCCGCTTTCAATCGTTAACGTGAACTACAGCCGTCATGGCGAACGAAGTGAAGCAATCCCTGGCGTGAGAAACCCTGGACTGCCACGCTATGCTCGCAGTGACGGCAGGGTTTCATGCTCTGGGGTGGCCTTGTTGCCATGAAAGTTGGACGCTGTATCTCCTGGCTTAAACCAAGCTAACTCATCGCGTAGCTTGACCACTTCACCAATGATGATGAGGCTGGGTGATTTGAGCCCGGCAGCAGCCACGCGTGAAGCGATGTCGGACAGGGTTCCGGTGACTACTTTCTGGCTAGGCAGGCTGCCGTCTTGCACCACTGCCACGGGCAGTGTCCAGGGCGCGCCGTGGCTGATCATTTGTTGGCTGATGTCGGCTAGGCCACTCAGGCCCATATAGATCACCACGGTTTGACGGGGCCGCACCAGACTAGGCCAGTCCAGATCGGCGGTGCCGTCTTTCAGGTGCCCGGTGACAAACAAGCAGGTTTGCGCCCAATCCCGGTGGGTGAGCGGGATGCCCGCGTAACTCGACACACCCGATGCCGCGGTAACGCCGGGGATAACCTGAAACGCCACGCCGTGCGCGGCCAGGGCCTGCAGTTCTTCGCCGCCACGACCAAAAATGAACGGGTCGCCGCCTTTAAGTCGCACCACTTGTTTGCCTTCTTTGCCCAGCCGGACCAGCAAAGCGTTGATCATTTCCTGGCGCATGGTGTGTTCGTTGCGGCGCTTTCCGGCATAAATGCGCTCAGCGGCCACTGGCACAAAAGCCAAAATCTCTGCGGACACCAAGTTGTCATAAACCACCACATCGGCGCGCTCCAGCAGGCGCACCGCGCGCAGCGTGAGCAGTTCAGCGTCACCTGGCCCGGCGCCGATCAGGTAAACGCACCCGGTGGGGGCATTGTCTTGTGGGGCGGGTGTGGTGGATTCCATGCGTTGGGGGTGGGTGAGGGCGTGCGTGGCATTTGGTCCCGCTGACAGGAATCGAACCTGTATCTAGCACTTAGGAGGCACTCGTTCTATCCATTGAACTACAGCGAGACGCAGGCGGCATTGTAAAGGTCGCAGCGGGTGTGTTTCACGGCTGGGCTAAATCCTCGATGTCGTTGATGCTGTGTCGGCTCAGGCAACAAGCCATGAGATTCGAGCGATTTTGAAATGGAATCAGTCGTAGCGGCGCGTGTAAATCAGGTCAATGGCGCTTTGTTCGCCGGTTTGTGCGCGCAGGGTCAACAGTCTGGAAAGGTCATAAAAAATGTAGAACACGCCAGAGGCACCGGTGAGGCTGCTTTCGTAGGCCAAGTAGAAGTCTTTGGAGAGACGCTTGCCAAGGGTGACTGACGCCCCGCCGGCGGTGGTATCGACGCCTGAACTTCCACGTTTGAAGCTGAGCTCGTCCAGACCAAGTGCTTCAGACACGCTCGCGCTGAGGCTTTTGCCATTGCCGCTGAGCAAGGCCATGGCGGCTTGTTGCAGCAGGGCGGTTTCGGCCCCGCCGCCAGCACTGGAGCGCCCCAGAACCAGCCAGGCCAGTTTTTCTGCATCGGGTAGGTCGGGTTCGGCATATAGCCGCACCACAGGTGAGAGCGCCGTGCCACTGATTTCCACGCCCACGCGTTGGCTGAGCTTGGGGCGGATGGCCAAGATGGCCAGCGTGGGGTTGTCAAAAGGCCCGTTGAAGCGCAGCAAGCCCTGCTCAATGTCCAGCCGTTGTCCATAGGCTAGGTAGGTGCCGCGCACCGTGCGCACACTGCCGTGCAGGCTGGGCGGCGCATCACCTTTGGCTTGCAGGGTGAGTTCCCCGCTTAGGCGCGTGACCACGCCGCGCCCTCGCACCTGAAAGTCGGAACCGAGGTCCAAGCCGATCTCGATGTCCGGCGTGAACTTCGTCGCGGGCCGATTGGTGCTGGCCTGCGCTTTGGCCGTGTCGCTGGGCAACGGGGTTGCCTTTTGGGTCGTTCGCACAACCACGTCGTCGCTCAGTTGGGGTGTGTTGTCGTCAGGCAGCGTGAACAGGGCTTGTTCTGCGCTCAGGGCGCCGCGTAGTTTGAGCTGGCGGTCTTGGAGCTGCCCGTTGATTTCGCCAGACATCACCAGGCGGCGGTCAGGGCGGCTGCTCAGGCGCAGTGACGTGGCCTTAGCTTGCAGGTTCATGCGCAAGCGTGACAGCACGGGGTGCTCTGTGTCAGAGTTGGGTAACGCGATGGAGCCGGTGATGACCAGTTTGCCACCAGCGCCGCTGCTGCCACCTGCGCCCTGCAGGGTGAAATTTTGGACATCGAGCTGCTGGTCCCGCAAGCGTGCGTCTAGTGTGCCTTGGCTAAAGTCAATGCCGTCGACCACCGAACGCACCGCCAAGTCGCGGGCGCGCAAAGTGCCATCCCACAGCGGTCGTGCCACGGTGCCTGTCAGTGTGACGTTGGTGTCCATGGTGCCGCGCAAACGCCAGCCAGGCGGTGCCAGAACCGACCAAGCATTCATGGGGGGAAGGTTCAACTGCAGGCTACCGCCCACAGGGGCCTCTGGGGGCAGGTGCAAGCCGTTGGCGCCGCGCTGGAGTTGGGTGCTAAACGCGACCAGCGCCTTGCCAGCGCGTGCACTGTTCCAGCGCAAGCTGCCCGACAGGCTGAGGTCGTCGAGGTTGACTTGCATCCAGGCTTCTTCTAAACCAGCAGGTACCACACGTTGGCGCATGTCGTCCGACAGCAGGCCCACGTCACCTCTGCTGCGCTCCAAGGTGAGGCGTGCGCGCAGGATGTCGGTTTGCTCTGCGTCCCAGTCTCCAGAGACCAGCATGCTGCTGCTCACGCCTAGGTCTGCCAATGTTTTTCCGCCAAAGGCGTCAAGCCAGGCCAACGGCAGATTGTTGATGTTGCCTTGGCTGGCCCATTGAGAACTGCCGGTGGCGCGTTGGCGGCTCCAGCGCACGGGTTGCCAGCTCAGGATAGTGGCGCCTGCGGGCGGGCCCTGTAGCTGTGCTTTGGCACCAGACAGGGTGATGGTGTCTTGCTTGGTGGTGTGTTGCCAGTTCAGGGTGGGCACCTGGGTGGTGGGGTTTTGGGTTTCGGAGCTTGTTCCCCACTGCAAGGTCCAGGGCGTGGTTTGTTGGGTGACGTTGAGTAAGGAAAGCTTCAAACTGGGAATACTGGCCTGCCAGTGGTCTGCACTCAGGCGAGCAGCCTTTGCACGCGCATGCACGGTCAGGGCGTGCTGGGCGGTGCGGGCTTGCCCGTTGGCGGCGAAGTCAAGGGCGCTCGGCGTGCCCGATAGGCTCAAACCCAAGTCATGCAGTTGCCAGCTTTCGGCGGCGGCGTTGCCGGTCATGACATCCAGTCGGGGGGTTTGCACGCTGGCTTCCAATCGAAGCCGCTGGCCTTGGTCTTGCCAGCCGCCGCTCCACTGGGCTTTGAGTTTTGCGGTACCGCGAAGCGATTGCGCGCCCGCGGCGGTTGCAATACTTGGCCAGCGTTTGAGCCAGCGGCTGGCAGCCTCGGCATTGGTGACGTGCAAGAACACGTGGCCGCTGCCTTGGGTGCGTGACAAGTCGCCATGAACACCTGCGTCAAAGCCGCTGGCCCTCAGGTCGAGTTGGGCGCTGGCCGCCTGGGTGGTGAGGTTGTAGGCCAATTGACCCTTGATTTGCGCATCCAGCGCCAAGAGGTTGAGTTGCTCCAGTTTGAGTTGTGGTGCGGCCCAAAGGCCTTTGGCGTCCAGACGTTGCAGCTGTAGGGCAGCCATGGTCTGCGGTTGGGATTTTTCTTGTGGGGGCTGGCTGACCGAAGCGACCACACCCCCTTCAAAGGTGAAGCCGTCAACGGTTTGCTGTGCCTGGACAGTGCCGCTCAACGGCGCGCCAGATACGCGGGTGTCAATGTTTTGGGGGCGGATGTTGCGCAGGCTCACCTGGCCTTGCCAGAGTTCATCTTGAATTTGTCCGCTGGCGCTGACCTCGCCTGCGCCCGTGTGGGCTTGCAAGGTTTGGATGACCCAGTTGCCATGGGTATAGCCGAAGCTGGCTTGGAGGTCGTCCAGCGGCAGACGTTGTTTATCCAAGGGGCCACTCATGCTGTTGGTCAAGGCGACCTGTGCCTGCCAAGCTGCGCCCTGAGGCAACACTTGGGCGCGTCCAGTGAGCAAGGTTTGTGGGGCTTGGGGCCAAAGCACGGCCAGGTTCAGCGCCTGCCAATGGCCTTGGGCTTGAATGATGGGTTGGTGGTGCCACGGGGCAATTTCAGCGCTGACCTGCGCTTGCATGGCTGTGGGTTCACCGCGCGAGGTTTGAGGCGAGGGCAGCAGCGGTTTCAGGCTGGCCTGCAACGTGAGTCGGGCATCCTGTGTGGCCAAGCTGCCGGTGAGTGTGGCTTGGGCGTCGATGTCCAGCTTGGGGCTTTTGGTTGACACCGCCGTGGGTACAAGCCCTTGGGCACGCAACTCCAGCGCCATCGGGCTGGCGGCCTGGAGTCGCCCGGAGAAGGTGTAGTTTGTCGCCAAAATACGCGCCTGACCCGTGTGCAGAATGTGTCTTTTACTATCAAACTCATACTTAACGGCGATCTTGTCAATGCTTTGGGTGGAGGTGCCAGACCATTGCAGATGGTCGATGGTGACATGTGCTTGCACTTTCAGCGGCAGGCGCAAGTGTGTCGGCGGGTGGGGAATGGCCTTGGGGTCACGCACCTGTTCATCCACGATTTGCAGCCGCTCGATGGACAACGTGTTGATTTGGATGCCTGGGCTCCATAGCGAGGCCAGCGCCCAGTTCAACCGGATGTTGTGCGCTTCAACGCGCAGGCCGTTGTGCTCCCAACGCACCCAGTCCAAGTGCCCGCCTTCGCGCAGCGAGCCGCTGGCGTTACTGACCTGCAGTTGGTGGCCTGCAGGTAGCAAGCGCCCCAACTGCCCCAGCGCGTTGGATAGGGAGTTGGCAGAACCCGTCCATACCCACAGCGCGAGTGCCAACGCTGCCACCACGCCCAAGGGCGTCAGCACGAACCATGCAAGCCACTTGACGTGTTTAGCAGCCATCAGAATACAAAGCCCACATTCAAGTGCAAGCGAAAGCGCTGCACATCCAAGCCATAGGCCAGATCAACTTGCAAGGGGCCTACGGGGCTTTTCCAGCGTACGCCCGCGCCCACGCCGACCTGGGCGCGCAATTCACTGGGTTTGTCGGCCACGGCGCCCGCATCCACAAACAGCGCGCCTTCCCAGTCGGTCAATAGGCCTTTGTAGGTGATGGGGCGTTGCCACTCTACGCTGCCCAGCGTCATGTAGCGGCCCGCGCTGACTTGATCGCCTTGCAGTTCGGTTCCAATCTCGCGCAAACCATAGCCGCGCACGGAGTTGTCGCCGCCGGTCAGGAACAGTTGCGTGGCAGGCAGGGCAACGTCTTCCTTGGCCAGCACCGCGCCCAGTTGGGCCCGAATCACCAGACGACCTGCGCGCAGGTTGGGTGTGTTGCCGTCTTGGCCCAGTGGAAAGAACTGGTGCCAGCGCGTGAGCAGGCGGGCGTAGGGATCACGTTCGGTACCCAGTGTGCTGCCACCACCGACCTCTGCGCCCCAGGCCCAGCCACTGGAGGGGAAGGGCAGCGCGTCAAAGTTGCGCAGGGTAAAGCTGTAGTTCACGCTGAGTGTTTGGGCTAAAACGGCTGCGGCTTCGTCTGTGGTGGCGCTGTCGGCGCGGTCGTACTGGAGGTAATAGCTGCGGTCAATGCGTGTGCCCTCCTGGCTGGCACCCGCGCTCCATCTCTGGCTGTTGATGTCAAAGCTGCCGCTGTTTTGGTGCACCACCATGACGGACGTGTTCCAACGCCAAAGGGCGCTGTTGGGCGGTGCCAGCAAGGACGCGCCAATGGACTGGGTTTCCCGGTCCACCGACAGTTTGCTGGCTGCCCGCCAGCCCAGGCCGGGCACCAGGTTGTGCAGATGCTCAGCGCTCAGGCGGGCGCCGCCGTCGGTACTGAAACCCACACCCAAAACGATTTTTTGTAACTTTGCTTCGCGTAAGGTCACCAGAATTTTGGCGTTGGCCGGGTCGGATGTGGTGTCGACAGAGACAAACGCCGAATCAAAAAAACCGCTGCCGGTGAGCCGTTGCTGCGCTTCGATCAGCAGCTTCTGGTCGTAAGCCACCCCGCCCGGAATGCGGGCCAGACGGTGCACCAGGGTTTCATCAAAATGCGACAGGCCACTGATTTCCAAAGCACCGAGGTGGTACGCCGGGCCCGAGGCCAGGGTGATTTCCAGGCGGGCATGTTGCGTTTGCGGGTCGATGTCGGCCAGCGTGGTCTCAATGCTGCCGGTGGGGTAGCGCTCGGAGGTGAGCTGGCGCAGCGCGAGTTGTTTGGCCGCGTCCCAGCGGCTCTGGGTGAATCGGTTGCCCACGGGCAGGCTCCAACTGTCTTCAATCAGGCGACGCTGGGCTGCCGCCTGCGGGTCGGTGGTGATGGGGCCGCTGAAGCGCAGCAGCACTTGGTTGACCTGCACCGGCTCGCCGGGGTTGACCTGAATGGAGACTCTGCGTGGGGTGGCCATGTCGCTGCTGGGGGTGCTGACGATGGTGATCGCTGGCGCAAAGTACCCCAAGGTGGCGATCAGTTTCTGGGCGTCAACGCGCGCGGTGTCGAGCAGGCGCTCCAGCTCATCGTCGCTCAGGTCGGTGAGTTCGCGGTAGCGTTGCAATTCCAGGTGGCGCTCCAGCAACTGCTTGACATCGTTCGGGGCGTCGACGTCGAGCACGAAGGCTGCGCCCGGTGCTGGCACGCTGGCAGCGGGCGCTGGCGCCGCGGACGGTTCGATCGGCACCTGGGCGTGCGCCACGGCGTGGACAAGCAGCAGGCACATTAGCAAGGCCTTCATTGGCCGAGCAAACGCATGGCGTCTTCCAATCCACGCAAGGTCAACGGGAACATGCGTTGGCCCATCAGGTCACGCACCATGCCAATGCTTTGGCGGTACTCCCAAACCCCTTGGGGCTCGGGGTTGATCCAGGCGAACTTCGGGAACGCTTGGGTAAGTTTGCCCAGCCAAGTGTGGCTGGCCACCTCATTCGCGTATTCC
>Ga0136636_10002485_pt1 | contig 10975 bp, 9 predicted proteins | sample AntDrymUQ8522106_2_FD_104653 | JGI IMG/M metagenome (GOLD analysis project Ga0136636, IMG submission 104653) | Polar desert sand microbial communities from Dry Valleys, Antarctica - metaG UQ852 (21.06) | ecosystem: Environmental > Terrestrial > Soil > Desert | place: Antarctica: Dry Valley... | reverse complement strand
TGAAAGACCTCGATGAGGTGATCAAAAAGAACAAGGAAGGAATTAAAGAAGCTGAAAAGCTGACGAAAAAATACAACGAGCAACAAAAGAACGTTAAGAATAATCGCGAGTTTGATGCGATCACAAAAGAAGTAGAACTACAAGAACTAGAAGTTCAAATTTGTGAAAAGAAGATCAAAGAAGCAAAAGAAAAAATTGAATCAAAAAAGACCGAAATCACTACGATCGAAAATCTGATCAAAGAAAGAAATCAAGATCTTGACAACAAAAAAGGCGAGCTTGACGACATCTTGAAAGAGAGCGAAGAAGAGGAAAAGAGATTGTTGGGAGACCGTGAAAAGGCAGTGAAGAAGATCGATGAGAAGATGTTAAAGCATTACGATCGCCTTCGTAAGAGCCTTAGCAATGGATTGGCAGTGGTACGCGTAGTACGAGGTGCTGCCGAAGGTTGTAACATCATTATCCCTCCGCAAAAAATTGCGGAAATAAGAGAGAAAAAGAAAATTGTAATTGATGAGCACTCCGGTCGCATTTTAGCAGACGTGGATTTAGGCTCAATGGAAGAAGAACCGAAACCAAAAAAAGCTACTCCCGTTAAAAGAACTGTTAAGAAAGTTGCGTAAATCATTTTCGATATTTCCGAAAAAAGAAGCAGGACTAATAGCCTGCTTTTTTTTGTCATCGTTTCATCTCCTAGCCGTAGATAGAATATGGACGTTCAGTCCAGAAATGCAGAGGGCTTATCAATTGGTCTTGAATCTGCAGCCTGAGTTAGCGCTCCAGCAACTCAACCGCATCACTGCAAAGAGCGAAGAATTACATAAGATGTATGTTCTAAGTCTCAATGAGACCATTGACATTCTAGTGACCGAAGACCCAAAGCGGCTAGAACAGTTTGAGAATAACTTTAAACAACGGATTGAGTTCCTTGAAAAATTACCTTTTACCCCTGAAAGTCTCTTCCTATTGGCAGAATTGAATCTGCAACGAGGATTTAATCTATTGAACAATGGACAAGAACTCGGTGCTGTATTTGCCATCAAGAAGGCGTACAACTTTGTCCAAGAATGCCAAAAGAAGTTTCCTGATTTTATTCCCATCAAGAAAACAAGTGGTGTCATACAAGTAATGGTGGGATCGGTACCTGAAAAATTCGCCTGGTTTATGGGACTCTTAGGGATGCGTGGACAGGTATCGGTAGGCCAAAAGCAATTATCTGAATTAAGAAACTCAAAATCTTCACTCAATTTAGAAGCAACAATTTTGTTCTTCACCATAAAAGGTTTCATTAACCAACATTTTGCCGAAGCAGCCGAGGGGATGAGAAACTGTTTAAAGGAGCAGCCGGACAACCGACTGGTTCTATTTATTGCGATCAATATGCTAATGAAAGACGCTCAAGCAGAAAATGCGTTGGTACTCTTTAATGTACTAGACAAAAATAATCAAGGGTTGCAAATATATTATGCCGATTATCTCCATGGAGAGGCGCTCTTACAAAAAGGAGAATATCAAAAGGCGATTCAACAGTTTCAAAAGTTTCAAAAAGGATATAGGAGTATTAGTTTTAAGAAAGACTCCTATTATAAAATATCACTATGCTATTGGCTGATGGGTGATGAAGGGCAAGCAAAAGCAAATTTTGAAAAAGCAAAAATCACCGGAAAGGATAATGCCGAGCCAGATAAGTACGCTGCCAAGCAATTGGAAGAAGGTAAATTGCCAAATGCAAAAATTTTAAAGGCGCGCTTATATACGGATGGTGGATACTACCCGGAAGCAACCGCGATGCTGGAATCCATTTCGATGACCGAACTTAAGACCGGTAAGGAGCAAACAGAATATTACTATCGCAAAGCACGGCTCGCCCACAAAACGAACGATATCCCAGCGGCTAAAAAATTCTATCTGCAAAGCATCACCATGACAAACGATAACCCCTGGTATTTTGCGGCTAATTCTGCCCTTCAATTAGGATACATTGCTCAAGAGCAAAAAGACTTTGCAACCGCCAAAAAGTATTTTGAGCAAGCACTAAGCTACAAAAAGCACGAATACAAAAATAGCATCGATAACAAAGCCAAGGCTGCGCTCGATCAATTGAAATCTATTAAAGGATAGTTCTCGCTTCTAGTTGCCCGAATTCAGGATGGACGCCTTCTGGACTTGTGTTGCTTGCTTGACTGCTAGATCATGTAAATGAGCCGTATCATTGTGCTTTTTGATAGCAAACATTGACCCCGTGTAATCTACCTGATACAAACACAAATTCTGATGCTCAAACATATCCATACTTTTCAATGGATAGTTTAACAAGTCACACAACAAAATACGCATCGCGCGGCCGTGCATGCAAATCAATATATTTTTTTCTGATTCATGAGACATGATTTGATCAATCGCCTTACGTTGACGCAGCACCACATCTTCCGGGCTTTCACCGCCCTCGATTCGTTGAGAAGTATTGCCCAATTGCCACTGCTTGAGCATCCAATGGTAATACGCATCTTCTTCTGGCGTAATGCGCTGTCCCTCTTTGGCGCCCCAGCTAATTTCATTCAGGCCGACTAACGACTCATGGGGAATTCCCTTATCCACAAAGCCATGAACAGACTCCGCGGTTCGCCTTAGTTTAGATGTGTAAACTTTATCAAATGGCACGTGTTGATAAGCATCAAAGAAGCTGGCGGCTTGGGCACGCCCGGTGTCATTTAAGGACGAGTCCACCCCACTTCCCTGCACAATTCCCTTCAGGTTGAAATCAGTCTGCCCGTGGCGAATGATATATATTTTTTTGATGCTCAATTTCTAGTAATTTGGCCTGCCTTTACAATCGGGCGCAAAAATAAGGAAATACTTCAATTCAACGCCTTTCATGCCAATCTTTAACCCTGGGGTAACAGTCGAAATCCTAAACAAACTGTCGGGAAACACAATGGTGACTCACCTCGGCATAGAGTTCACCCAAGTGGGGGAAGATTTTATTGAAGCAAAAATGCCGGTCGATCACAGAACCCATCAGCCACTTGGATTGTTACATGGAGGTGCGTCTGTTTCGTTGGCCGAAACCCTTGGCAGTGTGGGAGCCGCCTGTTGCATTGATAACACCAAGCAATACTGCGTAGGTCTTGAAATTAACGCCAATCACATAAAAAGTGTGAGGGACGGATTTGTATATGGCGAAACACGGCCCGTCCATATTGGGAAGAAAACCCATGTGTGGGAAATTAAGATTACTAATGAAGCAAAAGAACTGGTTTGTATAAGCAGGATAACGATGGCAATCATCGACAAGAAGTAAATGAAGCATAGCGTGCTGGTCAAAGATAGGCAGATCGTAAACGAGTCAACGGCTATCCGTTCCATACTCAAAAAAGTATTGGAAAATGGTGGGGCTTTCGCCCTTTGGCGCATGCCAAATTCAACCGAAAAAATAGTACTGGTTTGTAATAGTGGTGTTACAGAAATGGACGAAGTAAGCTTGGAAGATGCTGAGCCGGGTTTTGTGTTTGCGCCATTTCTTCCCGATCAAAAGAAGGTATTTTTAAAGGCAGATCTTGTTTTCCGTTTCCGCAACGGGTTACTAGAGGAAGGTTGGGAGCATTACGAAGAACACGAATCTGCATTCGAACCAACTCAAAAAGATATAGATAGCCTGAAATATCACCAGGCATTTAACAACTACCAAGTTCCAACTGACTACAAGCTTTTGGTAAAGCTTGGTATCGAGGAAATTGAAAAGGGCGTCTTCGAAAAAATTGTGCCCTCCCGCGCTAAAGACATACAGTTACCGCAGGATTTTGATGTGCTACAAGCCTTTGAATTATTGGATGTAAAACACCCGCAAGCATTTATCTCATTGGTTTCCTCATCTGCAACTGGAACATGGCTAGGAGCAACACCTGAATTATTGGCGAGCATCGACAAAAATTTAAAATTCAAGACTCACGCATTGGCCGGAACACTCCCTTATTCTTCGGAAATCGACCTGAGGGCGGTAGCTTGGACTCAAAAAGAAATTGAAGAGCAGGCGATGGTATCCAGGTACATCATCAACTGTCTAAAAAAAATTAGGGTTCGCGAATATGCTGAGCAAGGACCAAAAACGATCGTTGCTGGAAACGTGATGCACCTGAAGACCGAATTTGAGATTGACATGAAAGAAGTGAACTTTCCTCAACTCGGCTCGGTCATGTTAAAACTTCTGCATCCCACTTCGGCCGTTTGCGGAATGCCGTTGGCCCCCGCCCTTGAGTTTTTGAAAAACCATGAGGGTTATGATCGAGAATTCTACAGCGGTTTTTTAGGCACGGTTAATTTTGAAAACGAAAGTCATATTTTTGTAAACTTGCGGTGTATGCAGCTATTTGAAAAAAGCGTGCGCCTCTATGCCGGAGCTGGCGTTACGCAAGATTCAATTCCCGCAAGGGAGCTGGAAGAAACTGAAATGAAAATGAAAAACTTAATGAATGTTCTTTCGGTTACCCAACGCAATAACTCTTGATCGCCAAAACTCCACTCCACCTGTCCCGTCTTCAGCCCATTTACGATATCGCAGAAATTTGTGCGAAAAAAGGAATCAACGAAGCAATCCTTTGCCCCGGTTCACGATGTGCGCCTCTCACGTTGGCTTTCGTTCGGCATCCCGAGATCAATACCAAGACAATCAGCGATGAGCGGAGTGCAGCTTTTATCGGACTAGGCATCGCACAACAGACACACCAACCAACTGTGTTGATTTGTACGTCAGGGTCGGCTGCCTACAATTTCGCACCCGCTATTGCGGAAGCATTTTTTCAAGAAGTACCCTTGTTGGTTCTTACTGCTGATCGGCCCAGCGAATGGATCGATCAGTGGGATGGTCAAACCATTCGACAGACCACTATTTTCGGGCAACATGTGAAGAAGTCTTTCACGCTGCCCCATGACTATGATCACGCAGACTCAACTTGGTTCATTAATCGAACCATCAATGAAGCTATTAACTTGTCATGCGCGCATCCACCTGGCCCCGTTCATGTGAACATACCTTTGCGCGAACCTCTCTACCCAACTCCGGGAGAAAAAATTACCTTTTCGTCTACGAATAAAATAACAACCGAGTCTAATTTGCAGCCTACTATTTCTGATTCTCTTAAAGAAGAGTTGTTGGAGTCATTAAGGAGTTTCAAAAAAGTAATCCTACTAGCAGGGCAACAAGAATACAATGACGGAATCATAAAGTCAGCAGAACGGTTTTCTAAAAAGCATCATGTAGCCATCATCGGAGACGTGATCTCTAATTTTCATGGGTACGACAATGGCATTCGATTTGCTGATTCTATTCTTGGGCAATCTATAACGTCCGTAAAGGAATCTTTAAAGCCTGAGTTGTTGATCACGTTTGGTAAATCGGTCATCTCCAAAAATCTAAAGCAATTCCTTCGCCAACACAAACCAACGGAACACTGGCACATTCAGCCTGCTGGAGTGGTGCCCGACACGTTTCAATCACTAACAAAAGTTATTCGCTCCACACCTAAACACTTTTTTGATAGTCTGTTGGAAAGCGAAAAAGAAACAAGTTTTGATTCGCAAAAGAAGGAAAACTATACGCGCCTCTGGCAAGCCGAGGAACACCGCGTTCAATTGGCGCAGGAGAAATATTTTAAAGAAACAGCGTTTGCGGAAATTAATTTACTAAAGGAAGTAATGAAGGCGTTGCCAATGCGCTGCAACCTGCATCTTTCCAATAGCATGGCGGTGCGCTACGCAAATATGATTGGATTAACTTCCGATCAGAAAGGTGTTCATGTGTTTGCCAACCGAGGAACAAGTGGCATTGATGGTTGCACCAGCACGGCAGTAGGGAACTCATTTTGCAGTGATGTGCCCACGATTTTGATCACAGGCGATATGGCGTTCTTCTACGATCGCAACGCGTTCTGGCACACTTACAAAATGCCGAACCTGCATGTTGTCGTGGTAAACAACCAAGGGGGAATAATTTTTGGAGTTATTGACGGGCCTGGTAATCTGCCGGAAGCAGATGAGTACTTTGTCACCCAGCAAAAACTTACCGCAAAAAATCTTTCTGACGAATTTAATCTAAGTTACAGCCTGCTTGATTCGTCTAAAAAAATAAAAAATAGCCTAAAAGATTTTTTTGATTTCAGTGGGACTACAAAAATACTCGAAATCAAAAGTGACCAAAAAACAGCAAAAGAAGCATTCACAGAATTCAATTTACAAATCAAAAAAAGTTATGACGCTTAAGTACGATTGGAAACCCATTAAGGAATACCAAGAAATTTTATTTCATAAATACAACGGCATTGCTCGCATCAGCATCAATCGACCGCGTGTGCACAATGCCTTTACACCACTTACGGTAAATGAAATGATTGATGCGATGAATATTTGTCGCGAAGATCAAGAGGTGGGCGTAATCATTTTAACAGGCGAGGGTGGCAACGCATTTTGCAGTGGTGGCGATCAAAGTGTGCGTGGCCATGGAGGCTATGTAGGACAGGATACGGTACCGAGACTAAATGTTCTCGACCTTCAAAAAATAATCCGCTCTATTTCAAAGCCTGTTATTGCCGCTGTGGCGGGATGGGCGATTGGAGGCGGACACGTGTTGCACGTGGTTTGTGACCTAACGATCGCAGCTGAAAATGCACGCTTTGGTCAAACCGGTCCTGTTGTTGGAAGTTTTGATGGTGGCTTTGGTGCTTCCTACCTAGCACGCATTGTTGGCCAGAAAAAAGCAAGAGAGATCTGGTATTTGTGTGATCAATATGACGCGAAAGAAGCGTTAGAAATGGGCCTTGTGAACAAAGTCGTTCCCTTGGAAAAACTGGAAGAAACCTATGTTGAGTGGGCGAATAAAATTTTGAAGAAGAGTCCATTGGCGCTACGAATGTTGAAATGTGCATTCAATGCCGAGCTTGATGGACAAGCAGGTATTCAAGAATTAGCCGGCAACGCCACCCTACTTTACTATTTGAGTGATGAAGCTAAAGAAGGTAGGAATGCCTTCTTAGAAAAGCGCGAGCCCGATTTTTCGAAGTTCCCAAGGTTTCCGTAGTCTATATTAAAAATTCAGCAATTTGAAGGCTCGAAAATGAAGATTATACTAATCGCAACTATCCTCCTTTCATTGTACATGAATATATCTGAAGCCCAGCAATTGAAATCTACAACAAGCTTTTTTACGGTTCGACTAAAGCCACATCAAGATTTAAAGAAACAGTTGATGGTTTTTGCTGAAAAGAATAAAATTAAGGCGGGGTTTGTTGCCACCTGCGTGGGAAGTTTAGAGCAAGTAAATTTGCGATATGCCAACCGGCCCAGCGGCACTTTACTGAAAGGTCATTTTGAAATCTTATCATTGAGTGGGACATTTTCCGATACTTCTGCTCACCTCCATCTTTCCGTAGCAGATAGCACAGGGAAAACAATTGGCGGGCATCTGTTAGATAATAATCAGATTTACACGACCGCTGAAATTGTAGTTGGAGAGTTATTGGATGTTGAGTTTACCAGAGAGTTGGATTCAACGTATGGATATCAGGAGCTGGTGATTCGGGCGAGAAAAAAATAATCTGAAAGAGCGTTGATTTGAAACCTAAAAGGTAGTTAGCTCAGTTACTTAATGAGAAGTACTTTCCAAGCCTCTTCAATCTTTCCTTTTCGTAAGTATTCTTGAGCTAGATTATGTCTTGCAGAATCATCTATCAAATCATTCAATATTGAATTTTGATTTTTGAATAATTGAATTGCCTCTGCGTCCGGCAGCTTTTCAATATTTGCTAATCTCCCCAAATCATTTCCTGTAAGGACAGCACTATTTTTTACAGAAGGAGGAAGCTGATCAAACCCTATTCCAATTTTTACATTCGGCTTGGGCACCTCAAAGATATTTTCGCCTGCAGCACGTGAATAGTAATCGTTACCCAAGCGCGCCACGGCATCTACTTTCCACGGATTGATTTTTCCATCTTCACCAAAAACAGAATCATCAAGATGCACCAATAAAATTTCGCAGATCACCAAATTCCCTGCTCCGCCTTCTTCACCTAAGGGAATTACCTGGTTGACTTTGCACTCAAATGAAGCCTTCGACTCCCCTACTCTAGGTGGTTTCACTTTCGTGGATGGCACCTCCGTAAAACCTGCTTTCGAAAATTCGTTTACTCCTTTCGGAAATTCACAACTTGCCAGCGAGGCCTGCTCAACCATAGCGTAGCTCACCATGTTGATCGTAACTTCTGGAACGTCCAGCACATTTTGTAGCGTATGCTTTGTAGTGTTGTCGCGGACTCGCCTCGATGGCGAAAAAATTAAAATAGGTGGATGGATACTGAACAAATTAAAAAAACTGAACGGACTTAGATTTACGTTTCCTTCCTTGTCCATTGAGCTGACAAATGCAATCGGGCGAGGAGTTACCGACCCTTGCAAATAACCAACCAATTTCGTTACCGGTATTTCTTTTGGATCGATAGTCATGATTTGATTCAGTCCTTACTCTAAATTCTGTCTGCTAAAATTCTAACTTCTATATTCTTCAACTAGCCGCCAACACCTTCCCTCTGCACTCTCCAAACCCTACCCGCACCCCATCTTTCTCACAATGGCCTTTCATAATTACGGTATCGCCATCCTCAATAAATTTCCGTTCGCTGCCATCCACCAAGTGCATTGGCCGCTGGCCGTTCCAACTTAATTCCAGCATCGAGCCAAACGACCCTGGCGAAGGACCACTAATCGTACCCGAAGCATACAAATCGCCATCCATAATGTTACAACCATTTATGGTGTGGTGCGCTAACTGCTGGTTCACATTCCAATACATATATTTAAAATTAGTGCGACATACACTCGTAGCCTCAGCTTTCTCCGGCTGAATCAATACCTCGAGGGTTACGTCAAAATTCTTTGGCCCCTTGGCTACCAAGTACGGCAACACATGTGGAAACTGCTCTGGCCCCTGCGCACGAAAAGGTTCAAGCGCATCCATCGTCACAATCCAAGGTGACATCGTTGAACCAAAATTTTTTCCGAGAAAAGGCCCCAACGGCACATACTCCCAATTCTGTATATCGCGTGCACTCCAATCGTTGAACAACACAAAACCAAAAATATGATCTTCCGCATCCTTCGTAGAAATCGATGACCCCAACTTCGTTTCGCCACAGGTAACAAACGCCATCTCCAATTCAAAATCTAATTTGCTGGTAGGGCAAAAAATCGGTAACTCCGAATCAAGTGGTTTAATTTGTCCCTTCGGTCGGTGTATTTGCGTGCCCGAAACCACAATCGAAGAAGCTCTTCCATGGTAGCCAACCGGGAGGTGTTTCCAATTCGGTAGCAGTGCATTCTTCGGATCACGAAACATCGTGCCCACATTGGTGGCGTGCTCTTCGCTGCTATAGAAATCTGTGTAGTTGCCAATGCGCACAGGTAGTTGCATCTGCACCTCGCTCAACGGTATCAGCGCAATCTCGCGCGCAGCACGGTTACCTTGCAGCTCATCGTTTCCGACCTGCAGCAATTCCGAAATCCGCTCACGCACTTCCCTCCCTTTCTTCTTACCAAGACTCAAAAAATCGTTTAAATATTTTTGATTAAAAATCCCCACTGGCAAACCCAACCCATCCAAGTATCCATTCTCATGCAAATACACCAAGTCAAGCACGTGGTTGCCAATAGCAACACCCGCCACAGGGCTTAGGTACCGCGTTTTAAAAATGCCGAACGGCAGGTTTTGAATTGGGAAATCACTGGTAGCAGTCACCTCTACCCAGCTTTTCAATTTCGCATTATTGGCTTTGATCATAAGAAAATCTAAAGCACTAAGTTACTTCCTTTCTCGAAAAAAAATGCTCCCCGGTCTTTATTAGTCACAATATGATCTAACCTCTCAAGCAAACATTGATCTTAAAAAAGCGCTACCATCAGTCGCGGAATTGCTATTTTGATCGAAACAAAGCATTTAGAATAACTGATGGCGTGTAGGCGTCTTTATCTTTTTTGTCTTCCGCTAACAAGCGAAAGACGTTGAGACGAACAACTACAGAGAACAACATCGAAGCCGGTGGCTAACCAGTAGCACGTAAACCGCTAGCAATCGCATTTACTACTTGCAAGAGTTGTGGTAGCATGGTGGTAGCTTCTTCCCCGCGGTCTTGCTGCTTTAACTGGCGCCAAACTTTCAGTTGGTTGATTTGTACCTGATGTAAAATGCGCAGTTTTTCATTGCGAATATCCATCATTGCCTGCATACCCGGTCTACGTTTTTGTATGGACGAGCCCAATAACTCTTCCACCGCCTGTTGTGTGAGTTGCCATTCAGAAAGAACAAGATTTAGCAGTCGGTTTCTCAACTCCTCATCCTCCACCAGCTGCGCATATTGCTTCATAAGATCAGCCTCTGCCAACATGAGTGCCGAAGAAACGTTGGTAATGATATAATGCAAGCCAGGAAAAGCGGACCAAGTTAATTTCAGTTTGTTGTAATCCGAACTATTCTTCTCCTTGAGTTGATGCAGAGCTGTTCCCACTCCAAACCAGGCCGGTAAATAAAACCGCGACTGACTCCAACTAAACACCCACGGAATAGCACGTAGGTCAGCCAACGTACGCTGGCCCGTTCTGCGAGCCGGACGTGACCCAATGCCGCTTAACTCAATTACATCTAACGGAGTTGCTTGTGCGAAAAAGTTAATAAAGCCCGGTTCGCCCAATAATTTTTCGTAAGCTATTCTGCTTTGTTGCGAGAGAGACTCCATCGTTGATTCAAACCATTCATCTGCCTTATTCTCTCTTGACTTTTGCAATGCCACACCAGCCACCTGCGCCTCTAAGTGGTACACGGCTGTGGGCAATCGCCCATATTTTTGTGCAATTACTTCGCCCTGCTCTGTCTGGCGGAACCCAGCCTGCAATGCCTCCGTGGGGCAGGCGGCAATAAACCGGTGTGTGGGTCCTG
>Ga0136636_10002484_pt1 | contig 10975 bp, 12 predicted proteins | sample AntDrymUQ8522106_2_FD_104653 | JGI IMG/M metagenome (GOLD analysis project Ga0136636, IMG submission 104653) | Polar desert sand microbial communities from Dry Valleys, Antarctica - metaG UQ852 (21.06) | ecosystem: Environmental > Terrestrial > Soil > Desert | place: Antarctica: Dry Valley... | reverse complement strand
CCAGGTTTGCGCTCATACATTTGGCTGATCAAGATGATCTGACTGCTGCCTGCCTTCAGATGGAATAAAAACCTGCCATTCTTTGATTGACGTGCTGTGATTGCAGCCACGCATAGCGCCAAAGGGGTGATGTCAAAGGTGTTGCCACCTGCGGGGCCAACGGGCACGGCGGGGCAACGGTATGTCTACAGCGCCTTAGAATCAACGCATGTCATACCTTGTGCTCGCCCGAAAGTATCGCCCCCGCAACTTCACCGAGATGGTGGGGCAAGACCATGTGGTGCAAGCGTTGACGAACGCGCTGACCACCCAACGGCTGCACCACGCCTATTTGTTCACCGGAACGCGGGGCGTGGGCAAGACCACGGTGTCCCGCATTTTGGCCAAATCGCTCAATTGCCAAGGCGTGGATGGTTTGGGTGGAATCACCGCTACGCCTTGCGGCGTTTGCCATGCGTGCACTGATATTGATAGCGGTCGGTTTGTTGACTACACCGAGTTGGATGCCGCGTCCAACCGAGGGGTAGACGAAGTTCAGGCGCTCTTAGAGCAGGCGGTCTACAAGCCGGTGCAAGGTCGATTCAAGGTCTTCATGATCGACGAAGTTCACATGTTGACCAACACCGCATTCAACGCGATGTTGAAAACGCTGGAGGAGCCGCCCGAGTACCTGAAATTTGTTCTAGCCACCACCGACCCACAAAAAGTGCCCGTCACGGTGCTTTCACGTTGTCTGCAGTTCAATTTGCGCCCCATGGCGCCAGAGACGATCCGGGAGCATCTTCACAAAGTGCTGCAAACCGAGAACGTGGTTGCAGACTTGCCATCGCTCAAACTTTTGTCCCGTGCCGCGCGCGGGTCCATGCGAGATGCTTTGAGTTTGACGGACCAGGCCATTGCCTTTGGCTCGGGCGTGCTGGAAGAAACCACGGTGCGCCAAATGTTAGGCAGCGTGGACCGGTCTTACGTGTTTCGCTTGCTCGAAGCGCTGGCGCATGGCGACGGTAAAACGGTGGTCGAAACCTCCGAGGCCCTGCGACTCAACGGCTTGAGCGCAGCCGCCACCTTGGAAGAGATGAGTGCCGTGTTGCAGCGCATGGCCGTGTTGCAGGCTGTTCCCGACTCGGTTCAGGCCGATGACCCGGATCCGGAGGTAGGCACGTTGTGTGCGCTGGCGGCAACGATGCCAGCAGATGAAACCCAGTTGTTGTACAGCATTTGCCTGCATGGTCGTGGGGAACTGGGCTTGGCGCCCGACGAATATGCAGCCTTGACGATGGTGTTGCTGCGCTTGTTGGCCTTCAAGCCCACCCCTGGCCTGCAAGGCGCCGCTGAAAAAAAAACTCTGAAAACGGCCACGGCCCGCTTGGCCATTGCCGCTGATCTGCCGGCGCCGTCAAAGATAACTTTGCCCAGCGCAGCGGTGGCCTTGCCCGCGTCTGCGCCCGTTTCAGTTGATACCCCGACGCTTGCACCTGCTGCCGATCCGCGCGCCCCGGATGCTGAGGATGGGCTTGTAGCGCCAGTAGCGGCGGATGACGGGATGCCCGATTCCTTTTCTGAGGATCTGGCGGAGTATGACGAATTTGAACCTCAGGCTCCTGAAAATACTGGGTTGACTGGTACAAAACAAGAATTAATCACCGTGCTTCCAGAAGGGCAACGCCTGCCGGTTGTTGCCATGCCGGGTGTCGCCGATGTCGCGCCATATGCCGCCATACCTTGCTCGCAGACAGTGCCGGATCAGGCGATCAACGTGTCCGCGGTTGAGGCATATCCGGTTCGGCTGCAAGCGGACTCGGAGCGCGACCGGGTGGCTGCAAGCGTGCGGCACACCATCGAGCCGACTGCGCTGGGAGATTTTTGGTACGCCACGGTGCAGTCGTTGGTTGAGTCGGGCGCGATCAACGCCATGGTGCGTGAACTAGCCCTGCAGGCGCAGCTGGTCGCACGCGATTCCGACCAATGGCTGCTGCGCATCGAACGCGAATCGCTCAACCAGGCGAGCACGCGCGAACGTTTGTGTGCGGCCTTGGCCGCTGTGGGCTACCCCGTGCGTTTGGCGGCGGAGGTGGGCAGGGTGACCGACAGTCCGGCTAAACGCAATGCCGCCTTGGTCGAGCAGCATCAGTTGTATGCAGAGAAAATCATCTTAGACGACCCGTTTGTGAAAAGCTTGATGCGTGATTTTGGGGCGAAAATTGTGCCCGGCAGCATCAAGCCTGTTCAGACGACCTGAGGATGCTGGCGCTCATCGCGTCACCTCAGACGCATACTATTTTTTATAACCAACCAAGGAATTCCCATGTTTAACAAAGGACAACTCGCTGGCCTGATGAAGCAGGCGCAGGCCATGCAAGACAACATGAAAAAAGCCCAAGACGAATTGGGCAGCATTGAGGTCACGGGCGAATCTGGTGCCGGTTTGGTCAAAGTCACCATGACCTGCAAACACGAAGTGCGCCGCGTCACCATTGACCCCAGTTTGTTGGCCGACGACAAGGAGATGCTGGAGGACTTGGTCGCTGCCGCTTTCAATGCCGCTTTGCGCCGTGCCGAAGACACCTCTAGCGAGAAGATGGGCAAGATCACCGCTGGCATGCCAGGTCTGCCCGGCGGCATGAAGTTGCCGTTCTGATTGATGTCCGATACCAATGCGCTGGAGGCGCTGATTCAGTCGCTTCGTTGTCTGCCCGGCGTGGGCGTGAAGTCGGCCCAGCGCATGGCGTTTCATTTGCTTCAGCACAACCGTGCGGGCGCGCAAAGTCTGGCGCGCGCATTGTCGGAGGCCACGCAACATATTCAGCACTGTGAGCGTTGCCACACGTTCACGCAGCAAACGGTGTGTTTTACTTGCCTAGATGCACGGCGTGACACCAGTAAACTGTGTGTGGTGGAAACGCCTGCTGACCAGTCCGCGTTGGAGCGAACCGGGGCCTACAAAGGTTTGTATTTTGTATTGATGGGCAAGCTCAGCCCGCTGGACGGCATTGGCCCCCACGATATTGGTTTGAAGAAGTTGTTTGACCGAGCGTTAGATGGTCTGGTGCAGGAGGTGATCTTGGCAACCAACTTCACCGCCGAGGGAGAAGCCACCGCGCATGTCATTCAAGAAGGGCTCAAGAACAGAGGCTTGCAGCTCACCCGCTTGGCACGGGGTGTGCCTGTGGGAAGTGAGTTGGAGTATGTCGATTTGGGCACCATTGCTCACGCGCTGGTCGATCGGCGTTGAATTTACCAAGGACGACGTGATGCCTGTTTTACATTTCACCCTGGCCTACTGGTGCGTTCTGGTTGCTGCCATGCTTCCCATCGTGTGTGCAGGCATCTCGAAATGGCGGCAATTTGGTAAGCCCTTGAAAGAGGGTGGTTTTGACAACCGCCACCCCAGAGATTGGCTGGCGCGTCAAACCGATTGGCGTGCTCGCGCCAATGCGGCGCAAGCCAACAGCTTTGAGGCGTTGCCATTTTTCATTGGTGCGGTGGTGATCGCCCACCAGCTGGGCGCCTACCAGATGCGATTAGACATTTTGGCTTTCGTGTATGTGGTGCTGCGTTTGGTTTACATCACGCTGTACGTTGCCAACCAAGCGAATTTGCGTAGTTTGGTGTGGACGCTGGCGCTGGCCACCAATATTGCCATTTTGTTTTCAGGCTACCGCTAGAGCGCCACAGCCCGCCCGGTAGCCCATCGCGCCACAACCGCTATTTGCGTTTCGGTTGCGCTGTCTTTCTGCTTTTTGTCGCCGTTGCTTTTGACTTGGTTTCGCCTTTGGCGGCCACCGACGATTTGCCTTTGCTGGCTTTGAAGTTGCTGGCAGACGGTGTGCGGCGGCTTGGGGCTTTGGCCGAGCGCTTGGCTTTGACAGGCAGCATCAGCACCACACTTTGACCGACTTTGAACGTCGCAGAAACGCCGATGTTGTTCCAATCAGCCACGGACGATGGGCTGACCCGGTAGCGCTTTGCCAGTGCGACGACGCTGTCTTTTTTACGGGCTTTGACCACGGTTCTGCGCAGCACTTGATCGGGCGCAAGCGCCAAGTAGCCATTATCGGCAATGTGGCTGCTGACGTCGGTGTCCAAAGCGCCTGCGCGGCGCACCACCAGTGTCGAGCCCGCCTTGATCAACATGCGTGTGGGAATGTGATTGATGGTGCGTAACTCGTCCTCGGTCATGCCGACCCGTTTGGCAGCGTCGGCCGGTTTGAGGGTGGTGGGCACGATCCACGCGGTCCAACTCGCCAAAGGGCCGCCAGTGTAGGCTTCCAGATTGGCTTGAAACATGGCAGCATTGTCCCAGGGCAGCAATATTTGCGGGGTTCCCGCGGCAAGCAGCACGGGTTTGCTTGCTGATGGGTTCAGCGCGCGAAAGTCTTCTATTGGTACTCCGGCCAATTTGGCGGCAACGCTGACGTCGATGTCACGTTTGATGTCAACGCTTTGGAAGTAGGGGTGATTTTCGATGTTGGGCAATGTGGCGCCAAAACGCTCCGGGTTGGCCACAATGTTTTTGACCGCTTGCAGTTTGGGCACGTAAAACTGCGTCTCCATGGGCATCGTCAGTTCCGTGTATGACGTCCCCAAGCCTGCGCGTTTGTTCTTCCCAATCGCGCGGCCTACGCTGCCTTCGCCCCAGTTATAAGCAGCAAGCGCGAGATGCCAGTCACCAAACATGCCGTATAAACGTTGCAAATAAGTTAACGCGGCGCGGGTGGACGCTAGAACATCCCGCCGATCGTCTCTGAACATGTTTTGTTTGAGCGCAAAGTCCTTGCCCGTGGCGGGCATGAACTGCCACATGCCTGCTGCGCGCGCGCTGGATACCGCCTGGGGGTTGTAAGCGCTTTCAATGAAGGGAAGCAAGGCCAGTTCGGTGGGCATGTTGCGTAGTTCAAGCTCTTCAACAATGTGAAAGAGATACTTGCTGCCGCGCGCTGTCATGCGCTGAACGTAGTCTGGTCGACTGGTGTACCACTGCTCTCTGCCCCGCACTAGGTCGTTGTCCAGATCAGGCATGGCAAAACCGCGGCGTATGCGGTCCCATATGTCGGCCGGTGCGTTCAGTTGATGCACCGCTTGTGAGGCAAACTGGCTGCTTGAGAGCTCGGTGAGGCTGTTGTTGGGGTACACCGGCGGCAGTCTGGTCGGCGCGGGCTGGCGCATTGACGTTGCGGGTTGGGTGGTTTGAGTCGTTGTGGCAGGCTCTGCGTCGGTAGGTTGCTTTGGGGCCTGCGCACATCCGACCAACCAAACGGTACATGCCAAGCAGGCAAGCTGAATAACTTTTTTCAAAACTGATTTTTCCATGTTCGCAGCGCGGCAAAAACACTGACCGGGTCGTGCGCGCTAGCGTCAAAATGATGCACCGCACGGACTACAGGGTCAAGGTGGGTGCGCAAAAAGGGGTTGATCGACTTCTCCAGTCCGATGCTGGAGGGCAAGCTGGGCAGATTGTCCGCCCGCAGTTGGGCAACCGTGCGTTGATGCGCGACGATAGCTGGGTTGTCGGGTTCCACAGCGTGGGCAAAACGCAAGCCACTGGCCGTGTACTCGTGGGCGCAGCACACGCGCGTGGCGTCGGGCAATGCGGCCAACTGGTTTAGCGAGGTCAGCATTTGTGCGGGTGTTCCTTCAAACAGACGGCCACTGCCGGCGCTGAACAAGGTGTCGCCGCAAAACAAGATCGGGTCTTGACCGTCGGGTGTGCCCACGAAAGCAATATGCCCGGCGGTATGACCGGGAACGTCAAGCACCGTGAATGTGATGCCCAGCGCATGTACCACGTCGGTAGCCGTTAAGCGAACCAAGGGTGGCGGAATGGTCTCAAGCAAGGGGCCATATACCTGCGCCCCGGTGCGCTCACGCAGGGCTGCGACGCCCCCGGTGTGATCGCCATGGTGGTGCGTGACTAGAATCGCTTCTAGTTGGACATTTAGGCGCTTTATCGCGGTATACACCACCGCGCTGTCACCCGGGTCAACCACCAGTGCACGGTGGCTGTCGTGAAGCATCCAGATGTAGTTGTCGTCAAACGCAGGGAGTGGAGTTAACTTCATGAGCGGCCGAATTATAGGGATGCAAGACTGGTTGGCGACCGCGCCGGGCCAATACCTGCTGGAATGGGAGCGTCGCCAGATGGATGAGGCTGTCGCCAATATCTTTGGTTTTCACGCTTTGCAACTGGGACTGCCAACGTTTGATGCGTTGCAGGCCAATCGGATGCCCCACCGTTGGCTTGCCACCGAGTCGTCTGCTGCGGGATCGTTGAGTGGCAGGGCAACGACCCTACAGGGGGCGTTAGTGACCGAATTTTCGGCATTGCCGTTTCCGGCCAACAGTTTAGATTTGGTTGTGTTGCCCCATACCTTGGAAATCTCCAGTGATCCGCACGGAACTTTGCGCGAAGTCGAACGGGTTCTGGTACCTGAGGGTAGGGTGGTGATCACCGGTCTGAATCCATTGAGTTTGTGGGGGTTTAAGCAAACCCGAGGGTATGTGTGCCAACGGTTTGGGGTGGGCGGCTTGTTTTTACCTGAGGCTGGGGAGTTCATTGGTTACCTGCGCATGCGCGATTGGCTGCGTTTGTTGAATCTTGAACAGGAGGTCGGCAGTTTTGGCTGTTACCGTCCGGCCCTGTCAAGCCAGAAATGGTTGGATCGTTTTGCATGGATGGATGGTGCGGGCACGCGCTGGTGGTCGATACTGGGCGCGGTTTACTTTATGGTGGCGGTCAAACGCGTACGCGGCCTGACGCTGCTGAGCTCGCCTTGGAAGTCCAGCAGAGTTCGCAACGTTGCGCCGGTTTCTGTAGCCAATAGCGCCGGAAATACAAGGGCCAGAGGCTAAAGTGGTTATTTTTTGAATAAACAAAGGTTGTGCAATTGAACGAGATTGAGATTTACACCGATGGCGCCTGCAAAGGCAACCCGGGTCCCGGCGGATGGGGCGCTTGGCTGAAGTCCGCCCAGGCGCAGAAGGAACTGTTCGGGGGTGAACTCAATACCACCAACAACCGCATGGAGATGATGGCCGTGATTGAAGCCCTGACGGCGCTCAAGCGCCCGTGCAAGATCACGCTGCATGTGGACAGTCAGTATGTGCTCAAAGGCATGACCGAGTGGCTACCCGGCTGGAAAGCGCGGGGATGGAAAACGGCCACCAAAGCTCCGGTAAAAAATGTCGACCTCTGGCAGCGACTAGATGCTTTGGTTAATGGCTCAGAGCATCAGATTGAATGGCGCTGGGTGCGTGGGCACAACGGCGACCCGGGCAACGAGCGCGCAGACCAGTTGGCCAACCGGGGCGTGGCTATTGCACTGCAACAGCGCTAAGACCGGCGCCCCAACCCCAACTCATTGCTGGGAACGCGTGCGTTCTTGTTGTATTTTTTTGACGCGCTTAAAGCGCCTGTTTCATGTTTGACCACTGGCTCGATACTGCCCAACTTTTTGGCTACTGCGCATTTGTGCTCGGTGTGGCGTCTTTTTTGCAGAAAAGTGATGTGCGATTCAAAGTGTTCATGGCGGCGGAGTGTGTGGCCTATGTGGTGCATTTTGGTCTGCTGGGCAACCCAACGGCAGCGGCCAGTTCATTGGTGTCGGTCACGCGGTCGGTGGTGTCGATTTATTCTCGGTCGCTGTGGATAGCGCTGGGTTTCGTGGCTATCAACTTGGCGCTTGGGTACCGGCTTGCGACCGTGTGGTGGAACTGGTTGCCGTTGATTGCATCGTGCATCGGTACCTTGGCACTGTTTTTGTTGCACGGCGTTCGCATGCGTTTGTTGATGCTGGTCGGCACCGCTTTATGGATTGCCAACAACGTCATGTCAGGCTCTATTGGCGGTACGGCGCTGGAGTTGGTGATTGCCGTCACCAACAGCTACACCATCTTCAAACTGTGGCGACACACGCCGCGGGCGCGAGTGCAAGTGACCCAATAAGTGCAGGTGTGATGCGCTGCCGATGTTTTAACCTACAAGTGACTGTTTTGAGTGGCATTGACCAACAACGCCAGCTCATCCAAAGTGTTGATGTTAACGAACGCTTGGGGGTCGTCACCGGGGCGGTCAAACGCCACCATCACCGGCCTGTGGCGCGCGCACCAAGCCTCTACCTTGCGCCCACCGGCCTCGATAAATTCTGCCAAATCGTCTTGTAGCGAGGTCCGAATCAGGCAAAAAACCGGTTGGGCGACGGTTTTCACACCCGTAACCGTCGCTTGAGGCGAGGCAGCCATAGCCAGTTCACCACCACGCCGAACCAATTCAGTGGCCAAGCGCAGGACAATATCTTTGGGAAACAACGGTGTGTCACAGGGAACCGTCAGCATCCAGGGTGTTTGGCACCCACGCAGCCCGGTCAAAAATCCAGCCAAAGGACCGGCGTAACCTTCCACACAGTCCGGCCAGACCGAGACGCCTAGGCGTGCGTACTCGGGCAAGTTGCGATTGGCATTGACTGCGATCGTGCCCACGGCGCCGCTGGATCGCAAACGGGCAAGGGCGTTTTCTACCAGGGTCCATGGGCCAAAGCGTTGCAGCCCTTTGTCTATACCACCCATGCGCGAGCCGCGCCCACCCGCCAGAATGAGCCCGGTGATGTCGTGCGCGGCAATCGACTCAGCCACCGATATAACTCATTTCAACCCGACGCGTGGCGGGTCCGGCGTGCGTCTGCAGGTGACCGCGCAACTCTGAGTAGCGGTCCTGTCGCACCCGCCAAATTTGGCCAATGGCATGGGCCAGAGCCGCGTCCGAAGTGTCAGAACGCAGCAGGCTGCGCAGGTCGTAACCCTGCTGCGCAAACAGGCACAGGTAAAGCTGGCCCTCGGTACTGAGCCGCGCCCGGTTGCAGTCCCCACAAAACGCCTGTGTGACGCTGCTGATCACCCCAATTTCTCCGGTCAATGGGTCGTGTTGCCCCTGCGCATCGGCGTAGCCCCAGCGTTGCGCGGTTTCGCCCGCACTGGATGGGGTCAGCGCCACCAAGGGCAATTCGCGATGAATGCGCTCAATCACCTGCGCAGATGGCAAAACCTCGTCCATGCGCCAACCGTTGGTGGCGCCGACATCCATGTACTCAATCAGGCGCAAGACCATGCCACTGCCTTTGAAATGCCGGGCCATGGGGAGAATTTGAGCGTCGTTGGTGCCGCGCTTGACGACCATGTTGATTTTGATGGGTCCCAAGCCAACCGCCTGCGCGGCTTCTATGCCTCGCAGCACATCGCTCACCGGGAAGTCAACGTCATTCATGCGGCGAAACACGGCATCGTCGAGCCCGTCCAAACTGACGGTGATGCGCTGCAGCCCGGCGTCTTTGAGCGACTGCGCTTTGCGCGCCAGCAAGGCGCCGTTGGTGGTTAAGGTTAAATCGACGGCGTTGCCCTCGGGCGTGCGCAGCCGTGCCAATTGCTCTACCAAGCGTTCGAGGTTCTTGCGCAGCAGGGGCTCCCCGCCGGTCAGACGAATTTTGCGTACCCCTTGTCCGACAAATTGGTGCGCCAGTCGGGTAATTTCTTCAAAACTTAACAAGGCCGCGTGCGGCAAATAGCGGTAGTCTTTGTCAAACACTTCTTTGGGCATGCAGTAGTTGCAGCGAAAGTTGCATCGGTCGGTCACGCTGATGCGCAAGTCGCGCAGCGTTCTGCCCAGTGCGTCAATCAAATGACCAGGCCGGTTGTGGGAGGGGACGCTGTCCGATCCCAGCGGTGCCGGTAAAGGTAAACCGCGAGGACGCACATCTACCAGGACAATCGTGCGTGATGGGGTGGGATGTGTCATGAACTCAGGGCCATGTAGGAAAGTGTGCGATCTATTAGGGTTTACCGATCAGCGATGGGCCAATGTCTTGCAAGGGCCCAAGCGGGTTGGTGCGCAGTTCCAACTCGTTTAAATTCGGTTGTCCGCCCCATGCACGGTAAACCACGACATTGTTGGACAACAGCACCAGCGCTTTGAACCGCCACCCGGTGGTCTCGGTGCGGCGGCTGAAATTGGTGAAATCTGCAAAAAAACCACCCGTTCTGGCACGTACCACGCGTTCGGCGCTGATCTCCCAGCCAACGCACGCGTCTCGCGCCTGTAGACAGGTGAGTACGCCTGGTTCAAGGTCTTCGCGCTTGAGCACGCCGCTGGGAACAAAACGCCGAACAATCTCTTCGTGGGTGAGGATGATCGTGTTGGGAAGTTTGGCGGGATCGATGCCCAACTCTTTCAGGTGCGTGACATTGCTTTTCATCGGCACCAACGATGCAACGGCGATGCGGGCTTGGTCATAGGTTTGAAAACTAGACATCTCACTGCTCGAGCGCGGCAACAGGCTGCTGCAACCGGCTAGAAGACATGTCGAAACAGTCAGTGCCGGAAAAATGGTGTTGGTGATGCGGTTCAATGGGGTGCCTTTGCGCGGGAGTGTATTCGTTGGATCGTGGCAGAGTATGAACGTTTCGGCTGCGCATGGCGCAAAAAAAGCCCGTTGAGAAACGGGCTTTTATCTAGAGACAATGCAACTTACATCAGCGAAACTTCCACGCGACGGCCTTCGTCGTTGGATGTCGCGCCAGCTTGGATGTCATCAGGCTTCTTGAGTTCAATTTTGTTCTCAGCGATGCCAGCCGCTGTGAGCAGGTCACGCACGGCCAACGCACGTTGTTTGGCCAGTTCAGCATTCACCACCGGGTCACCGGACGCGCTAACGTAGCCGCTGATGACGGCTGTCTTGCCACTTTGCACGCCAGCCATGATGGTGGCCAATGCTTCCTGGCCGCCAGCGGCCACATCGACTTTTCCGGTTGCAAAGTAAAACTTCACCACGCCGTCTGCGGCCACTACAGAGGCGGCTTCGGCGTTCACCGGAGTCACCGCTGCAGTCGCAACAGGTGCTGCGTGTGCGACATTGGTCTTGGTGGCATCGCCATGGAAATGCATCATCAACGGCACGATCAGCAGCGCCACAATGTTGATGATTTTGAT
>Ga0136636_10002483_pt1 | contig 10976 bp, 8 predicted proteins | sample AntDrymUQ8522106_2_FD_104653 | JGI IMG/M metagenome (GOLD analysis project Ga0136636, IMG submission 104653) | Polar desert sand microbial communities from Dry Valleys, Antarctica - metaG UQ852 (21.06) | ecosystem: Environmental > Terrestrial > Soil > Desert | place: Antarctica: Dry Valley... | reverse complement strand
GATTTATGGGTTGCTTACACACAAATATCGCACTGGCAAATCTATAATAATGCTCTTTCTAGACCTTTTAGAGAAGTTAATTATGAGCCAGAACTAATTTTGAATGTACCTATTAAATTTAATTTTTTGGGTTTTAAAACCCGAATGGTAGGAGTCGCTTTCAATCATCAGTCTAATGGTAAAAGTGAGCCCTTTTCAAGAAGTTGGAATAGAGTAATTTTTCACGCTGGACTAGAACGTAAGAACTGGACCATTTATGTCAGACCGTGGCTGCGAGTGCCAGGTGGGAAAGATGATAATCCAGATATTGCTGAGTTTGTGGGCCGAGGCGATGTGAATGTAATTTATACTAAAAACGGAAATATAATTTCTTTCGTTGGTAGTCACAATCTAAATTTCAATTCCAAAGCTAGGGGTAATTCAACATTTTCTTGGTCTTATCCTATTAAAGATAATTTAAAAGGGTATTTATTAATCTCTCATGGATACGGCGAAACATTGATTGATTATAATCATTTGCAAACTACAGTAGGTCTTGGCGTTTCGTTAATTGAATGGCTTTAGATTTATAAATTGCCATTATATTTAATGTATGGGTTACTTTACTATTGAAATTTGGCTCCACTATTTTGATAAACGATGATGGAGCCTGTTTTTATAATTTAGGTCTTATTAAATGGTACTGATTGCATTTTGAGCGATTCCAGCTGATTACTCCTCTTTTTGTCCCATCATCATTAGATAGGCTTTCAAGAATTCATCAATTTCACCATTCATAACACCATCAACATTACTCGTTTCATAGCCCGTGCGGACATCTTTGACTAGCTTATAGGGCTGCATGACATAATTCCTAATTTGAGAACCCCACTCTATTTTCATTTTACCAGCTTCAATATCAGCGCGTTGTGCTTGTTTCTTTTTTAGCTCAATTTCGTACAATTGAGATCGTAACATTTGCATAGCACGTTGTCTGTTATCTTGTTGAGAACGCGTTTCGGAACATTGTATTTGAATTCCGGTTGGTTTATGAAACAATTGCACTTTGGTTTCAACTTTATTTACATTTTGTCCTCCTGCGCCACTTGATCGCGAAGTTGTAATTTCAATTTCGGCAGGATTAATGTCAATTTCAATACTGTCATCTACAAGTGGATATACGTATACGGAAGCGAATGAAGTATGACGTTTAGCATTACTGTCAAAAGGCGAGATACGCACCAAGCGATGCACTCCGTTTTCTCCTTTTAAATAGCCAAAAGAATAATCGCCTTCAAATTCGAGTGTTACTGTTTTAATTCCAGCAGCTTCTCCTTTTTGGAAATTCAGTTCTTTTATTTTATAACCGTACTTTTCGCCCCACATCATGTACATTCGCATGAGCATTTCGGCCCAGTCACAACTTTCTGTTCCACCTGCACCAGCTGTTATTTGCACAACGGCACTCAAAGTATCTCCTTCATCCGAGAGCATGTTCTTGAATTCGATAGCTTCAATATGAGCTTGGGTTTCGTTGTAATGTTCGTCTAATTCTTCACTTGTAAATTCCCCTTCTTTATAAAAATCGTACGCAAGTTGCAATTCGTCCGTCATTTCGATGGCTTTATTGTAATCTTCAATCCATTTTTTTTTATTTCGAAGATTCTTGACAATGATTTCGGCATCTTTTGCGTTATTCCAAAAGTCGGGTGCAAAAGTCTTCTCTTCTTCGTTTGAAATTTCTATTAATTTGGCATCAACGTCAAAGATACCTCCTCAACGCACCAAGGCGCTCTACAATACCTTTAATTTGTTCGGTAGTTGTCATAAATTATGTAATTTTGTGGCGCAAAAATAGATAATTTTTTGCATCGGGACAAGGTAGGTGACAAATAGCAACCCGTTGAACATAAAAAATAATAAAAAAATATGGAAATAAATTTAGTTAGCGATACAATTACGAAGCCATCACGCGAAATGCTAGTATACATGTTAAATGCTGTTGTTGGCGACGACGTGTACAAACAAGATCCTACCGTGATTGAACTTGAAGCCAAAGTTGCTGCAATGTTTGGTATGGAAGCGGGGCTTTTTTTTCCGTCAGGAACGATGGCCAATCAAACGGCTATAAAATTGCATACGCAGCCTGGAGAACAATTAATAGCGGATAAATATGCCCACGTATACCATTATGAAGGAGGTGGTGCTTCTTTTAACAGCGGGGTTTCCTGTTGTTTATTGGATGGAAATCGCGGAATGATTACTGCTGAACAGGTAGCTGGGGCGATTAATGATCCTGAATTCTATCACAGTCCCTTAACCAGTTTAGTTTGTGTCGAAAATACAACCAACAAAGGCGGCGGTGCTTGCTATGAGTTGGAAGATTTGCAAAAAATAAAGCAAGTTTGCGATGCCAATAATTTAAAATTTCACTTGGATGGAGCTCGTATTTGGAATGCCTTGGTTGCCAAAAATCAAGATCCTAAAGCGTTTGGAAAACTTTTTGATACGATTTCAATTTGTTTGTCTAAAGGTTTGGGAGCACCTATTGGCTCTGTACTATTGGCTGATAAAGCAACGATTCATAGAGCTTTGCGAATTCGTAAAATATTAGGTGGCGGAATGCGTCAAGTAGGTTATTTGGCAGCAGCCGGAATCTATGCTTTGGATCACAATATTGAACGTCTTGCAGAAGATCATCGCAGAGCTAAAGAAATTGCCGAAGTATTAAAAAAGTTGAGTTGGGTAGCCTCAGTAGAACCAGTAGAGACTAATATTTTGATTTTTTCCTTGGTTCCAAATTGCATCGAAAAGAACTTAATCGAATTGTTGAAACAAAAAAATATTTCCATCAGCTCCATGGGGCATGGCAAACTTAGGATTGTGACCCATCTTGATTATAGAGAAGTCATGCACACCTATGTACTAGAAACATTAGAGAAATTAGTTTAGTGTGTGAGTATTTATTTGAAATTGAAGGTTTAAAGTTTTTAACATTATTAAAAACTTTAAACCTTCAACTTTTTTATTTAAACAAATCTTCCATTCCCGGAATCATTGGCATATCCATCTTAGTAACTGCATCCAATTCAATTTGATTGACGTTAGTTGCTTTTTCAATCGCTTTATTCAACACTAAAATCAAATAATCTTCTAATTGATCTTTATCCTCTAGCAAAGTATCGTCAATTGTAATCGATTTTATAGTTCTATTGGCAGTCAAAGTAACTTTTAACAATGAATCAGTACTTTGTTCGTCAATAATAACGGTATCTAAACGTTTTTTTGTGTCTTCTATTTTTTGTTGGGTCTCTTTAAGTTTGCCCATCATTCCCATTAAATCCATTGTTAAATCTTTTAAATTAATTACTGGTACAAAATTACTATATTGCGTAGTCATAATCAATAAAAATTCATGAAAAATAAACTCATCTTAAGTTGTCTTTGTGTTATTTTTGCAGCATCAAATACTAAAATTAAAGCACAAAAAATGTCAAAAAGCAATACAGCTCCAACAGCTAAAATTATTCCTAAAACTTTAGAAAAACATGGTGAAAAAAGAGTAGATAATTACTTTTGGTTAAACGACAGAGAGAACCCAGAAGTCATTGATTATTTGAATCAAGAGAACACGTATTATGATGCTATGACTTCGGATACTAAAGGTTTCCAAAAAGAATTGTATGAAGAAATGAAATCGCGAATTAAGGAAGACGATCAATCGGTTCCTTATTTGTACAATGGGTATTATTACATCACGCGTTTGAAACAGGAAAAGGCTATCCTATTTATTCCCGAAAAAAAGCGAGTCTTTCTGCTGCAGAGGAAATTTTGTTCAATTGCAATGAGCTGGCTGAAGGGCATTCGTATTTTCAATTGGGAGGTTTAAGCATAAGTCCAGATAATAAATTTGTAAGTTTTGGCACGGACATAATGGGAAGACGGATCTATACTATACAAATAAAAAATCTCGAAACAGGTGAACTACTTACTGAAAAGATTGAAAATGCTACCGGAAGTTCTGTATGGGCCAATGACAATAAAACTATTTTTTACACTAGGCAAGATGAAGTTACCTTGCGATCCGATAAAGTTTTCAAACATAAACTAGCAACCGACTCCGCTGCCGATATATTGGTTTTTAATGAAAAAGATGATACGTTCAACGTTTCTGTTGGGAAAGAAAAATCAAAAAAATACATTGTAATTGCATCAGGAAGTACCTTAACGACGGAGTATAGAACATTAAATTCAGATATGCCAGATGGAGAGTTTAAAGTTTTTCAGCCTAGAGTACGTGGATTAGAATATAGTATATCTCATTTTGGAGATTCTTTTTACATCATTACAAATAAGGACAAAGCGACTAATTTTAAGTTGATGAAAACTCCTGAAAATGCTACTGCAAAAGAAAATTGGAAAGATGTTATCTCACATCGTAAAGATGTTTTGCTAGAAGATATTGAAATTTTTAGAAATTATTTGGTGGTTGAAGAACGTTCTAATGGTTTGAATCATATTCGCATCATGCCTTGGAATGGTGAAGGGGAGTACTACTTGCCTTTTGGCAGTGAAACGTACAGCGCAAATACGACAACCAATGTAGATTTTGATACTGATATTTTGCGTTACAGTTATCAATCTTTGGCGACACCTTCTTCGGTTATTGATTTTAACATGAAAACTAAGGAGAAAGAAATCAAGAAAGAACGACAAGTTCTTGGCGGTACATTTGATAAAAATAATTACGTAGAAGAACGGGTTTGGGTTACTGCAACGGATGGAACCAAAGTGCCTGTTTCTATGGTTTACAGAAAAGGATTAAAAAAAGACGGCAATAATCCAACATTACTCTATGCTTATGGCTCCTATGGTGTGACAATGGATGCTTACTTTTCATCTACCAGATTGTCCATATTAGACCGCGGTTTTGTATTTGCAATAGCGCACATTCGTGGTGGTGAGGATTTAGGAAGAGAGTGGTATGAGGATGGCAAATTATTGAAAAAGAAAAATACATTTACTGATTTTGTTGACTGTTCTAAATTTTTAATTAAGGAGAAATACACTTCTCCAAAGCATTTGTATGCTGAGGGCGGTTCAGCAGGTGGATTATTAATGGGAGCAGTAGTCAATATGGCGCCTGAATTGTACAACGGAGTAATTGCGCAGGTGCCTTTTGTGGATGTAATAACTACGATGCTCGATGACACTATTCCGCTTACGACAGGAGAATATGATGAATGGGGAAATCCAAATGATAAAAAATCGTATGATTATATGTTATCGTATTCGCCTTATGACAATGTAAAAGCTCAAAAATATCCAAATATGTTTGTTTCAACCGGACTTCATGATTCTCAAGTGCAATATTGGGAACCTGCAAAGTGGGTTGCAAAGCTACGAACTAAAAAAACAAATGATACCGTATTATATCTTAATACGAATATGGATGCCGGTCATGGTGGTGCTTCTGGACGATTTGAAGCGCTGAAGGAATTAGCCAAAGAATTTAGTTTTTTATTAGATTTAGAAGGAATTAAAAACTAATTAGATTTTTTTTGTTAGATTTGTAACATTCGTGTCTAATGAAAAATTGTCACGACTAACTATTTTTTTATGAAAAAAGAAATAACTGCTTATAATAATGTCTTAGAATTAATAGGGAATACTCCACTTATTAAGCTAAATAAAGTTACTGAAAATTTAGAAGGAAATTTTTACGCTAAAGTAGAAGCTTTTAATCCAGGACATTCCTCAAAAGATAGGATAGCATTATACATAATTGAAGAAGCTGAAAAGAAAGGTATTTTATCTCCGGGTGATACCATAATTGAAACAACTTCCGGTAATACGGGTTTCAGTTTAGCAATGGTCAGTATCATAAAAGGCTACAACTGCATTCTTGCTGTTAGTTCTAAATCATCTAAAGATAAAATAGATATGCTTCGCAGCTTGGGTGCTAAAGTGTATGTTTGTCCGGCACATGTTGCTGCTGATGATGAACGTTCGTATTATAACGTGGCCAAACGGCTGCACGAAGAAACGAAAGGCTCGGTTTATATCAATCAGTATTTCAATGAGTTAAATGTTGATGCACATTATAAGTCTACCGGTCCAGAAATTTGGAAACAAACTAATGGAGCAATTACACACTTGATTGCTTGTAGTGGTACAGGTGGAACTATATCAGGTACGGCAAAATACCTAAAAGAACAAAATCCTAATATTAGAATTCTTGGCGTAGATGCTTTTGGTTCAGTATTGAAAAAATATCATGAAACCAGAGAATTCGATAATGATGAAATTTATCCATATAGGATTGAAGGTCTGGGAAAAAATTTAATACCATCTGCAACAGATTTTGATATTATTGATAAGTTTATGAAAGTAACGGATGAGGAAAGTGCTCATGCTGCCCGAGAAATCACCAGAAAAGAAGGCTTATTTGTTGGATATACTTCAGGAGCAGTAATACAAGCGATTAGACAATATGCAGAAGAAGGAGAATTTGACGAAAACAGTAATGTAATTGCAATTTTCCCGGATCACGGTTCGCGTTACATGAGTAAAGTATTTAGCGATGATTGGATGAATGAACAAGGTTTCTTTGACAGCATCAACGAAGAAGAAGTTCAGAAAATTGAAATGATTAAATAAGCTAAAATTATAATTAAAAAAAGTCCCATCTGCTTTTGCAAAATGGGACTTTTTTTTGAACTTTAAATAAGAACCCTTTTATATTTAATCCAACAGTTCAGGATTATTCAATAGCAATTCAATTTTTTTAATAGTGATTGTGATCTGACTCATTTGTGATTCTATATTTCTAAAAAAGAGACTAATATCTCTATTGACCCAGCTTTCAGAAATAACTCTGGCACCCAAACTAATTCTTAAAATAGCACTTTCAATTTCTGTAGTATATTTTACATTAACTGCTTGACCAATATGACATTTTTGGGCCGCAAGTCGGATGATTTCTAAAGAAGAACCTTCAAACTGATCCGATAAATCAGAATTTAATAAAGTATATAATTTTTTTACTTTATCAACAGACAAGACTTCATTGTTTTTAAAAATAAAGAAAGGAAAAATGGTCCGGATATTTCTTATGCCAAATTCTTTACTACTGTAACTCTTCGTTTTTGTTTCATCACCGTAAATAGGCTGTAAAAAAGTAGCTTCTTTTATGGAGTCATCCACAAAATTGCAAAACATCTCAATACCCATATTTCGATATAAAATAGGTGTTTTGTAATACCTGTCCATTTCAACTACAGCAGCATTCCACCTCATGTAAGAACCGTAGTTATAGCCGTCAGATAGCGCATTGGAACAAAACCAGGAAGTTGGCCAATCAGAACGATTATAATATTGGGTTAAACCTTTGGGTAATGTATTTTTTGCAGAATGAATTAATTTATTGACACTTTTAGGTAAAATTAATGCGCCGCAGTATGGAGGACCGGTGAAGAATTTACTTCCCGTAATGGTGACAATATATCCTTTATTTAAATAATTTTGTATGTCTTTTGGATCTAATCTTAGCTGTGATCCATCGACAATTATTTGAATTGATAAATTTTCAAGAGAGTTTAGTTTTTTAATAAATTCGTCGCTTGGAGATTGGTACCCTAATTTTGATTGGTCCATAGTATGTAATACGATGTGCCTGCCTTGATTTTTGGTACTAATAACGGCATCTAATACCTCCTGATCTAATTGAGCAGAAGTTTTTAATGCACCATTTTGATCTCTGAAAGGAATTTGTATTAAATCAACATCTCTAAAACCTTCAATTTTACTGTCTTTTTTAATTGGATAATTTAAAGCAGTAGTATTTTCAAAATGACATCCCTTTAAGGCCGCTGCTACACCGCTACCAGTTTCATCAGAGGCAACCAGAATATGTGTTATTTCTTTATCGGAAATAATTTGTGTTATGGCTGCTATTTGAAGCGAAGAATCAGTACCTGATGGTGAAAAAATTATTTCACATTCCTCATTTAATTTAAATATATTTCGAAGGTTATTTTTTAACAATTCAGAAAACTCGATAGTAGTATTTTGAAAACCATTTTTAAGGCTATTTCTAATCAATATACTCCTCACTTTATCTGTTTTATCAAAAGCAAAATTAGAAACGCTCGAAGCCGTAGACGAAGCAAAAGTAAATGCTTCCGGTCTTGGAAATGGGCGACATCCGTATTTGTTAAGCAAATGAATCTCATCGATATTCAATCTAAGATCTCCTCCAGACATTAACATGTATTCTGTGGGTTTTGCAAGATTTTCGACAATAGGTTTCCAAGATTCTTTGAGTGCAGTGTTAGCATTTTTTAAACCATGAAAAGATTGAATTTCTTCGTTTATTAAGGAGGATTCAGTATTTAGATCGATATCATTTTTAATTAAATTAATGAGAAGATAATCAAGATTTTCTAATTTTTCTTTATCATCTTTCGGTAGTAAATTATAAAATATTCTGATTACTTCAAGAGCTGCAAGATCACATAGAACAACATCTTTTTTCTCGGCGTTCAATGCTTTATACCAGAGCTGCCATTCGATTCCATATCTTAAATAGACTAAAGCTAAAATGGGTTTGTCCAAAAAGGAGGAACCAATTATAATTGATTTGTTGGGTACAATTTTGAAAATAGTTGGCTCACTATTAGACGTAATAATATTGATGTTATTTATCTTTGGAACGGTATTAAATCTTTTTAAAATGCGAACTAAATAGTTTACATTTTCTTTTTCAAATAAGCTGCTTCTTTTATATTGATTTTCAATTAGAATATTGTTTGTCATATTTTGTTTTAATTTTAAGCGTTCCTTAGAACGATATTCTGTATTTGGAAATTTAGCTTGCTAAATAAAGTCATTCAATCAGAGACTGTCTTTTGTAAAACATCCTCACAAAAAACGATGCTGCTCCCAATAGTTTTATGTTTCGCTTTTATTAGGGCGTTACATTTCGCAAAAGTCAGCAAATATAAGAAACTTGGTAGCAGTAAAAAACAGTAACAAATACTCATTTGCTAAATTTTCTGTTTTTAATTAAAGTCTGTTATTTAAAAGGTATTGACACCATGATTTTAAAGTAAATACTTATTGAAAAGAGTATGACGCATTACTAATTAGTATTAAAAAATTTCATAAAAGCAAAAAGAAAAAAGGCGATCAAATAATTCCTAGTGATTATCTGGTTTGTGTTCAAATTATGTTTTCGGCCGCTTTAAAATCAGCTCACAGAATACTTTAAAAAACGATTTACAGAGGCTATCTTCTAAGTACGTAAACGATGAAAAAAAAACTCCAGCCAAAGCTAGAGTTTTAAGTATAATTGTAATGATGTCTAGGCCTCTTCCATAGTATGATACACGTTCATAACGTCATCATCTTCCTCCAGTTTTTCAATAAGTTTCTCGATATCAGCCATTTCAGCTTCCGATAATTTCTTTGTGATCTGCGGAATTCTTTCAAAACCAGAGGAAAGAATTTCTAAGCCTCTATTCTCTAATTCTTTCTGGATGGTTCCAAAACTTCCAAAAGGAGCATAAATCAATATACCGTCTTCATCTTCAAAAACTTCCTCAGCTCCAAAATCGATTAATTCTAACTCTAGTTCTTCAGGATCCATTCCATTGGCTGGAATTCTGAAGTTGCAGGTATGATCAAACATAAATTCTACAGAACCTTGTGTTCCCATAGTTCCGTTGCATTTGTTGAAATAACTTCTAACATTAGCTACCGTTCTGTTGTTATTATCCGTTGCTGTTTCTACCAGAATCGCAATTCCATGCGGTGCATATCCTTCAAATAAAACTTCTTTATAATTGGCTGTGTCTTTATCAGTTGCTTTTTTTATGGCGCGTTCTACATTTTCTTTCGGCATATTTACTGCCTTAGAGTTCTGGATAACGGCTCTTAATCTGGAGTTAGCATCAGGATTAGGTCCGCCTTCTTTTACAGCCATTACAATATCTTTACCAATTCTTGTAAATGCTTTGGCCATTGCTGACCAACGTTTCATTTTTCTTCCTTTTCTAAATTCAAATGCTCTTCCCATTACTAATTTATTATTTTGAACTGCAAAAATACAGCTATTAGTTATTTTTTCAAATGTTTTTATTAATCAATTGGTACGTGTTTTGAAATAAAAGTAGTTCCTGCTGTATTCCAAGAATTGATTGCATTTGACCGCTCTGTATTGAACTTTGTATTGAGTTTGTTATAAGTTCCTACTTCTTTATTCAATTCATTTACTAGCAAATTGAAATTATCAACCTCTGCCTTTGTTCGGCTCTTTGTAGCTTTATCATCCATTGTTTTCTTACTTTCCTGAAATTTTTGGTTCAACATCATAAAACCAATAACTCCTGGAGCGAATTCTATCGCTTCTTTTTTACTAAATTCCAATACTTTTTTGGTTGCATTAACTAATAGTAAATCGTTTTTATACGGTTTGAATGTTTTCAGTTTATCTAATCCTTCGTTTGAATATTGTTCTAGCGCATTGCTGTTTTGTTGTATGGCGTTCAAATTGTTTTCGGCTACTGCTTTCATTAAAACAGATTCTGTAAAATTCACTTTAAAAAAGATTAAGTACAATTGCGTATGATTTTCAAAAACTTCGTTAGAGATTTTCATCTTTTTGCCCAGTTCACTGTTGTCCTCGCCAATTTGGATACCATATTTAGTTGCAAATATTTTTTGGTTGGCATTCAATTTATCAACTTCTTCATTAATTTTTGCATTAACTAAATCTCTCGCTAAAATAAAAGCTTCCATAAAATCATACGACTGCTCCGCCACTTCTTGCATGTCTATGATTTTTTCATATTCCTGATTAATTTGTTTTTCGGAAATGGATAAGTAGGTTAATAATTGGTTTTTATATTCCACATCTCCTTTGTAACCCTCTTTTAGTGCTTCAATTTTTTTTGAGGTAGTTTGTATACTTCGCACTAATGTTTTTCGAGTAACGT
>Ga0136636_10002482_pt1 | contig 10977 bp, 6 predicted proteins | sample AntDrymUQ8522106_2_FD_104653 | JGI IMG/M metagenome (GOLD analysis project Ga0136636, IMG submission 104653) | Polar desert sand microbial communities from Dry Valleys, Antarctica - metaG UQ852 (21.06) | ecosystem: Environmental > Terrestrial > Soil > Desert | place: Antarctica: Dry Valley... | reverse complement strand
CATGTAATTTATCTCGTAACCCGAATCCCAAAACCTGAAACATCTATTCTTCAAATGAAATAACTGCCTGCCGGTTCTTTCCATCCATTACAATGCGAAGTTCGTTGGTGAAACAAACGTGTTTGATGTATTTCCCTTCCTCAATGACGGGCATTTTCATGAGTTTATGCATGTTGACGCTAGCATCCTTCGAATTGTGAGGAATAGTGAAATAACCAACATTCATAGAGGTTACATTGTGGAAGAAATGCGAACCCAGTGAGCCATCAAGCGGAAAGTCTTCCAGTCCCATTTCCACAATAATTCGGGCTTTCGAAATGTGTGACCACAAAACCGGGATTCCGGTGAATGGATCGCGGGTACCCCAGCGACCGGGTCCAATCAACACATATTCTTTATTCTGAGCATCCATTTTTCGGTTAAAATGATTGATTTCGGTGGCAATCTCGCGGGTATTCATTTTATCAAACCGTCCCGGATCAACAAATATGACATCATGAATGCCACTTACCACCCCGTTTCCCATTCCACGCCGGGCAAACATCAGTGTTTTTTCAGGATCAATTTCTCCAAGGTTCACGGTCAGTTGATCATCGCGACGGATCAATGGTTTGATTTGAAGCAGGTAAAAAGTTGGGAGCTTATTTTCGCCTTTTTCCAGATCAACGGCATACTCAATTTCAACCGGCGAACCCATGGCTTCGCGGAAAAGCCGCAACAACAAAGTTAGCGTGTCAGCAAATGGAATGTGCTTGTATTTTAATATGTTGGCGAAGTCGATTACCCGTAAACCCGAACTTTCGATTCCCGGAATCAGGCAATCATTTTCATTATCATAAATCGAGGCACAGTGTTGCAAAACTCCGTCTTTTTCGGCAGCCGAAATTTTCATTTTTCGGATTGCCGCATTTTCACCGCCACCTTCAAGATCAAACTGCGTGTGATCCATATCGATGGCATAAAATTCCTTTTGCGAATCACGCACCAGATCATGGTCGCTTGAGGCATTAATTTGTGGATACCGTGGACAAAACCGGTAGGCTTTTTCACCCCCCACCACATACATTCCCAGTCCGATGGCAGCAACTGCAAAGCCATCTTCGGGCTCCATATACGATACCGGATAAAAGTTATACGATTGCGCCACACCACTGATCGACGGATAAAAATGATCCTGATACTGATGACCGACAACTTCCTGAATCACCACAGCCATTTTTTCTTCTTCGATTTTGTAGTTTACCGCATCAAAATACGACATGGCCGATTCGGTAAAAATACTGGCATACACCAGTTTAATGGCTGTTTCGAGTTGCTGAAAACGCACAACAATATCCGGATGGTTATTGGGAATCAAATAAGTGGCATACACTCCTGAAAATGGTTGGATCAACGAATCTTCGAATAAGCCGGAAGACCGGATGGCCAGTGGCTGGGTCATTTTTTCGAGATAAATGTACAGCCTTTCCTGAAGTTCTTTGCTAAACTGACCTTCCAAAAAAATACTCTTTATTCGTTCATAATCGTTGCTCGAATAAATCTCATCAAACATGTCGTTGGTTTCCAGAAATTTATCGAACTCCATGGCTCCGATAACCGCAGTGGCCGGAATCCGGATATTTAATTCAGGAATGATTTTAGCAAAATCGATGTTTTCGATGAAATTGCACATAAAGGCCATTCCACGGCCTTTGCCGCCCAGCGAACCTTTGCCGAGACTCATCACATATCGGTTGCCAGTTACCAGCGAGGGATCAAACCCGATGAGGCTACCTTGGATTTTTTGTATTCGTGACTGTTCAAATACGTCGAGGCAAAATTGACGCAAATCGTCAGAATTTTTAAAATCCTCGAAACGGTAGGGAAGGAGTTGTTCTGCAATATTGATTTCACCTCGCGCCATGAGCCAGGTCGAAAACGAATTTCGCTGACCATGATAGGCCAAAGCCATCTCCGGTACAATGCGGAACATTTCCTGAAATTCGGCCAGATTTTTGGCGATCATGATCGGATTTCCTGCCAGGTCTTTAAACACAAAGTTCCCAAACCCCAATCGTTTATAGATGTAATTGTGAATGTCAAGTGACAGACTTTCAGAATTTTTGTTGATGAAATTTGCTCCAACATCGCGTGCCCGCTGCGCGTTATTCACATCGTGGCTTTGCAGCAGAATCGGAATCGGAAACCGCAAGGTTGAAGTTACGAACCGGAGCAGGTCGACACCCGCATCCTCATCGTCAACTCCATTTCGCTGAAACTTTACATCAGAAATTACAGAAAGCAGATTATTCTTGTATTTGTTAATAATGATAACGGCCTCTTCGAAATTGCTGACCAGAATTACTTTAGGCCTGGCCCTCATTTTCAGAATCTTGTGAAGTTCATCCGACGATTTGTCTTCAACCAAATTTTGTGTTTGAGTCATGATATTGGTGTACAACATCGGCAGATACCGTGAATAATATTGTATCGAATCTTCTACAAGCAGAATGACACGGACATTTCCGTTTTTAGTATCTTCTGCCACATTCTTTTTGTCTTCGATGTATTTGATCATCGCCAGGAAGACATTTGAATTGCCGTTCCATACAAACACCCGGTCAATCGATTCAATTTTTGTTGATGAACTCTGGAAATACCTCAGGTCGCCATTGTTGTTTACCAGCAGCAATACCGGAACCTGGGACTTTTGCTTGTATAGGGCATTTGCAGCCCGTACCGGAATGTTTTTATCGACTCCAACCATGATAATGACCAGATCAAACTCTCTGGTTTTGATCATCCGGAGTGCCTCGTCTTCGGTATTTACGCTGGTAAAACGGGGATAGGCATACAGATTTAATTGCAGAAATTCGCCGAAAATTTTATCGGTAAACTGACCTTCACGAACAATGGAGTAACTGTCGTAAAGCGTTGCAAGTAAAAGTACTTCTTTTACCTTGTAGGGCATCAACTCCTGAAAGATGTCGCGGTCGTTTTTCTTTAATTTGTAAATCGACGAAAGTGATACCGACTCAATATTTTCCATGGTTAGGATTGTTAAGAAATGATCAAACCCGGTTCAAAGAATCAGGAAGTCGAAAAGTATAAAAAATATGGCGGAATGCATCTGAAACAGAAATGTTTTAAACCCGGAATGTTTTCATCACCCAGATTCAGAATTCCTGTGGTCGGCATTAGTAAGATATCCTGAAAATCGCGACATCCGCCGCCGGTTTTATGGGTATCAACCCGAATTCAATCAAAAATCGCCAACATTTCAATGAACTGATCCCCAGTTTTTATTGGGACGATCGCCCATCACCAGCTTCAGTTTTCCTCCCTTTATTATATCTGTGTGGCTAATAAATGGCCGGTTTAATTCTTCACCATTCAAGACAGCCGATTGGATGTATTTATTTTTCTTCGAGCAATCTTTGGCAATTACAGAGAAGGTTTTACCATTCGGGAGCTGAATTTTTACAGCATTGAAAAACGGGCTGCCAATGGCATATTCGCCACTTCCGGGTGTAACAGGGAAAAATCCCATGGCCGAAAAGACGTACCAGGAACAAAGTCCACCGCCATCTTCATCGCCTGGAATCCCCAGCGGACGGTCATCGAACCACATATCCATGATTTCGCGAATGCGGCGCTGTGTTTTCCAAGGTTGTCCGGCGTAATTGTATAGGTATGGGATATGAAGCGAGGGTTCGTTACCGGCTACAAACATGCCGTTTAATCCTGAAGAATCCGGAGATCTTCCCATAAACTGCCATTTCGAAATGTGTGTAGGTTCGTTAAAAAGAGCATCCAGCCGATTTACAAAAGCATCGTTTCCTCCCAAAAGATTAATCAGGTCAGGAATATCCTGCTGAACGCTGAAGTTCCAGGTCCAGGCGTTATTTTCGGCATAATAAGAGCGGCTGCCAATGCCTCCGGACAATTGCGGATCGAAAGGTTCAACCCACTTGCCATTTGCCATTTTTGGAGCAAAAAAACCGGTTGCCGGATTGAAAACATTTCGATAATTTTTCGATCGTTTCAAAAAATAGTCGAAATCGTCATTTTTACCCAAAGCTTTAGCCAGTTGTGCCAGACACCAGTCGTCGTAACTGTGTTCAAGCGTTAAGGCAACCGCTTGTCTTTTCTCAAAGCCATCAACCATTTTAACGGTTTCTGCGCTGTCTTCCGGAAGTGCCGGATACCAGCCATTTTTCAGGTAAAAACTATCGAGCGAACACATCGGGCCGGTTCTCCAGGGAAGCATGGTTGCCTGAGTCGCATTCTTTTTTAATCCTTCGTAAGCTTTTTCAACATTAAAATTGGTTTCGCCTTTTTGATAGGTGTCCCAAACCAAAGCGGCAGAATGGAATCCGATCATGGCCGGAAAATCACCATAAAACTGTGGAAATCCCGGCATCCAGCCACTTTGCTCATACATTCGGGTATACGATTCAACCATATCTGCCTGTTGCGAGGGATTGATAATCAGCATCAACGGATGAAGACTTCGGTAAGTGTCCCAGAGCCAGTCGTCAACAAAGAATGGTCGTCCGCCATCTTCATGAACTTTGCTGTCATAGCCACTGAAATATCGTCCATCTTCCGAAATGTTGACCATTCGTTCTTCGCAGCGGTAAAGCGAAGTATAAAAAATCCGTTTCTGACGTTCAGTTCCTCCTTCCACCTGAATTTTCCCCAATTCCTTTGCCCAAATCTGATGCCCCTCTTCTTTAATGGATTCAAAACTTTTGCCATTTGTTTCTTTCTGAAGATTTTTGGCAGCCTGATTTTCATCGATGTAGGAGATTCCGATGCGAACTTCCACTGGTTCTTTTAGTTCTCCAAATCCGACACACAAACCAATTTCGTTTCCTGAAATTTTTGCAACGGAAGCTGATTGGTCTGAACCGAAATTGAAGGAATTTGTAAATTGCTGACTGAATTCGGCATGAAAATATTGACGCGTTTTCTCAAATTCTTCCCAACCCTGAATGGTATTGTTTCCAATCACTTCAAAAAAAGCCTTGCGGTTAGAGCGAAAAATCAGGTTGTCTTCAGTATTTGAGTTGTAGTTAAACCGGTAGATTACGGCACGTTCAGTAGTCGTCCAATCTGCTTCAATACCTGAATCTTCAAGCAAAACCTTGTGATACCAAGGGTGAACTTCTTCCTGATCGTGGTCATACGAAGATGCACATTCATTCCGATTCAGGATAAACTTTCCGGTAGTTGGCATCAGTTCGGTAACATGCCCCATGCGATAGGCAGGCATATTCAATGCAAATCCATAGATTTTATCGCTTAGATAGCGGTCGTTTAGCCCTGGTTTGGTAATCGGAAAGACGCGGACCATGCTTTGCGGACGATGCACTGTCGGGTTTTTAGTCGTCAGCAAAGTGGCAACACTTCCAATGTTGGGATCGACATATTGGCTAACATCTTTTTGCTTGCACGAAGCGAATGAAATGAGCAGTATACCAATGATTTTGGACAGATGTTTCATGGATCAATTTTAAGAACTGAACTTCTACAAACTTTACTTCAAATGGGTAAGAGGTTTATTGGTCATTGTTTAGTTAGCTTTTCTTTCAGAAAATTGGTCATTTTCGTGTAGAGGTGCAAGTTGGTATTTCCGCCTCTGATTCCGTGGTTGCGGTTGGTATAGGCTGCCATATCGAATTGAACTCCGGCCTGAACCATTCGTTCTGTAAATTCCATAGCATTTTGGAAATGTACATTATCATCAGCCGATCCGTGAATCAGAAGAAAGTTTCCTTTGATTTTATCAGCATGTGAAAGCGGCGAATTGTCATCGTATCCATCCGGGTTTTCCTGAGGTGTTCGCATGTAACGTTCGGTATAAACACTGTCGTAAAATCGCCAGCTGGTAACCGTAGCAACCGATATCCCGGCTTTAAAAACGTCAGCACCTTTTTCCATGCAAAGGGCAGCTATGAAACCGCCATAACTCCAACCCCAGATAGCAATGTTATTTTTGTCGACAAACGGAAGTGTTCCGAGGTAACGTGCAGCTTCTACCTGATCGTCGGATTCGTATTTGCCCAATTGCATGTAGGTCATTTTCCGGAATTCTTCTCCACGCGCACCAGTTCCGCGCGAATCTACGCATGCAATAACAAAACCTTCCTGTGCCAAATATTCGTTCCAGCCAATTACTAGCGAATCAAGTACTTTCTGACTGTTTGGTCCGCTGTACTGGGTCATCAAAACCGGATATTTTTTCGCCGGATCGAAATTTGCAGGTTTGAGCATCCATCCATTTAATTCAATTCCTTGCGAAGTTTTAAAACCAAAGAATTCTTTTTTACTGACTGAATATTCTTTCATCAGGGTTTTTAAACCACTGTTGTCTTCCAACGTGCGGATGAGTTTTCCGGCCTGATCGCGTAGTGTAACCAGATTCGGAGTTTCGGCATTGTTGAAATAATTGATGAAGTATTTTTGTCCGGCACTGAAAACCGCACGATTGATACCTGATTGTTCAGATAATTTGCCTGATTTTTTACCATCAAGGCTAACAAAATAAACTTCGCGGCGCAGCGGTGATTCTTTGGCTGCCTGATAGTAGAATATCTTTTTTATTGGATCAAAACCGTAAAATTTAGTCACGTCAAAATTTCCTGTAGTGAGTTGTTTTACTTCGAATCCTTGGCGATCGTACAAATATAAATGCGAATACCCGCTTCGTTCACTATTCAGGACGATGTATTTATTGTCTGGAAGAAAATTGAATTCGTCATAAAAATTTTCATCCATGTATCGTTTGTTCTTTTCAGTAAAAAAGGCTCGGGTATCTCCCGTATATGGATTGGCCAATACAATATCCACTTTATTCTGTAGACGGTTTACTTTCATGATCGCTAAATCCGAAGCATCGGCAGTCCATTTTATACGGGGAATATATTGGGATGTATCCTTGCCGACATCGGCAGTCACACTGCTTTTGGCTTTCAAATCATAAATATGGACACTAACAACCGAGTTCTTTTCGCCGGCTTTTGGATATTTGTAGCTGTAACTTCCGGGATAAAGCTGGTTTTCCTTGAGTTCAGGTGTTTGTCCCTGGTACATCGGGATATTATAAATAGGAACTTCAGTTTCGTTAAATTTTACAAAAGCCAGAAATTTGCTGTCGGGCGACCACTCAAAAGCCTTGTTGTAACTGAATTCTTCTTCATAAACCCAGTCGGGAGCTCCATTGATGATTTCGTTGGTTTTACCATCGCGGGTAACCTGACTTTCAGTACCAAATTTCAGGCTTTTTATAAAAATATTATTTTTGCGGACAAAGGCGACCCGCTCGCCATCGGGCGAAAAAGTAGCTATTTGCTGAGCCCCGTTTGTTGAAAGCGGAGAAATTTCTTTGGTCGTGAGATTCCATATAAAATATTCAGCGATAAAGGAATGCCGGTAGATCGAATTTTTATTGGTCTCGAAAAGAATCTTTGTCTCATCGGAGCTGAATGCGTAATCGCTAAAACCGGAAAAACCGGAGTTTTCAATTTTCGATAAATCAAAGATAACTTCAACCCGATCTCCGGTTTTGTAACTGTATTTTACGATTTTATTGGTTTCTTCCTTTTTGGTGTAATTCAGTCCATCGTTCATCGACCGAAATCCTGAAATGCTTTTTTGTGCAAAAGTAAGATTACCAATCGCATCTTTTAATTCTATTTTCTTCTGCGGAAGAGCAGTTAGTGAGATACTTACAAGTAGTACAGTCAGGATTTGTCTGATATTCATGTTCATGGGAATTTATAGTTCTTATCGTTGTCAAAACTTCGAATTTTTTTTCAGATAAAAAAGAGAAGAAATCATGCTTTTCAATGGTAAAATCAAATATTTCTGAATAAAGTCAGCTATTAATATTTATCTTTGCACCCTGTTTTTCAAAACATAAAAAAGCAATGATTAAAATTACATTACCCGATAATAGTGTCAGGGAATTCGAAAGTGGAATTTCAGGACTTGAGATTGCAGAGTCAATCAGCAGTCGTTTGGCAAAAGATGTTTTATCAATTCATGTAAACGGTGAAGTTTGGGATTTGAGCCGTCCAATCAGCAAGGATGCTGCTATTAAACTGTTCTTATGGGACGATCGCGAAGGGAAGGAAACTTTCTGGCATTCATCGGCTCACCTGATGGCCGAAGCCATTGAATCTTTTTATCCGGGAACTCAATTTGGAATTGGGCCAACGGTTGATAACGGGTTTTATTACGATATAGATCTTCCGCAAGGTGAGCAGCTTGCCGAAAAGGATTTGGAGAAAATCGAAAAGAAGATCATTGAACTTGCCCGCGAAAAACATGATATTGTCCGAAAAGATATTTCGAAAGACGACGCTCTTAAAATGTTCGTTTCTAAGGGTGATATCCTGAAAGAAGAGTTGATCAGCGAATTGGAAGATGGTACTATTACCGTTTATAATCAGGGTGGTTTTACCGATTTATGTCGAGGACCTCATTTACCCAATACCGGATTCATTAAAGCAGTTAAGCTAACTTCAATTGCAGGTGCCTACTGGCGTGGAAACGAAAAAAATAAAATGCTTACCCGCGTTTATGGAATTACCTTCCCGAAACAAAAGTTGCTGGAAGAATATCTGATTCTGGTTGAGGAAGCTAAAAAGCGCGATCACCGGAAGCTGGGAAAGGAAATGGAATTATTTATGTTTTCGCAGAATGTTGGTCAGGGTTTGCCTATGTGGTTGCCAAAGGGAGCCATGTTACGCCAGCAATTGGAAGATTTTCTGAAACGCGTTCAGAAAAAATTTGGATACGAACAGGTAATTACTCCTCATATTGGTGATGTCAATCTATACAAAACCTCAGGCCATTTTCAGAAATATGGTGCAGATTCATTTCAGACCATCAAAACTCCGGCTGAAGGTGAAGAATACATGCTGAAACCAATGAATTGCCCTCACCACTGCGAAATCTATAAATTTAAACCGCGTTCATACAAAGATTTGCCGATCCGCATGGCCGAATTTGGAACCGTTTACCGTTATGAACAAAGTGGCGAATTGCACGGATTGACGCGTGTTCGCGGGTTTACTCAGGATGATGCACATCTTTTCTGTCGTCCTGACCAGATCAAGGAAGAATTCAAGAAAGTAATCGATATTATCTTCATTATTTTTAAAGCGTTGAATTTCGATAATTATTCGGCTCAGATTTCGTTACGCGATCCGAATAAACCTGAAAAATATATTGGTTCGACTGATAACTGGGACAAAGCAGAGCAGGCCATTATTGAAGCCACTGCTGAAAAAGGACTTAAAACTGTGACTGTTTTAGGCGAAGCTGCTTTCTATGGTCCGAAGCTCGATTTTATGATTAAAGATGCATTGGGCAGAAGCTGGCAGTTGGGAACCATCCAGGTAGATTATAACCTTCCGGAACGGTTTGAATTGGAATACATCGGGGCTGATGATAAACGCCATCGCCCGGTGATGATTCACCGCGCACCATTTGGATCGATGGAACGATTTGTAGCTGTTTTGATTGAACATACCGCCGGAAAGTTTCCACTTTGGCTTACTCCAGAACAAGTGGTTGTGTTACCAATCAGTGAAAAGTACAATGATTATGCAAAAAGTGTTTCAGAATTTCTAAATAATTCCGATATTCGCACGCTAATTGACGACCGGAATGAAAAAATTGGTCGTAAAATTCGGGATAACGAATTAAAACGCATCCCGTATTTATTGATAGTTGGTGAGCAAGAGGCTGAAGGTCAGCTAGTATCAGTAAGAAAACAAGGAGATGGTGATAAAGGATCGATGACACTTCCGGAATTTGCTGATTTTATTAAAGCTGAAGTTAAAGATCAGTTATCATCGTTGAACAATTAAAAAGAATACTAACTAATAATAGGAGGAATCGGCCATAGCAGTAAAAAGACCATACAATGGTGGAAGGGCAGAAGTTGCCCCTCAGCATAAAATTAATGAGAAAATTCGTGCACAACAGGTTCGGGTTGTTGGTGATAACATCGAAAATCCTGGTGTTTTTTCACTTCATGAAGCTATAAAGATGGCTGATGCGCTTGAACTTGACCTTGTTGAAATTTCACCAAATGCTGACCCGCCAGTTTGTAAAATTACTGATTACCAGAAGTTTCTGTATCAACAGAAAAAGAAGCAAAAGGAAATAAAAGCAAAAACGGTTCAGGTTGTAGTCAAGGAAATCCGGTTCGGTCCGAATACCGATGAACATGATTTTCAGTTTAAAATGCGCCATGCCGAGAAATTCCTGCAAGAAGGAGCAAAGGTAAAAGCCTATGTGTTCTTTAAAGGACGATCGATTTTATTTAAAGAGCAAGGCGAAATCTTGTTGCTGAAATTTGCACAGGAATTGGAGGAAGTTGGTAAAGTAGAACAATTGCCTCAGCTTGAAGGAAAAAGAATGACCATGTTTATTTCACCTAAAAAGAAGAAATAAATTTCTTACATAAATTAATCTTAGGAAGATGCCAAAAATGAAGACAATCTCCGGCGCAAAAAAAAGGTTTAAATTAACCGGCACCGGAAAAATTAAAAGAAAGCATGCATTCAAAAGTCACATTTTGACCAAGAAAAGCACAAAACGTAAACGTAACCTGACTTATTGGGGAACCGTTGCAAAATCGGATGTGCCTAATGTAAAGGCCATGTTGACTATCTAATCATGTTCTCTTTTTCAAAGTAGTTTTATTAAGTTTTTAACCGAATGAATTAGCTTTAAGATTCCGTTTTATGGGACGCTAACCATTCTAAAATCAGTTTTATGCCAAGATCAGTAAATGCAGTAGCATCCCGGGCTCACAGAAAAAAAATCCTGAAGCTTACCAAAGGTAACTTCGGTGCCCGTAAGAATGTGTGGACAGTTGCAAAAAATACCTGGGAAAAGGGTTTGCAATATGCCTACAGAGATAGAAAAACAAAAAAGAGAAACTTCCGTGCTTTATGGATTCAGCGTATCAATGCT
>Ga0136636_10002481_pt1 | contig 10978 bp, 9 predicted proteins | sample AntDrymUQ8522106_2_FD_104653 | JGI IMG/M metagenome (GOLD analysis project Ga0136636, IMG submission 104653) | Polar desert sand microbial communities from Dry Valleys, Antarctica - metaG UQ852 (21.06) | ecosystem: Environmental > Terrestrial > Soil > Desert | place: Antarctica: Dry Valley... | reverse complement strand
CTGCTCGCCACCAGACAGCTTAGACGGCCGATGATGTAGGCGTTCTGACAGGCCCAACTGAGTCAACAAATAAGTCGCGCGATCAAGCGCAACCTCGGGTGCTGCATCGGAAATCAATTGTGGCAAGATGACATTTTCCAGCGCGTCAAAGTCCGGCAGTAGATGGTGGAATTGGTACACGAAACCAAGTTTCTGCCGGCGGATCTCCGTCTGGCGATCCACACTTGCTTCGCTGACCTCTTCGCCATCCAATTTGATCGAGCCCGAAAATCCACCTTCCAATAGGCCCACCGCCTGAAGCATGGTCGATTTGCCTGAGCCCGATGGCCCAAGCAGCGCGACAAGCTCTCCCTTGCCGATAGCAAGATCAACACCGCGCAGGACCTCAATGGTCACATCGCCCTGCACGAATTTTCTCCGGACATCGATGAGTTCCAAGATATTATTCATAACGCAGCACCTGAACTGGGTCCGTACTTGCAGCCTTTAAAGCCGGGTACAAGGTTGCAAGGAAGCTGAACAACAACGCCAAACCGCAAATTGCGAGCACTTCAAACGGGTCAGTGCGCGAAGGCAGTTCGGTGAGAAACCTGATCGATGGATCCCACAGATTCTGTCCCGTCACAAATTGAATGAAGTTCACGACCGACTGCCTGAAATACAGGAATATCGCACCTAATATCATCCCCAGAACAATCCCGGAGGAACCAATCAGCAGGCCTACGGTCATAAAAATCTTCAGCAGGGATTTCCGCGACGCGCCCATCGTCCGCAGGATTGCAATATCGCGGGTTTTGGCGCGTACCAGCATAATCAGCGACGACAAGATGTTGAACACCGCAACCAGCACGATGATCGACAAGACCACGAACATAGCAACGCGCTCGACAGCCAAGGCCTCGAACAATGACGCATTCATGCTTTTCCAGTCAACAATTTGGCCCTTATTCTCAAGCTTTGGTAGCAATGGCGCGAGAATTTCGTTCACCTTGTCAGGATTTTCGGTCTTGATCTCAATCATGCCGATTTCATCACCCATCAGCATCAGAACCTGCGCACGCTCAATGGGCATGATGACGAAAGCCTTATCATAATCATAAACGCCCACTTCGAATATCGCGGCGACTTCATACGATATTTCGCGCGGCACAGTACCGAACGGCGTGGTGCGTCCAGCAGGATTGATGATTGTCACACTTTGGCCAACCTGAACGCCCAAATTTTGCGCAAGCCGCGATCCGATAGCGACCTTATCCTCATTTGGGCTCAACCTGCGCAAGTCACCAGCAACGGTTTTACCCTTCAATGTCTCGTTTTTCAGAATGTCGCTGACGGACATGCCGCGCGCCAAGATAGCCTCAACCCGTCCGTTGAAGGTCGTCAGTAACGGCTGTTCGATCAACGCAGTTGCGTCAGTCACCCCGTCCGTCTGCTTCACGTCGGTGAGAATCTGACGCCAATCTTGAAGCCGTCCGCCATATCCCTGGACCACGGCATGGCCATTTAGGCCGACAATCTTGTCAAACAATTCGGCGCGAAAGCCGTTCATCACGCTCATTACGATGATCAGCGCAGCGACGCCAAGTGCAACCGCAACCAAGCTGATACTGGCCACGAGGAATATGAACCCCTCCCCCTTGCCCGGAAGCAAGTAGCGGCGTGCGACCATACGTTCATATCGCGACAATATCATGTGCGGGCACTCATCCTTAATTTCGGCATGAAGCGTTCTTAGGTTCCGCCATTGAGACTGGCAAGTATTGTTGCAGCGGTGCAACAGCAAAGGAAAAAGCGTCAGGCAGAGTCTGGTTCCATTTGCAAAGCGTTCGGCAAAGGAAGATGAAGACTTGGAATTCGTCAGAGCCCAACGTGGCCGATGGTTCAGGGGGAAAATCAGACCCGCCGGTGGGGACCGGTAGAGGACTGAAACTACGCGCTAGCAAAGCTGCAGAGCGAGGCCGTTCGGAATATCCGGGCGGCCTTGTTTCTATCTTTGTGCTGCGTTGCAATCATCATTTTTTTGGTCTTGCAATTTTTTCGATGCATCCCATCTCTCTTCTCGGAGGCCGAAAGGCTCCAAAACGAAACATGCTGGCCGCTGCATATGCGGGGTTGGCGACGAACCAAATTGCTTGAAGGAGAATTTGAAATGAACCGTTTTGATTTTACACCTTATCGCCGGAACACTGTTGGTTTTGACCGTCTGTTCGAGCTGCTCGAAACCACGGGCCGTTCTGCGCAAAATGAAAATTATCCTCCGTTCAATATCGAGCGTACGGGCGAGAATGACTATAAGGTCACCGTGGCCGTTGCTGGTTTCAAGATGGATGAGATCGATATCGTTGCCCAGCAGAACTTGCTCATCGTAACCGGCAGCAAACAAGCGGAAAGCAACGACAATCGCGACTTTTTGCATATGGGCATTGCAAACCGGAACTTCGAACGCCGGTTCCAACTGGCGGATCACATTCATGTGACCGATGCAGATATGGCTGATGGTCTTCTCATCATCACGCTTGTGCGCGAAGTGCCAGAGGCATTGAAGCCGCGCAAAATTGCGATTGGCGCGAAATCTGCGCCTACCGTGATTGAACATGACGACGCGCCCAAGAAAAAAGCGCCGCGCGCTGCTTAAGGGCTAAAAAAATCGGGGCGGGCGATATGGATCGTCCGCCCCTTTCGCATCCTGACGGCCCGGGTCGCAATTGGGCCAATCGGCTACGACTCTCATCGCGCTCGATAATAGCCGACAAGCTGCAGCAGCACAAACTTGGCCGTTATTGACAACCTAATGATTAAACGAGGCGGCTTTGCTTGACAGCAGCTTTGACAAAGCTTGCGAACAATGGATGTGGCGCAAATGGCCGTGATTTCAATTCCGGGTGAAATTGTACTCCGATAAACCAAGGATGATCCGGACGCTCGACTATCTCGGGCAACTCGCCATCGGGAGACATGCCGCTGAACACCAGCCCACCTTGCTCAAGCATGTCCTTATAATGAACGTTTACCTCGTAACGATGGCGATGCCGCTCAGATATTTCCAGGCTGCCGTAGATTGACGCAACATGGCTGTTTCCATCGAGCACGGCATCGTAAGCGCCTAAACGCATCGTTCCGCCCATATCGCCACCAGTTTCGCGCTTTTGAATGCCCTCTTGGCTCATCCATTCGGTTATGATGCCAACTACTGGTTCGTTCGTCGGTCCGAATTCTGTGCTTGAGGCGCTAGCGACACCAGCGGTGTTCCGCGCGCCTTCAATACACGCCATTTGCATGCCAAGGCAAATGCCAAAGAATGGCACCTGACGCTCACGCGCGAATTTTACCGCGGCAATCTTGCCTTCGGAACCACGCTCGCCAAATCCACCAGGGACCAGAATGGCGTTCATGGGCTCCAGCGCCGTCGCGATATCCTCTTCGGATTGCTCAAACAGCTCGGCATCGATCCATTTAATATTGACCTTCACGCGGTTGGCCAAACCACCATGCGTCAACGCCTCATTCAGCGACTTATACGCATCGGCAAGACCTACATATTTGCCGACAACGCCAATGGTCACTTCGCCCTCAGGGTTTGACTGGCGGTCGATTATATCATCCCAGCGGCCAAGATCAGGCTCGCCATCGGAATCAAGACCAAATGCGCGCAGCACTTCATTATCAAGCCCTTCCGCATGATATTGTAGCGGTACCGCGTAAATGCTCTTGGCATCAAGTGCCGGGATAACCGCCTCTTTGCGCACATTACAGAATGCAGCAATCTTCGCGCGCTCGGTTTCGGGCAGCGGATGTTCGCAGCGGCACAGCAGCACGTCAGGCTGAATGCCCAAGGACGTCAATTCGCGCACGCTGTGCTGCGTCGGCTTCGTCTTCAACTCACCAGCTGCAGCGATATAAGGCACCAATGTGACGTGCACTGACAGGGTCCGTTCGCGGCCAAGCTCGTTGCGCAACTGGCGAATAGCCTCAATGAACGGAAGCGATTCAATATCACCAACGGTGCCGCCAATTTCGCAAAGGACAAAATCCATGTCCTGTGTTTCCGCCTTGGCGAATTCCTTAATTGCGTCGGTAACGTGCGGAATGACCTGCACAGTCGCGCCGAGATAGTCTCCGCGGCGTTCTTTTTGGATAATTGTCTGGTAGATACGTCCGGATGTGATGTTGTCCGACTGCCGCGCCGAAACACCAGTAAAGCGTTCATAATGGCCAAGGTCGAGATCGGTTTCCGCCCCGTCATCAGTCACATAGACTTCGCCGTGCTGATACGGCGACATCGTGCCTGGATCAACATTGAGATAAGGATCGAACTTCCGGATGCGGACGCGGTATCCACGCGCTTGCAACAGGGCAGCAAGCGATGCTGCCATAAGACCTTTGCCAAGCGAGGAGACCACGCCACCGGTGATAAAAATGAACCGTGTCATGGGAGAAAAGGCCTAAGCTACCTTTTCATCAAAACACAAGCGAACGAATCTGCCTGATGAAAATTAAATTGTGTAAAAACGGTTTTTTCGTACGACCGTACTATTTATCGAGCGGAACCTCAGTCGAAGGTGCTGGTACGGTTGGTGTCGCCGCCGCTGGCGCTGTTGTCACTGGCGACGTTGGCGCTGCGGGTATTTCAGTACGTTGCAGGCTGTTGTCGATTTCGCCCGTATTGCCCTTTTTCGCGGCAACAAACGCCAGCGAGATCGATAGCAAAATGAACAACGTCGCCAAAATCGTGGTGGTACGCGTCAAAAAGTCTGCTGCGCCGCGCGCCGACATAAGGCCGGAGGGGCTTCCTCCCATGCCCAAGCCACCACCTTCAGAACGCTGCATCAAGATGATGCCAACGAGTGAAGCTGCGATAATTGCCTGAACGACGATGAGAAAATGAAAAAGACCCATGTGAAAATTCCGAATATGAAAGGCAGCACGCTACCGGTTATGGCGCCCACATAGCGAGCGCATGCCAATTCTTCAATGCTATTCGCTGGTGGCTTGGGCAGCCGCCAAGATTGGTTTAAATTTTGCGGCTGTCAGGCTGGCTCCGCCAATCAATCCGCCATCGACATTGGGCACTGCCAAAAGCTCTGCCGCGTTGTCACCATTCATGGATCCGCCATATAATATGTGGATGGCGCCGCACTCTTCACCAAAGCGCTCCTTCAGCGCCGCGCGAATGGCGCCGTGCATTTCTTCGACATCCGCCGGTTCGGCAACGCGACCTGTTCCAATGGCCCAGACGGGTTCATATGCCACGCTGAGCCAGGCACCTGCGACTGTGTCAGGCAATGAAAGCTTCAGTTGGCCAAGGACGACATCCAAGGCTTTCCCAGCGTCGCGTTCTTCAAGCGTCTCGCCGACACACACGATGACTTTTAAACCGGCAGCAGAAGCAGCCTCGGCCTTGGCGCGGATGTCGCTATCTTGTTCATGCTGCGCTGCGCGGCGTTCGCTATGGCCGATGATTGTAAGCACCGCGCCTGCATCTGATAGCATTTCGGAAGAAACACAGCCTGTATGCGCGCCTGAATTCTGCATGTGGCAATCCTGGCCGCCGATTGGAAAATCTCCAACTGCCTTCACCGCGCGGTCGATAAGCGTGGCTGGAATACAAAGCGCCGAATCCACCGAAGTATAAAGTTGCGCCACCGCGGATATGGCCGCGATTTCACCAAGATCAGCTGACATACCGTTCATTTTCCAGTTTCCAACGATGAACTTGCGCATCTGACACCTCTGTGTTGTTCGGGAGCGATTCTAAAAACGGCTATTCCATGCTTTCCGCCAGTTCGGCAAGTCTATCCCTTGATTGCGAGCGTCTTGCCGCCTAAAGCGGCTCGCAAAGGGCACCTTGTGCCGTATATGCAGGAAATCGCAGTTCATGATTAGCTCCATTCGTTCGCTTATTAATTCAAAATTCGGTGCGATTTTTGCACTCGCCTTCATTGGATTGATCGCGATCGCCTTTGCACTGGGTGATGTCAGCGGCTCGGGTAATTTTGGTGCATTGAGCGGCGGCAATGTGGCGCGCGTTGGTGACAAGAATATCACTTTGAGCGAGCTTAATGACTCGCTCGAAAACCGGTTGAGGGCGGAGCGGCAGGATAACCCGACGCTCGATATGGTCAGTTTTGTTAACGGCGGCGGGTTAGATTCGACGCTTGAACAATTGATCAATCGTTATGCCATCGCCGTTTTTGGTGAAGAATATGGCGTTGCCGTTAGCAAGCGGCTTGTGGATTCCGAAATACGAAAAATCCCTGGAGCCATGGGACTTGACGGAAAGTTCAGCGCGGATGCGTTCCGCGCATTTGCCCAGCAAATCGGTGTGAGTGAGCAAGCCATCCGCGATGACCTGACCCAGAATTTGTTCGCACAACAGATATTGCCAGCAGCAGCCAGCGGTCCTCCAGCACCCGACGGCATGGTGTTGCCATATGCGTCCTTAATGCTTGAACAGCGCGCAGGCCAGATTGCGTCCCTGCCCGCGACTTCCTTCTTACCGACACGCGCGCCAAGTGAGGCCGTGCTTGCGAAATTCTACAGAGACAATGCGGCTCAGTTTACGATCCCTGAAAAGCGTGCCATCAGTTACACCATCTTCGGCAGCGACATTATTGCCCAGCGCGCCAAGCCAACAGAGGCAGACATCACCGCTTTTTACAAGGCAAATGCCGCGCAATTCGCGGCATCACAAACACGCAACATCAGTCAGGTCATTGTGCCGACCGAAGCGGCGGCCAAGTCGGTTGCTGGGCAAGTTGCTACCGGTAAATCGCTTGCCGCAGTTGCTGGTGAGTTGGGTCTTGCGGTGACGACCACCGCAAATGTCACCAAAGCCAGCCTAACGGGTTCAGCAACACAGGCCGTCGCAGACGCCGTGTTTGCAGCGGCACAGGGCACCGTTGCGAAGCCAGCGCGTGGCAAGCTTGGCTGGGCTGTCGTCCGTGTCGATGCGATTAACAACGTCGCGGCAAGGTCGCTCGCGGCGGCGCGTCCTGAAATCGAAACTGAGCTTTTGAAAACGCGCAGCGAAGAAATGCTGACCGAAATGACTGCTGAAATCGAAGACGCGTTTGCCGACGGCGCGACGATTTCCGATGTAGCAAAGCAAAACGGTTTGACGGTCAACACGTCGCCCAAACTGCTTGCCACCGGACAGGACATCAGTAACCCCGGCTATAAGCCAATCCCGGAAATGCAGGCTATTTTGCCAGCAGCATTCCAAATGGAAACAAGCGGCGAAGCGCAATTGATCGAGTTGGTGCCAGGTGAGAAATTTGCCATGATTGCCGTTGCCGACTTTGAAGAAGCCGCACCTCCGCCCCTCAACGGCGTGCGCGCCATCGTTCAGCAGCAATGGGCCTTGTCCGAAGGTGCGAAGGCCGCGCGCGCAGCGGCAGATGCCCTACGTAAGTCGGTAGATGGCGGTCAAACGCTTGAGGCGGCACTTGCTGCTGCCAAGATCAGCGGAGCCCAAATTGAACGCCTCGGCGGTACCCGCGCGGATATTTCACGTGAAGGCCAACCTGTTCCTCCACCATTGTCGCTGATGTTCGCGATGAAGAAGGGAACTGCAAAGATCGTTCAAGCTGGCGGTGATCGCGGTTGGTATGTTGTCTATTTGACGGACGTGATCAAAGGCGATGCAAGCCGCAACACGCCCATGCTGCTGGCGCGCAAGCAAGAATTGTCGGGCGTTTTGCAGCAGGAATATGCCGCCCAGATGATCTCGTCTGCCGCCAAGAATGCTGGCATCGAAAAGAATGATGGCGGGATCGAAGAACTCCGCACCCGCCTTACTAACCGTGACGGCAACTAAACCGCAACTTATTTGGCGCAAGCGCATTGCTGACACCGAAACACCGGTGTCAGCAGCGCTCAAGCTATTTGAAGCAGAGCGCGGGGATTTCATATTGGAGTCCGTCGAAGGTGGTGAAACGCGCGGTCGACATAGTCTTATCGGTATTGCGCCAGACCTCGTCTTTCGCGCGGCTGGCGATAAGGCTGAAATCAACAGCCAGTGGATGATTGATCGGGAGGCTTTTGTCCCCTCCCCGCTGCCGTCGCTGGATGCCTTGCGAGCTTTGGCCGCGGAATGCCGGATGGATGTTCCGGAAGAACTGCCGCCTGCCCTTGCCTGTCTTGTTGGCTATTTTGGCTATGAGACTATTGGCCTGGTCGAAAAGCTCCCGCGCGCGCCGCAATCGGCGTTAGAATTGCCAGACATGCTGTTTGTCCGGCCAACCGTCATTCTGTTGTTTGACCGTTTGAAAGACGAGATGTTCCTCGTGTCGCCCGTCTGGTCCGGAATGGTGGACGCGCAGGCCGTTGCCCTAGCGCATGAACGCTTGGACGAGGCAGAACGGTTGTTAGACGCCGGGCAGACCAGCGCGGCGCATATAGTATCGCAGACAGATGGAGCTGATCTCAAGCTGCAGCCGGTTTTGCCCGCCGGTCGCTATGCGGAAATGGTGGCGTCGGCCAAAGATTACATTGAAGCAGGCGATATATTTCAAGTCGTCTTGGCGCAACGCTTCACTGCGCCTTTCGACCTGCCGCCAGTTCATCTCTATCGTGCACTGCGGCGGATCAACCCCTCGCCATTCCTTTATTTCATCGACTTGCCCGGCTTTGCGCTCATCGGCTCAAGCCCCGAAATATTGGTCCGCGCACGCGGCGGCGAAGTCACCATCCGGCCAATCGCTGGTACACGGCCACGTGGCAAAAGCAGTATCGAGGATGCGGAAAACAAGGCGTCTTTGCTTGCAGACCCTAAGGAACGCGCGGAGCATCTCATGCTGCTCGACCTCGGCCGCAACGATGTTGGCCGCGTGACCAAGGGCGGAAGTGTTACCGTCACTGACAGCTATATGGTCGAATTTTACAGCCATGTGATGCATATCGTCTCCAACGTCGTGGGCGAGCTTGACGATGACAAGGACGCGATCGATGCACTATTCGCCGGCTTCCCGGCAGGCACGGTATCCGGCGCGCCCAAAGTCCGAGCCTGCGAAATCATTGCGGAACTTGAGCCTGAAACGCGCGGTGCTTACGCAGGTGGAGTCGGATATTTCTCCCCCAATGGCGACATGGACAGCTGCATCGTCTTGCGCACCGCGGTGGTAAAAGATGGCATCATGCATGTGCAAGCTGGCGCTGGCATCGTTGCCGACAGCAACCCCGAATATGAACAGCGCGAGTGTGAGGCAAAGGCTGGCGCACTGATTGCCGCTGCACGCGAAGCTATCCGTGTCGCTGGTGAAGCGAAATTTGGGCAGTAGCTTGACGCCCACGTAAACGTCGCTAACTTGCCCTTATGCGTAACTTATTTTTAGCTTCATTGGCCCTTTTGTCGGTCGTTCATGTCCCAGCCTTTGCCCAGACCGCTACTCCAAATGAGGCCGATGCTGTGTTCAAGGATTATGTGTTCTCAACCGGCGAACGCCTGCCTGAGGTCAAAATCCACTACACCACATTAGGAACGCCAAAGCGCGACGCGCGTGGCGACATTTCCAACGCAGTAATGATCCTGCACGGGACTGGCGGCACAGGACACCAATTCTTCCAACCGCAATTTTCAGGCGAGTTGTTTGGCCCGGGCGAAGTGCTCGATACTTCGAAATATTTCGTGATCCTGCCGGACAATGTCGGCCATGGAAAATCATCCAAGCCAAGCGATGGCCTGCGCATGGCATTTCCCAAATATGATTACACCGACATGATCGCGACGCAACATGCGTTAGTGACAAAGACGCTCGGCATTAAGAAACTGAAACTGATCCTCGGCACGTCGATGGGTTGCATGCATGCATTCATGTGGGGGGCGCGTTATCCGGACGCGGTCGAGAAGCTCGCACCTTTTGCGTGTTTGCCTGTCGAAATCGCTGGCCAGAACCGCATGTGGCGCAAGCTTTCGATCGATGCGATCAAGGCAGACCCAACGTGGAATGAAGGCAATTACGCGACCCCGCCTCTGTCTGGCTTGCGCACCGCCGCGACGCTCAGCCTTGTTGCAGGCGCCAATCCGTTGGCCCTTCAGGCGCAATATCCGACCCGCGTGGCAGCCGAAGCGTTTACGGATGAAGCCTTCGCCCGCGTGGTCACACGCAATGACGCAAATGACATCATTTATCAGTTGGATTCATCGCGAAACTATAATCCATGGCCAACGCTTGAAGCGATCAAAGCACCGACGTTGTGGATCAATTCTGCGGATGATTTCATCAATCCTTCCAATTACGGCATCACCGAATTGGCCATGAAGCGCCTACCCAAAACCAAATTCATTCTCATCCCTGCTTCGCCGGAGACCAAAGGGCATGGCACACATACTTGGGCAAAATTCTGGAAGGACGAACTTGCAGCATTGTTGGCGCAATAGTGCCTCTTCCACCCGCGTGGCAAAGCCGCTAGGGACGCCGCATGATCCTAGTCATCGACAATTACGACAGCTTTACCTGGAACCTTGTCCATTACCTAATGGAGCTTGGCGCAAAGGTTGAGGTGGTGCGCAATGACGACATTTCCGCAAGCCAAGCGCTCTCGACTGGCGCGCAAGCGTTCCTCATTTCGCCAGGTCCTAAAACCCCCAATGAAGCTGGCGTGAGCCTTGATCTTGTTGCCGCTTGTGCGGACGCAGGCAAGCCCTTGCTTGGCGTTTGCCTTGGGCATCAAACCATTGGTCAGCATTTCGGCGGCACCGTTGCGCGTGGCGGGTTGATGCATGGCAAAACCTCTGCAGTTACGCATGATGGCAGCGGCCTCTTCGCTGGATTGCCCTCCCCGTTTCAGGCGACGCGTTACCATTCGCTGATTGTCGAGAATGTGCCCTCTACCCTTGTTATCAACGCGACGAGCGATGACGGCCATGTCATGGGTTTCCGCCACGCGACCCTGCCAATTCACAGCGTCCAGTTTCACCCGGAGAGTATCGCTACCGAGCATGGGCATGCCATGTTGGCCAATTTCATGCGCATTGCGG
>Ga0136636_10002476_pt1 | contig 10990 bp, 8 predicted proteins | sample AntDrymUQ8522106_2_FD_104653 | JGI IMG/M metagenome (GOLD analysis project Ga0136636, IMG submission 104653) | Polar desert sand microbial communities from Dry Valleys, Antarctica - metaG UQ852 (21.06) | ecosystem: Environmental > Terrestrial > Soil > Desert | place: Antarctica: Dry Valley... | reverse complement strand
CTGTTCCCATTCCGAACACAGAAGTTAAGCCCTCTAGCGCCGATGGTACTGCTAACGCGGGAGAGTAGGTCGCCGCCAGTCTTTTTAAACCTCAATCATTTAATTGATTGAGGTTTTTTTATGCCCGAATGTCACAGAAAAGAGATAATAGACGAAGAGATAATAGACAAAGATGGATCAAGCGTAAAACTTGGGGCAAAAATTTGGGTTAATCTGTAAAGGAAAATTTATTTATCTATTACCCTTATAAATTTTGCAATAGTATAAAGACTTCTAATGGATTTCTACTTTAAAATGCCATAATCTTTTTCTTTGCAATCATTTTTGCTTTTTATGAATTTGCGAATTATTATAATTAAAGTAATTTAATTATAGATTTATCATGATAGCAATAATATCCTTCTTTACAGCTTATTAGTTATTGAAAAATACATAACTTAACTATGTAGATAAACTTACCGTCTTACTAAATGGATCTGTTCTAGTAAAAACGGTATCCGCTCAACTGAAACTGGTATTTCCACACCCATTTCTAATTCCAAACTTCCCCCATCTGATTTATTATAGGCTAATACTTTTTTTAAGTTGACAATATATGACCTATGAGTTCGCACAAAACCATTATCCGCGCAAAGGATATCTTCAAAATTTTTGAGATTTCTGCTAATCAAATTTTTAGTTCCGTTCGTACAATGAACCTCAGAATAGGCACCTTCTGCTTTTATATACAAAATATTCGCGATTTCCAAGAAGATCAATTTATTTCCGCACGGTACCGCAATCTTTGTCAGATTTTCTTGGTGCATATTTTCTTTCAAGGCACGAAAGTTCTCAAATTTTTGCTTTTGTCTTGCTACACGATCTATTGCGTTCTTAAGCTGTTCCGGATGAATGGGCTTCAGTAGGTAATCGATGGCAGAAAATTTAAATGCTTGTATCGCATATTCATTATAGGCCGTAGTAAAAATGATAGAAAAATCAACTTCTTTTTCATCAAAAAAATCTAATAACTCCAACCCGCTGTGTCCAGGCATTTCAATATCTAGTAATATTACATCTGGACGATGTTTTCGAATGGCTTTAACTCCTTCCGGTAGATTTTCACATTCTGCTACGATTTCTATCTCTGCACAGTATTCCTTTAGTAATAATTGGAGCGATATTCTCGCTCTGTGCTCATCGTCTATTATTATGGCTTTCATGTATGTTTCAAATTTTATAGAAGTTCGTTGTTAATATAGAATGCTTATTTAATCGAGAAGTGGTATTTTAAAAATCACTGTGGTACCAAGCGATTGATCGATGGGATTATATTTGTCTATAATGTTAACTGTAATATTTCTATGGGTGTATTGATTCAATAAATTGATTCTATTTTGCGTAGCTTCGGTGGCAAATGAACGGTGTTTTTTGTTCTTGATCCTATTTAAAGCAGCGCTTTTTAGACGGCCAATTCCGTTGTCGTCTATTGTTATTTTTAAGAACGCATCTGTAATTTCGAAAATGATTTTCAATTCCTTTTTTCCAGTTTTATGCAATAATCCGTGTTTGAGGGCATTTTCTATATAAGGCTGAAGAAGCATCGTTGGAATTTTTATAGAATCGTCTGCAAAAGGGGGAACCAACGAAATGCTGTAAGTAAAATCCTTTTCAAATCGGGCTTTTTCTAGGTCTAAATATAAAGTAAGGGTGTTAATTTCATCTTTAATGGTGATGTAATCTTTACCTGTCATTTCTAAGATAGTTCTGGTTAGATTAGAAAATTTAGATAAATAATTCAAGGCATTATTTTTCTCATTAGATAAAATATAAGACTGCAAAGTATTTAAGGCATTATAGAAAAAATGAGGATTCATCTGCGATTTTATGGCCATCAGTTTTGCGTGATTTACATTTTTTTCTAAGTTGATCTTGTCTAGGACCAGTTGATTGTTCCGCTTGATTTTAGCAATTTGCAGTTTGTAAACCATCCAGAAACTTAGCAGGATAAGGAGTGCTGCAATAGATAGAACAATAGGATTAAGCCAGAACGGTTTTTCTATTGTAAAATTAATTACTGCAGAATCCATCATTTTTTGATCGTCGATTTTAAATTTAATTTCGTAATCATTGGGAGAAAGTGCAGATAATATTAAATTTCTATTCTCCACATCCAGAACGTTCCATTTTGAATTGTTCACGCTATATAAAACCTTATATTTTTCATGAGGAACAGGTGAAAGTACGGTAAAGCTGATCTTTATATCATTTTCAGTATGCGATAATTGCGCATTTTGATTTGGAATTATTTTTTGATTATTTACTTTGATTTCATTTATAAATAATTGAGGTTCGTTATTGGAAGGATTGAAGAAATTATTTTTAATAATAATTCCTTTCGAAGAGGCAAAATAATAAGTTCCATTCAGTAACAAGACATCAGAAATAAGAATGTCATTTGAAAGGGAAATAATTTTACGGAAATTTTTAGTCTCTAAATTAATTTCATTGATGGCGTCACTCGTAAAAACAAAAAGTAGGTGATCATGTAAAACAATCTTTTCAATTTTTTGGGATTCGTTAATTTGTGAGATTTGATAGGGCTTTATTTCGTTTTTCGAGTTGATCGTAAATATTTGGTCATTGCTGGAAAAACCATAAATCACCCCATTATAGTAGAAAATTTTAGTAAAATAAATTGTTTTTTGATTGTATTTTATTTCAGACGAACCCTGCTTCGTAAATGCCATTAATCCATTATTAGTGGCATAATAGATCGTTTGATTAAGTGGATTGTAAATGGTGGATTTTCCGTTGCTGTAGGAAATGATATTTGTTCTGGAAAAATTGCCCTCTGTTATTTTATCATAATTTTTAAAAACCTTGTCCCAGTCACTTTTTAATTGATCGTTTAGGGTAAAAATGCCAGAAACTGAACTTGCTGCGAAAGAAAAATATTTACCGTCTATTTTTGCAATTGATTTTACAGCACCAATGCGCAACTCCTGTGTTTTTTTTGGCGTGATCACCTTAAAATTAGATGAAGTGAGATAGTGATTTCCCGTTTCTTCTTCATGAAATAATTGCGAAACTACATGATTAAGATTGCCGTTGTACAAACTTGTTACAGCGTTGGTTTTCGGATTTACGGAGTATAAAGCATCATTTTCTACACCTACAATTATGTTATTTTTTGCTTTTCTCAGAAGTGTAGGTTTAGAAGGAAGTTCAATGATCTTGGTGTCCAAATTACCTATAAAAAAGACACCTTCGTTCAGCGTAGAAACCCAGTAATTATTTTGTCGGTCCTGATAGAGGTAGGAAATGTTTTTTTGAGAAAAATAATTGGTGAACTCCTCCGTTTTCGTGTTTATCTGGGTGATGCCTTTTGTGGTACAAAGCCATAATGCATTTTTGGTGGTGGCTAAATTCTGAATAAATTCTACGGGGAATTTAAATTGATGTTTGGTGAATTTTCCCTTCTCAAAGTAGTAATAGTAATTCGCAAATTTGGAAATAATTACAATTCCGTTTTCTTTTTTTTGTACGATAGGTGAGACAAATTCCCGCTGAAAGTCTTTTGGATAGGCGAAGGATTTGGTATTTCCAAATTGATCTACTTCATATAATAATTCATCAAAAATATATAGTTTTTCATCTGCACTGAAAACAAATTGCAAAAGATTGAATTTGATCGGTATTTTTTTGACAGATCTTAAAGTTTTTAAATCATAAAATCTTACGCCATCTCTTTCTACAACTTGCAAATGTTTTTTGGTTAAGCCATACCGAAAATAGCCTATAGGTTTTGATTGTTCTAATGCTTTCAGTTTGCCATTCTCTACATAATAGAGAAATCCATCAAAATTTTCATACCAAATTCTGCCATATTCATCCTCTTGAATACAAGAACCGGATTTAGAAGTTTGAAAATCTGGCGTAAAAGTTTGGGAAAAGTTGCCATCAAATTTATTCAGGCCATTTACTGTAGCAAACCACATAAAACCTTTGCTGTCTTGAAAAATGTCATACACACTATTAGAAGACAACCCAGAAGTTTTGTCAATAGAGATGGAGTACGGATTCTGTGCAAAGAAAAATCCCGTACTCCATAAAAATAAAAAGACCAACTTTTTCAAGGGCACTAATTTGAAGCAAATATAAAAAGAAGTCTTATATCTTGTGTTCATAGTTTATGAAACCCTGTTTTTAATTAACGAAAGGTAGTTTAAGCAGATTTGTTTGATCAACTTTATTTTTATTAAAAAAATTGGAGGTTATGAAGCTTCAAAAATAGATAAATCCCTCCTTATTTCCTATTTGCCCCTTTTCATTAACTCAAAGCAGCATTTTGTTAACTGCCGATAACTTTAGAAATAAAGTTTTATAGTTTTATTCCAGTTTAGACTATGAAAAAGCTCCAAGTTTCTTTGTTTCCAGATCCAGTTCAAGATATTTTGATAATTGAGCCGGGACGAAAAATCAGGTTCGTAGAAATATTTAATCCATTGGGTCAAAAGCTTTTGCAAACAACACGAAATGAAATAAATGTGTCCACTTTAACTGCTGGTATTTATATTATTCGGGTTTATGATCATGAACGAGGAGTTGCTGCCAAAAAATTTTTGAAAGCTGATTAATTTGTAGCAGGGAAATTAATGACCAGATCATTCCGAAATTATTTCTAAGCTTAAAAAAGCGCTTTTCCCTATGATTCAGATTAAAGATGCTAAAAATGAAGTGACTACTAAGAAATTTATAAAAAACTAATTTTCATTTATATTTTTTAAAAGCAAGGAGCTTCTTCGGAGGCTCTTTGTTGATTTTTGCCCTTTCGTTAACTGAAAATAGGGTTTCGTAAACTCACTCCTAAAAACACCTTATTTCTATCTTACTTTTGAGTATTAATTTAAAAAATATTTAGCATGAAAACAAAACTACTTTTACTATTTTTAGTTATCGCTTCCTTTGCGAAAGCTCAAATATCAATTCAAGAAAGTTTTGAAGGAGGAGCAACACCTACAAACTGGACGAATAATGGATTTGCTTATTTCAATAATTCTGGTTTTGCCACAACAGGGAATTATTCTACATTTGCTTCTATAACTATTGGTTCAGATAGAACTCTGACTACAAATTCGCAAATCTCATCAGGTTTAGCAATTAACGTATCTGTACAAGCAAGAAAAAATGCCGGACCTGCAGGAAGTTTAGGTTTGTATTATTTACTTGCGGGTAGCAGCACTCTTAATCCTATCCAAATTGAAAATTTCGGTTCACAATTCATTGCATATCATCTAATTTCTGGAACAATTCCCGCAGGAACAATTCCTTCTGGAACATCTGTGAAATTTGTAATTCGTGCATTAGGAAGCGCGGGAACTTCAGGAGAAGCTTATTTTGATGATTTTTCTGCGACAGAAGTAGCGCCTGCAACTGTACCTGCAATTTCTGCAATAGCAACTACCCCTTTTCAGAATAGTGTTAACTTTAATTATGCTTTGAATGCGAATAATGGAGCAACAACTTCCGTCATTAGATATGGCATTTCAAGCGGAGGTTTAGTCAGTCAAATTTCTGGATTTAGTGCAACTGGGAACACCGTAACTTCTGATGTTATCACCCTTTCTGGTCTTCTTCCGAACAAGCAATATTTCTTTCAAATTGATGCTACGAATTCTGCTGGAACTACAACGAGTACGGAACAATCTTTCACAACAACAAGTACTACACCGCAAGTTTCTACGCAATATAATTTTAATAATACTTACAAAAATACATTGGGTTCTAATCCTTTTAATTCTGGTACATATATTAATGATAGAAATAGTACGCCTTCAAGTGCTATTTCAACAGCGGGTTCTTCTGCAACAATTAGCGGTAATTTATTGCCGAAAGGAGCAAGTAATAGATCAGTTTCTTTGTGGTATAAAACGGCAACTAATTCCGGATATCCATCTATTTTCGCTTATGGTTCTAATGTTAATTCTCAAACATTTGGACTTTATTTAGGACCGAATGGAAATCCTATTTTTCAGGGTTATGCCAATGATACTCCTTTCTCAGGCACTTTTTCTGCAGGAGTTTGGCAACATGTGGTGATTACCTATAATGGTTCTCTTGTAAAAATGTATATGAATGGAAGTTTAATCGGAAGCCAGAGTTACACACTTAATACAACTACAAGTTTTAATGATTTTAGACTTGGAAACGGAACTTCTACAGTAGCTTACGATGATTTAAATATTTTTAATTATGTACTAACAGATACACAAATTGCAAATCTTTATACTATTAATGGAACTTTGGGAACTTCTGAAAATATTTCTCCAAAAAACGAAATCTCCATCTACCCAAATCCCGTAAAAGATGTATTAAATATCAAAAGCAATAAAGAAATTCAATCTGTTGAAATCTTTAACACGGTTGGTCAAAAGGTATTGCAATCAAAAGGTAATCAAGTTAATACTTCAAAATTAAAAGCAGGAGTTTACATGATCCAGATTAAAGATGCTAAAAATGAAATTTCTACCAAGAAATTTATCAAAAACTAATTTTCATTTAAATTTTTTAAAAGCAAGGAGCGTCTTCGGAGGCTCTTTGTTGATTTTTGCCCTTTCGTAAACTGAAAACAGGATTTCGTAAACTGGGTGTTCATTATTTGCATAGATGAAAGTATTTTCGTTCTTAATTAAAAAAATATCAAGATGAAAACAAAACTACTTCTATTATTTTTAGTAATCTTCTCATTTGGAAAATCACAAGTTACTTTTTCAGAAAACTTTGATGATGTCACGCCAGATCTTACAGGCTGGGTTTACACAGATTATTTGTTAAATAATACTTTGCCTTGTTCGGGAACAAAATCATTGGTGAGAGATTTTGTTGCGGTGAATTCTATTGCGAAACTTACTACTAGAAATTATGTTTCTAATGGTAATGCAATTACCTTTACCTATACCTATAAAATGGTGAAAACGGCTTTAGGTGCAGATCCACAGAACGAATTTCTTTTAGCCTATTCTGTAAATAATGCTCCAAGTGTTACGGCTTTGAATTTAATGGGTTCCTTTAATGCAAATTGTGCGCAAGGATTCACGATGACGATTCCAGCAAGTGCAGTTCCTGCAGGTTCTAATGTGAAGATATCTGTTCAATTTAAACAAGCTACCACCAATTATAAATTAAGTTTAGACAATTTTGTAGCTGTACAAGAAGCTGTACCAACTGTGGTTTCTGCAACTGCAAATCCAAGTTACAACAGTGCGAAAATTAATTATGTTTTGAATGCAAATTCGCTTCCCACAACTTCTGTTATTAATTATGGATTGTCTAACACAGCATTATCCAATCAAGTTACGGGTTCTAATTCATCAGGTTCTACAAATACTGCTTTAGTAACTGATGTTCCAGGATTGTTACCAGAAACAACCTATTTTTACGAAGTTGTTGCAACCAATTCTTTAGGTAGTACCAATTCTACTATAAATATTTTTAATACAGGAAAATTTGAGCCTATTGCAGAGTATAATTTTGATAATTCCTACAATAATGTAAATGGGAACACACCATTTTCATCTAACGCAGGAACCTCTTTTACTACGGATAGAAATGCTAATCCAACTGGAGCAATCAATATAAATAATACAGGATCTACAAACAATATTTTGAATTTACCTTATGGAAATGCACAAAGAACCATTTCTATGTGGGTAAAATACAATACAATTGGAAGTTTTAATTTCCTTTATCACTATGGTACAAATGCTTCAGGAAATGGTGCTTATGCAACTTCATTTAGTGCTGTACATTTTGGTAATGTTGGAAATCATACCGTGAATAACCCAAATGCTTTAAATACTTGGTATCACATGGTTTTTGTATATGATGGTGAGAATGTTCTAATGTATAAAAATGGTGCTTTATTAGGTACTGTCGCTAGAGCATGGAATGTGGTAAATAATGGAAATTTATTTAGACTTGGACTTACGGAAAATGGTGGTGCTAATAATTTTAATGGTGCTATTGATGATTTAAAAATCTATAACTACGCAATTTCACAGACTCAAGTTACGAATTTGTATAATTTCATTACTTTAGGAACTTCAGAAAATAATGGAAAATCTACAGAAATTACCACCTACCCAAATCCAGCTTCAGATTTTGTAATAGTAGAATCCAAAGAAAAACTTAATTCGGTAGAGATTTTCACGATGGAAGGTCGCAAAGTTTTAACCTCAAAAGATTCTAAAATTGATACATCTTCTCTAGAATCTGGAGTGTATCTAATGAAAATTTTAGATGCTAAAAATAATTTAATCACTAAAAAATTGATCATCAAATAAATAAGTCAAAACGCTTTGTGAAAATTCTACATTTTCACAAAGCTTTTTTTAAATTAATTGTATGAAAACACTTATCCTTACCGCATTTCTAACTTTGAGTCTTGCAACCATGAGCTTTTCTAGGAAAGAAAAACCTGTGCAAGATGTTGAAATTGCAAAAGCCGAAAAACTGGATATCAAAATTAAGAACGATATTGGCGACAATGTAAAAGTGACCAATGCCGGAAGTGGCGGAAGTTATAATTTAGCAGAAAATGTTACTACAACCATTAAAATGGAGGGAGGCGACAAATTGCATTATCTAAACAAAGGAACGAAAGGCGCTTTGATTTTAACCGCCACCAAAGAGATGGACGGAAAAGTGCAGCTCTTGAGTAAATTGTAAAAATTTCATAAACACATCATAGTAAAAGAGTTCGCTGATTTTTCAGTGAACTCTTTTCATTTATTAACATCAATCATTAAACATACAGCATCCAACTTCTTTCAAAACCTACTCAAAATTCCCCAATGAATTTTAGTGTCCCCAAATTTAACCGGATTTCCGAACTCATTTCCATTAGAAAGTTGCAAACTCATCAATCCAATCGGCAACACGAAATTAAACCCAATTCCGAAACTGTAAATTTTCGGTTTCAGTCCCAAACTCTTATTATTGAATTCTCCATATTGCCCGAAAACATCAAAAAACGCCTGATTTCCTACCAAATATCGATATTCTGCACTGCCGAAATAATAGAAATCAGCCAATAAAGAATTTTCATTAAACCCCCGAAAAGAATTCCACCCACCAAAACGCAGTAATTCATTTGTTGCAAACTCGTTTTTGGAATTCAACAGGGCAGATTCTCCGCGTAAATTCAGGTAGTGATTTCCTTTGATGGCAAAGTTTCTTTCTGCAGATAAAAAGAAATTATTTTGCGTCACATTGGTGTTTTCTTTTTGATAATTGGTGGTCAAATAATCTGCTTCTGCCCGAATTTGAGTCTTATAAAGAAACAGTTCCACTTCAGATGGTTCGGAGTAAGAATACCAAACCCCAATTCCTTTTTTCGTGAAATCCTTTGCCTGCACATAAAGAGAATCCGAGACGGTAGAAGTTTCCAAAGTACCGCGAAGTCCCAATTTTTGGCGGTTGCTGAGATGCAAATAGAGACTTGGCCGAAGTTTCACCTGCGCAAAAGTAGAATCTTGCCGAAAAATATTGACATTAATTTCTGTTCCAATATTGGATTTAAAGAGATAAGGAATATCAGTTTTAAGATCGAAAGTTTGTCCTTTGTCTGGATTTCTTTGCCAGAAAATATTCACGGTTTCAAAACTGTTAAACATATTCCGGAAATTCACATTCAGACTTCCATTAAAGGTAAACTTTTCCTGATTGTCATTTCCAAAACCAATAATTCCATCAAAAGTATTGGATTTTTTCTTCTGCATAAAGAGAAAAACCTGGGTAGAATCTTTTGTAAATAAGGTTTGTGGCGGTTTTTCCAAAGCCACAAAAGGATGATTTTGCAGGGACTGACTGATCAACCTTAAATTATTCTCACTGTACGTTTTCCCGCGGTATTCTTTTTCTAAATTTTTGATGAATCTTTTCGGAACTTTCTCGTACCCTTTAACTACAAAAGCATCGATTTGGCGCTTATTTCCTTCTGCCACAGAAATTTCCACGAGTGGAATATTATTTTTCATGCCCAAATATTTGGACTTCACTCTATTAAAAGTAAAACCCTTACTTCGGAAATCTGCGTTGATATTTTGCTTCAAAGAATCCAGGTTCTTCGTATAAAAGGTGGCTTTTAATTTGGAGTTTTTGGCGAATTCTTCGGAAAGCTGAACGTTCACTTCATTATAATTTTTGCCTTTGTCAAAAAAAATTTCAGTGCTGAAATTATTTTTTCTAACATCTGTGACCTGCGTTAAATAGTAATTATTTTGAGAAAGAGAGTCCAGGAATTTCACGGCGGAAACTGAATCTTTGACAATGGTTTTCGATTGATTTTGAATATCGATCAAGACATATTCTTTTTTCTGAGCTTTAAAAAAAACACAGAACAACATTAATAATATGGAAAAGAATTTATTCAAAAGTTGATTCCTAGAAAGGAACTCAATTTACGCAAGTTTATTATATTCTCGAAAATATTTTTAGCCACGAATTCACGAATTTTTCTCCGTGGAGTGTAATACAAATGTTCATTTCAAATTACTGCGAAAATAACATTGCGCCGTGGCTAAGTTTACGCCTTTGCGCCCGTAATTATTCACAATTTCAAGAAGAAAAGTTTTGCGATCCTTGCGTTTAAAGGCTTTGCATTTTTACCGTAATTTCAAAGTGTAAATGATATATTACTTTTTTTTAGTTTTAGCTATATTTAAAAACATTCGTGCATTCGTGGCAAGAAAAAAGTCTTTTTTGTGTGTCAAAAATGTTTTAGCAATAAATTCTTTACCTTTAGAAAAAATAATATTTAAGGATTTGCTGCGCATTGATCGTGGTTTTAATATCAAAATATGAAAAAAATCGGTTTATTTTTTGGGAGTTTTAATCCCATTCATATTGGGCATTTAATTTTGGCAAATTATATTTTAGAAAATTCGGATATGGATGAACTTTGGTTTGTGGTGAGTCCGCAAAATCCGTTTAAAGATAAAAAATCCCT
>Ga0136636_10002473_pt1 | contig 10993 bp, 9 predicted proteins | sample AntDrymUQ8522106_2_FD_104653 | JGI IMG/M metagenome (GOLD analysis project Ga0136636, IMG submission 104653) | Polar desert sand microbial communities from Dry Valleys, Antarctica - metaG UQ852 (21.06) | ecosystem: Environmental > Terrestrial > Soil > Desert | place: Antarctica: Dry Valley... | reverse complement strand
CCTTTTTTTGCAACCAGCAAATATGGCTTTCGTTTTAAATCAATATTTACAAATCCATCGCTGCCACTTTTAGCGGTACTGATGATGGTTTGCTGATAATCCAAAATCTCGAGGTCAACATCTTTCATTGGTTCCGTAGTAAGAATATTGTTAACTGCCACCATTAAAGTTTTATCATTTCCACGCTTGGCAGTAAGGCCAATATTGCTGGCCAGAATATTACGGCTGGCCCACCGGTCTTTGTTATAATAAGATTTACTATTGGGATCATCCCTTCGTTCCCAGTTGTATCCATACGGGTAGTAAGTATCATACCTTTCCCAGAATTCATCGTCATCATCCAGGCTGCTTTTGCTATACGAATCATAATCGGCTTCGCCTTCTTCATCGTTTTCCTCCTTGTCTTTTTTGGTAGTATCAATAGACTGGTATAATGAGTACTCCGGTCTAAAGCCAATGGTGACCCGATAGATGGCGCCTTGTTCTGTTTTTAAATATTTATCAATGTCTAAGGAAAAGCGCTGGTGTTTGTGCAGGTCAAGTGTTTTATCATCATCCAGCCGCAACGTTTTTTGTACGATAGGTTTTGCTACCCTTCTTAATTGATCGTTGCCTGCCAGGTTATTTTCCTGTAGAAACTGGGGCACATTGTTTTCAAGGATTTTAATAATGCTGATATCAACCGCATTTAAATTAATGGCATCAAAGGGCAGAACCAGCCGACCTGAATTGGGTAAGATATTTCCTTTGCCATAAATTTTTACAGCGGGCATTTTATTCTCAAAATTGATATTGGCGGTAAAGCCCTTGTCAAGTGCATTTCCCCAATTGTTCTTTATCCCGGTATTGATATTGACGGTGTAATTCCCGTCTAATTTTCCATTGGTAAAAACCTTCACTTCGCTGCCGTTGATGGTGTATGCTATATCTGATTGATTACTTATGGTAATTAAACCAGTCAAATCCTGACCGATGGCAATTGGATCGCTGAATTGCACTGATGCAAACTGCTGGGCTTCATTCATCGCCACAACATTCAGTACTTTAAAATCGCCGGCAGCAGGAACAGAGATGGTTGTTTCGCCTTTCACGTCCATGCCCATCGGGGTTCCATTCCAGCTAAGGCTTACGCTGCTACTGGCACTTCCTCTTTCAATATTATCAATCGTAAATAAATGCGTTTTAGCAGCATCATTGTGTTGCCAATTTATCTTTAACGACTTGTTGCTTTGCGTAGCAGACAATAATTTTTCGATCTCAGCACCTTTCTCTACATCGGCTGTTTCTATTTCACCGCCCAGACTCATTTTATTTTTTGAGCCTGCGCTACGCAAACCGTTTTCAGTTACTTTAAAAGATGGCTTAAGGGTCTTCATATTAAAGCGCAGCTTGCTGAATTTATCCGGAACCCTGGTTACTTTATCAAGATTGAAATTAACCTCATACACCTGGTCCGTAGCCAGCCAACTCTCCGGCTTAAACTCAATGGTACGGGCATTTAGCCAATAGGCTTTTCCCTTTACTGCGGGAGAAAAACCAAATAGGTTTTCTTTTACCTCCTCACCTACCGTATGCGTGGTGTTGGCATCTGCAGCCAGTTGAATACTGATGGTGCTTGTTTTAGAAACAACACCAGTGGTATAGGCATCGATGTATTGACTGAATGCGGGATCTACCTCAATCCATGTTTCTTTTTTATTGCAGGAAACCATTGAAACAATCAGGGTAAAACATAACAGGATGCTTAAAAGAGTTGCAGCGAACTTTTTAACAGGTTGAACACAATCGGGGTTCATAATTGTATTTGTATTTGGTTGTTCAGTATAACCAGGACGGTTATGCTGTAATGGGTTTGATTATGTAAATGTGAAGAGAAAATCCGGATTTTACAAAGGCTGCAAAAAATATATTTTGTTAAAGAATTGGGTTACTGCTGCCTGGGTATTACTTTTCAAATCGCTTATCGGGATGACGGTATCCATTATGTATTGAGTAAAAGATTACAGCATCATGCTCAATTTCATACACCACCAAATAAGGAAAGTTTCTTAGTCTCACATCACGGATTATGTGCTGATCATCTATGAACCCATAATATTTTGGATGCCTGGTGATGTCATTAAGGCGAACAAGCCGTTCTGCTAAAAAACGTTCACCTAAACCAGATTTAATTGTTTCGTAATAGTTATATGCTTCCGAGACATCGTTAGCGGCAGACTTCAATATAACTAACCGATAATCCATTACAATTTATTTTGACGAACGAAGTTGATCAGTTCTTCAGCAGTAAGTATTGGGTCCCTTCCTTCCTTATACTTGTTTCGAAGTAACTGTATATTTTCCAACTCATCTTTACTGTAGGCATTCGCCGGTATGTTATCTTTTAATACTGTATAGATAGCTTCCAATTTTTTTTCATCGACTGAATCGATATACTCATGGAGTGTTTCTTTATTTTTACCGCTTCCATAATTTTTCTTTAACCAAATTTATAATTTTTTTCTTAGGATAGGAAGTAAATAAAACTTTCCCAAATAGGACGTAAAAAGTTAATCTGCTGAATGAAAGAAGCCTTTCTTTGACTGTGGAGTGCTCCGGTAAAAGCAAATGTGTTTCTTATTGAAAATTAACTACTCATGAACCATATTGATTGATTGATTGATTGATTGATTGATTGATTGATTGATTGATTGATTGATTGTGATTCGTGGCAACGAAGGCCAAAACTGACCGGACTAAAGACATAAATCACAGTTGATTTCTGTATCATCAATCACAGCTCCCATTTTTTCGTAAAACCCGATTGCATTTTTATTCCAGCCGGACACCTGCCAGCGTAATTTTTTACACTGCTCTTTTTTACCAAGGTCAATCACTGCAGTTAACAATTGAACACCAATACTCTGTTTTCTGAATGATTCCGTTACATAAAGATCATCCAGAAATATGCCTTTGCCCGACCAGGAGAAATAGGTAAAATAGAAAGAGGCGAAACCAACGATTACTTTGTCACTCGTTTCTGCAACAAAACATTGAAAGAAATCTTTTTCCTTCTCCATTTGCGCCAGGGTGATGGATACCTTCTCCGGCGTTTTTTGAAAAATGGCGAACTCTTTGATCAATGCCAGAATGGATGGAAAATCTGTGGAAACTACTTGTCGAATATTGATTAGCATAGTTTTCTTTTTAAAAAAATACAATGCCGCCATTTTAAAGTGGCGGCATTGCATTCAAATCAATTGATCTTTGTTATTAAATCACCTGGTTTCTTAACAGGTCTTCAAAAACATCTCTTTTACGAATCAGTTTCGCCTTGCCATCTATTACCATTACTTCAGCAGGTTTTAACCTGGAGTTGAAATTAGACGACATTTCGAAACCATAGGCACCGGCATTATTAAAAACCAGGTAATCGCCTTCTCTTACTTCATGCAAAGTACGATCCCATGCAAAGGTGTCGGTTTCGCAAATATTCCCTACCACATTGTAGATTCTTTCGGCTCCTTTTGGATTGCTGATGTTTTCAATATAGTGATAGGCATCATACATCATAGGACGAATCAGATGGTTGAAACCGCTGTTGACACCTGCAAAAACGGCTGCAGGCGTTTGTTTGATCACATTTGTTTTTACAACAAAATAACCACACTGGCTTACCAGGTATTTTCCAGGCTCAAACCATACCTGCAATTTCCTTCCGGTTTCTTTTTCAAAATCAACAAACGCCTCGGCTACTTTTTTACCTAAATCTGCAACATCGGTTTCCGCATCACCAGGCTGATAAGGCACTTTAAAACCACTGCCCAAATCAATAAACTCCAGATTAGGAAAATGTTCGGCTGTATTAAACATTACTTCAAGTCCCAATAGAAACACCTTGATGTCTTTGATCTCGCTACCGGTATGCATGTGAATACCGGTAACATTCAGGTTCGTGCTTTTTACAATCCTTTCAATGTGACGCATCTGGTGAATGGAAATGCCAAACTTGCTATCAATGTGGCCGGTAGAAATCTTGTAATTTCCGCCTGCCATAATATGCGGGTTCAACCGGATACAAACAGGATAACTATCGCCATACTTATGACCAAATTGTTCCAGTATGGAAATATTGTCAATATTGATATTTACACCCAATTCTTTGGCTTCCACTATTTCAGCAAAATCAACACAATTTGGTGTGTACAAAATATCCTTCTTATCAAAACCTGCCATCAATCCTAGCTTCACCTCATTCACACTTACACAATCCAATGATACACCGATGGATTGCATGTATTTTAAAACATTGATATTGGTGAGCGATTTACAGGCATAAAAAAAGCGTGCGTTGCTACCTGCAAAAGCCTTTTGCAATTTTTTATATTGCGCTGCAATGCGTTCTGCGTGGTACACATAAACGGGTGTACCAAATTCATCAGCGATCTCAATCAACTGCTGGTGGGTTAAATTTTTTGGCATGATAAAATATAAGTGTTGGTTATTGATGCGATTTTAAAATCCGGATTTTATTTATAAAAAAAGGTATGAGAAAAACGCTTCATCATACCTTTTAAAAATAATTCAATTTAAAGTTTATGATTCAGCCTGGCCTTCTTTGTCCTTCACCTGTTTATCCGCTGCTACTTCCTTTTCTTCCGAATCGGATGCCGGGTTATCAACTGGTTGCCCTTCACTTTCGTTCTGCTTTTCTTCAATATCCATTGATTCAACCTCAATGTCGGCCACCAATACTTCCTCCTCAATTGTAACTACAAACTCATCCTGGTCATCTTCAATTATTGATTCAACAGCGTCAGCAATTTCCACTTCAGTCAATTCAGTAGCTATCAATTGCACTTCGCTATCATCGCTTAACCCGGCACTATTTTCAATTATTTCCCCATCTTCGGTTACAGCCAAAATTGTTTCTGCTGATTCGTCTAAATTACTGTTATCTTCTTCAGGTTGAATTGCCTGATTTACGATAGTTGCCTGCACCAATTCCTCCATCAATACTTCGCTTATTTTAGGCAAATCTTCGGTACTATTGATCCCAAAATAGTCCATAAAAGATTTTGAAGTAGCATAAATCAAAGGCTTCCCGACTGCATCCTCATTTCTTCCGGAAATTATAACAAGGTCTTTCTCTAAAAGTTTTTGTACCGCATAATCGCAGTTTACACCACGAATGGCTTCAATTTCACTTTTGGTAATGGGCTGCTTGTAAGCTATAATTGCGAGTGTTTCCAATGCAGCATTGGAAAGACGTTTAAGAAATTTATCGCCATTCAACTGTGCAACAGTTTTATGGTATTCTTTTTTTGTAAGAAACTGCCAGCCGCCGCCACTTTGCTTTAATTCAAAAGCATAAAACTCCGAATTATATTTTTCATGAATACCCTCCACGGCCGATTCTACCTGGTCAAGTGTAGCCCTGTCTTCAATAAAGCCCATCGCATTATTCAGCAATTCTACCAGATCCAAATTGGTCAATGGCTTATCACTGGCAAATATCAAGGCCTCTATATGTGGTATTATTTGAGAAAGTTCCATGCCCCTAACCCCTAAAGGGGAATATTAGTATTTAGATTGTTAGATGCTTTTTATCCTTGCTCCCCTTTAGGGGTTGGGGGCTTTTTTATCCGTTCAACGCAGCAGCTCCACTTACTATTTCCGTTAATTCGGTAGTAATAGCAGCCTGTCTTGCCCGGTTGTAACTTATTTTGAGTGATTTCAATAGTTCATTTGCGTTATCAGTTGCCTTATCCATCGCCGTCATACGGGCACCATGCTCACTTGCATGAGCATCTAAAACCGACTTAAATAACTGCGTGTTTAAAATTTTGGGCATCAGTTCCTGAATCAGCACTTCTTTACTTGGTTCAAAAATAAAATTGGCCTTTTTATCGCCTGCCTGCTTCTCTAATTTTTTTACAGGCAAAAACTGTTCTGCAACAAAAACCTGTGTGCCTGCATTTTTAAACTCGCTATATATAAGCTCTACCGCATCAATTTCTTTTTTTGCAAATGCTTCCATTGCAAATTTTGCAGCCGCCTGAACTCTGTCAAAGCTAAGTCCGGTAAAAATATCCCAATATTGGTCTACTACGTTAAAACCACTTTTTGTAAAATGTTCAAATCCTTTTTTTCCAATGGGTAAAATTTGCACATTGCCTTTTGCATGCTGCGTACTGTATTTGTCCTGAATCACCTGTCTCGCCAATTTAATCAGGTTACTATTGTATCCACCGCACAAACCCCGGTCGCTGGTTACTACTATAATCAAGGCCCTTTCTACATTCCTTTCGGTTGCCAATGCCAGGTTTACATCACCATCGCTGTTGCTTACAATATTACTCAGCACTTCCTGTAATTTTTTTGCATAAGGACGCATTTGGGTAATGGCATCCTGGGCACGGCGAAGCTTGGCAGCACTCACCATTTTCATTGCTTTGGTTATTTGCTGAGTACTTTGCACACTCTTAATTCTGTTACGAACTTCTTTTAACGCTCCTGACATATCAAGGTTAATTATAAATTGAATGGTTACTTTTCGGGGGGCAAAGGTAGGGAAATTTGCGAATTTGCGAATTCGATAATTTGCAAATTATTTGAGGTACGCTTTGTCAAAAGACGCATCTGCATATTACGGCGTAGGCATATTAAATTAAGACATAATATTCAACTCACTTGGGAGGCAATTGAATTCTTTGCGAAAGGCGGTTGAAAAGTTACTTAGGTTTTGGTATCCCAATTTAGTTCCTACCTCCGAAATGGAATATTTACGGGATAAAATATACTCCTTCGCCATATGCATCCTGTTTTTTTGGTAGTACTCATATAATCCCATTCCAAAAAACTGTTTAAATAGCTTCTTCAGTTTACTCTCGCTCATGAGCGAAAGTTTCGACAATTTCTCAATACCCGGAAAAGCCTCATGGCAGCTTTTCGTTAGCATCACTTCAATTTTTTGCAGTGTAACAAAATCATCATCATTTATATTTTCAGGAGATTCCGAAATATCACGCTGTAGAAAAGTTTCAAGTAGCTTATCCAACAGCCTTAAAATTCTGCTACGTACAAATATGTTTGGATAAGGGTGATTTGTAGGCAAATTCAGGATTTCACTCATTAGTCTTTGCTGTTTGGCATTTACAAACTGCTTAAAATAATTAACCTTCTCCAGGTAATTAAACACTTCCGTCAGCCGATGGCTAAGATTTTTTGAAATCCATTCATTTTCAAGAAATATACTAATCCCCTTAACATGAGTCGTTTTTCCAAATTTCAATTGCTGTGAAGTTTGCGAATTAGTAACACGAAGTTCGAAATGACTGCCAATATCAAGAAGACTGGAATGGTCGTCCAATTTAAAATGCACGGGGGCCAATGTTTGGAAATGATACAGGTAGATAATAACGCCAAAATTATCAGAAGGTGTACGGTTGAAATGATAGTCTTCCTTTAACTGAAAATTATTTACACATGCTGTGCAGCCTTCCTCTATAAAAAAGGATGCAGAATACCCCGCTCCTATTTCTGGTGAAAGCGACAACACATTCTCTTTTACTACACTGCCCAAAGCAGTTGCAAGTTCATTCAGCCATGCCAAATAGTCTTTTTGCATGTAGTTAAATTCCTTAATATCGGCTGGCGTTGTGTTCAAAATTGAATACAAATTATAGATTTTTTTTTTGCAATTACAATACTATTAATTAACAGTACCTAATCTTTCATTTTATTTCAAAAACGGACGATCAAATTTGAACAACTGTCCTGTCAACCTGTAAAAGTGTGCAAATCACCCTATTTTTAAAAGATTAATTCATAATAATTATAGTTTATAAACTAAAGTCAACGAATTGTACCCAGAATTGCACATCTTCGCTATACAAATTAGTTACCTCTATTTGTGATAAGCAAGAAGTCATTCTAATACTAAATTAAGAATAAAATGACGGTTTGCTTTGTGACCTGATAGATTTCGGATCACTATTCACACTTAACTTAACACTAGTAACACAATCAATAAAACCACAAGTTTTAGTAAAAAAAAGCAGCGATAAAATGGTACTTGCCTTCAATTTCCTAATCATAATTTTAATTGAGCTCCCCATTATTGCGCTATTTTTCAAGAGAAAAAAAAGACAGGCGGCACTTGGGATGGCATTACTAATCAACATCATTTCATGGTCAGTCACGCACATTATTTTTTTTACATTTGATATCAACATGTACTATGTGGCAGTTGTTTTGGCTATTGGTGAGGCGATTGCATTTCATTTCCTATTGCCCTGCAACTGGAAAAAAGCGTTTATCATTTCCCTGATTGTAAATAGCCTAAGTTTTTCGATTACGCATGCTATACCTGAAGATCTATTTCAGCAGAAGCCGTATAACATCAAAACAACCATACAAAATTGAAATTTTAAAGTGTATAAGAAACGGTGAATCCACCGGGTCCGGCTACAACCGTTAGCTTTTCTGCAAAGGAATTTAGCTGCTTTCCGTGATGCTGTTGCAGTTTGTACATTACGGCATCCAGCAAAAACAGAAACCCACCCTGCACCATGACTGAGTTGCCATATCCTTTTAATTTAGCCGGATCAACATTGCGTTTGCTTCTCTCTGTTAAATATAAACCTGTTGTAACATACGCAAGGTCCAGTCCGGTATTGAACAAAAATGCTTTTTCAGTTTTATTTTGGTGCATCAATACTTTTGAAAAAGTAAGGTCATTTAGTTTCTCTTTGGAAGCACCATAATAGCCTGCACCTGCTATTACTAAATTAACGCTGTTCCAAATTACGTTCATCTGGTTAAAATAACGAGCCTCTCTTTTGTTGGTATTTGTAGCAATTGCACCGGCTATTATATTGGCGGTACTCCAGCTTCCCAAAACTACCATTGCCTTCTTATTCAAATCTATCCGCTTTTGCTCAAAAGTAATCAGCTCATTCATTTGACAAAAAACGACCACCGGAGAAATGGTCAGAGTCAATAAAACCAAGATATGCTTCATAAACAGAATTTCTATTGCAACAGCTATTGCGGCGTAAAGTTTACTTTTCTAATTTTATAATGATTGGTTTTAAAGTATGCTCCACTTCAAGTCTTCCACCTTCTGTTGTATTTTGTTGTAAAGCTATCTTTCGGTGTAAGATTGCGACCAACTTCAACTGATTGCCCTTCTGGCGTTGCAGTTCCTCCACCGGTATCAAAATAAAGGACTTGTTTTCATTAGGAGTATGACTTACGCTAAAAGATGAATCTGTATCCACAGCGTTCATTTCTATGTGGTCATCCGCTCCTAAAGGAGAGGATTCAAAAGGGATTTGAAGTGCGACCGTCCTCGCACTAACTTCAGGAATATTAATCAGTTTAAATGCTGCAATAGAAAACCTGTTCTCAAATTTCCTTTTATTTATATCGGTATAAGTAAAAAGATGATCTCCATAAAAAGTATTCGCAGGTGTACTTTTTTTATAAAATGCCCCTTCATACTCGCTGCTATCCACAGTCAGCGAAACCCCATCAAACTGAATCCCGGCAGGCCTTGTTAATACCAGTGTAGTGCCATTGTCTCCTGCAAAACGAAACTGGCTGTACACAGTAGCATTTTCATCACCCTCACTATAGCTGATATTGTATTGCTGGTAAATGGTTTCCTGAGATACATCCTTGCTTTCGCCAATCTCATTGCTGGTGCAGCCGGATATCAAAAAAGTACAACAAAAAAATACAATCGGGAATAATCGAAATGATTTCATATAGTTAATTTTTGAGTTAATGCTGAAAACAAAAAAAAGTTAGTTAAGAAAAACTTAATACTTGCCCCGCCAATAAAAAAACATTTTCTAAACAACTCATTTACAAGGTGGCACACACTTATCCATTCCAAAAAGCGGCTATCCCGCAAACCCCTAACTAACCCTTTTAAACTAACAAGTAATTGTTACCTTTGCCGCGCTGTCATTTTGGCTCTCAAAATATTTAAGCACCATATTTGACAATGCAAATCACCGGAATTAATTAATTATAAACAATACCCAATAACACGGAATTTTATGATAGGCTTCTTATCGAAAATATTTGGCGGCAACAAAAGTGAAAAGGATGTAAAAAAGATAACACCACAGGTTGCTAAGATCAATAGTTTTTTTACACAATACCAATCGCTCAGCAACGACCAATTAAGGAATAATACGGCTGAATTTAAACAGCGTATTCAACAGCATCTTAGTGCAATTGATCAGGACATCAATGCTAAAAAGGAAAATGCAGAAAACCTGCCGGTTACCAACATCAACGAAAAAGATGTCATCTATCAGGAAATTGATGTGCTTAAAAAAGAGCGGGACAAACAAATAGAAGTTATACTTCAGGAAATTTTACCCGAGGCGTTTGCCACCGTAAAAGAAACAGCCCGCCGGTTCAAGGACAATGCAACATTGGAAAGCACTGCAACTGAACTGGACAGAACCCTCTCTGTAAAAAAAGATCACATTACTATACAAGGCGATCAGGTAATTTTCACCAACACCTGGAAGGCCGCTGGCGGCGACGTATTGTGGAATATGGTTCATTATGATGTGCAGTTGATTGGCGGTGCGGTATTGCACTCCGGCAAAATTGCGGAAATGGCTACCGGTGAAGGTAAAACGTTGGTGAGTACATTGCCCGCCTACCTGAATGCATTGGCAGGCGAAGGCGTACATATTGTAACCGTAAATGACTACCTGGCAAGAAGAGATAGTGAATGGAATGGCCCGCTATTTGAATTTTTGGGATTAACAGTCGATTGTATTGATAAGCATGAACCGAACGGAGATGCAAGAAGAGCTGCCTACAATGCAGACATCACCTATGGCACCAACAACGAATTTGGGTTTGATTACCTGAGAGATAATATGGTGCATAGTCCGGACGAAATGGTACAGCGCAAGCATCATTTTGCAATGGTGGATGAAGTGGATAGTGTATTGATTGATGATGCCAGAACACCGTTGAT
>Ga0136636_10002470_pt1 | contig 10999 bp, 8 predicted proteins | sample AntDrymUQ8522106_2_FD_104653 | JGI IMG/M metagenome (GOLD analysis project Ga0136636, IMG submission 104653) | Polar desert sand microbial communities from Dry Valleys, Antarctica - metaG UQ852 (21.06) | ecosystem: Environmental > Terrestrial > Soil > Desert | place: Antarctica: Dry Valley... | reverse complement strand
CTGCTAACAACCGGCGATCTTCGAGGCAACGCAGGCCCTGAGTTTCAGAGCCTCAATGAGAAGATCGAGCGTGTCTTCCAGCACCGACCAATCGTGTTCTGGGGGCGGGAGAACTTGATCGACCTGTTCGAGCGGTACAGCGTGACGAGCATCCACCCGCTTACCGAGGCCGGTCTCTTCAACTATGCCCAGTTCTTCCTCGTCTACGGGCGGGCGCTCAGCGGCGAGCTCTCAGAGCGCGAGATCGAGGACTACTCGCGGCGCTGGCTCAACCCCGCGCTCCCTCGTGACCAGCGACTCTTCCAGGCGGCCATTGAGTCTGCGGCGGTGGCAGCACAGTGTGCCGCGCACGGCCTCTCCTATGAGGCGATTACCGTCCACCTCAGCCTCCTCCGCGCCGTGCTCGACTCGGTCTACAGCGATGGGGAGGATACCCATCTCCGCGAACTGTACGCCCAGGGGCTCAAAGAGCTCCACCGGCGTAGCCTCGCCTACATTGACGAGGTGGAGCAACAGTGGCGTGCCAGCAACGACTTCATCTTCACGTCGACGGCGATGCTCACCATGACGACCTATCTCGTGCAGTGCGCACGAGTCATGGAGGTCGTGGCGCTCGCCTACTTCAGCACCGACGAGGAGCCAGTTCGACAGCGGCTCGGCACCTTCCTTGAGGCATTTATCCAGCAGGAGCCAGGTTGCCGCCGGCCGCTGAGCGATCGCTACGCCATCTCAGTTATCCTCGCCGCGCTTGTGCTCTGCGACCGGCAACGAGCGGTGACCGCACGCGGCCTGATTGAGCAAGTCGCCATCTGGCTGTTCGACAGGGTGGAGCAAGGCGCGGGGCTGGCCGCTTTCGAGGCCAACGAGCAGGAAGAGACACAGGTGCTGCTCGGTTACATGTTCGACTTCATTGACCTCCCACAAACAGGCGGCAGTATCCTCGCCTCTGCACTCTGCGCACTAGCGGCTTTTCTCGGCGACCGGCAGCTCTATGCCGATATTGTGAACGACATCGCTGTCTACCACATTTTCCCTGAATACTGGCAGACGGACGACACCACCGGGATATGCCGAATCGAGGGCGAGGATGTGCGGGGGTTCCCCAACGTGCGGCACGCCGAGCAGATCACCGCCTTCAGTGACGACACCTTTTCGGATTATCTCCCGAGTGAGCTCAGCACCTTCCGCGTCGTCGACGTGTTTGGGCTATCCACCCTCCCCGTGCTGATGGTGCTGCTGCGTGATCGCTTCTTTCCGAAGCTCTGGTCCCGCCTTGCTCCTGCCTGGGTTTGTGAAGCAGCAGCTGCGAGCGGCGCAGGCGACGCCATCTCGCAGCTGCCTGGCGCGCCCTCGGGTGATGGATCACGCGGGTAGTAGCTATCATGTTACGTGCGTGATCTATGCTCGCCGGGGTGTCTGCCGCCGCCGTCGCTAGCACGGCCCGCTCCTCTGGTTGCGGTGCCCACCGTCCACGCCGCACAAGTACCCAGCGCGCATAGGCCCGCTGCCCGCCCTGGGCGAGTGGGATGATGCGCCGCTGCTGAATGAGGCGTAGCCCGAGCCGTCCGGCGACAGCCGGCAGATGCTTGCGGATGGTGACGACGCTGAGGCCAGTCGTCTGGGTCAACTCCGCGACGCCTACCACGCGCAGGCCTCCGTCGAGCAGCTCTTGCGCCGCACCGGCCAGCGTTGCGCACGCGGCTGTTGCCCGGCTCACGTTGCTGGTGGGTGCGGCACCCGCCCCCTCGCAGACGGTGGTGGGGGGGAGCTGTGGGAGCGGCAGCCCAAAGAGCATGGTGATCTGCGCTTCCGGGTGGTCGAAGGGGCGCCCGCGCAGCGCGGCCTGGACGAGCTCTGATTCGCGCCGCTGTTCGAGCAGCGCGGCGAGCCGGAGATCCACAAAGGTGGGCACCTGTACGACCCAGGTGGCCCCGGTGGCGTCGGTGAGCGGGCGCTCGGTGACCGTGGTGCGCTCGTCGAGGGGGGTGGGGTCGTCGGCAAACAGGGCCCGCCCCTCACGGACGAGCGCGTCGAGGTTGGGGTGGTAGACCTGGGCGAGGATGACATCAAAGCCCTTATACGCATTCGAGCCGCGCAGGGCGCCGTAGTGTGCCAGCACCACGCCCCCGTGGCCGCGCGCCTGGAGTGCGGCGCGCAGCTCGGCCTCGCAGGCCAGGGTACAGACCACCAGGGTTGGGCGGCCAGGCCGAATGTGCCGTGCCACCTCATCAAACCAGCGCTCGCGGCGTGGACCGCGCAGCGTACTCTTCGCCCAGTCGCGCGTGATCACCTGGGTGACGGTCGCCCCGCCGTCGATGCGGGGGCGCTCCGCCCGCAGCGGCGTGCCGGGGAAGATTGCCTGGAGCAGGGCCGTGTTCGCAGTGGCGTCGAGGATGATCTTCGGCTGCTCAGGGCGGGCGAGCTGCTCGATGAGGTGCTCGCTGCGCAGGTAGAGCCAGAGCTGGCCTCCGGTGACTTCCAGGCGGCTGGTGATAGCGCGCCCGGCGCGGTACGCGAGCTCCTCACGGGAGAGCAGGTGGAGGAGCAGGTCGAGATAGTTGGGTGGGAGCGCCTCGAAGTCGCTGAGTGTGGCCCCGCGGGGGAAGCCGGGCAGCATGTACTGATCCTCGGCGGGCGGGAGCGCGGCGATAGCGGCCGCAAGGGTCGTGGCAAGCTCCTGCTGCTCACTGCGGGCAAGCTGGATGAGTTCCGCAAGCAGCAGCGGCCCGGTGAGGGCGCGGTCCACACTGGAGCCCAGCAGGGTCGCCAGCCAGCGTAGGATGAGCGGTGCGTGGACCCCCGTAGCCGCCCGTGCGATCCGGGCGAGATCCGCACTGTCGAGGGCAACGATGTGGGTGAGCCGGGCGGGGTCGAACTCGTCCAGGATGACCACGGCCGCCTGCTTCCACCAGGTGGTGGCCTGGAGCAGGGGCTGCGGGGCGAAGAAATCGTGGGGCTCCCGCTGCCGGAACTGATCCCGGTAGGTACAGTAGCTCTCAAACGGGCAGCGGCGGGCGCACAGGGTCTCGCTGATCGCGTAGCCGCGACGGGCCAGGGCCTGAGCCTCGGGGAGCTTGCGGCAGTTGTCGGCGTTACGGCCATGCAGCGGAATGAGTTCCAGGCCGACCTGATCGTGGAGCTGGTCCTTGCGGAGTGCCGTCCAGACAATCTGCCCCGGGGTCTCGTGGGTCTGGAGGTAGGCCTTGAGCCCCGTCACCGTGTTGTGGCCCTTGCCCGTCCCTGGCGGGTGAGCGAGCAGGAGGATGCCTTCCCCCACAAGCACATGGTCGCGCACCGTGTCTGCGATCTGGGCCCGTGCCCCCGCGAGCGAGAGGGCAGGCGTATCCGGTGCCGGACGGACGCGCTGCGCCGTCCCATCAAGGCGCTGGGGCCGTGCGCGGCGGGTAGGGTAGCTGTTCCCCGTGGGAAGCTTCGCGCGCTTTAGGAGGCTGCGCGGGAGGCTGCGCTGGTAGGTTTCAAGCGTGGGGGCCGTATCGATGAGGTGCTGGAGGCACGGCGTGCCGTGCTGGAGGATAAACGCATCGAGGTCTGCTTTGGTCGCACCGTGCAGCAGCGGAAGGCGCAGGACCCGCACCTGGAGCCCGGCAGCGACGAGGGTCTGGCCGTGGCGGATCGACCAGACCTCCTCGGGTGCAAGGATGGGCGCACCGTCCTGAAGCGGACGGGGCTGGCTGTCGTAGGCCAGGATCACGGTGGTGACCCCACGCTGGCGCAGGGCCGCCCCCCAGTCCTCGCGGAGGTAAGAGAGCCCAGGGTGGGCAAGGGCGGGGGCGCTGAGCTGCCCGCGCTGGTAGGCCTGGGTGGCGAGCATCGCCTTGATCTCGCCCTCGGTCAGCAGGACGGTGTCGCTATCGCCGAGATCGTCCCAGCCAAAGGGGTGGACCGCCCCGCGTGATTCGTACCCGCCGGCGAGCGAGCGGTAGCCCTTGCCGGGATACGTGCGGGTGCGGAGGTCGACGATCTCGCCGTTTGCCATGTAGGGGACGAGCAGGCAGCCGCAGAGGTTGGGGTGGGCGCGCAGCTCCCCACCATCGCGGATGAGGACACCGGCCGCCTCCGCATAGGGGATGAGCTCCGGGTGCGCTTCGCCTAGCGTGGCCGCGAGGACCACGGGGTCGCGGCGGGTCACCCCCAGCACCCCGCGCTCGATGGTGGCTCGCTCTAGGCCGCGTGCCTGGAGGTAGGCCAGGGGTTCGGGGTTGGCAGGGTCGAGGAGCTCGGCGTGGGCCCAGAGAGCGACTGCGGTGTACAGGGCACGGTAGTGCGCCGCGTCGGTGGGGACGGGCTCAGGCCGCTGCCGGTGCCTGGGCTGGCGCAGGGAAACGCGGGGGACCGGCCGATGCTCACCAAGCAGGGTGCGGAGTGCGCCCTTGGCGTTGCAGCCACGACACCAGTAGCGCTCCTTGCCTGGCTCCAGCCAGACGTGGAAGCGGTCGCTGCGGTGGGTGTCGCCACCGCAGAAGGGGCAGGGGCCAGTGTGTTCCAGCGTGCGCCGGTTGACCAGGCGCAGGGGTGGGAGGTTCGGGTGGAGGGACGGGGTGGTCTGATACGGGTCCACAAATGCTCCAGGCCAGCCCCGATCGCAGGCAATAGCTACCCGCCACAGCAACGCGGGGCGTTGACATGGGGATCGGCGGCTGGTATAGTAGGAGCAGGTGCCGGCAACGGCACAGCAACGCCAGCCCGATGGGCGGGTGGACCCTAGAGCCTTCGACCCCAGCTTGCCAGGCGGGAGGGTCGAAGGCGCTTTTTATGGTCCACACACACGTGTGGGCGACGCGTCCGTCGTTGGGCAACTGCCTCAGATACGGATGCGAGTCATGTCGGCGCGGCCTGGCACCGACGTGCGGGTTAGATCATCAGGCTCCTTCTGGTCAACGACGCGGAGTCGGAGGGGTGCAGCTGTCGCAGTGCCGCGACGGTGCATCCGCCGCAGGTGCCCCCATGGTGCCTTCCAAACAGGTAGCGGTACAATAGGCCTTTTAGCCCGTCCTGATGCTAGGAGTAGCGTACCCAGACGGTCAATTTGTTAGGCCGATTGTTCGATTATGTTCGTTAACGATCGCTGGTGTTATGCGTCGTGCTCGTGCTGCTTCCGGCGGTGCTCGGTGTGGCCGGTGCGGCGGTCATACTCCATCTTGCGCTGGCGCACATACCCCGGGCTATAGCCAGAGCGGCGCGCGATCTCATCGAGGGTATACCCCTTGCCGCGCCGACGCACGCGATAGTATTCCGCGAACTGGAGATCCAGGTTGTGGGTGTCGCGCGTGGGGGTTGGGGGCAGTGCGGCGGAGCGCTGTCCACTCGGCACGTTGTGGGTGTCGCGCGCGGGGGATGGGGTTCCGTGCTCGACAAACCACTGGGTGAACGTGGCGACCAAGGCGAACAGATCATTGCCGATCTCCTCGGCGCGCTCGGATGGCATGCGTTTGATGAGCCAGCCGTAGGCAGTCCGATAGAAGGACGGGAAGAGGGCAAGACTGCTGCCGACCCCCGTCGTTCTGTCAGGGGAGAGCTGGATCTGCGTGAGCGTCGTGATGTCGAGCTTGATCGTATAGCTGTAGACTGGGTAGGCCATCGCACGCCCGATACCGACCGCGTAGGGCGCTCCCCAGCGCTGCAGGTAGCCATAGAGCGCCGCATCCACCGTGTTCGGCGGGCTCGCCAGGCTCACACATATGGGAGTGTTGAAGAACGTGTCGGGATGCTCCATACAATGCTCCGGTCCTGCTAGCTCTGGGCTGCCGATGCACTGCCCGCGAAGCGATGGCCTTGCTGGACAGCGTATGCCGCCACATGGCGGCTGTGCAGACGGATGCGCGCGGTAGCGCGTTTGTCGCTTGATCCTAGCAGAATCTTGTGACACGCTCAAGGGGGTACTTGTGACAGTCGCGGCAAATCTTGCGCCAGTTTGGGCGAAATCTTGTGACAGCTTGTGACAACCGCATGATCTTGTCACAAGCTGTCATCAGGTGAGGCGGTAGCGCCGGTTCGTCGTTGCCCCCACCACCTCCAGGCTGCCGCGCGCGATCAGGGCCCGCAGGTCGCGCTGGATGGTGCGGCGATGGAGTGTAAGCGCGGTCTCCAGCTCGGTGATCGAGCGGGGACCCTGGTGTCGGATCAGGCTCAGAACTGCCTCCTGCCGCTCCTCAGACGTGATCAGGCTCGCGCGCCCCACCCCGAGCTGCCGGCCCATCACCTTCACGGTGAAGGATTGGGCCGCACTGCGCATCTCGGGTGGCCCGGCCCCGTTCACCTGGAGGGCTTCAAACACGGTGTTGAGCCCGAGGCCGAGGCCCTCAATCAGCCCCGCCTCAAAGGCGAGCTGGACCAGGAAGGGGTTGCGCGCGTGCTGGATCTCCAGCAACTCCTCGATGCGGAGTCCTGGTGGCAGCTCCCCAGGCGAGGTCCAGATGATCCAGTTGGGGTGTAGGCTGACCCGCACGCGCGAGCCCGTCAGGGTCCAGTCGCGGTGACAGAGGGCGTTGACGGTCAGCTCGCGCAGGACGACCTGGGGGTAGGCGTGCTCCTCCACGCGCTGAGTCCCATCGAGGCGGTAGCCGTGGTCGCTGCGGTCCCAGAGGAGCTGGGCCGTCCGCTCGATCACCGCTGGGAGCGGTCCGCGCACCTGTTCTAGAAAGCGAATGTCTGTTGAGCGCGCGACCCCGCTCTGAAACTGTGCCACGTCAACGCCGGCAGCATGCACCCACTGCTCAGGCTCGTCGGTGAACATGAGCATGCCGGCGAGGGTGGGCACGAGCCGCCCGTCGAGCTCCACGGCGGCCCGCGCGTGCTGCAAGAAGCGCGTGGGATCGGTCGGCCCGCGCAGCCGGTCGCGCTCACGCGCGGCGGTGATGTGGCGCTGAACAAGGGCCATATCCAGATCCTCCAGGCGAGCGCCGGGGACGGGCTGGCTGTCAATGCTGGTGCTCCGGTCGAACATCCTCCTGCTCCTGCTGTGCCAACGGGTCGCTGGCCGTGCCCATTGTCGCATAGACTCCGCCCACCGCTGTTCGCCCTGCCCGCGTTCCGTCGCGTGTACACCACCCACCCTCAGCCCCGCCTGGCACAGTCTGCGGATAGGTGGTGTCGCCCGCGCGTGACGCGGAGCCTGCGTGCGGTCTTTGAGGGGCCGCCCTAATCGGCCGCACTTACGGCGTGCGCGGCCGGCAGCCAGCCGCGCACGGTACTCTCCGGCCAGCCAAGCTGGCGCCCAATCTCTGACGCCCCCCAGCCGTGGGCGCTGCGGAGTGCCTGTGCCTCGCGCATCAGCGCTGCCCGCGAGTGGTCGGCCTGGGTGGCGAGCTGGGTACGGAGCCCGGCACACTCGTCCGTGCGTTGCTGGCTGTGGCCCTCCGCACGCGCGGACGCCGCGCGCGCCGCCTGTAGCTCGCGGGTATGGGCCTCGCGTGCTAGCACGAGCTCCTCGTGCAGAGATGCGCTCCTGGCGCGCGCCGCCGCGAGCTCGGCCGCGAGCCCCTGTTGCTGCGCGCGCGCCTCCCCCTGGAGGCGCGCGAGCTCGGTCGCGAGCCCCTGCTGCTGCGCGCGGGCCTCCCCCTGGAGGCGCGCGCGCTCGGCCGCGTGCTGCGCGCGGCTGGACGCGAGGGCGGTGCCTGCCTGCTCCGCCTCGCGGCACCGCGTCGCGAGCTCCGTGTGCATGGTCGCGAGCTCGGCCGCACGCTCCGCCCCGCTCGCGGCCGCCGTGTGGTCGCAGGCGGCAAGCTCGTGGAGCAGGCCCGCGAGGGCCACATAGAGCACCGCAAGCGGGACGGAGGCCACGAGGGCCAGCAGCCCAGCGACGGGGTCGATCCGGTCGAGCTGCGGGACGCGCTCCCCGTAGTGGGCGATGATGTTCAGCGTGATGGCGGTCGTCACCGACCAGAAGCGCACGCGCTGGACGGTCGGGTGGAGCCCGGGGTGGCGGATGTCCAGCACCGCGAGACCCACGTTCATCAGCTCGAAGCCGGAGGCGGCGATCACGCCCTGGAGGGTCCAGTGGTCGACCCCATCGGCGATCCGGAAGAACGTGGCGACCCCGATCGCCGACGGGATGGCGAGTGCGGGGACGGCGAGCTGGCACAGCGTCAGGCCGAGGCTGCGCGTGCGTCGTGGCGGGGGATGCGGGATCGTTGCCATAGGACAGGCTCCTCTCGCTGGTTTATCCGCGACGGCCAGTGCTGGCTGCGGTAGGTCGGGCCGGTTGCTTCGTCTCCGGGCCGGGGGCGGCGCGCCAGGTGGCCCGGCCCTCCTCCGAGTTGCCGCCGATCGCGGCGTAGGCCTTGCGGTAGCTCCAGCCCGCCAGCTTCTTCTCAGCGTAGCGTTCGGCGCGTGTGCGCCGTGCGTCGGCCTGGTGGCGGTCTGCGGCCCGCCGGCGCCGCTGGCGCATATCGAGGCCGCCACGTCGGCGCGGGGAGGTGCGCTGCGGAGCGCTCGCCGCCGTGGCGTTGACGTTCACGGTCACCCCGCTGTGGCCCGTGCGCGGTGCTCCCACGCCAGGGGCTACGGGGTAAGACCGTTGCAGATCCGCAGGGTCGATCCCAGCTCGCGGAGACGGCACGGTGGGGCGGTGGGGAATGGCCTGACGACTACGGAGCGCGGTGCCGGTGTCGCCGGCGGGATGAGATAGGTGGTGGTCGGTGCGCGGGTGGGCTCAGGCAGGGCGGGCGCGTCCGCAGGGGCTGGGGCAGGTGGTGCAGCAGGTCCGGGCACGGCGACGTAGACGATCTGCGGGGCTGGCGTGGGTGCGGGGGGGGCAAGGTCGGCGAGGCCTGCCGTCAGGCCGAGCTCCGGCAGCTCGTGGGCCGCCACCCAGACCAGATTCGCGGGCGCGCCCGGCGGTGCGACATCGAGCTGGAGCCAGGCCAGGCGGCTGCGCGCCGTCACGCGGTAGGTGCGCCCCGGTTCGAGCGCGCCGACCACGCGCCCGTCTGGCGCGTCGTAGGCGACGACGGCGCGCGGGAGGCCCGCCGCCAGCGCGACGCGGGCGACGCCGAGCGTGGGCGAGGGCAGGAGCGCTGCGGCCGGTGTCCCCGCCGGGCGGGGGCCGCCCCAGAGCAGGAGCAGGGTCGTGATCAGCAGGACGGGGACGACGGCCAGGGCGACGATGGCCGCCAGCGGGAGCGCGACCGGGCGGGCGAGGCGGTGTGCCAGCGGCAGGAGCGGCTGGGTCTTGTACGGGTCGTGGGGCTGGGGCATGCGGGCCTCCGTGATCATCATAATCGGCTCATCACCGCGTCCTGAGGCGGAATCTGCCTGGCAGGGCGATGCTGATGATTAGTGCGTGTCTACTGCGTAGGTGTAGCTGCGGGCCAGCCCCTGGCGGCTGATGCGGCCCGCGTGGGCGAGGCGGGTGAGCGCGTTGCGCACCTGCTGGAGGTCCGCCCCCAGCTGCGCGGCGATCGTGTTGCCGTCGCGTGCCTGCCCATGGGCCGCGAGCAGCGCCACGATCCGCTCATCGAGCGAGGCCGGTGGGGGCGGTGGGGGGGCTGGCAGGGCTGCTGCCACGGCCAGGGCGCGGCCTGGCCACGGTGCGTAGGGGCGCGGCGGCCGACCCTGGGCGGCGAACTGGAAGTCGGCGGTGCCGACCTTGGGGATGCTGATCAGCGTGGGGCTGTCCTCGCCCCAGAGCAGGGCGCGGCCGGGCTGGAGATCGACGACCTGCCGGGCGTAGGCGGCGGACGGGAGCAGGAACTCGGCGGCGTCCGGGGCGAGCCGGTGGATGATGCGGTGGGTGCAGGCGCGGCGCAGCGTGGCACCGTAGCGCTCGCCGAGCAGCGCCCGGCTGAACTCGTGGCCGATGATGATGGCGTGGACTCCAACGCTGGCGTAGGCCATCGCCATCGCCGGCAGCAGGTCGAGCACATCGGGCGGGAGCATGCGGCGAATGACGAGGTTCGAGAACTCCTCGATGACCAGCAGCACGGGCGGCTCCCGTGGGTCGCCTTCGAGGCGGCGGCGGCCGATCTTATCCACCAGCCGGATGGTCTGTGCGATCTCGTCCGGGGTGGCGGCCTGGCGGAACAGCGCCCCCGAGAGCGGCTGGCAGAGGCAGAGCAGCCCGTCGGTCTTGTGCGGGAAGGGGTCGCACAGCGCGATGTGCCAGCCGTGCAAGGCGGCCTGGGCGAGCAGGAGGGCCACGGTGGTGGTCTTGCCGCTGCGCGACTGGCCGCCCACGGCGATGAAGCCGCACGCCCGCATGGCGATCTGCTGCGGGGTGCCGCCGCTCAGGCCGGCCAGGAGCAGCCCGCCGCCGATCTGGCCGCGCGCGTGCAGCTGGGGCAGGACGGCCCCTGGTGCGAGGGGGGGCGGCGCGGCGGCGACGAGCTCGCCCTCTCGCACCGGCGGCGGCATGGCCGCCGGGCCGCCCGCGTTGCGCACGGAGTAGTGCGAGAGGGCGGGGAACGCGCTGTGCGCGGCCCGCGTGAGCTCCACGGCATAGTGGCGGGCGAGCGTGTCCGCCGTGGTCGTCTGGGTGAGCGCGCGGAGGTCGCGGATGTCGATGGGCTGGCCGTGCTGGAGGGTGACGATGGCGGCGCGCTGGGCACGCCAGGCGAGCCAGCGCAGCCCCAGGCCGAGGCCGCCAATGAGGCCGGCGACCAGGCCGACGACGGCCACCCGCAGGGCGCCGATGAGGAACGGCTGGTCGAGGCTGAGCAGGACGACGAGCACGCCCAGGGCGGCGGCCCCCGTCACCAGGACGGCGGCGGGCCAGAGCCAGGCGGGGAGCGGCGGGCGCGCCGGTGGCGCTGGTGGCGCTGGTGGCGGTAGGGGTAACGGTACGGGTCGCTGGTGCATCGCTCCTCTCCTTGTGATAGTGCCGGCGCGGGGCGGCGTCCCGCGCGGTGGTCTGGCTGCGGCTGCGGCGGGGGTCGCGCGGCATGGTGGGCCGGGGCGGTGGAGCGCGTCACCACGGCCCTGCCCGCCATGCCGCCGGCGTTCGTCGGCGCTGGATGCACCGCCGCGCGCCCCGTAGGTGCGG
>Ga0136636_10002466_pt1 | contig 11005 bp, 7 predicted proteins | sample AntDrymUQ8522106_2_FD_104653 | JGI IMG/M metagenome (GOLD analysis project Ga0136636, IMG submission 104653) | Polar desert sand microbial communities from Dry Valleys, Antarctica - metaG UQ852 (21.06) | ecosystem: Environmental > Terrestrial > Soil > Desert | place: Antarctica: Dry Valley... | reverse complement strand
TCGTGCTCGCCGTTCTGGCCGGGGTGTTTGCGCTGCAATACTTCGCGGCACGACACACCCGGAAGGTCATCACAGCCCAGGAAAAAACACTGGAAACAGCCAACAATTCCCTTGAGCTATGGGTGGCCGAACGAACGCAAGCCTTAAAGTCCAGCGAGCAGCGGGTCAAAGAATTGCTCGATGAACAGAAACTGATTTTCGATAATGCCCAAGTCGGTATTCTGTTACTGAAGAACCGGACAGTCCTTAAATGCAATCAACGGATTGCCGATATGTTTGGTTATGCCAGCCCGTCGGACATCATCGGAAAATGCACAGCACTTTTCTATGCCGACGAAACAGACTTCGCTGCCGTCGGCCAATCCGGTTACGCCCAATTGGCCGAAAAAGGCTTTGCTGACCTTGAAACGAAAATGCAGAGTAAGGATGGCAATGAATTCTGGGTCATCCAGAGTGGTCGGCCCTTGAATCCTGCAGCCGTGCTGGAAAGCCCGTCGATCTGGGTCTACACCGACATTACCGAACGCAAACTGGCCGAATCCGAGCTGAGCATTGCGGCTGCAGCCTTTGAATCGCAGGAAGGCATGCTGGTGATCGATGCCAATAAAGTCATTCTGCGCGCCAACAAGGCTTTTGCCGATATGACTGGCTATACGGCGGAAGAAGTGATCGGAAAAACACTGAGCATTCTGCGCTCGGATCGTCACGATGCGGCCTTCTTCAAAGCCATGTGGGCTTCGATCAACGACACGGGCTATTGGCAGGGTGAAATTTGGGATCGGCACAAATCGGGTGAGGCGTTTCCCAAATGGTTGACGATCTCGGCCGTCAAAAACCGGGATGGCAAGGTGACGAACTATGTTGGCACGTATACCGACATCACCGAACGTAAACTGGCCGAGGAAAAGATTCGCCATCTGGCCTTCTACGACCAACTAACTGGGCTGCCAAACCGCTCACTGTTGATGGATCGGCTGACGCAAGCGATGGTGGCCAGCGAACGTAGTCGTAATTATGGTGCCGTTCTCTTTCTCGATTTGGATAATTTCAAGGCGCTTAACGATACGCTGGGCCATGATCGTGGCGATATTTTGCTCAGGGATGTTGGAGAAGCTTTGCTCCGGAATGTGCGACAGGCTGACACGGTGGCCCGTTTGGGCGGCGATGAGTTTGTGATTATTTTGCTGGAACTGGATGCAGATGCCGATCTCGCGGCCAGTGTCGTCGAGGGAACGGCGCTGAAATTGCTGAAAGTTTTGAAACAGGATTACCACTTGGCGGGCATGGAGTTTCATAGCAGTGCAAGCATTGGTGCCACGCTTTTTGTTGGGGAAGGGACTTCCATCGAAGAGTTGCTCAAGCAATCCGATCTGGCGATGTACAAGTCGAAAGAGGCGGGACGTAACGCTTTCCACTTCTTTGATCCGACGATGGAAGCCAAGCTGCTAACGCGTAATTTGATCGAGAAGGATTTGCGTCGGGCCATTCAGGAAGAGCAGTTCCTGATCCATTACCAGCCGCAGGTCGAAGGGAGTAGTCGCAACATCGTCGGGGCCGAAGCCTTGATTCGCTGGCAGCACCCACAACGCGGCTTGGTACCGCCCAACGACTTCATTTCACTGGCTGAGGATTGCGGCTTGATCGTACCCATCGGGCAGTGGGTTCTTGAGGCAGCTTGCCGCCAACTGGCCGTATGGGCAATACTTCCGGCTATGGCGCACCTGACCATTTCGGTGAATGTCAGCGTGCATCAGTTCAATTTGGATAATTTTGTCGAGCAGGTAATTGCTGCCATTGAAAAGGCCGGGGCAAACCCGCAGCGGCTGAAACTGGAACTGACTGAAAGTCTGTTTATGCAGAATGTCGAGGACATTATTTGCAAGATGTCAGCGTTGAAAGCGGTTGGCGTCAGTTTTTCGCTGGATGATTTTGGCACCGGCTATTCCTCGCTGGCTTATCTGAGCCGCCTGCCGCTCGATCAACTGAAAATTGATCGCTCCTTTGTGATGGATATCGAAACGAGTAATAACAATGTGGTGATTTGCGCGGCGACCATCAAGCTGGCCCATAGTTTGGGCATGAAGGTGGTGGCTGAAGGGGTTGAAACCGAGGCGCAACGTTATTTCCTGACAACGGTGCACCATTGCGATCAACTACAGGGCTACCTAATTTCTCGACCATTACCTCTGCAAGATTTCGAAGTCTTGCTGGGCTGAGTTTGCTTGGTATGAGCTAGTTGTGCAGGATGGTTCTCGGCTGCCTAAATTTGACCCACGAGGCGATTTCAGAGGTTTTTTCCAGAAGCACAATTAGCTTTTTCAGATCAATGGTTTTTGCCCAAAAAATCCGGTTGACCGCAGCATTTAACCGGTGCCGGCGTTTCAGGCTGAGTGGGGCGGCTGATCTTGAAAGTTGCCGTGCCGAAAGCGTTTCACCTATCCCGGGTGATGGGTAAGATGGTTAAAACTCCTGCGGCTTATTGAAGTATCAAAATTCACCAAAAGTGATGCCATGCTTAAACGTATTTTTTGGCTCGCTGTGTTGTTGGTATCTGTTCCCGTATTGGCACAAGCGCAAGGCACTACTTATCGTTTCTCCCCGGTCAACCTGTGAGACATCAACAGGACGGCGGCCTACTGGAACCCGATCATCAAGTATGTCAGTGAGAAAAGTGGTGTCAAACTTGAACTGAAAATTGGCCGAACTTCAGCCGATACAGCCGCGTATGTGTTGGCCAAAGAAGTTGAGTTCGTTTTTTCCAACCATTTATTTAGTCCGCAGCGCGGGTAGTTGGGCTGGAAGGTGTTTGGCCGGCGTTGGGCGCCGGCGCTTTTTGGCCAGATAGCGGTTCCCGCCGATTCGCCGATTACCAGCTTGGATGAGTTGAAGGGGCAGGAGGTTGTCTTTGCCGGGCCGGGGCTCGGCTTATCGATTACCCGTCGTCTGGTGGATTTGCTGGGTGGGCGGATTTGGGTCGACAGCCAGCCGGGGCAGGGCAGTTGTTTCCATTTCACGTTGCCTGCTTTGTTGCTAAAGACCGACGAAGCGAAGAAGTCGGCTGGTCAGCCGCTTGTGTTGTCACCACCGGTTGATGCCAAGCCATTAGTCGGTGCTGCTGGCGATAAACTGATCCTGCAGGGGGGAGGATAATCCGGTGAATCAGAAAATTGCCGGTTATGGACGGGATTGAGGCGACTGGTGAAATTCGCCGAATGGAAAAGGCGCGACAGGCTTCCCGTGTTCCGATCATCGCAATGACGGCAAATGCCATGCAGGGTGACCGGGAGCACTGCCTTGAGGCGGGAATGGATGACTACATTGCCAAGCCGACCAAGGCCGATCAGTTATTTGAAAAGCTGACGCATTGGACCGGTGTTTAGAACTTGGGGCTGAGGGTTTGGCCGCGGCAGATGTCGCTTTCCAGGCGCTGGGTTACTCAAGGTTGCAAGGCTGAGGGGCCGGTGTTGTAGTCTGAGGCGGTGGTACTTTTGCTTGCGCGTGCTCTGCGGTCGACCATTTGATCAGTCAGGCCGGCGCCCAGCCACATGCCAATCAGCGAAATCCAGGCGGTGAGGGCAAAGACCGATGCGCCGGAGACGCCAGCGCCGACAGCGCAGCCACCGGCAAGCATGCCGCCGAAGCCCATGCAAATGGCACCGATGATGTAGCGTCGCATGCCATGGGCGTCCTTGAAGCCTTCCAGTTTGAGTTCTTTGCCCCATAGCCCGGCGAGAAAAGAGCCGAGGACGACGCCGGGGACCAGACCAATGTCGAAATCCCAGGGCTGGCCGGGGGGTGAGAGCAGGAGCATCAGCATGTCGGCCGAGGGGCCGGTAAAGCTGAGGCTTTGGGTTGGGATGATTTCAAAGGACTGCGCGCCGATGGTGAAGGTAAGTAGCCAGGCGAGGGCGATGGTGATGCCGACGCCGATTGCGCCAGCCCATTCGCGCCGGCTGAGGTGGCTGCGTTTGGCGAAAAGGATCGCGGCGGCCAGCCAAATGAGGCCGAAGGTCAAGCCACCCCAGTTTCCCAGGTGAAATCTGGCGAGCAAATCGCGCGCGACACCGCCTTCGATAGTCCAGAGACTGGAAATCCAGGTGCGAACAGGGGAGAGCAGGCCGTTTAACGAGGCTTGCGCGGTGACGGCGAAAATCAGGCCGGCGAGCAGGGCGCGCAGATTGCCGTTTGAGGCCAGTACCAACATGCGTGAGGAGCAGCCGCGTGCCAGTATCATGCCGATACCAAATAGCAGGCCACCCACCAGCGCGCCGGACAGGCTGCCGGCGGCAGAAAGTTGCCGCGCCTGGCTGACATCCAGCCAACCCTGGGTGATGAAAAACTGGGTGCAGATGATGGCGGCTGAAAAGGCAAATAGCCAGATGGCCAGTTTGGCCGTGCCCTGCCGGTTCCAGAATTCAACCACGGCTGAGCGCAGGCAAAAGCGTGATCGCTGGGCGCAGACGCCAAAAACCAGACCAATCAGCAGGCCGATGACGGCGATCGTTGTCTTTTCGCCGAGCACTTCAGTCAGGTTATTTATGTCCATGATTTTTGCCCAAAAATCCGGTTGACCGCAGCAGTTTTACTGCGTTGAAACATATTTTAGAATAGCTCAACATCGCCATTGTTGCTGCTCGACGGGGCATTCGACTTATTGTGCGCACGAAGCGCATCGGCCTTGACGTGCGAATTGACCAACAGTTGGATCAGTCGCTCGCTACGCTGGCGGAAGCGTTGCAGACCATCGGTTTGGCCCTGGTCGTGGTGCAGGCTGAGGAAGGCGTGCATGTATTCGCCGACATTCAAGGTGCGCTGGCTGATACGGCTCATCATCTGGGTGACGATGTCTTCAAACTGCATGGCCATGACGCCTTCCTGGGTCAGGCTGTGCATTTTCTCGGTGACTTCGGTGATGTGATCGGAGTGCTGGCGAGCTGTATGGGTCATGGTGAGCAGTTCGTTGCCTAGTTCGCTTAGCGTGGCGCGCGATTTATCGGCAATGCTCATATCGATATTGGTGGCGCTGGAAACGCGCACGCCAACTTCCTGCAACGACTTGAGAATATCGGCCAGCGCATCGCGGATATCGACATTGAACTCGCCGGTGCGGGCGGCCAGTTTGCGTACTTCGTCGGCAACAACGGCAAAGCCACGCCCCGCTTCGCCGGCTCGAGCCGCTTCGATGGCGGCATTGAGGGCCAGTAGATCCGTTTGTTTGGTAATGCTGGCAACATCGTTCAGCGTATTGGTGATGCGCCCGACCTGGCTCTGCATTTGGGTGAAGCTGACGGCAACGCCTTCGCTGGTGGTCTGCAGTTGCGACATTTTGCTGACGAACTCGCTGATTAGGGAATTGGTTTCGTCAAAAAAGCGCTGCAGGCCGACCTGCTCCTGCGCTTGCACATTATCCGAACCGGTCATTTGCAACATTTCTTCAATCAGCGAGCGAAGAATTTGCCGCTGGTCGGAGGATTGCGATTCAAGCCCGGTCAAACTGCCGGAAAGCTTGTTCACGGAAGTGCGAATGATTTCTTGCGCCTCCTGCATGTCACTTTCGAGCGAGGTGAATTGCAGCTCGGCATGCGCCATGGCCTCGGTGGAGAGCGTGTTGTACTCCGACATCACCTGGTTCAACTCGGTGACAAAGGTTTGCTGGCGGGCTTTCCAGCGGCGTCGTTGATCGAGTGAGAGAAGAGATACGCCGCCTAAGGTGATGGCAATCGCCAAGAACCAGTGAACAGATAGCGGTCCCGACATTTGTGCTGTAATCCAAAGCCCAAGGCAAAGCGCCACAACAGACCAGAGCAGCAGATCATCGATTCTTTTCACTTTTTTATTCCATCATAAACAATAGGCCCCATTGTACGAGGCCTGTTGTATCAAAGCTACGAAGTGGTCCGACCTTAGCCTTACCCCATTGCCTTCAAGTGCTGAATGATATGCCCGGCCATCGGCTGCGCATCGCCGTAAAGCATCCGGCAGTTATCGGTATAGAACAGGGCATTCTCCACTCCGGAATAACCCGTTCCCTTGCCGCGCTTGATGACGATGACGTTCTGTGCCACATCCGCGTTAAGGATTGGCATGCCGTAGATCGGCGAGGATTTGTCGGTACGTGCCGAAGGATTCACCACATCATTCGCCCCGATAATCAGCGCCACATCGGCCTGGCCGAACTCACCATTGATTTCCTCAAGGTCGAAGATCTTGTCGTAAGGGACGCCGGCTTCGGCCAGCAGAACATTCATGTGTCCTGGCATCCGTCCGGCTACCGGGTGAATGGCAAATTTCACTTCGACGCCGGCCTCTTCCAGGATGGACGTCATCTCCCACACCTTATGCTGGGCATGTGCCACCGCCATGCCGTAACCCGGCACGATGATCACCTTGCTGGCGTAACGCATCATCGCTGCCGCATCCAATGCACTCAACTCCTTCATCGTCCCTTCAATCGCCTGGCCGCCTTCACCACTGGCCAGCATCGGTGTAAACAGAATGTTCGAGATCGGCCGATTCATCGCCTTCGCCATCAACTGGGTAAGCAGCGTTCCGGCCGCGCCGACCACAATACCGGCGATGATCAGTGCCGGATTGCCCAGCACATAACCCTCAAAGCCCACGGCCAACCCGGTAAAGGCGTTGAACAGCGAAATCACCACCGGCATGTCCGCCCCGCCGATCGGCAGTGTGACAATCAAACCGAGAATGAGGGCGACGGCAAAGAAGACCAAGATCAATTGCGGCTGCGCTGGCGCGAGAACAATCATCGTCACCCCCAGGCCAATCGCCGTCAAAGCGAGAGCGACGTTTACGACATTCTGCGCCGGCAGGCGATAAGTCTTCTTCAAGATGCCCTGCAGCTTGGCATACGCGACACAGGAGCCGGTAAAAGAGACCGAGCCAATCAGCGCGCCCAAGACCGCCAGCGTCGTAACCACCGCACTGTGGCTATCACCCTTGGCAAATTCAATCGCCGCAATGGCTGCGGCTGCACCGCCGCCCATGCCGTTGTAGATCGCCACCATCTGCGGCATATCGGTCATCTTGACCTTCTTGCCGGAAATCCAGGCGGCTGAAGCACCAATCACCAAGGCCAGCGCCATCAAAGCGAGATTCTGCAAACCGGGAATCAGGAAAGTCCCGGCAATGGCGATCAACATGCCGTAACCGGCCCAGATGATGCCCTTGCGCGCACTGGCCGGCGAACTCATACCCTTGAGGCCGAGAATGAACAACAGGGCGCCGGCAAACCAGGCGCCTTGGACGTAGAGTGGTAGCGTCATTGCGCGCCATCCTTCTTCTTGAACATGGCGAGCATGCGTTCTGTCACGACATAACCACCAGCGGCATTGGCCGCCCCCAAGGCGACGGCAAAGAAACCGATGGCCTGTTGCAGTGGCGTATCCGCCTGACCAAGCATGATCATCGCGCCCACGACGACAACGCCGTGAATGAAGTTGGAACCGGACATTAGCGGCGTGTGCAGGATGACCGGCACCTTGGCGATAATCTCGTAGCCGGTAAAGGCGGCGAGGACAAATATGTATAAAGCGAGTAAACCGTCCATCATGCCTCTCCCAAAACCTGCTTGACCACGGCGTTGACCGTAGCACCGTCCTTGCACAGCAAAGTGCCGGCAACGACGTCATCGCTCCAGTCAAAAACCAGCTCGCCATCCTTGATCCATGGCGAGATGAAGTTGTAGATGTTCTTGGCGTAGAGCTCGGAAGCATGCGTTGGCATACGTGAGGGCAGATTCAACGGGCCATGGATATTCACGTCATTGGCCACGACATGTTCGCCGGGCTGGGTCAGGGCGCAGTTGCCACCGGATTCAGCCGCCATGTCGACAATGATGGCACCGTATTTCATCCGCTTAATCATGTTGACCGTGATGATGATCGGGGCCCTCTTGCCGGGAATGGCCGCCGTCGTAATGACGACATCCGACAAAGCCACCGCTTTGGCCAGCTTCTCGGTCTGCTGCGCTTTCTCGTCTTCGGTCAGGTCACGGGCGTAACCGCCAGCACCGTCAGCCGATACGCCGGTATCGACGAACTTGGCACCGAGCGATTCGATCTGTTCACGGGCGGCGGAACGGACGTCGTAGGCTTCAACCATGGCACCGAGACGTTTGCAGGTGGCGATCGCCTGCAAGCCAGCAACGCCAGCGCCAATCACCAGCACCCGGGCCGGGCGTATGGTGCCGGCAGCGGTGGTCAGCATCGGGAAGAATTTAGTGCAGCGGGCGGCGGCAATCAGGCCGCACTGGTAGCCGGCGCAGGAGGCTTGCGAAGACAGTGCATCCATGCTTTGGGCGCGCGAGATGCGGGGGACTAATTCCAAAGCAAAGGCGGTGATCTTGCGGGCGTTGAGGGCGGCGAGGCGGGCTTTGTCTTCGAAGGGTTTCAGGAGGCCAATCAGGACGGAACCTTCTGGCATCGCGGCGATTTCTTCTGGCGAGGGCGGGGTGACGCGCAGGATCAGGCCTGAATTGCCGTAGGCTTCGGAAATTCCGTTAACCATCGTCACATCGACAAAGTCCGGGTCGAGGAAGTGGCTCTCGATGGCGGCGCTTTGCTCCATGCGCAAAGTGACGCCAAGCGCGGCAAATTTCTTGGCCGTTTCGGGAACAAGGGCAACCCGGCTTTCACCGGGGGCGCGTTCCCTTGCGACTGCTATGCATAAAGGCATGCTGTATTCTCCATGGGTAATGTGTTTATTTTAGTGATTTCTAATATTGACTGCTATTCAATTTCTGGCGGTGAATTGCTGAAGCGAATCTCCTGTGGATAGGGGAAAAAGTCTTCAACATGGCCGGCGCGAATTTTCTGTTGCGCATCCTGCCAGAATTTTGCGTCGAGCAGGTCACGATGGTGCTTGTGGAAGACCTTGCGCAGCGTCGGCGAAGCGAGCAGAAAAGTACTAAATTCTTCCGGGAAAACATCGTTTTTTGCGACGGGATACCAGACTTCGCCGGACATCTCGGATTCAAAGTCCGGCGCCAGCGGGATTTTGCGGAAGTTGCAATCCGTCATGTATTCGATTTCGTCGTAGTCGTAGAAGACGACACGGCCGTAACGCGTAACGCCGAAGTTTTTCCACAACATGTCGCCTGGGAAAATATTGGCCTGGGCCATTTCGCGGATCGCGCTGCCGTATTCCTTGATGGCATGCTCCAGTCCCTCGATATTGTTTGAGCGTTCCATTCGGTCGAGGTGAATGTTCAAGGGCTCCATCCGCCGCTCAATGTAGATGTGTTTGATGACCAGCGCTTCGCCATCAATTTCAAAGCAGGAAGGCGCCAGCGTGCGCAACTCTTCCATCACTTCATCGTTGAAACGGTTGAGCGGAAAGGCGGCGTTGGAAAATTCCAGCGTGTCGGCCATGCGACCGACGCGGTCGACCTGCTTCACCATCATGAATTTGCGTTTGACCGTGGCGCGATCCATATTTTTCGAGGCACCAAAAACGTCCTTGATGATCTTGAAGACGTAAGGGTAGGAAGGCAGGGTAAAGACCAACATAACGAGGCCGCGAATGCCGGGCGCCATGATGAATTTGTCGGCCGAATGGTGCAGGTGGTAAATGAAGTCGCGGAAAAACATGGTTTTGCCCTGCTTGCCAAGGCCAAGCATGATGTACAACTCCGAACGCGGCTTGTTCGGCAGGATGGAGCGCAGGAACTGAACATAGCCCGAGGGCACTTCCATCTCGACCATAAAATAGGCGCGCGACAGCGAGAAGAGCAGGCCGATGCGCCAAGCGTCCAGCAGGATGGTGTCGAGGAACAACTTGCCGTTCTCATCGTGCAGCACTGGAATGGCAAAAGGATATTCGGCCGCGCCATTAATTGCCTTGCCGATAATATAGGCCGCCTTGTTGCGGTAGAACGCCGAGCCGAGCACCTGAATCTGGAAATTTACATCCCGGGCCGGCATCTCTTTCAGGTAACGGCGAACGGCGTGATAGACGTGATTGACGTCGCGCGCCAGATCAGTAAAGGGGCGTTGCCATTCGAAATCCTGAACGATATGGCGAATCGTGCCGCGCAGCCCGTCGTCCATGGCGTAATAGCTGCGATAGGTCGGGGTGAATTCGGATTCGATGTTCTCGGTCGACACGGTCGGGCGAACAAAAATGAACTCATTGCGAAAATAGTCGCGATTGAGAATCTTGGTGGTGACTGAGTTAAAGAAGGTTTCGGCCAGTTCCGGTTGCTTGTGGTTAAGCAACAAGCCGATGTAGAGCAGCTTGACCTGCTGCCAGGTGGCGTCTTCGATATTTTGAGCGTCGAACTCGTTGCGCAGCCGTTCAACGCTTTCGTTGACGCGGTCGTCATAAAAGCGGATGCGTTCCTTGACTGCCTTGTGCACGCCCAGCCAGTCACCGCGTTCGAAGCGGGTCTTGGCCTCCTTGCTGGTTTCGCGGAACAAGCTGTAGTGCTTGTTGAAGCCCTGAATAAGGGCGAGCGCGATCTGGTGGGCAGTGGTGCCGTAGAGGCCGACAGAGATTTTCATGAACGCGATTTGTGCTGCACGGAAAGAGCAATTTTAACACCGTCATAAAGTTCGCAAGTCACTGGCAGTCGTGCATTTATTCACGCATAATCATCGCGCTGCCAGCCTGAATCAACTAGGTTGGCCACGCGCCAGTCGCGTCCAGGGCCATCAGGCCGGTCGTCAAAACACAGTGAAGGAGTGAACATGACATCTCACATCAAAGTGCCGCAAGGCGGTCAGAAAATTGTGCCGGGGCAGGCGACGCCGAACAATCCGATCATCCCCTTCATCGAAGGCGATGGCATCGGGATCGACATCACCCCCGTCATGATCAAAGTGATTGATGCTGCGGTCGACAAGGCTTATGGCGGCAAAAACAAAATTCACTGGATGGAAGTTTATGCGGGCGAAAAATCCACCCGTCTGTACGGGCCGGATGAGTGGTTCCCGAAGGAAACCTTCGATGCCCTGAAAGAGTACGCCGTTTCAATCAAGGGCCCGAT
>Ga0136636_10002463_pt1 | contig 11011 bp, 10 predicted proteins | sample AntDrymUQ8522106_2_FD_104653 | JGI IMG/M metagenome (GOLD analysis project Ga0136636, IMG submission 104653) | Polar desert sand microbial communities from Dry Valleys, Antarctica - metaG UQ852 (21.06) | ecosystem: Environmental > Terrestrial > Soil > Desert | place: Antarctica: Dry Valley... | reverse complement strand
ATCCCCTAACCCCTTCTCCCAAAGATGGGAGAAGGGGAACTAGAATTATGTCTCCCCTCTCCCATCTTTGGGAGAGGGGCTGGGGGTGAGGGAAAAGATTTAAGCAAAATTGGGATGCTCCCGGGCAGACACTGGATAAATTGCAAAACAAAAGCCATTCTCCCCATTATCAGGGGAGTGGTAAAAAAATTAGGAGACGGAACAGGGAAATTTAATCTCCGCAATTCTGACTTAACTTATCACTCATTTTATCTAACAGTTGAGTGATTTTTTTAGCTTTTTCAGGTTGTCGTTGTTTTTGCAATAAATCTTTAGCTTGTAGCAGGTTAGTTTTAGCTTCCTCTTCTCGCTCTTGCTGCATGAGAATATTTGCCAGACGCAAGTAAGCATCAGGATTTTTTGGACTGCGGCGAATCACTTCCCGGAATAATTCTGTTGCTTCTTCTACTTTACCTTGTTGGTTTAAAACATCTCCCAAAAACAAGCGCACCACATCATTAGTAGAGTTGAGGGAAATCACCTTACGAAACGCTGCTTCTGCACCTTGGTAATCTTTGGCTTGAGAAAGATTAATCCCTTTTTGAAACAAGTCTGAGGTAATCAAAGTTTTCCAAGCGAAATAGCCCAGAATTGACAGACTAAGAATAACTACAACAGCAGCAATAATAGAACTAGTGGGAAAGGTTTCTAGCATTGTCTAAGCCAAAAGGCAGGCGATAGGGAAAATCAGATATTCGATAAAAAATAGTTTCCAGATAAATTGGTAGAATTGAGCTATCGCACTTTTATCTTGTAAGTCTACTGCCAAACTCCGCAACCACATCCAAACTAGCAGCGCTAAATGAGTAATTACCAGAAATATGGGGTTAATTGAGGCCACACGTAGCACACCAACCAAAATCATCCCCAAATAACAGACAGTTATCACCCAAAGAGCTAGATTAAACACAGCTTGCGAACCGAGTTTGATAGTGAAAGTAGAGATATTATAGAGGCGATCGCCTTCTATATCTGGTATATCTTTAAATATAGCGATCGCAAAGGTAAACACCAAGATAAATAACGTCAGTACCCACACCACAGGCGGAATTTCTTGGCTTTGTTTCAGCACCGAACTATAGTGCAAATACAATCCCAAATTAACAATCGTGCCGCGTACCGAAAAAATACACAGCGCTGCCCAAAATGGAAACTGTTTCAAACGAATTGGCGGTAAAGAATAAGCAGTACCAATGGCCAAACTAATTGCTACCATGCCAAATAAGAATGGCCCAGTTAGCCACGCCACAACTAGCGCCAAAATCCCAGTAAAACCAACAATTAATCGCCCCGTCTGTTGAGAAAACTCACCTGATGCCAACGGTAAATGAGGCTTATTAATCTTGTCAATATCAACATCTTCTAATTGATTCAGCCCCACAATGTAGACATTACCACACACACAAGCAATCCATGCGCCTAAGACAGGGAGTAGGCTTGCCGTGAGCGTAGTCGAATGGGAATAGGGAGTCGGCTTGCCGTGAGCGTAGCCGAACGGGAATAGGGAATCAGTAGGATTACTAATTGCAATGGCAATAAAATACAAGCTCAACACACTCAAACTTGTACCAATAATCGTGTGAGGGCGAGAGAATTTCCAGAAAGCGTATAACCAATGGAAATATGATTTAACGGCTTTGCGTGGCAAAGGGCTGTTTTGAGAACTCTGGCTCATGAGTACCTTAGATTCAGTATTCCGGCTTATTGTTAACCCTGACTTTTCACGGGATTTGGAAAACCTCACTTCTGCTCTCTCCTGCTCTTGAGAAGCTTTTAATTCTCCCCATTCCCTATTAAGGAAGGGGCTGGGGGTTAGGTTTAGCGTTAATTTTTCCAGATGGCCTGAATTGTCAGATTGTTAACCATTGTCACAGAATTTGGTCATTAACAAGAGCCAAAGCTTTGGAGGCACTGGATTTTGTAGGGGAGTTAGCAGCAGCTTGGGCCGTTGCCACAGCCCGCCGTAACCCTAATCAAAAGCCACTTTCACCTAACGGACAGAGAATCAATCTTCCTTATAAAAAGACGCTCTATCCCAAAAAAATCTGACAACCAACCATGAAAATACCTCTTGCTGATTCTCGACTCCTACTCCCCATAACGGTACAATCTATCAGAAAAGCAAATAAACAGTTAAATTATGACAGCTAATTTGACATCTAAAGCGACATTTGACTTTGTGAATGTGCTATCTCAAGCTGCGGCTGCGTATCGAGGACAGAGAGGCACACCCCTTAGTACTGAAATATTAGTAAATGCGTTGCTAGAAGCAGAAAAATCTGCCAAGCAGGAACGGTTAACTTATCCGTTTGAATCTCTTCTAGGTAAATGGCAACTTTGCTTTGCTACTGGCACTAAGAAAGCCAGAGAGCGCGGCGGAATTGTATTAGGTAAGGGTTTGTATGTACCCAAATTTATAAAAATCAATGTTTCCTTTAATACCACTTTGGAACAGGATTTAGACAGAGGCGAAATTGGTAATCAGGTTGAATTTGGCCCAGTTTTGTTAAAGCTCACGGGGCCAGTGAAATACTTAGGTAAGAAAAATTTATTGGCGTTTGACTTTAACCAGATGCTTATTAGTCTGTTTGGTCGTATCGTTTACAACAGACCAATGCGTTCTGGTAAAGTTCAAACAGAAGATTTTTACAATCAGTCCATAGCTAAACTGCCCTTCTTTGGCTTCTTTTTAGTGACGGAAGATTTTATTGCAGCTCGTGGGCGTGGCGGAGGATTGGCATTTTGGATTCGAGAAATTTAAAGACAGTGGATTTAACTTTTGCGCCAACCATCAAACTGGACGACAACTAGACAATATGTTGTGCATATTTACTACTTGCCCAATGACTGCGATCGCAGGCGCAGCAAATCCAGTTTGCTCTACCTGCTCTACAATTGTTTCTAAAGTACCAATTAATTCTTCTTGTTCTGGGCGCGTACCCCAGCGCACCAAAGCAATGGGCGTTTCTAAATTCAGCCCAGCCGCACTTAACTGCTCCACGATATAAGGCAGATTGTGAATTCCCATATAAATTACAATAGTTTCGGAACCGTGCGCGATCGCATTCCAATTCACTTTCGGTCTATACTTACCAGCAGCTTCGTGACCAGTAACAAATGTAACTGAAGAACTATACAGCCGATGAGTCAATGGAATACCTGAGTATGCTGCGGCTGCAATACCCGATGTAATACCGGGCACAACTTCTGTTGATATTCCCGCGTTGACTAATTCTTCCATCTCTTCGCCACCGCGACCAAAAATAAAAGGATCGCCACCCTTTAAGCGCACCACAATTGCATGATTTTGCGCTTTCTCAATCAGTAATTGAGTTGTTTCTTCCTGGAACAGCGAATGTTTTCCCCTCCGCTTACCAGCGTTAATTTGCTCGGCTTGGGGATTAATCATTGCCAGAATTGGCGGACTCACCAAAGCATCATAGATAACTACATCTGCACATTCCAATAAACCTTTTGCCTTCAGGGTAATTAGTCCTGGATCTCCTGGCCCCGCACCTACTAAATAAACCTTTCCCAAATACTTGTTCTCCTGTTTTTCTGTGCGGTTCATCTATCTATCTGTCTGTTAAATCCCAAATTAGCTCGGCTAATTCTGCACTTGCTCCCAGTGGTTCTGCCAATTGAAAATTCACCGCAGAAAATTGTAATTTTAGCTCCTCTATTGAGGCCGCGATCGCATCGGTTATTCCACCAGCGAATAAAAAGTATGGCAGAATTGCAATTTCTTTATAACCAGCAGCTACCAACTCTTTCACCCGTGATTCTAAACTACCAGGGACAGTCCAATAAGCAGCCACTGCTGGCAAACTCGCCGCCATTGCTTCCACAGTTTCTTTAGAACCTGGGCGACGGCTACCATGAGCTAAGAGAATCCACGCTTCTGCTTTTATAGCAGCTATTTGCTTTGCCAGCAATTTCTCTAAATTGGGGTGAGAGCCTAAGTATGGTTGCAACTCAATCATGATATCCTGACCAATAGCCTGTTGTGCTAGTGCTACTTCGGCGGGAATATCTGTCATGACATGCACTCCAGGCAGTAGAAATAGCGGTATAATTTTAAGGCGATTCTGGTTTTGAGAGAGTTTGCGATCGCCAAAAGCGCTCTTGGCAAATTCTTGAATCTGCTCGTGTAAAGGCTGAGGATTCATTTCCAAAGCAGCTATGCCAACCTGATGTGCGCCATTTAATGCATTGTGGTTTTCTGACAGTTTGTTACATACCAGCTTTGCTACTTGCTGCATAGCAATTTCTGGGCGGCGATCGCGACTTCCGTGAGATACTAGCAGATAGGCAGATGACATCGGCAAAGCTTGAACTCTCAGTGACTAATTATTATATCTTACGTATTAATGTTAGTATTTTAAGCAAAACTGGAAGGAATAAACGAGCAGTATGGGAAGTTGGATGAAGCCATTCGCACTGCTCGTTTTGTCGAAAACAGTTGCGTCATATATGAAAAATCACTTAAACGATTGCAACGCTGTTTCTTCTCTAAAACCAAAAAAGGTTCTAAGAGATGTCACTTAGGACTTACGCATTGACAAGCAATATCAAATATGTATAAAGGTAAAAAACCATATCTTTTGTAAGGGCACAGCATTGCTGTGCCCCTACAGCATGGTCTATTTATGAGCGCAGGATAATTAAGAAACGCCTGAAACAACCTCAAGCTCGTTAATGCACATCACGATGCATTTGTACAGTGCGTAAGTCCTATCACTGTTCTAACATCTGGAAGAATCGGGTAAAGTAATCTGGAAAGGTTTTCGCTGTACAGCCAGGATCTTTAATTACAATCCCTGGAACCTTCAAGCCAGTGACAGCAAAAGCCATCGCCATTCGATGATCGTGGTAGGTTTCAATCGCCGCCGGGGTAATGGGGCCAGGCTCAATTTTCAGTCTATCTGGAAATTCTTCAACCTTGACTCCTAGCCGACGCAACTCTGTTACCACAGCTTTAATCCGATCGGTTTCCTTATATCGAATATGTTCCACGTTCCGAATGGTAATCGGTGAACTGGCAAAGGGCGCGATCGCTCCTAATGTTTGTACCAAATCCGATATATCATTCATATCAATGTCGATGCCTTGCAATTGCTTCGGCCCTGTCACTTCGGTGTAATCATCCGAATCTTTAATTTGGCAACCCATCTGTTCTAAGACATTCAGCCAGAGAATATCACCCTGACAAGATTGTTTGGTCAAATGTTTGACGCGCACCCGTCCACCCGTGACGGCGGCGGCGGCAAAAAAGTAAGAAGCATTTGACGCATCGGGTTCTACTGTGTAATGTCGAGCTTGGTAACGTTGACCTGCTTTGATCTGAAATTGATTATCGCCGATTTGAATCACCTCTACGCCAAAATCTGCCATCAGACGACAGGTCATTTTGACGTAAGATTGAGAAACTAATGTCCCTTCAACCTCAATGTTCGTATCTTGTTGAGCATAAGGCGCAATCATCAGCAATGCCGAAAGTTGCTGACTTGTTTGGTTGGCTTTCAGACGGAAATTTCCGCCAGTGAATCCCTGGCTATAGACGGTGTAGGGCATAAACCCGGAGTTTCCCTCAAAGTTAACAGTTGCTCCACCCGTTTGCAGCACCGTCAGCATGTCACCCATCGGTCGTTCTCGCATCCGGGGAACCCCATCTAGGCGATATTCGCCGTTACCCAATGCCACCAGCGCCGAGATAAATCGTGCTGCTGTACCTGCCAAACCCACAAATAAATCTGCCTGTTTAGCTGGGATGTCGCCTCCCTTTCCCGTCACTTCGATCTGTGCCAGATGAGAATTTAGCGTAATGGGAATGCCCAATTGTTCTACGCATTTGGCAAAATACTCGCTATCTTCACTAAATAAAGCATTTTCTAAAAGGGAGTCACCTTGTGCCAAAGCTGCGACAAGCAACGCCCGATTAGTAAGACTTTTAGAACCAGGAATTTCTACCGTGGCATCCACTGGCCGATTTAGAGCAGGAATTGCAATGGTATCCACGTTAAACCTCTACGTAGGCGGTTAGGTACAACTTTATAATATATTGCCATATTCTGACCAAAAGGGGCAGGGGAAGACATACTGACAGGAAAACAAGGATGGGAAAAGCTCCACCCATTTACCCAAGAAGTATTTTATGGAGTTCTGGCATTTTTCATCAGTCTTGGAAAAATTAACGAACTTTGGGGGTTTCAGCCAAAGAAAAATTAAGGTTTTACCCCAGAGTAACCGGAAGAAATGTATTATAGCGGTTCTCAGTTGAGTGAGGTACAAGAACCCCACCCCCAACCCCCTCCCCGCTCTTCGATAGGGGGCTATGATGTACATCATGTGATTAGGAAACGCTACAAGTGTCTGTACACAAGAACAAAAGTATAAATTATTATAATTTTTAACACCTCTTCTCAAAAAAATTGGAGGAGTATGTATTGTCTCTGATGCCAAATAGATTGCACATTAAATAACTTTAATAAAGGTACTTTTGTACCTACTTACCGCTAATATTAAAATTTTGGTAAACTCCAGGGCGTCCACAGTTTCTCAATAAAATTATACTTTAAAATAATCTCATTAAATCTTCATTGTTAATAAAACTTTCAGCGTTAGTTTTGAGCCTAGAATGATAAATGCTAACTCTTTCGTTAATTCTTAAGCTTGCTTGGGACAGATTTTAATTTCCGAAAATGCCTGTAAAGATGCCAATATTGACATTCAAATTGCTGGATAATTACAAATAAAACTTAAGTTAATTAAACACCCTGTGACATTTTGTGAAATTTGTGGCGTTGGCGGTCAATATAATTTATTCTTGCCTCAAGATGATGAAACAATAGTCATCCTTAATCAATAAGTACCTGGGGAATATATAGCGGTTCCCACTCAGATGCGGTACAAAATTATATCGCAATGTGTAGGGGCAATTCATGAATTGCCCCTACGGGTGTACCTCACGTGAACGAGAACCGCTATACTATTTTGCGGGGAAAATATGCACTGGGAACAGTATTTATAGGAGTATTGATTAGCCTCTCGCAAAAAGGATCGCAATTGCGAGAGGCATCTTGTCAGCAGATATCGCCTCAAATGTAACGAAGGGAGGTGTATGTAAATACGGTCAACCGAAAAAGTAGGTAGTTCAGCTTTTTTTTTAAAACAGTAACAATTGTTGCTGATACAACCAGGCGATCGCGGTAAGATTTTGGACTGAAGCCTGATCTAACTCCAATAACTCATAACTCTCAACGAATAATTAATAATTCGTAATTTCTGCTATAGAGCAACTCACTTGAGTTCTGGAGTTCAAAATATTATTTATTCTAAAACTGAGATTCACTTACACCCAAAGCACAAATGACAAACCGAAAGAACTTTCAAAGATTAGTAGAACTTGCAAATGATTATGGAATTATTTGCAAACCAACACCAGAAGAATGTTTAGTTGCATCCTTGCCTGGAGAGGATGATTTCTTATTAGCTTTTACTTGGTCTGGTACAGTTGAGGGAGAGCCGCCAGAGCATGAATTAATTGCAATTAGTGTACAGGATATAGTCAAAGAAGTTACCGTTGCAGCTTGGCAAATCCCTTTTTATTTATTCGGAAATGTTTTAAGGCAGGCTCAGATGCTTGTCGCTGCCCACAAAGATTTTGTTAGCTAAGAGACAAGCTATAGCTAAAAGCTGCTATCCCTGTCCACTGTGGCAGGGATTTTTATTTGAATTTTATTCAACATATTGCGAAGTGTAAGGGCACGGCAGTGCCGTGCCCCTACGGGTGTACCTCACGTAAACGAGAAATGCTATAACGTTCCTAGTTTGATAAGTAACGCTTAAGTTGTTGTTACTATGGCTGAAGCTGTGCTTATAAACGTTCAAGTTGTTGTTAAGCTGATAATCTTGTAATTTGCACATTGTGATTTATTCAAATCATTGTAGTGCGGGCATCCTGCCCGCGTTCGGTATGCAAATTAAATGCAGAACAGCTTAAGACACAAGAAGTTAATCTTCCCAGTTTTTATCTCATTTGTCTAGATTTTTAACCGCCTGCTACTTAAATGCTACTTAAAACGGTAGCCTTAAATAATCCAGCAATTCACACACTGCATCATGTTACCTAAACCCAAAAAGCACTGGACACCCTCAAACTGGGCAAGTTGGAAGCCTTTTGGCATTGGCGAACAGTACCCCAATAACTATTGGGAGGTATTTCGGGCAATTTGGCTGTCTCGTGACAAACTACCTTATGCGTGGAATATTCTTGATAAAGGTGTCTGTGATGGTTGCGCTTTGGGAACAACCGGAATGAAGGATTGGACTTTAGATGGTATCCATCTCTGCAATGTGCGGTTGCGGCTGTTGCGGATGAATACTATGCCAGCTTTTGACCCTGTGCTATTGGAAGATGTTTCGCAGTTAAAAAAGCAAAAAAGTGCCCAATTACGCGATTTGGGACGACTTCCTTACCCGATGATTCGTCAACGAGGCGAAAAAGGCTTTCGCCGTGTGAGTTGGGATGAAGCTTTAGGGGTAATTAGCGATCGCATCCGCACCACTACACCAGACCGACTCAGTTTCTATGTTACCAGTCGCGGTACTGTCAACGAAACTTATTATGCTACCCAAAAAGCTGTACGGGCAATGGGAAGCAATAATATTGATAACGCTGCCCGTATTTGCCATTCTCCCAGTACAGCAGGATTGAAAGCTGCTCTCGGTGCAGGGGCTACGACTTGTTCTTATAAAGATTGGATTGGTACTGATTTATTAGTCTTTATTGGCTCCAACGTTGCTAACAATCAGCCTGTTACCGTCAAGTATCTCCATTACGCCAAGAAAGCTGGCACAAAAATTGTAGTTATTAATACTTACCGTGAACCAGGAATGGAACGCTACTGGGTTCCTTCAATTGTAGAAAGTGCTGTTTTCGGTACAAAGTTTGCCGAAGACTTCTTTTTAATCAACATGGGTGGGGACATAGCATTTTTGAATGGCACAATTAAACATATAATTGCTAACAACTGGGTAGACCAGTCATTTATAGATTTATACACAGATGGCTTTGCCGAACTCAAAGCATCCTTAGAAAGGCAATCTTGGGAAGAATTAGAGCGGCTTTCTGGTACATCCCGCGAGTCAATGTCCGCCTTCGCCAAAATGGTCAAAGAAGCGAATAAAGCCGTATTTGTTTGGAGTATGGGCATTACTCAGCATGAATGCGGCGAAGATAATGTGCGAAGTATTATTAATTTAGCTCTCACCAAAGGTTTTGTGGGTCGGGAAGGCTGCGGTTTAATGCCAATTCGCGGTCACTCTGGGGTACAGGGTGGTGCAGAGATGGGATGTTACGCCACAGTATTTCCTGGTGGTAAACCCATCACTCCAGAAAATGCTGCCCAATTGAGTCAGCATTGGGGCTTTGATGTGCCAGCAAGTAAAGGTTTGATTGCTCCAGAAATGATTAACGCCGCACATCAGGGAGATTTAGATGTGTTGGTTTCTGTGGGTGGGAATTTTTTAGAAGTACTGCCAGAACCAGATTATGTGGAAGCGGCGCTGAAGAAAATACCACTGCGGGTACATATAGATATTGTTCTGTCTAGCCAAATGTTGGTGGAACCTGCTGATACTGTGGTGCTTTTACCTGCGACAACTCGCTACGAAATACCAGGGGGAGTTACAGAAACTAACACCGAACGCCGGGTAATTTTCAGTCCAGAGATTCCGGGGCCACGCATTGGGGAAACGCGTCCTGAGTGGGAAGTGTTCTTAGAATTGGCAAGGCGGGTAAAGCCAGATTTGGCAGATAAGCTAGCTTTTGCTGACACAGATGCTATCCGTCAAGAAATTGCTCAAGTCGTCCCCCAATATGCTGGTATTCAACATTTACAGCAAGCTGGCGATCAGTTTCAGTATGGTGGCTCACATTTATGCTTTGGCTGGAATTTTCCTACACCGGATGGAAAGGCACACTTTGGGGTATTATTGCCACGTCAAAGAGAATTACCAGAAGGTTATTTTTTATTAGCAACGCGCCGAGGCAAACAATTTAATAGTATGGTGCAGGAACGCAAGGATGCAATTACTGGGGCGATGCGAGAGGCGGTGCTAATGAATGCTGCTGATGCTGTACAGTTGGGTTTAAAAAATAGCGATCGCGTCATTCTTAAGAATGATTTAGGCGAGTTGTTCTGTCAAGTCTACATTGCGCCAATTCAGTCAGGAAACTTGCAGGTACATTGGCCAGAAGGGAATGTGCTACTAGATAAAAGTAAGCGATCGCTTGAAGGTGTACCTGATTATAATGCGATCGTGCGGTTGGAAAAAATCTAAATCAAGTCTCATTTTTTCAGCTTTAAATTTCCAACAGCACATCTATTAGGGATTTCCAAGAAATAAATTATCTAATAAACGTAGACGCATTCGCGTAGCGTCTCGTAGAGAAGCGGCTTGCCGCAGGCTACCACAGAGACGCAGAGAACACAAAGAGAGAAGAAATAGAGAGGATTTTTACATCAGTTTTGGGATATTTTTTTATTTGGAAGTCCCTTAACTTGCATCAAGACTACCGCAAAGATGAGTATCTCTGCGGTAGTTCTAAGTTAATGCCTATTAAGGTAGAGCAAAAGGAGCCAGGTTTAGCTCAACAGACGGGAATCCCCACAGCATACCGAGTACGGTATGCTGTGGGATATTGGTGCGGGAGTGGGGAGATATAGTAATTAATATTTTTTGGCATAGCCAAAACAGTTAATTGCTATTGTTCTGCCATGACCCATATTCACTATATTTATTATTTATAAAACCACGATTAATGGTATTATAAATAAGTACTGGTATTGCCGAAAATGCTGGTTGTACACTGAACCTAGACAATCTAGAATATGGGGTTCCATTCAAGAATAGACTTGTGTTGAGCGTTCGCGTAGCGTCTCGTAGAGAAGTCGAAACACATTTTTGT
>Ga0136636_10002462_pt1 | contig 11013 bp, 8 predicted proteins | sample AntDrymUQ8522106_2_FD_104653 | JGI IMG/M metagenome (GOLD analysis project Ga0136636, IMG submission 104653) | Polar desert sand microbial communities from Dry Valleys, Antarctica - metaG UQ852 (21.06) | ecosystem: Environmental > Terrestrial > Soil > Desert | place: Antarctica: Dry Valley... | reverse complement strand
GATAAACACACTTGTGGAAAAAATTTTAGATGCATTTGAGGATGTATCGAGTCCTATCGGAACTTTTATTCCCAACACCAAAATGGTCATTGCAATTGCATAGACCCCATCTGTTAAGTTTTCTATCCGAAATGTATTAAATCCGTTTGAGGCAGCCATACAACTTTATGAGTATTTTATTAGTCATTAAATAAACATTCGTTACCTGATAATGAAAAAGAAAACCATCTTATAATTATGCAAGTCGGTTCATATGTGTACATTCAGAAAAATAATCAGTTACACGATTGACCAAAGAAGTTACAGGATTCACTGATTACGACTCGTCTTTGGTTGTGCGTACCAGGCTCAAACCTGAAATAAAAAATAGCAGGCCAAGAATTCCAAAAATCATCAACGATTTTACATCGCGTGTGCCTCCAGTTGTATTGGCAAATACTACAGCTGCATAAATAAGTCCGCCAATACCAAGAATCGTCAATAAAGCTCCGAATATTCGTTTAAGATTCATCTGTTTTTATGTTTTAAGTGATTGATATGAAAATAAATAGTTCTCTGTTTCAGGGGCTGTCCGGTGTAAAAAAAGCGTGACTGGAAGGCCACGCTTATTATATCAGTTCATTTTCAGTTCCTAAAACATATAACCAAGAGAAAGGCCAAAGCCTGTATTCTTGAATGATGTTTTATCGCTTGGATATTTCGTATTGTCGGCATTAATCTTTGCCATACCCAATTGGGTATTGAGTTGCAATGAAATACCATTCGACAATGCATAACCAAAGAACAGGTTTCCACCAAAGTCAAGACGTTTGATATACTGTCCATAATGCAAGGCATTATCATACTCATTGGCAAACACGATGTTTTCTTCGTAAGAAGTATTCCCGATGGCATATTTAGCTTTTCCATTAAGACCATAAGCAACATAAGGTCCAAAACCCAATAAAAAATGACCATTTCCGAGCACTGGTTTATAGAGCAAATTCAATGGCAATTCGATGTACGAAAGGTTATATTGAAGAGTTCCCAGTCCCAGAATCGCTTTGCTGTCCTTGGCTCCTTTGGTGGTGTACAATAATCCAGACTGGAAATAAAAATCGGGTGCAACAGGAATTTCAACAATTGCACCGACATTAAAACCAGGCACCATGTCGAGGGCAAGCTTATCGCCATTCATATCCTTACCGTTTATGGTTTGAAAATTCACTCCACCGCGGAGTCCAAAAGAGATACCTTCGGTCTGTGAACTAGCTGAATAACCACACATTAATAGTGTAGCTATTAAAAAAAGAAATTTGTTTTTCATGTGTTTTTTTTAATGATTATTTTGATTCTGCTTTCATTTTTTCATTGGCAGTAATTGCAAATTCAACCCGACGGTTTTGAGCACGATCTGCTTCCGTATCGTTCGAAACCTTGGGCTGCGAAGCACCAAATCCCATGGTTGTAAGCCTGCTGGATGCGATATTTTGGTTGTTCAGGTAATTTGAAACTGCTTTTGCCCTTCGTTCAGACAACTTCTGATTGTAGCTGTCTGATCCTTTATTATCAGTATGCCCACGAATTTCAATATTTGTGTCAGGATAACTGTTCAAAATGGTGGTCAATTTTCCAAGATTTTCTTTGGCTTCAGAAGTCAGTGTAGATTTGTCAAAACCAAAAAGAATATTGCTCTTGAATTCAATCACGATACCTTCACCAACTCTTTGTACGTTTGCATCAGGTATTTGTGCTTTAATTTCTTCGGCCTGTTTGTCCATCTGTCGGCCAATAACGGCACCCGAAACCCCACCAACTGTTGCACCAATAACGGCGCCCATAGCAGTGTTACCTGTAATTCGTCCGATAACGGCACCTGCGGCACCACCTGCAACGGTCCCAATTCCGGCGCCTTTTTGAGTTTTATTAAGTGATGCACAACTCGAAAGGATAAGAGTTGTTGCTAAAACTACGGGAATAAAAAATTTCACTATTCTCATTTTTTTTGTTTTTAAGTTATTTATTGACTGTCGATTATAATTGAAATGAATGATGACTATTGACCATTCAAAGATGGAGACAAACTACCTTCATTGTTTTACACATTTGAAGAATAATCTTACATAATTCACAGGTTTTCAGTATCGATTTAAAAAGTAGAAGAGTAGAATTTTCCCAGTATGATGTAATTCAATTTGTACTTTAAAGGCTTAAACAAAAAAGTTCGGGATAAAAACCCCGAACTTCAGAAAAAGAATTACCGACTGATTAAACCTTCAGTTCGTGCAGCCGGATACCTGGTTGATTGATTAATCTAAAAAGATTTACCTTTTTTATAAGACATCCAAACCACTACTCCACCAATACCCATTATTGCAATACCTATTAAAGGTGACCAACTTAGGTTATGAGGCTTATTTGTAGTTACTTCAATAGCACCCAGATCAACAACTTTTTCTCTGGTGATGTAATTGAATGTGGTGAAAATTGTAAGTACAAATCCAATGATTAGGATAGCAATACCCGTAGATTTCATAAAACCCGCCTTCCCCTGATTACGTTAAGCAGAACCGCTATAATGGCAATAACCAGCAGGATATGAATGATGTTACCTGTGACTGCACCGTAAGCAAAGAATCCTATTGCCCAAATGATAATCAAAATTACTGCAATGACATAAAGTAGATTTCCCATGATGATTTATTTTTTAAAAGTTTATAAATATTAGACTATAAAGGTGAATGTTTTTGTACCGAGTCGTATTACACAATTCCCGAAATAAGTTACATGAATCACACTTTGGGTTTGGCTAAAACGGATATCCTATGGCGACATTTAAAACCAGATTCTGGTTTCTCCACGCAGAACTTCCAAAATTAATTTCATCGGCTACCCACCTTTGATTTTCTGCAAGCCATGGCTTTCTTAACGGCATGGCCAAGTCGAAGCGTAAAACAAAGAAGGAAAGGTCGACCCGCAATCCAAAGCCGGTACCGACCGCAAGCTGATCTGGTATTTCGGAGAAAGAAAATGCGCTGCCCATATTTACCGGATCCGACTTTAAAGTCCATACATTTCCGGCATCAACGAATAATGCGCCCTTAAAATAACTGTAAATATTGAAGCGATATTCAGCATTCATCTCCAGTTTAACATCACCGCCCAATTGTAAAAAGCCCTGATTTTTGGCATCCTGATGGTAAATTCCGGGACCAACTGAATTAATTTGGAAAGCACGAATGCTATTCGGTCCGCCACTGAAAAACTGTTTACTGTAGGGCAAAACTGAAGAGTTTCCGTAAGGCTTGGCTGCTCCGACAAAGACGCGCATAGCCAACTTATCTTTATTTTTGAAATTATAATAAGCACGGTTGTCGATACTTATTTTTGCAAATTGCGAATAGATTGAACCAACTACTCTGGAAGGATTACCGGATGATACTCTTTCGCCTGAAATGCGCTTTACCAATGAAAAAACATTGCCTGCCGATTCGGTTGTTCCATGAAAAAAGTATTGTATCTTTTTGCCTGCAAGCATTTGTTCGCTGTAGGTATACGAGTAATTTGCTCCAGCAATAAATTGCTCTTCATAACTCTTTTTCAGAAACGGATTGGAATCAAGCAGGCCGTTAAATAACGCTGATTTATTGGTAATTGATGAAAAACTTACACTTATCGGATTCAATTCATGTTCTTTTCGGATATCTTCTTTCCATTTATAGCCGTAACCGAACTGAAAAGTCTGCATATCGAAATAGTTAACCCGCTTCAGGTAATTGTATGAAATTGAGAAATGGGTTTTCGGAACATAAAGACTGCTGGTTTTTGCAATTTTAAATGGCAAAATAAAACGGGGAAAAGTAAGGTCTAGTTGTGGATTAAACGAATACGAATACATGTTTTTCGCAGTACCAGTTAATTGCGATTCAAACATTCCGGCCAGATTCAGGTTTAGCAATTCGGCTCCATGAAACGTATTCCGGTTCAAAAAGCTGAAATTCACTCGCGGGCCGGCATAATTATTCGATTTAGAAACTAAATCCATTTCTGCTCTGAATGTGCGTTTCGACATAGGCGTGAGATAGATGGTTACATCCAATAAGCCGATAGCTGCAGTATCGCTTTCAGCAAATTTAACCCTTACAAATTTGAAATTATCGAGCGACATCAAACGGTTCAGCGTGATGTTGTGATTCCTTCGCGAAAAGATGTCGTTCTTCCGGAGGTAAACCGATCTTAAAAGTTCTTTAGGTGTAAGTTTCATTTCCGAATCGCTCACCAGAAATACCGTATTTTGATAGACGATGGTGTCTTTAAGCATTCCTGTAGTATCTTCATTGAGAGAATAATCCTCGTCAATCAGCACATTTTTAATGCGGTAAACCGTCAAGGCATTTTCAGGAAGACTGTCTTTTAAAGTCAGGTTAAGGATAACCGTATGATTTGCGTGCGAAGTATCAGCTTTAAAAAGCAAATAATCGGGGTTGAAATAGAAGTACCCATTGTCTTTTAGCAACGCATCGATTCGAATTCGTTCGGCTTTTAGCACATCCAGATTGTACGGATCGCCAGCCTTAACAAGCGATTTACCTTTATCCGTGGAAATTGTTTGTTCTATATTAGGATCTGGAACAGTTCTTTTCAGAACCTTAATGGTATATTGTTCGTCGATTTGACTGGTGTAAATAACCTTAGCTGTATATTTCTTTTCTTGAGTTACGAAATTGGTGTTGCTATTGAAAATTCCGATGTTGAAGAGACGGGCATCGATAATTGCAGCCGTAACTTTTGGTTTTATACCACTTATCAAAACAGGCGCTTCGCCGTTTCTTTTTAGCCATTTATTAAATTTCGATTTTGGCGTCTCACCTGCAGTTTGATACATCCATAATCTCGGGCGAATTCCCAGATAGGTTTTATTTGGCATTGGACGCAAGGCGCCTTCAGCCGTTGTTTTTACAAATTTCCGGTTAATTTTATGCTTCGATTCCAGTTTTATTTCCGCCCCAACATACAATTTTTCGCCTTTGGGCAAATGCCGCGTGCCGGTGCAAGCCGCCAGAAACAGAATAAGAATAGCCCCCACCAAACCTCCCCCGAAGGGGAGGCTTAAAGAAAGCAAAGTCTTCATTATTGATCTTTTAATCATTTTTATTTGTTTCAAAATCTGGTCAAAATTGTTTCAATCTTCCCTATTTGTTCAGAGGCAGCCTCTTAAAGTCCCCTTTCGGGGGATTTAGTGGGCTTCCTTGGATTTGTTTTAAAGAAATATTTCCACTTATTGAAATCACGTATGTACATAACCCCAACGCCTGTTTCAACCAACTGGCCTTCAATAACTCCTTCGTACTGATTATGCCTGAAGCCTTTCATTCGATAGCGGCCATCTTTTGTCAGTTTATATTCGATGGTTACATCGCTGGTAATGTCGCTGGCCGAATTTTGGCTGGCTTTTTCACCTTCAACATCAACCGATCCGCCAAGCTCAACACTTAACCGGTCGTTAAAAAGTTGCTTTTTCAGGCCAATATCAACCTGTGTTCGTCCTTTTGCCTGACCGGTCTGATATTCATTGTACGATTGAACATCGAAATTCAGGTCAACTCCCGGCAATACTTTGTTGCTCCACTGATTCAATTGTTGTGATATATATTTGCCTACCGTTGCCCGAACCAACGTTGAAGTTCCGTTGCCCGATTCAGTTTGCAAAGGATTTTCCTGAATAAACCGGCCCAATACCAACAGTGCAAAAACCTGTTTATTTAAAGCTGATTCATTTTCATTCAGCATCGCCAGTTTTTGATTTACTGCGCCACCTAAAATTCCTTTGTCCTCGGGTGGCAATTGTATTTCGAAACTGATTTGAGGATGTAATAACTCGCCGCGCAATTTCAGGAGGACAAAAAACCGGTATCGCTGTTTGTATCCGTTTTTATCGGCTTCGCTCAAACCCGACATCTGATCGGCCACCAAATCAATGGGAGAAGCGCGAACTGTGTACCTCGCATCAATGGTAATGTTGGCATTGTATGGATCTCCACTCCAAACAATTGTACTCCCCAGATCAATGTCAAATTTCCGTTTAATAACCGATTCAAGCGAAACCAGATAACTTCCGTCGTTCAGATTGTATGCCCCGGTAAGGCTCATTTTTCCGCTCCGGTCGATGGTGAAACTCAAGGCAGCCTCGCCCCGAACAACTAATGAATCGGTTGATGCCGGATCCATTAACAAACGTAGTGTTGCCTGTTTGTCAATCTCGATAATGGAAGTGACATCAAATCCGGTTAGACTTGTTTTTTGAGCTCCCTTTTTATCATTCCGGGTCAAAATCGGGTTTATTTTTAATCCATTATCAAATTCAACGACTTCTTCTCCCTTGTCGGTAGTCAATTTTTCTTCAGGAACGGCTACGGTAAAGTTCGAACCTTTTTTCATTTTTAGCATGGCATTTACCACCGGAAGCGCCATCGGACCTGACACATCAATTTTACTGTCGATGATCATGCGTCCGAAAAAGTTCTTGTTGTCTTTTGCCGTGGTATTGAACAGCAAAAAATCTTTGGTATTCACATTCAATGCGAAATTGAAATCTTTAAAACGGTTCATTTTAACCGCTCCGTTTATTGTAGCAGTGTGTTGTTTGGAATCCAAAACAGTGAACGTGTCGAAATAAATCCCATCCGTTTTCAATTGGATGGTTTCATGTTTTAATTCCAACTGATTATTAAGAACTGCAGGAGTTATCAGGGCATTATTGAATACCAGTTCGCCAGTCAGTTCGGGTGCACTGGCATTTCCTTCCATCGATAAATTTCCCGTCATACTTCCTGAAGCTTTCAGAATTGTTCCCATCGAAAAGGCTTGTATTGTTTTCATCGAAAGCGACTGAATGGCAGTTTTAATCGAAAATGAATTGTCGGTACCTTTTGGAATAAAATAGCCAATCGCTGTCAGATTATTATCAGCACCTGACAATTTCAGGTCAATATTGAATTTTTCAGAGCTGGCATTTTCTGCTTTCAGTGTCAGATTTCCGATCGGAACATTCCTGACAAACAAGTTGGTGATTTGTGCATCAGCAATCAATCCGTATGCATTGTTTACCCGTTTCAGTAAAACATTTCCATCAACTACTCCTTTTACCAGACTAGAGTCCTTTTCTAAAATTCCGGAGAGGTCGTCGAGCTTAAAATTACGAAGCACAATGTTCAGATCATCATTAAAACGATCGTGTACCGAAGCGATATTAATTTGATTTTCAGCATTATTCAAAAAAAGATGGTGAATCAAAAATCCTTGTTTTCCGAAGGCGATGTAATTGTCGGGGGCAATGTTCCAACGCTTATCCATCAGGTAAAAATCAGTTGGATCGAACGTCAGTTTAAAATTCTCCCTGTCTTTTTTAATTTCGGAGCGGATGAGCAGTTTTTTATTTTTCTTTTCATCGATGGATGAAATGTTCATGTTCATCTTCTGGCCGGCAAGTTTTCCATCAATCAGAAAGTTGTCGAGGTTAATTTGTGCGTTTGCGATATTTTTGCACGAAATGCTGTATTTCAGCTCTTTCACATCCGAGTCTACTTCAATGGCAAAGTCTTTTATTTCTGTTGTTCCATAAACCATCCGTTTGATATTCGCATCCAGTTTCAACTGATTTTTCCGGCTATCGAAACTTCCCTGAATGAGTCCGGGCTCGAATTCCTTTAATTGAGGAAGAATAACCTCCGAAATAATTGGATGATTGTGAAGCTGTAACTCGAAAGTAAAATTGGATTTTTCGGCATTTGGAGCGATTGGCGCTACATCTGAAAAGTTGAAATACGAATTGACAAATTTATTAAGCTCATGTGCAAGGAAGTACGGAAAAACCGTTCCGGAGTATTTGACATCAAACAGCGCGCTGCTAATGGTTAATTCGCTCTTTTCCTGTGTATTTACCGAAGTAAGTAACACCTGTTCTAGCCTGTATTTCTTGTCTTTTTGAGCAATGATAATGTTCGATAGTCCGGCCTTACCGTTTAATTCATTCACAAAACCACCTTTAAAATCGGCGGTTGCTGTCAGACCAATCCGCACATCGTTTTTGGTTATTTTGAGTTTCTGAAGGTCAGCACCTGCTATGTTCAACCGAAACTGGTAATGTTCCTTGTTAGGATTCAAATTCACCAGTCCGTCAAAATCGAATGCCAGGTTTTCATCCTTCATGTTTATTTTTCCGTCGAATTCCTGACCAGTCACATTTCCATCCAGATTTAGTTTGTGGTAAGTATATTTATTCAGGTAAATGGCCGAAACTTCGGTCTTGATTTTAGCCACCACTGTCTTTTTATTCAGGCCATGCCCAGCGGCTTCAGCGGTTAACGAAACCGGACCATACATCGCTGAATCTTTCAGCAATTTTCCCAAATCCAAACTGTCCATTTTCAGGTTGCCTCTGAAAGTTTCATCCTGACCGATGGTGGCCGAAAGTTGCGCTGCGCCAATGCTGCTGGTCATTCCAACGGTCGTTTCGAAAGCTTTCATCCAACCGTTAAAAACAATCTGAAGATCAATATTTTCGGGAAGTTCCATGCTCGAAGGAATAGACGAACCTGCGATCATTTCCAGATCTTTCCGGCCTGAAATGATTTTCAGATTGGGAAAATGATAGTTTGCCGTTTGATATGCCGGTAATCCGGAAATTTTGAAATCGGTTTCGACATTGGTATTGGTACCGGTTTTGATCACCAGATTTTTTCCGGAAAGGTTATTCATTGAGCCAATTACCTTTCCTGAAGCAAAAGTGTTGTTCTTTCCATCTTTAAAGAAGGACTGTTTGGCCAAATCGGGATTGAAATAAAGCAAATCTGAATTGTTGATGCTGACATTTTTCATATCCAGATTCAGTTTGCTGAATTTCATGGAATCCATCAAGGATGTTAATGAGGTGTATTGAATGCTGAAATCGGCGTCAACAATCGAGTTACTAATTTTGGCCTTTATTTTTTTTGCAGAAATGGAATGTTGATCCATCCTGAAATCGGTTTCTAAAGCTGCGATTGAAAAGTTGTTTTGATCAACGCCGCTGAATTTCCGGATTGAAGCGGCTGTCAAATCCGACGAATACTCAAAATCATTTGCCACCAGCATAACCTGATTGTATTTTACGTGTTGAGCATCAAACAAACCTTTCTTTTCAGGTTGGTTACCGGTATTGTAGGCAATAGAATTGTTGTCGAATTCAATGTTCCTAATCTGAACTTTCCATCCATTTTCAGTTTTTGCATTCGAAACAACAATTGGTAAGGTCGGAAAATTGGTGTATTCTACCCCACTCTTTGACAGGTCAACCTGCTGTATTCCAATCAACTGTTTCTGTAAATCGATTGAAATATCTTTAATTTTTAGCTGACCGACAGTTGTTGCAACCGATTGTTTGCCAACCGAATCGATGTAACTGATGATTGAATGATTGAGTTCTAAAGATTTTGCCGAAAGTTTTGGCAATGTACTTGTGGATTTGGTTGTATTTGCAGGCTCAGTCATTAAAACATGGATGATTAATTTTTCAACGACCAAATCATTGATCTGATAATCCGATTTTTCAAGGTCAATCAGATCAAACCCAAGCTTTGCATTTTCAATATTGGCAGTGACATTCATGCCGCCAAATTGATCGTCGTAATGAAACCTGACTTTCGTTAAGCCTGCATTTTCAAGTTTGAATGTCCATTTCGACGGAGCTTTCGCTTGAGTAGCTGTGTCGCTGAATGCCGTCGTCAGAAAATTGTAGTTGAACAGCGAATCTGTCCGGGTACGTTTCATGTTAACAGTAGCTTCCTCCAAATCTATATCAGCGATATTTATTTTGCTGCTAAAAAGGTCGGTTAGTGCGATGTTTACTTCTGCTTTTCCGGCATAAATCAAGGTATCTGCATTCTGATCTTCCAGATAAAGACCTTCAAGAACGACTGATTTTGGGAATGAGATACTAACAGTACGGATTTCAACCTTTGTATGGGTTTTGTTGCCAATAAACGAAGTGGCATAGTGAACGATCCGGGTTTGAATAGATGGTATTTGAATCAGACCGGCAATCAGGAAGAACATAAACGCGAAGATGAGGACTATCCATAGGAAAGTCTTTAAAGCGGTTTTTAAAATAGAAGACATCTTCATCACTACCAGCACTTTTATTTAATACAAATGTGTTCTTTTCTGAAATACAATGTGTTACACAATTTCACCCAGAATTTGCATTATTCACAGATTTGTGTGTCATTTTACTTACTCTAACATCAACGGATTTGCGGTATTTTGAAAGATAATTAGTTTTAAACTGATGATATCTACAACCCGAATATACTATGAATCCACCTTTTTACCAATTATTTATATGATTTCCCATTTGAAAATACAAAAAAAAGGAGACTGTCAACAATTCGTTGCAATCTCCTTGAAATTTTGTTTTTGAATATATTATGGCTTTACTACAGTACTTTTCTGAAGTGTAACAGCTGTTTGAGCCAAAAGTCTTCCGTTTATACTTGAACCTGTCTGTAGATTAATAGCGGTCTGACTTAAAATGATTCCTTCAAAATGACTTGTAGTTCCCAGTGTTACTGCACCTGATGTTTGCCAAAAGATATTTTTTGCCAAAGCACCACCGGTTAAAGTAATTCTAACTGCTGAACTCATTTTTAATGTTCCGGCAATCTGGAAAATATCCACCTCCCATAAAAGTGATTGGACAGGATCCAACATCTCATGAAATTACTGATGGAAAAACATCTGTAACACCTGTTTTGAAAGAATGACAAATTCACCGGCTAGTCTTAAATATTCAGGATTTTGTATGACGAATATCGAACATTTATTCCAAAAACAGAATTGGATTTACGATATTTTCGTAGCTGATCAGCTTTATATTAACGGCGCCAACGATGCGGATATCCATCTTTATCAGGATTGGAATGAAGTTATCATCATTAGTAAACCAGATTGTCAAATCATTAGATTTTTTAAATATTCGCCCAACTTCAACAACCGGGT
>Ga0136636_10002461_pt1 | contig 11016 bp, 7 predicted proteins | sample AntDrymUQ8522106_2_FD_104653 | JGI IMG/M metagenome (GOLD analysis project Ga0136636, IMG submission 104653) | Polar desert sand microbial communities from Dry Valleys, Antarctica - metaG UQ852 (21.06) | ecosystem: Environmental > Terrestrial > Soil > Desert | place: Antarctica: Dry Valley... | reverse complement strand
GGCACTCGGTTTTTCTATAGATTTCTAAAAGTGATATTCATTTGGGTTCGTGAAACCAGTGTTTTATTTTTTTGGTACTGCGTTCTAGGAAAAAAAAGCAATGAATTTTTTTTCATATTTTATTAGTTAAAGTTAACACATCGTGAGATGTTTTTTTGCTTCAAGAAATTATCCAGGTTTGTTTTAAATAATTTATGCTATAAAAAAACCTGCTAAAATCACTTTTAGCAGGTTTTACTTTTAATAGAATAAGATGTGTTATGACTTGATCTCTGGCATCAACATTCCAATAACTTTATCTTTAGTAAGATATTGTTTTGCAATATTCTGAATATCCTTAGCCGTTACTGCGTTCACCATTTCTTCAAATTTCAATACATCCTCAGGACTATTTCCATTGGTAAATGATCGTGTGAGATTAGACAACCAATACCTGTTTTCCTTACTGTCTTTTCTGAAATCAGCTAATTCGCCTTCTTTGAATTTAGCCACATCTTTTTCATCTGGTCCTTTGTCGATAATGTTTTGCAATTCTTTTAAAGCAGAAGCAGTCAATTTTTCCGCATTGTCTGGTCCGCAAGGAAAACCAATCGTAAAATTATAGGATCCATTTGGAATTTTATTCATACTTCCTCTGGCAGAAACCCCATAAACTCCACTTTCATTTTCACGCAACTGCTCTATTAGTTTAATGGTCAAAACCTCGCCTAACGCTTGCATACTCATAGCATCTTTAGCGGAATATTTAGCATCTCCATAGTACATAATGGTCACGTTACTTTTAGGATCCGTTCCTTTATTTACCACTTTTTTCAAGTCTCCTTTTAGCATGCGGTATCCTAAATCTACGGCTTTCTCTTTTTTATCAGTAGTTGGCAACGACGCTAAATATTTAGCAGCATAGGCCTCAATAGTAGCATCATCTACATTTCCTACGAAGAAAAACTCAAAATCCGCCGCATTAGCAAAACGCTCTTTGTATTTGTTGTAGGCTAACTTGTAATCCGTGTCATCCCAAGATTTATCAGTAGGCATAACTCCGTTGAATCTTGGATTCTCCTTGTTCAAATACGTGTAAAACTCTTGCTGAAAAAAGTTTTGTGGTTGTGAAGCCATATTCTTAAAGAAACTGGATTGCTTTTGTTTAAAAGCTTCAAAAGCTTCGGGATCCAAGTTCAAATCCGTGAAATAGGCATACGTCATTTGGAATAAATATTCTAAATCCTTTGGTGTCGCATTTCCTCTTAAACCTTCGGTGCTACTACCAATATACGGATTTACGCGCGCTATTTTGCCCGTCATGAATTTATTGATGTCATTCAATTTTAATCCTGAGAATCCGGCTTCTGCCAAAGCTCCGTTTGCAAATTGAACTTTTTTCATATCGGCATTTGAGTATAAATTAGATCCTCCAAGACTCACAGCTTCAAAAAGAACTTCATCATTTTTGAAATCAGTATTCTTATAAGTCACTTTCACACCATTCGACAATACTAGTGTTTTTGTACCAATTTTTGGATTACTTTCACGACTCACAATGGCGCCTGGCTTTACTTCATTTCGAAGTAAACTGGATGCAACAGCAACATCTTCATACGGCTTTAGCTCATCTGCATTTACTTTCATCGCAGCTAGAACCTCTTGTTCTGTCACTTTTTTCAAACCTGCTTTTTCAGGGCCAGTCAAAATTATAACTCGGTTATCTTCTTTTACATAATCCTTAATCAAACCATTCACATCTTGTACCGTAATCAAAGGCATAATTTGTTTCAACGTTTGATACGTCCACTCGATTCCGGGCACCGGTTCTTTTTCTAAGAAATTAGCTTGGTATTCTCCAACAAAATTGACGGAATTCGTTTTGTCTCTATCATTATATGCTTTTTCAATGGAAGCTACAAATTCTGACTTTGCACGATCTAATTCCCCTTGTGTAAATCCAAATTTCTTTGCTCTTTCATTCTCCGTTACCAAAACTCTCAGCGCGCTAAGTTGCTTGTCTTCTTGTGACATAGCCACAGATTGATACCCTTTTTTATTTCTGGCAAAAGTACCACCGTAATACGAATATCCGTAGGTAAACGGCGGAGTAGCTGAATTGGTGAGCTCGTCTAAACGCGTATTTAAAAGCGTAGAAAACAATCCCTCAACAATATAATTTTTAAAATCTCCAATATTTACAACTGGTTTTGGAGCTCCGTAATCCTTATAAAGAAGTTGTACTTGCGCACTAGAAGCTTCCTTATCACTCTCGACAGCTACAAAAGTTTCCTTGTGATTGGGCACATCGTAAATCTTTCTTGGCTTTTCCTTAGCTGGATTTTTATAGGTTGAAAAGTGCGAAATAATTTTTTGCTCCATTTCGGCAACGTCAATATCACCCACAACTATTACACTCATCAAATTAGGTCGGTACCAATCTTTGTAAAAATTAATTAACGATTGGTGCTTGAACTTTTCTAGCACTTCTTTCTGACCAATTGGCAAACGCTCCGCATAATGAGAATCATGCATCATTTTAGAAATGTAACGTCCTTGCATTCTTTTTCCTGCTCCTAAACCCAATCTATATTCTTCCAGGACTACGCCTCTTTCTTTGTCAATTTCTTCTGGGGTCAAAACAGTATTGAAAGCCCAATCCTCAATGATTTGAAATCCTTTTTCTAATTTTTCAGGACTGTCAGATGGAATTGGTAAAAAATAAACCGTTTCATCAAAACTGGTATAGGCATTTAAATGCTGTCCAAACTTGACACCAATACTTTGCAAATAATCTACCAATTGGTTTTTTGGAAAACGCTTGGTTCCATTAAAACACATGTGTTCCATAAAGTGCGCTAATCCTTGTTGGTCATCGGCTTCAAGAATTGAACCAGCATTCACCACTAAACGAAGATCTACTTTGTTTTCTGGTTTGGCATTTTTCTTGATGTAATACGTTAAGCCATTTTCAAGCTTGCCTGTTTTGACACTAGGGTCAAAAGGAATTGCCTTCGAATAATCCATTTGCTGTGCGAAAACAGCCAAAGGAAACAGCATTATTCCAAATACTAAATTGTTAATTTTTTTCATAAGGTTTGTTTGTTTGAAGTAAAAATAATAAGATTACTCTTAATACCTAATCATATTGTGTTTTATTTAACAGAAATTACATACGAAAAATAACTTTTTTGAAAATAAATAAATAAATTAAAAAGAGGAGTATTCCTTATATTTACAGAATCTTAAGCACTGCAAAATGACAAAATTCTTTCTTAAAAAAGTTCTACTTTTTTCTGTTTTATTTCTGACCCGAACCGCGTTTGCGCAAGCAGAGAAAGAAGTGGCTCCTCCCTTTAATATTAAAACCATTTCATTTGTACAAAATGATAAAAATATTATTCCAATTTTAAAATTAGGAGAAGGATTTCAATTGCAGTTTGATGATCTTTTTGGTAATGAAGCCAATTATTATTACGAAATTATTCATTGCAACTACAACTGGAACCCTACCGAAATACCTAAAAACGAATACTTAGAAGGATTTGACAACCAAAGAATTCAAGATTACAGCAATTCATTTAATACCTTACAAATCTATTCCCATTACAAATTAGCAATTCCCAATCAGTTTACCCAACAGCTAAAGATCAGCGGAAATTACATGCTTAAAATTTTAGATGAAAATAGAGAAGTTGTGTTTTCTAGAAAATTCATTCTATATGAAGATCTTGTTACCGTTCCCATCCAAGTAAAACGAGCACGAACAGTAAGCAACATTGAATCAAAACAAAATTTAGATTTTACCATTAGATCCAACACCATTACTTTTCAAAATCCGTTACGAAATGTAAAAGTCCTTTTACTTCAAAACGGCCAACTGAATAGCCCTATAAAAAATATAATTCCACAATATACAATTGGAAATGATTTGATTTACAAATACGATTCTCAAACTCAATTTTGGGCTGGAAACGAATTTTTATTTTTCGAAAATAAGGAAATCAGAGCTGCAAGTAATAATGTAGCTCGTATCGATTCTAATACTCCGATTTATGGATCTCATTTATACACTAGTGCTGCAAGAACTAATTTCCCGTATGTATTTACCCAAGATGTCAATGGCGACTTTGTTGTCAAAAATATAAACGGGGCTAACAGTGAAATAGAAGCGGATTATGCCTGGGTTTATTTTAGTCTTTCGGCTCCTACTTTCAGACTAAATAAAAACATTTATGTCACCGGAATGTTCAATAATTACAATAATACTCCGGCCTATAAAATGGACTATAATCCGCAAAAAGGAATTTATGAAAAGGCGATTTTAATCAAGCAAGGGTTTACAAACTTCCAATATGTCGTTGCTGATGACAAAGGAGGTATCGATTCTGAAAATGCAATTGACGGCAATTTCTATCAGACTGAAAACGAGTATACTATTTTAGTTTATTACAGAGAAAGCATCGATCGATACGATCGAATTGTTGGTAGAGGAATGGCGAATTCCTTAAATATAATTAACTAATAAAAACTTTTTTAAATATTGTAAAACGAAATCAATTTTTTGTAAATTTGACCGTAATAAACACACCTTGATCAACATAATATGGTTTCTCAAATAACAAGAGGCATAAAAATATCGGTATTAACTAGTTTTGAAGGCACGTACTTCAAAAACTATAAGATCCACTTTGCCTTTAGTTACGTGATTACAATTGAAAATCACAGTAAGGATTCTGTTCAATTAATTTCACGTCATTGGGAAATTTTTGATTCTTTAAATGAAATAGAAATCGTCGATGGCGAAGGAGTAATTGGAAAAAAACCAGTTATTAAACCAGGAGAATTGCATACCTACAGTTCAGGTTGCTTGCTATCGTCCCCCTATGGCGCTATGAAAGGCAATTTCAATATGATTAATTTTACCACAACCAGAAACTTCAAAGTAATTGTACCCACGTTCAGGTTGTGTGCACCATTCGCCTTAAACTAGCTTTTTGTTAGTTTCTTTTTGAGCCTATCCTGCTATCCATTGCAAGTTTTTGCCCTCTCCTTTATTTTTTTCTAAGTAAAATAAGGAGCTTCTAAAGTCGCTCTTATTTCACAAGAAAAAAGAGAAGGAGACTACAAAAAGCTTTCCACTACCATCAGGGCTATCACACGACTATTCCTTTTTATCACCTTTAGTTTAGCTCGAAAATATCATTTCTTTAAAGAAACCTTCGTACTTTTGTGTTTTAGTTACAAAGACACAACACCCATTTTCTAATTTTATAATTTTAAAAATATGTTAAAAGGATTTTTTCACGTACCAAAAGCGGTAAACGAGCCTGTAAAAAGCTACGCACCTAACTCTCCAGAAAGAGCAGCAGTTGATGCAGCCTACGCAGCAATGTGGAATTCTAAAATTGACGTTCCTCTTTATATCGGAAGCGAAGAAATTAGAACTGGAGACACTAAAACAATGTCAGCACCACACGATCACAAACATATCGTAGGAACCTACCACCAAGCTCAAAAATCACATATTGAAACTGCCATTGCTACAGCATTACACGCGAGAACTGCATGGGCCAATATGGCATGGGAACAGCGTGCAGGTATTTTCTTGAAAGCAGCGGAGTTACTCGCAGGTCCCTACAGAGCCAAAATTAATGCTGCAACAATGATTGCGCAGTCTAAAACAGTATATCAAGCCGAAATCGATGCTTCTTGTGAATTAATTGATTTTTTACGTTTCAACGTACAATTCATGACACAAATTTACAACGAGCAACCTAAGTCTAACTCAGACATGTGGAATCGCGTTGAATATAGACCCCTAGAAGGATTTGTTTACGCCATTACTCCTTTTAACTTTACTGCAATTGCTGGAAATTTACCTACTAGCGCCGCCTTGATGGGTAATGTAGTCGTTTGGAAACCAGCTGCAACGCAAGTCTATTCTGCTAATTTATTGATGCAAATTTTTAAAGAAGCAGGATTACCGGACGGTGTTATCAACATGGTTATGGGTGATTCAGGAATGATAACCGAAACATTATTAGCCAGCCCAGATTTTGCAGGAGTTCACTTCACAGGATCCACAGGAGTTTTTAATGATATTTGGGCAAAAATTGGAACCAACATCAGCAAATACAAAACCTACCCAAGAATTGTAGGAGAAACTGGTGGAAAAGATTTTATTATCGCACATCCATCAGCAAATCCAAAACAAGTTACAACAGGAATTGCTCGCGGTGCCTTTGAGTACCAAGGTCAAAAATGTAGTGCTGCTTCTCGTGTTTATGTTCCACAGAGTTTGTGGCCAGCGGTAAAAGAACAATTAGAAGCCGATTTAAAATCGATGAAAATGGGTTCGCCAGAAGACATGAGTAACTTCATTACGGCAGTAATCTCTGAAGGTTCTTTTGACAAATTAGCAAAATTTATTGATCAGGCAAAGAAAGATACTGATGCCGAAGTGATTATTGGTGGAAACTATGACAAATCCAAAGGGTACTTTATTGAACCAACGGTTATTTTAACAACAAACCCTAAATATACGACTATGGAAACCGAATTGTTCGGACCTGTAGTTACTATTTACGTGTATGAAGATGCGAAATGGCATGAAACTTTAAAGTTAGTTGATACTACTTCTGAGTATGCTTTAACTGGTGCTGTTTTCAGTCAAGATCGTTATGCAATTGAAGAAGCTACAGTAGCGTTACAAAATGCTGCAGGTAATTTCTACATCAATGACAAACCAACTGGGGCGGTTGTAGGAATGCAACCCTTTGGTGGAGCTAGAGGATCTGGGACTAATGACAAAGCAGGATCGATGCAAAATTTATTGCGTTGGACATCAGCAAGGACGATAAAAGAGACTTTTGTTACTCCAATAGATTACAGATACCCATTTTTGGGAGAGTAAAGATTTATGATTGCAGATTAACGATTTGTGATTTATGATTTAAACCCCACAAGATTCAAATTATTTTGAAATCTTGTGGGGTTTTATTTTATTCAACATCGTCATTCCTAACACTATATTCCAACATTCGGAGGAAATTTTATTGGGACACTTCCACCGTAGCTAAATAATAGAAATTAAAAAGCAACTTTAAAACTAAGTGGTTGTTAACCTTAAAATTTCTAAACCACAAACTTCAACGGTACATGTACCACTTTTTTAGTCTCAAAGAATTCATCTTCAAAGTAATCTGCTAGGTTATATTCTGTAGCTTTTGGGAAATCCTTCAATTCTTCGGTTAGATCGCCGCCTTTAAGATATAATATTCCGTTTTTTAATTCGTGTTTGTTGTTCTTCTTAATTTTGGTTTTCACCCACGAAACAAAATCTGGCATGTTGGTTACAGCGCGACTCACGATAAAATCAAAATCGCCTTTCACATTTTCAGCGCGCAATTGTTCTGCTTTAACATTTTTCAATTCCAATCCCTCAGCAACAGCCTGAACCACTTTTATTTTTTTGGCAATGATGTCAATCAAATGAAAACGCGTTTCGGGAAAAAGTATCGCTAAAGGAATTCCAGGAAACCCACCACCAGTCCCAACATCCAAAACATACGTTCCGGGTTCAAATTTTATAATTTTGGCAATTCCTAAGGAATGTAAAACGTGCTTGGTGTACAATGCGTCAATATCTTTTCTCGAAATAACATTGATTTTTTCATTCCAATCGTGGTATAAAAAATCCAACTTTTCGAATTGGTCTTTCTGAATAGCAGTTAAATTAGGAAAATACTTAAGAATTTCGTCCATCTATTAATTTTTTAACAAAAGTAATACTTTACAGTTAAAATATTTATCTCAATTTTGTATATCTAAAAATTTATAATAATTACCTTTGAACCTTATTGAAATTATATGAATAATAATGCACCAACATTAGCTAAGCAAGATAGCCTAAAGTTTTTTAGAACTCTTAACTCACGGGTTAACAATTACTTCAAAGAAAACAACATACAAAAAACAGGGAATTGGAAACTATATTTAAAAACTATAATCCTCTTTTCCGTTTTTCTTGCCCCTTACTTTTTAATTCTGACACTTGGTATGCCTTTTTGGGCCCACCTTCTATTGACAGTTGTTATGGGAATTGGAATGGCTGGAGTAGGAATGAACGTGATGCACGATGGGAATCACGGATCCTATTCTACTAAATCATGGGTTAACAAATTCATGGGAGGAACGATTTATGTTTTGGCCGGAAATGTTCACAACTGGCAAGTACAACATAACGTTTTACACCATACGTATACCAATATTCCCGGACACGATGAAGATTTAGATGCTGGACGGGTAATTCGTTTTACAAAAGATGCAAAATGGTTTAATTTTCATCGCTTTCAGCAATATTATTCTGTTTTTCTTTATGGATTACTAACATTTAACTGGGCGATAACGACAGATTTTAGACAGATGCGTAATTATATAAAAAGAAAATTATCTTATGGAGAATTAAAAAGTCCAAAAGTACTTTGGACAACATTAATTATTACGAAAATAATCTACGTTTCCATTTGGATCGTTTTACCAATCGTTATTGGAATCACTTGGTGGAAGGTATTAATAGGTTTCTTCGTGATGCATTACACAGCAGGATTAATTCTGAGTGTTGTGTTTCAATTAGCACACGTTGTAGAAGAAACTACGAACCCATCTCCAAATGAATTAGGAGAAATGGATAATACTTGGGCAATACACCAATTGTTTACCACTACTAATTTTGCTCCAAAAAACAAAATCGTAAACTGGTATACAGGAGGATTGAATCACCAAATTGAACACCATATTTTTCCAAATATCAGCCACGTACATTATGGCAAGATTGCAACTATTGTAAAAGAAACGGCTGAGGAATGCAACCTACCTTATTACGAGTACAAAACAATGCGAAGTGCCATTATTGCTCATTTCAAGCATTTGAAAGATTTGGGTCAAAATCCAGCTCTTAGCGCATAATTGTTTAGAAATACACTTCAAGTATTTCTAAACAATTATCCATTTCTACAATAGAACAAATAAAAATAAAAAACTAACTACAACCTACTACGAATGAATCCATTATCCGATAGAATAAACAATTTATCTACGTCACAAACATTAGCTATGGCAGCTTTAGCCAGAGAATTAAAAGCACAAGGAAAAGACATTATTAGTTTAAGCCTAGGAGAACCTGATTTTAATACCCCTGATTTCATTAAAGAAGCAGCCAAACGTGCTATTGACGAAAATTACAGTACTTATTCTCCAGTGGAAGGCTATTTAGAATTAAAAGAAGCCATTTGTAGAAAATTTAAAAGAGACAACAATTTAGAGTACAAACCGTCTCAAATTGTAGTTTCAACAGGAGCAAAACAATCCCTTTATAATATTGCTCAAGTCATGCTAAACGATGGTGATGAAGTAATTTTACCAGCACCATATTGGGTTTCTTATTTCGAAATCGTGAAATTATCAGGTGGCATGCCGGTTGTAGTTCCTACATCTGTAGACACTGATTTCAAAATTACACCAGAGCAATTAGAAGCAGCGATCACACCAAAAACTAAAATGATGTGGTTCAGTTCACCTTGTAATCCAAGTGGATCGGTCTACAATAGAGAAGAATTAACAGCATTGGCCAAAGTATTACAAAAACACCCACACGTTTACGTTGTTGCCGATGAAATTTACGAACACATCAATTTCTCTGGCACTTTTTGCAGCATTGCTAGCATCCCAGGCATGTTAGAAAGAACGATTACAGTAAATGGAGTAGCAAAAGCATTTGCCATGACAGGATGGAGAATTGGCTATATTGGCGCACCAGAATTCATTGCAAAAGCGTGTACCAAAATTCAAGGTCAAGTAACCAGCGGTGCTAACAGTATTGCGCAACGCGCTACCATTACCGCTGTAGATGCTGATCCAAGCGTTTTAAAATATATGGTTGATGCGTTCCATAGCCGCAGAGATTTAGTGGTTGGATTATTAAAAGACATTCCTGGAATAAAAATTAACGTTCCCGAAGGTGCTTTTTATGTATTCCCAGATGTATCCTCTTTCTTCGGAAAAACATTGAAAGGAACCTTCATTAAGGATGCCAATGATTTCTCAATGTACCTTTTGGGCGAAGCCAATGTAGCCACCGTAACAGGTGATGCTTTTGGAAACCCAGACTGTATCCGTTTTTCTTACGCCACAAGCGAAGAATTACTTACCGAAGCTTTACGCCGAATCAAAGAAGCGGTAACCCTTATTGAAGTTACTGCTTAAAATAAAAACAGCTGTTTCAACTATAAAAAATAGTTTAAAGTTTAGAGTTTAAGGACTTTAAATTTTAAACTATTTTTGTTTTTGTTCTCTTCCTGAGCAGATTCTAAAGCGGGGCGTAACCATGCTTTCACTACCGTTACAGCATTGGTCGGGCTATTCGTTGCAATCTTTTTCATCATTCCGCTTTCGCTTCATGATAAAAAAGGATTTCCACTGCTATCCCTTACGCTGATTGTGGCGTAATACATCTTCTTATTTGGTTCAGACCTATTAAACTTTAATTTTTATCTTCACTCTCTCTCACATTTGAATATTTGCTTAAGAACTAAAAGATCCATCAGACAAAATAGTAAAATTATTAGTGAATAGATTTTTAGGAAAACCTTTAATAGCATCTAGAATGGGAACTTTCAAAGAATATACTAAGAACGCTTTATAAAATTCAATAAATGAATCAATACATTTTAAGTTAAAAAATGCGTTACATAGTAATGAAACAATCCTAACCAAAAGTAACGAAGCTTTTTCACCAATTAACGAGACTACAGAAATACCGAAATTTATTACCACTGAAGAAGAAATGGAAGCTTCTCAAATTATTAAAGCAATTCTGCGAGAAATACTACCTGCTTCTCGCATTTCGTTTAGAGATACACATTCTTATTTTGGAGTTTTAGTAAATGACAACAACAGAAAACCAATTTGTCGACTTCATTTTAATTCATCTAATAAATACATTGAAAATTTTTAGCAATGGAAAAGACAGTGGAG
>Ga0136636_10002459_pt1 | contig 11018 bp, 4 predicted proteins | sample AntDrymUQ8522106_2_FD_104653 | JGI IMG/M metagenome (GOLD analysis project Ga0136636, IMG submission 104653) | Polar desert sand microbial communities from Dry Valleys, Antarctica - metaG UQ852 (21.06) | ecosystem: Environmental > Terrestrial > Soil > Desert | place: Antarctica: Dry Valley... | reverse complement strand
CTTTCGGCCTGTTTGAGGTAGGCTTTATCCTTAGTGTAACGATAGCACATCGTAAAACCATAGACTGCCCATGATTGCCCCCTAGCCCAAGAAGATTCGTCACTAAAGCCTTGATGTGTGTTTTTACTTTTTACTTTGCCCGTAATGCTATCGTATCCAACAACGTGATAACTACTATTGTCTTTTCTGAAATGATTTTTTAAAGTGGTATTTGCGTGCTCAATGGCTATTTGTTTAAAGGTGGCATCTCCTGTTAGTTTTGAAGCTTCGAAAAGCAATTCAAGATTCATCATATTGTCAATAATAACGGGAAAATCCCATTTATCTCTGTTGTCCCAAGATTTTATGGAACCTATCTTTTTATTGAATCTGGTGCTCAGTGTTTGGGCACTTTTAATGATTACTTTTTTGTACGCTTCTGACTGATTTATTTCAAATCCTTTTCCAAAGCTGCAATAAATTTTAAAACCCATATCGTGAGTACCTCCATTGAATTTTTCCTTTTCAAGAAAAGGAATCCATTTTTGAGCACTTTCTTTATACCTAGTATCACCAGTTAAAGCATACAATTGCCAAAGATTGCCCACATAAAAACCGCTAGTCCAATCTTTAGAAGGTACTTTTTTAATCTCTCCCGTTTTTACAGTCAAACTACGAGGAAATCCAACGGAATCGATTGGATATTCAAGAAGTTTTACAAACCGATTTTGGAGTTGCTTAGTCACAATTGAATTGTCAGGATTGTTTTGTGCTTGAGAATTGTAGTGGAATAATGCTAACACCAGAAATAGTAAAGAAGTATATTTTGTCATAACAAAAAAAATATTTGATTCATAAGTGCTAAAAAAAGCATCTTATTTTTGGAATTTAATTCTACAAATGTATAATGAGATTGTGATTCAAAAATCCAAAAATGGGTAGCTAATTATACAAACGTAATGAAAATAGAGATTTTTGCTCCATTTAAGCATTATAAAACACAGTTATAAACCGAGGGTATTTTTTTGGGTAGAATTGCCTTTGGCTTCAACCAAAGGTTTTTCAGGAAATGATTTTTTCGGCTTTAGCCAAAATTGCATAACAATTCTAGCCAAATCAAAATTAAATTAAAATCCAGTTGACTAAAGTTAAATGGATTTATTAATTTTTTGTATCAGCCGAAAACCGATTCGAATACTGTGAGGGAGTTTCGCCATACTTCTTTTGAAAGCATTTGCTAAAATACTTTGGGTTATTGAAACCTACTTTATAACTAATTTGAGAAACATTCATACTAGTTTGTTCCAATAATTGAGCTGCACGTTTCATTCTTATTTCGTGAATAAATTCATTTGGTGTAAAATTAGTCCAAGCTTTTACTTTGGTAAACAACATTGTTCGGCTAACCCCAAGTTCCGTAGAGAAAAACTGAACATCAAATTGTTCGTTCGAAATATTCTCTTCAACAACTTTCAATGCTTTTTTGAACAACTGCTCATCTAAAGAAGAAGTGGTAATCTCAGAGGCAGAAAAAATATCTGGTTTGGAAAATTTTTCCTTTAATCGCTGTGTCGATTTCAATACATTTTTGATTCTTAATTTGAATTCAACTAGATTAAAAGGTTTACTAATGTAATCATCGGCACCGCTTTCAAGACCTTCGATTTTATAAACAAACGAGGTTCTCGAAGTAAGCAAAATGACTGGAATATGACTGGTTTTGATGTTTTCTTTTATTTTGGCACAAAGTTCAGTCCCAACCATTTCAGGCATAATTACATCACTGACCACTAAATCAGGAACATATTTTAAGGCTTTTTTCAATCCTTTCGCTCCATTTTCGGCAACCAATACATTATACTCTTGCTGGAGCAGATTTTTCATAAAATTACGCAAGACTTTATGGTCTTCAACAATTAGAATAGTAAGTTTTTCGTTATTGGTATCTAAATCACTACTGAATTCTTCTTCATTTTCCCTAATTCCGGAATCGCTTAATTGAGAAGTATAAAGTGATAAATCATCACTTACCTTAAAATCCTTCAAGATTTCAATTTCAGAAAGATGCTCTTTTCCTAGCGGAAGCCTTACGGCAAAAATGGCGCCACCCGAACTTTTATTTTCTACTGTTATAGTTCCCTTATGGAGTTCTACAATGTTTTTTACTATAGACAACCCTATTCCCGTTCCTTTATTATAATTATTGTCAACATTTTTATGGGTGGGAATTTCAAAAAATAAATCAAAAATCTTGTCGATGTATTCTTCAGCAATTCCAGCACCAGAATCCCCGATTTCGATTACAATCTCCTGTTTTTCTTTTTTTACATTAATTGAAATAAAACCTCCTTTTGGTGTATATCTAAAGGCATTGGAAATCAAATTATAAAAAACTCGTTCGAGTTTATACCGATCATAATACACCAAAATCTCTTCATCTGATGAACTGAATGTATAGGTGTAATTCCCGACTTTGGCATATTCTGTAAATGATAAAAATATTTCATTCAAGAATTTGACGAAATTACCTTGTGCTGATTCTAGAATAAATTGCTTGTTTTCAAATTTCCTGAAATCCATAAGTCGGTTAATTAAACTTAATAGATGGTTGGAGCTACTCTCAATAACCATTAATTTTTTGTACATTTCATTTGTACCGTTATAGTTAGAGAGGATTTGTTGCAACGGTCCTAAAATCAAGGTCAAAGGGGTTCTAAATTCGTGCGAAATATTGGTAAAGAACTGCAATTTAGCAGTTGTATTTTCTTTATTAATTTCTGACTCAAAATATTCTAATTCCAATTCCTTTTTGAGGATTTCTTTAGATTTTATAATCCAAGCCAACCAATATAAAGCAGCTCCAATTATGATAAAATAAAGTATAAAAGCCCAAACACTTCGCCACGGAGCTGGTGCAACAATTATTTCAAGAGTAGTTGGCAATTTGTTCCAAACACCATCATTGTTTGCTCCTCTAACTTCAAAAACATAAGTCCCTGGTGTTTGAATGGTGTAAACGGCTTCTGTTTTTTTGGTAGTTGTCCAATTATTTTCTAAACCTACCAGTCGATATGAATAACGATTGTTAGTCGAATTGATAAAGTTTGGGATTGCAAAATTGATAGAAAAATTGGCCTTGTCATAACTAAGTGTCAACGATTTAGTAAAGGCAATGCTTTTATCTAAAATATCTTGGTTGGCATTTACATCTACTGACTCGTTTTTAATTTTAAAATTAGTAAGAATCACTTGAGGAGAATACGAATTAACTGCAATATGATCGGAAAGAAAATATGAAACGCCCATTGGTCCTCCAAAATAAAATTGGTTCGGATCTATACGCAAACAAGCATTGTCATTAAACTCATTGCTAATTAAGCCGTCATTTTGATTATATACAATCACAGAATTTCTTGAAGCATTGTATTTGACAATTCCATAATTAGAACTCATCCATAAATTATTTTTGGAATCTTCCGAAATAGAATGAATGGAGGTAATAGTAGAATTTCCTGTACTAATGTTTAATTTTTTAAAAGTTTTTCCAGTAAACAAATAAAGCCCTTTTGCTTTTGTCCCTACCCATATTCTATCTTTTTTATCCTGGAACAAAGTAAGAATATCATCTCCAGAAAGCACTTTATTGTCGAAAAAATAATGTTTGACACTGTACTTTTTATTGTCAAAATCATTTAAATTAATACAATTCAGACCACTTTGTGTTCCAATCCAAATGTTGTCTTTTTTATCAATCAACAGCGTTCTAATTCTATTGTTTGTTAAAAAATTATCCGAATAATTATCATTCCCAATAATCTGATACGTCTTATTTGAAGTGTCATATCGAATCAAACCTTTCCCGAAAGTTCCCAGCCATAGAATATCTTTATTTCTACCATTTTTTATAACATAGACTCCGGTTTCACTGAGAAATCCCCTTAAATCTGGTGAAATAGTTTGGTTTATAAACTGTTGAGAAGTGATATTATAAGCGAATAATCCATCCGAAAAAGTCCCAATCCAAAGAACCTCAGCATCCGAGAGAAACAAAGATTTAATGCTATTTCCAGATAACTCGCTACTTTTACTTGCTGAAAGGAAACGAGTGGTTTCCGTTTTTTTATCAAGAATAGTGATTCCACCTCCTTCTGTGCCAAAATAAAGATTTTGTTTCTTGTCGGCAACTATAGAACTGATGACATCAAAACTTAGTGCTTGTTTCCCTGAGTTTTGATTAAAATTTAAAAAATTGATATTGGATAAATCCCAAAAATTTACTCCGTTATAATAGGTTCCAATCCAAACGGATCCTTTTTTGTCCGTGTAAACAGATTTTACTTTGGTTAAGCTTGTTTTTTTATCGGGATTAGTATAAACTTTTTGGATAGTTCCATTACTTTGCATTACATAAACACCGTTATAAGTACCTACCCATAATGCCCCGTTATGGTCGATATCTATTGCTCTAACGTCTAGACCAATACCATTCTGCATTCCGTTTTTTAAAAGTGAAATGAGTTTTTTAGAAGCCGCTACGAATTTATAAATTCCAGTCGTTTTAGTTCCAATCCAGATATTACCAGCAGTATCTTCTTTTAACTTTTGCACAAAAAGAACCTCACCACTTTCATCAGAATTGATTTGTTCAAAAGTAAAGACGCCATTTTTTCGACTAGTCAATCGGCACAAGCCTTTTGCAGTACCAATCCAAATTGCACCATTTTTGGTTTCCAAAATGCTTAAAACAAAATTATTGGGCAAACTAAATGGAATGCTACTAGAATGAAATAGGGAAGTAAACTTTTTTGTAGTTTTATTATAAATACTCAATCCGCTTGAAGTACCTATCCAAATTTCATTCTTAATTTCCTTGATATCCCAAACCGTATTATTACATAAGGATTTATCATTGTTTGCGTGAAAATAGTGTTGAAATGTATTCTTAACTGGATTGTAATAATTAAGTCCATTATAAGTCCCAATCCACAAATTTCCTGATTTATCTTCTTGTATCGATAAAATATCATTGTTGCTTATTGAAGTGGAATCCTTTGGATTATTACGGAATACTGTAAACCCATTTCCATCATATTTATTCAGACCGTCTCGAGTACCAAACCACATTTGCCCCATTACATCTTGATGAACTGCGATTACTGTGCTCTGAGAAAGCCCATTTATAGTCGATAAATTATTCAATTTGTACTTACTGGTTTGGGAGAAAACTCCGAATGCCAAAAGAAAAAAAGAAAGGAAAAAAAGTTTAGTTTTCATATTGAATTATAACGGGAATAAAAATAATTAAATCTTCGGATGGATCTAAAATTTATATGCGAATTGCAGAAAAATTTTCATGCCAAAATCTATTAGGAGTCCATTCCAAATATAGTTTACACACTTTCTAACAAAAAGGCTAATGATGATTTTTTGCTGCAAATATATTTTAATTTTCCTGACATATTTATATTTGTACAATTTGTATCCCTTTTGTTCATTTTTTTCTCCACTATTAAAAATTAAAAGGAAAATTTTTACCCAGGTTGCCATAGAATCCACTTGAATTTATTTCAAAAAAAATAAGCAATCCTCTTATTGGAAAGTATAAAAACAACTTTTATCATACCTGTTTGTAAAACAAGAAATAAAAAATCAGATTTTTTATAACGATATCGTAAAACACAGTAAACAAAAAAAAATGCCCTATAAAACGGCTTTAATAGCGATTACAGTACTTTTATACACCCTAATTTGTACTCGTGTATCAATTTTCATTTTTAAATTTGGCTTATGAAATCTGATAATTTTAAATACAAGATAACACAAGCTTTTTTAGTGATAATTATTATTTCTTTATTATTATTTATGATTTACAATACCTAATTACTAATATAAAAACCAAAAATGAATGTTAACAAACCAAAAAATTAAAGTAGCAAAATGGTATCTATTAGGACTCTTTATCCTAGCTGGTACGATTGTGAATGCACAGCAAAGAAAGATTACAGGAAAAATAACCTCAAGCACGGATTCAATGGGGCTTCCTGGAGCAAATGTTATTGTAAAAGGAACTTCAACCGGAGTGTCTTCGGACATAGATGGATCGTATTCCATAGTAATATCAGACAATAAAACTGTTTTGGTATTTAATTATGTTGGCTATGCCACAAAAGAAATTCCAGTTGGCGACAGCAATGTAATTAATATTTCTTTATCCCTAGGTGTAGGATCACTGGAGGAAGTTGTAGTCGTGGGCTATGGAACCCGCAAAAAAAGTGATATGACTGGATCAGTTTCAAAAGTGAAGACATCCGAATTAACAGCTTATCCTGTTTTAAGTTCAGAGCAAGCCTTACAAGGACGTGCTGCAGGGGTTAATGTGCAATCGAACAATGGTGGTGAGCCCGGTGCTCCTGTTAAAATCAGGATTCGTGGAGGAAATTCAATCAACGCCAGTGGAGATGCCTTAATTGTTGTAGATGGATTTGTTGGCGCTTCAATGCCTGCTCCAGAGGATGTAGCCTCGATGGATATCTTGAAAGATGCTTCTGCTACCGCAATTTATGGTTCTAGAGGCTCTAATGGGGTTATTTTGGTTACATCAAAAAAAGGAAAATCAGGAAAAACTACTATCGAGTTTAGTAACTCTACTTCTACACAGCAAGTAAATAATGACCTTGATTTGTTGAATACAGACCAATTTTATAACTATTACAAAAACATTTTACCTACTTATAAAAGAGGAACCGCAAACACGGATTGGCAATCAGAAATCTATCGTCCCGGTTTTGTCTCTAATACACAACTTTCTTTTTCAGGAGGAACTGATGCTATTAAATACTACGTTTCAGGAAATTATTTCAATCAGCAAGGAGTTATAATTAATTCTGGTTTAGAAAGGTATACCATGCTAAGTAACTTAGATGCTACTATTACTAGCAAACTCAAAGTTGGGTTGAACTTTTTCAAAAGTCATATTGCAAATAATGGAATTATTAGCCAAACAAATTCAGGAGGAACAGGTTCTGCTGGAGTGGTATCTTCTGCATATCGATTTGTTCCTGATTTAGGAATTTACGATACCGCTGGCGTGTATACCTTAAATACAGTAGGAGATGTAATTGATAATCCTTATGCTACCGCTGTTGAAAACGTAAATGATAGAATTAATGATGCCAACAGAATCAATTTTTATGCAGCTTACGATATTGTAAAAGGACTGGAATTTAAAACCACCTTCGGATTAAGTTCAGAAACAAATCAATACGGAAAATACCAACCTTCAACTGTAGTTGCTGCCAAAGCTCTAAAAGGGATTGGTTCCATCTTTAATTCTTCTCAAACGACTATTATTTCAGAAAATTACTTGACTTATAAAACAGATCTTTGGATTGGAAAATTTACGGCCTTAGGAGGTTACTCCTATCAGAAAAATGAATTCGAAAGCTCTACTGCAGCCGCTTCTGGATTTGTTACGGATTCGTTCTCATATCACAATTTAGGAGGGGGAGCAATTCCAATCAAGCCACAATCTAATGCTACAACATCGGAGTTAGCGTCTCTTTTCGGAAGAATTAATTACGACATTAAAGAAAAATATCTGTTCACTTTTACTGGTCGTCGTGACGGTTCTTCTTCTTTTAGTAAAAACTATAAATATGGTTTTTTTCCTTCGGGAGCTATAGGATGGAATGTAAACAAAGAGTCCTTCTTGGAAAATAGTGAAACCATCTCTAATTTAAAATTAAGAGCTAGTTATGGACTTACTGGTAACCCGAGTATTGCCCCTTATGAAACTCTAGCAAAATATTCTGATATTTATGCTAGTAGTGGCGATATAAGCGTGAATGCTGTTGTTCCTACTAATTTTGCTAATGATAATTTGAAATGGGAAACCACCTATCAATGGAATTTTGGTTTAGATCTTGGATTATTTACAGGAAGAATCAATTTATCGGTTGATTATTATATGTCGGAAACTAAAGATTTACTTTTCAGTAAACCTTTGCCCTCTTATATAGGAATTCCAAATCCAGTTCAAACTCAAAATATAGGAGAACTTGAAAATAAAGGGCTTGAATTTTCATTAAACACTAAAAACATTATTAGTGATTCATTTATTTGGTCAACCGATTTTAATATTGCTTTCAATAAAAACAAAATTCTGAAATTACCAGATAACAATGCCGATGTTAGATACGCAACAGCTCCTGCAAGCTTTCTTCAACCAGATTCACAAGTATTGAGAGTTGGACAACCAGTTGGAGCTTTTTACGGATACATTTATGATGGTGTAATTCAAACTCCAAGAACAAATTTAACCTCCTTTACTGGATTTGAAATTGCCCCGGGTGGAGAGAATTTTAGGGATGTAAATGGAGATAATATTTTAAATTCAAGCGACAAAACTATTATTGGTGATCCTAATCCAGATTTTATCTTGGGATTCAATAATGATTTCAAATACAAAAATTTTGATATGAACATATTCTTTCAAGGTTCTGTAGGCGGCGATATTTTAAGTTATACATTATTAGAATTAGCCTCTGGTACTGCAAATGCGACTACGGATGCTTTAAATGCTTGGACGACGACAAATACAGATACTGACGTGCCATCGGCTAAAGTAAGGACTAAATTTATCTCTTCTCGTTTTGTTTATGACGCCAGTTATATTCGTTTAAAAAACATTTCTGTTGGATACAATTTACCTAAAGATTTTGTAACCAGAATAGGTTTAAGCAGAGCAAGATTTTATGTAAGTGCCCAAAATTTATGGACATTAACTAAATATCCTGGAGCTGATCCTGAGGTGAATTATCTTAATAATAGCAACCAGAACAGCAATCGAAATCTGGGTTTAGATTATGGAAGTTATCCCAATATAGAATCCATAACTTTAGGATTTAATTTAACCTTTTAATTTAAAATATACGCAATATGAAAAAATATATCCTCTTACTACTCTTGGGCTCCTTTACCGTAGGCTGCACTGATCTTGAAGAAAAACCAGTTGGTTTAATTGACCCCGCAACTTATTATAACAATACTAGTGAACTGCAGGCTGCTGTCAATGGAAGTTATGGCCTAATGTCTGCCGAAAAATATTGGGGAAGAGCTCTTACCCTTACGCTATTGCTTAGAAGTGATATGTGCGACATAGGAAACACAGCCACTAATGTAGAACGAAGAGAAGTGAATAATTTCTCTGTAAACGACAATAACGGTTTAATCACTCCACTTTGGCAACAATCTTACTCTATTATTGGTGCTGCGAATCAAGCTATTGATGGATCAAAAAAAATTACTGGCGATCAAGCCAAAATAAATGCAATTGTTGCCGAAGCTTATTTTTACAGAGCTTTTGCTTATTATAATTTAGTACGTCTTTTTGGCTCAATTCCGTACATCGATTTCGCAGTCAAAGACATTTTAACTGTTTCAACAATTAGTAAAACAGCAGAAGCCGAAGTATATAAAAAAATTATTGCCGATCTTGAATTTGCAAAACTTTGGCTACCTAACAAAGCCACTGTTAAAGCAAAACCTTCTAAAGGCACTGCTGCTGCTTATCTCTCTTCGTTGTACCTAACATTAGGTAACTTTCCTAAAGCGTATGATGAAGCAAAATATGTAATTACAAATGAGGCTGCTTTTGGGTTGGGACTTGAAACGGATTATCAAGATTTATTCAATTCAGCTAAAGCGCTTTCACTAAAAGAACCTCTATTTACTATTGATTATACCAATATTGAATTGGGAGATCAAGGAAGAGATTTTCAAGGTTTTCTTACGGGCATCGATTTAGATAAAACCTACGCTTGGGGTGGCGGATTTTCTGTGGCTGTACCTTCATTAAAAGTATACAATAGCTGGGATCAAAGAGATTACAGACGTGCTGTAAGTTTTGATACTGTAATGAGAGCTACTGCAACCTCTGCTCCTATTCCTTATACTGCCTTCACCTCGGCAATTGCTCCAAAGAGACCACACATAGCAAAATACCAACGATTAGCTGGTCCTGCAGGACTAAACGGTAGAACTTCAAGTAATAATTATGCCACAATGCGTTATGCCGAGGTATTACTTACAGCTGCCGAAGCACTGAATGAAGTTTCTCCAGGAACTGCAGAAGCAAATGGTTATCTCAATAGAATTCTTACTAGAGCCCGAAATAAAGCGGGAAAAATAGTGAGTTATCCTCCAAATGTAGCTATAGGATTATCGCAATCTGATTTTAGAAAAGCCGTTTTAGAGCAAAGAAGACTGGAATTAGCCTTCGAATTTGGAAGATGGTTTGATATCAAAAGGTTAAAAATTGGTGTGGAAGCTTTTGGAGCAACAGGCTACGAACCACAGTCAAAATTCGATGTGAGCAAGCACTACTATTTCCCATTCCCTGCAATTGACATCACAAGAAATCCAAACTTGGCACCTAATAATCCTTTTTAAATATTTTGGTTAGTGAAAAAATGGGTTTACACTTTATTTGTGTGAACCCATTTTTGTTTTATTAATTTTTCAAACCAATCCATAATAATATTTTCAATTAAAACTTAAGTATTTGGGTTAAAAATGGGTACTCATTTGATTAAAATTAACAGATATACTAAAACCATTATTCTTCATTAATAGAAAACTCAAAAACTATTTTATTACTATAAGTTTCATTAGGAGACAAAATTGAGTTGGGAAAATGACTATTATTAGGCGCATCTGGGAAATTTTGAGGTTCAAAACAAATGGTTGGAAAAGATGCCAATCCTAAATCATTTTTTAAATTAAATATTGGAAATTGTATTGGCGTACAAACAACCATAGCGGTTTCATTGGCATATACTTTCATTTCAATTCCTGTTTCTGAGGAATGCAACTTGGCTTTTAACCCAAATTACACATTAGAAGAAAAAACTCAAAAAAAACTTTCAACATTAATATGTAGAACATTTGCAATCGGAGCCTACTTTAAAAAACAAAATGATAGACTAGTTTTGAAAATAGCACTCAATAAAAAACGAAGGGCATGGTTCTCTGGTTTATGG
>Ga0136636_10002458_pt1 | contig 11021 bp, 10 predicted proteins | sample AntDrymUQ8522106_2_FD_104653 | JGI IMG/M metagenome (GOLD analysis project Ga0136636, IMG submission 104653) | Polar desert sand microbial communities from Dry Valleys, Antarctica - metaG UQ852 (21.06) | ecosystem: Environmental > Terrestrial > Soil > Desert | place: Antarctica: Dry Valley... | reverse complement strand
TCTCATTGACAAACCCCTGACAGAACTGCACCAATACCAAGGTCGCAATCCCCGGCCGGTTGACTTTGACGACTATTGGCAGACCGCGCTGCAGGCGCTCGACGAGACCGACCCGCAGGTCAAACTGATCCCAAGCACGGCCATCAGCCCCAGGCAGGCTGAGGTGTCTGATCTGTGGTTCAACGGCGTGGGCGGTGCGCGTATCCATGCAAAGTACCTGCGCCCGCGCAAGCCGACGAACGGAGAAGCCGTAACCTAACACCCTGCCATCTTGATGTTTCACGGGTACACCGGCAACAGTGGCGACTGGACGGACAAACTGGCTTGGGTGAGCGAAGGCTTCTGCGTAGCCGCCATGGACTGCCGGGGCCAAGGTGGCTCATCGGAAGACCGCGGTGGCGTGCTGGGCAACACCCAAAGGGGGCACATCATCCGTGGGCTGGATGACCCCAGCCCTCAGAAATTGCTGTTCCGTTCGATCTACCTTGACACGGTGCAGCTCGCGCGCGTGGTGATGTCCATAACAACCACTGAAAGAGACGCATGGCACGAGTGCAGCTCGCGCGCGTGGTGATGTCCTTGAACGAGGTGAATGCGCAGCAGGTGTCGGCCTATGGTGGATCACAAGGCGGTGGTTTGGCGTTGGCGTGCGCCGCACTTGAGCCACGCATCCAACGCGTCGCAACGGTTTACCCGTTTCTGTCTGACTACCAACGGGTGTGGGAGATGGACTTGGCCGTTCGCGCTTATGAAGAATTGCAGAGCTACTTCCGGCTTTTTGACCCCCTGCACATCCGCGAAACGGACGTGTTTACGAAACTGGGGTACATCGACATTCAGCATCTCGCGCCACGCATCAAAGCCGAGGTGCTGGTGTTTTGCGGTTTGGCTGGCACCGTTTGCCCGCCGTCCACCCAGTTTGCCGCCTACAACAAACTGACCTGCCCGAAAGAGATGGTGATCTACCCGGACTATGGTCATGAAAACCTGCCGGGTCACATTGATCGGGGTTTTGGCTTTTTCAGTTAAACCCCAAAAACCCGATGCGAATGCGTTGTCAGAGGGCGATGACACCCGCGCCAGAGCTGGCCTTGCACAGGAACGCAGTACCGGGCAATCCGTCTGGAGAGCGGTACAAGGCAGCTACTTCGTCGATCGCCTTTTGTGCCAGTTCGGGCGTGGTCAGTGCAACCACACAACCGCCAAAACCGCCACCCGTCATGCGCACACCGCCGGTTTTTCCAATCACACCCGCGATGATTTCCACCAAGCGGTCAATGCCAGGTGTCGTGATCTGGAAGTCGTCGCGCATGGACGCGTGCGATGCGGCCATCAAGATACCCATTTTTTCCAGATCGCCGTTGGCCAGCGCTTTGGCCGCATCCAAGGTGCGCTCGTTTTCGGTCACCACGTGCCGTGCCCTGCGCCACACCAGTGGGTCCAAACCGGCCGCGCCTTGCGCCAGTTGCGCGCTGGTCACATCACGCAAGGCCTTGACACCGAAGTGCCAAGCCGCGTCTTCGCACTGCTTGCGGCGCTGGTTGTACTCACTGTCCACCAGTCCTCGGCGCACATTGGAATTCACAATCAACACGGCCAAGTCCGCTGGCATCGGCACCGCTGTGGTTTCCAGGCTTCGGCAATCCAGCAACATCGCATGGCCGGGTTGTCCACTGGCGCTGATCATCTGGTCCATGATGCCGCAACGGCAGCCGACAAAATCGTTTTCAGCACGTTGGGCCAACAAAGCAAGTTTGGCGGGATGCAAATCGTCCAGCCCCTGCAAGGCCTTGAACACCTGGCCCACCGCCACCTCCAGGGACGCCGACGAGGACAAACCTGCGCCTTGAGGCACGTTGCCAGCAACCGCCAAATCAGCACCGGACAGCGCATAACCTGCGATTTGAAGTTCGTTGACCATGCCACGCACGTAGTTGGCCCAGTCATTGTCGACACTGGCTTCAATCGGTGCGTCCAACGCAAACTCGTCCACCGCCCCGCCTTGGTCAACGGCCACAACACGCACGACCATATCGGTGCGCGCTTTGGCACCAATGAGCGTCAGGAAATCAATGGCACAAGGCAGTACAAATCCGTCGTTGTAGTCGGTGTGCTCACCGATCAGGTTCACCCGGCCAGGTGCTTGCACCCAAACGTCGGGTGTCGACCCGAAATGGGTTGCGAATGCGTCGCGTACTTTTTGTTCTAAGTTTTGAATACTCATTATTTTTGGTTCCGGTAATGCACGGGGGACAAATCCCGCAGTCGCTGCGCGGCTTGCTCTGGCGTGAGGTCACGCTGAGCTTCCGCGAGCATTTCAAAGCCCACCATGAATTTGCGCACCGTCGCGGAACGCAGCAATGGCGGGTAAAAGTGCGCATGTAGTTGCCAGTGCGCGCTGGCGTCTTGACCATACGGCGCACCGTGCCAACCCATCGAATAGGGGAAGGAGCACTGAAACAGATTGTCGTAACGCGCCGTCAGTTCTTGCACCGCTTTGGCCAAGTCCACACGCTGCACAGGGGTCAATTGGGGCAGTTGCTGCACCGCAAAACGAGGCAGCAGCAGGGTCTCAAAAGGCCACGTTGCCCAGAAAGGCACCACGGCCAACCAGTGTTCGGTTTGGACCACCACACGCTCACCCGACAACGCTTCGCGCTGCACATAATCCAACAACAAGGGTTGACCTGTTCGGGCAAACCATTGTTTTTGCTGCACTTCTTCTTCGGCAGCCTCGTTGGGCAAGAAATCGCTGGCCCAAATCTGACCGTGCGGATGCGGGTTGGAGCAGCCCATCAACGCGCCCTTGTTCTCAAACACTTGCACCCAGGGGTAGGTTTTTCCTAGTTCTGCGGACTGCGCGCACCACGTGTCAACGACGGCGCGAACACCTTCTGGCGACATTTCTGGCAGCGTTTTGCTGTGGTCCGGCGAAAAACAAATGACGCGACTGACCCCCCGGGCCGGCATGATTTGCATCAGGGGATCAGCATTCGCAGGGGTTTCTGGCACGTCTGCCATCAAGGCGGCGAAATCATTGCCAAATACAAAGGTTTCTTTGTAGTCAGGATTGCGCTCCCCCGTGACCCGCAAGTTGCCAGCGCACAAGAAGCAGCTGGGGTCATGCGCGGTACGCGTCCCCTCATCAATCACCTCCTGCTGACCCTGCCAAGGACGTTTGGCACGGTGCGGCGACACCAAAACCCACTTTCCCGACAAGGGGTTCAAGCGGCGGTGAGAGTGCTCCGACACGTCAAACTCGCCTTTTGCTAAATCTGTCATTTCCCAAACCCTTCTTTCAATTTCATTCCATTGAGTGTGAACACCCGGCTGATCGTGATCACGGCACCCCACACGGGCGTTAAGCCGTCAAACCGCTTGTCGCGCCAACAACACGCCTGCCCCGTTGTAAGCACGGTCTAGGGTCAATACCAACACATTGCCGTCCACGCGCGCTGTCACGGCATCGGTGTGGTAACTGTCGGCAATCGTCCATGTGCCCGCTGGCAAGTCCACCGTGAGGGTTTGCGGCGATGTGATGTTGAACACGTGCGCGGTGACCAGTGCTTGTGCACCATCGTCACGCACCCGTGAGACATACTGCCAGCCTGTACTGTGACGGCGGTTGGAAATGCCACTGTCGCGCACCACAGAGCGACCATATTTGAGCGTGGGGGCGGCCTTTTGGTAAAACGCCATGCTGCGGTGCATCCAGTCCATCTGCGCATCGCTCAACTCGAATACATTGCCCGAAATGCACATGCGCCCATAGAAGGTTGCGCTCAAGCTGTACACCAGGCGATCAATGCTGTCTTGGGCATGCAGAACGGCCCAGATTTGGGACTGGCGCGGCAAGATCAAGCGCTGCAACTGCGCGGCCAAAATCGGAATATTGGTGGTCTCATGCGCATCAGAGAACGACGCCATTTCGCAGCGTGCCATCAACGAGGGCTCCAGGCGGTGCCCGCCCGAGGAACAGTTCTCGACCACCAGATGCGGAATTTGCGCTTTCAACCGAGCCAAAAAGTTGTACCAACCATGCACGTTCTGACGCAGCCCTTCACCCAGCGAGTCGGGGTGGTCCACGCCAATGCCCAAACTTTCGTTGTAATCAATCTTGAGGTACCCAAACCCAGCATCGTCCAACAAATCAATCACCCGCTTTTGCAGGTAATCCACCACCCACGGGTCATTCAAATCCAGAAAGCGCCGACCACTGCTGGTCAAAGGCACGCCGTCGCGCTTGAGCAAATGCGCCACCTGCTGGAACATGGCGGAATTGAAGCCACAGTTTTCCACTTCGAACCACAAGCCGGGGATGAAACCGGCTTGCCGCACCATATCCGCCATGGCCTTGATGCCTTGGGGGTAGCGGTGTGGCGCCACCACCCAATCACCGTGCACGGCGTTCAAATCGCCGCTGGTGGCGTTGAACCAGCCGGCATCGACCGTGACATAGGTGAACGGCAAGCCTTTGAGGCGCGCCAGCACCTTGGCAATGAAGTCATGCGACGTATTGCCCCAAGCGGCGCACCAGTCATTAAAGGCAATCGGCAGGGATTCTTCAACTTTTGGCACGTGGCGCAAAGCACGGTCTTGCGCACGGGTCAGGGCGTGGCACAAATCATCCAGATCGCCCTGCACCGTGGCCAAAACGGCCTCGGGCGTGTCCAAGCGCTCGCCGGGTTGCAAGGATTTCACCCAATGCCCCTGCTCGCGGTCCGCTTGCCCGCCAGAAATCGACACCCAGTCGTCGCGGCGCGTCACCTCCATCTGCCACGACCCCGCCCAGGCCAATTGGGCACCCCAAAAGACACCGGCTTTGCGGTCTTCAAGTGCCACAAAGGGGAAAAAGTTTTTGGTGGGCATGCTGCCGTTAGAGCCAAAACGCTCGTTGACAAAACAGTCGCCCCCCCAGGCGGTTTCTAAATGCAGGTCTTCGAGGCTGCGGCACTCGTGGCGCGCCTCTTGCGCCCAGCTGGTGCGAAAACGGTGCAAAAACACCTGATCGGGGGCATCCACCGCATCAAATGGAGTGACCCCACCCAGTGAAAAACTGGTCAGGTCTTCAAGTTTGACCACCGCGTCGGTGCCGTTGATGAAGCTGCTGCGAACGTGGATGGCATCTTCATCGTCAAACCAATACAACTGGTGCTCTAAGTGCCAGCCGTTGGCGTGGGTCAAGCGCGTCACCACCGTAGAGCGGTCGCCCGAACGGCTGAGTTGCGGCGCATCGAAGTGCAACTCGGTCAAGGCTGGCGCAAACTTCAACGACGTACCGTGCAGGTAGCCTGCAGAATAGGTGTCACCCACCAGCTTGGTGTGCACCAAAGGGTCAGGCTTGCACGGGTTGCGCCCCTGTGTATTGCCCCAAGGCAGCATGTCGAGCTCATGGGTGCCCACGTAGTTGGCACGGTGCATCACCTCCTTGTCCTCACAGGTCAACGCAATCAATTGCAACGACAGCGCACTGCGCTTGGCATCCGTCCAATAACGAACGAGGGTGGAGCGAGTACGAAACTCGGCGACGATAACTTGGGCGCTCATGAATGTAGTTTGATTAGTAGCTCACAGATGGCTGTGGTGCCAATAGGGCGGGTGGACTGGATACGTCAGTGTTTTCAGCCAATGATTTCAAAGAAATGGATGCTGACGCCAGCAACTGCGAATGTACTGTCGCAACCAAAGACAGGTTATCAACCAACCAAGGAGCATCCATCTTTCTAAAACCTTCTTTGAGAACAACAAGTTATTGACGATGCTTCGCAGAAACAGACTTTTAAAAGGCCATGTTTCCATCTTGGCGTGATGAACCCATCAACGTATTGACAAGGCACAAAATCAGGCGGTACGAGATGGTGCCAACAGGTGCCATCCTCAGCAATTGCGAAAGTCACCAGCTTCGATCATATTTACCTATAAGCAAGGGGAAACCCTCAATGCAGCAACCATTATCCCTATGTACTGCACCCTATTCCATCTCATCAAGCGGCATCGTTTTCAATACTTAAACCACCACCTTGGCAGCCAATGCGCCATGGTAGCGCGGACTACTGGCACGCGTTGGAAATAGCCACCGCCCTCCCCATGTGACAGCACCCTGCGGGTTCGCTGAAGCTACCCAAGGGCCGCCGAGCGAACTATCGAACTATCTCGGTTTAAGTCCCGCCGGGGGCAAGTGAAGGCCATGCCGGTCCTGGCGCGCCGCCAACGTGCGGCTGGCTTTGGGCGCTCGGGGCGGCACGCGGGGCAAGTGGCCGTGCAGGGCTTGGGGGTTGGCGCGGGCGCCGCTCGCCACGTAATCCTGCAACAACGAAGTGCGCACCTGCTCGGGCGGCAGGCGAGCGCTCAGGTAGTCAAACAAGGCGTCCACCAGCAACTCCGGGGTGAGTTGGTGCGTGGCGCTGTGGCGCTGCCACAACCAGCCTGACCAAGCCCAAAAGCGCCAGAACGGGGACGCCACCCAGGCTTCAGGGTCGCGCAGAGCAGCATCGGTTGACGCGACGCCCAAGACTGGGTCTGCGTGCAGCAACAAGACCAGTGTTTGCGTAAACCGCCCGGAATTGGCCAACAAGTCCCAGTACCGCGCAAATCGGGTGAAACACTGCAAAGTGTCCGCATCGACCACAGCGGTGCGCTGCACGGTGTAGGGCGGATGGGGGTCATAAACCATGCCGTGCACCGATGTGTGGCGGGCAATGGGTGAGCCGCGCAAGCGTTTGAGGATGCCAAGCTGAATTTCATGCGGGGCGATGTCCAGCAGGCGGTCAAATCCTTGGGCGAAACTGTGCAGGTTTTCACCGGGCAGGCCAAAGATCAGGTCAGCATGCAGGTGGGCGTGGCTATGGGTGCGCAGCCAACGCAGGTTGGCCTCGGTGGCGGCATTATCCTGGCGGCGTGAGATGGTTTGTTGCACCACCACGTTGAAACTTTGCACGCCCACTTCCAGCTGCAAGACACCCGGCGCAAACTGTGCCAGCATGTGGCGCAGGCGCTCGGGCAAGTGGTCAGGAATGACTTCAAAATGCAGAAACAGGCCGTCGCCCGCAGGCGCTGCGGCCAGCTTTTCCAAGAAAAAATGCAGCACGCGCACCGAGTTGTCAATTTTGAGGTTGAAGGTGCGGTCCACAAACTTGAAGGTGCGCGCGCCACGATCGTAAAGTTGCTGCAGGGCGATCAGCACCCGGTCCAATTCAAACGCCCAGGCGGTTTTGTCCAGGGAACTCAGGCAAAACTCGCACTTGAACGGGCAGCCACGCGAGGCTTCCACATAGAGTAGGCGGTGCGTGAGGTCGGCATCGGTGAATTCACCGTAAGGCAGTTCGAGCTGGTCCAGCGGGGGTTGCTCGCCGGGGATGACTTTCATCAGCGGCTTTGGCCCATCCATGAGGGCGCGGCACAGTTTGGCAAAACTCACGTCGCCCCAGCCTGTGATGACGTGGTCGGCCAGCCCCACGATGGTTTGCAATTGGGTTTCGTGGCTGACTTCGGGGCCGCCCAGCACCACGGTCACCTCGGGGCGGGCAGCTTTGAGCTGACGCACTACCTCGGTGGTCTGAGTGATGTTCCAGATGTACACGCCAAAGCCGACGATCTGCGCTCTGACGTCCTGTGCGCCTGGCGCATCGACTGAGGGGGTCAGGGCATCCAGCAGGTCAGCCACGATCTCTGCCGTTGGCCGGGAAATGGTGTACTCGCGCAACACGGCTCGGGCACGCAAGCCCGCACCGCCGTGGCGGTCCAGATTGGCCAGCAGGTAGCGCAAACCCAGCGAGGCGTGGATGTAGCGGGCATTGAGCGTGGCCAGCACAATGCGCGGTTGCAACACAAGTTTATGCATCAGATCGGCCTTCGACCCATTTAGATACTGGGGTTGTAGCTATCAAAATTTATTTAAGGATGGTTCATGGTATCTGAAACACATGTTGACTTGGAAGCGTGTTCGGTTCGGTTCGGTTGGGTTTTGGCGGTTGGGCTGCCGACAGGGCCGTTGAACCCCCACTTTCCCCCCATCCCTCTCGCCCCGTCGGGCGAAAGGGGGGCTTAACAGCCATATTTGGTCTTGTGTATTTTTGGAAGACGTCCACGCCGAGGGGGCGGTGGCGAAGTCATCCCAGCACATGAAAAACCTGCCGTCACTGCGAGCGCAGCGTGGCAGTCCAGGGGTTTTGAAGTCCTGGATCGCTTCACTGCGTTCGCCATGACGGCTGAGGTTCAGGTTAACTTTCATGGCATTGAGGCCGCCCCAGCGCATGAAAAACCTGCCGTCACTGCGAGCGCAGCGTCGCAGTCTAGGGGTTTTGAAGTCCTGGATTGCTTCACTGCGTTCGCAATGACGGCGGGGCGAGAGAGGCTGGGGGGAGAGTGGGGGCAGCGGTCTTTGTCTCAAGCCACCACCAAGAACACAAACCAACCTTCACCGCGCATAGTCCTCCAGCCCCACCACGCCAATTTTCTGCAAGCCCTGGCGCTGCGCCGCTGTGAGCACGCCTGCGACCGCGTCATATTTGGTGCGCGGGTCGGCCAGCACATGGATTTCAGGCTGCTCGGGCAAGGCGGCCACGGTGTGCAAATTCATGTTGAGCGTCTCCAAATTGGCCAGCGGCACGCCATTCCAGCGCAGTTGGTTGCTGGCACTCACCTCGATGCGAACCACAGCGGGCGGCTTTTGCGGCTGCGTGGGCGCGCCAGCGGGCAGTTCCAGGTTGACCGAATGCAGCGGAATCGGCACGGTGATGATGATCATGACCAACAACACCAGCAGCACGTCAATCAGCGGTGTGATGTTCATGCCAGCGGCCAACTCTGGGTTGTCGGCCTCTGGCGTTTCTTCAAAATGAATCGCCATCTCAGCGACTCCCGGCGGGTTCGGTGATGAAGCCCACCCGAGCCAAGCCTGCTGCCTGCGCGGCTTGCAGCACCTGCGCCACGGCGGCATAGTCGGCACTGGCGTCACCCCGGATGTGCACCGCAGGTTGCGGCTGGCGCGCAGCAGCCGCATTCAGGTGTGCGCGCAGACTGGCGGTGTCGGGCACACGGCTGTCCAACCAATAGGTGCGTCCCTGCGCGTCCACCGATATCACCACAGGCTGCGCCTCACTGGCTTGCAACTGGTGGGCGTGGCGCGGCAGGTTCACCACCACCGAGGTGCTCAATACCGGCACCGTGATCAAAAAAATGATCAACAACACCAACATCACGTCCACCAGTGGTGTTGTGTTGATGTCAGCCAATATGGCGTCGTCCAGGTCGCCGTCAACGAACGTGATGGCCATGATTTAAGCGCTGGCGGGCGCCGCCTTGCCCGAACGCGCCAGCTTGTCAATTTCAACCAACAGTTGCGTATGTAACTCCGAGCCAAACACCCGCAGCGCGTGCAAGGAGATGCGGTTGCGCCGCACCAGCCAGTTGTAGGCCAGCACCGCAGGCACGGCCACGGCCAGGCCGAAAGCGGTCATGATCAGCGCCTCGCCCACGGGGCCTGCCACCTTGTCGATGGACGCTTGGCCTGACGCACCAATCGTGACCAGCGCGTTAAAAATACCCCACACCGTGCCAAACAAACCCACAAACGGCGCGGTGGAGCCCACGGTGGCCAGCGCCGACAGGCCGCTTTGCGAACGCATTTGCAGCACCGTGACCGAGCCCACGATATCTTGACTCAGCCAGGCGTTCATCTCCACCTGCCCGGCCAAGGTGGGGTGGCGCCGGGCGGCGGCAAAGGCGTTGTCCACCATGAAGCGAAACACGCTGTCTTTGGGCAAGATTTCCATGCGTTTGGCCAAGGGGTCGGTTCCTGACAGCACGTCTTTGGCCGCGCGAGCCTGCAGGTCCAGGCGACGCTGCTCCAGCAACTTGGCGATGATGATGTACCAGCTCAGCAAGGACATGCCTGCCAACAGCACCATGGTCAGGCGCGCCACGCCATCGCCTTGGGCCCATACGGTACGCACACCGTAAGCCGGGGCGGGCACCGCAGTGGGTACGTTGACCGCAGGCACGCCACCGGCCGCCGTACCGGGCAGGTTACCCAAGGCCAGCACATTGCCCACGCTGGCGGGCGCAGCGGCCTGCGTTGTCACGTCTGCGACAGCCGGGGTTTGGGCGTAAGCGCCACCCACCGAAGCAAGCAATAAAGATAGCAACAATCCCTTTATCCATCTTGGCAGAATGCCAGATTGGTTATAAATTTCGGAGAAACGAATGGTCATGGCGGATCACAGGTTAAAGGAGAACAAACACTGCCCAAGGTTACTTGGGCATCAGACATTTACCGGTCGCCGCAGCAATCGGGACGGTCACCAGCGCGAACAAGCCACCGCCCCCGCCATTGCCCGTGGAACTGATGCAGTCCGGCACACCGGCTTTGGCTATTCCTTCGGCCAGCTTGTCACGGGGCGCACGGCCCCCGTTGAGTTGCTCGTTGGCCATCTCCGACAGACTGCGCTGACGCGGTTGGTTGCCCATCATGGTGGGGTAAAGCGTCGTCGACAACGGCTTGCCCGTGCCCGCCTGCGCCGCTTGACCGGAAGGGGCGGACAAACCAGCCCCACCCGCTGCTGCGCCCACCGCCACGGCCGGGGCAGCCGACGGCACAGGGGGTGCTGGCGTGATCGCACTGGGACGAGGCGGCGCAGCAGTGGCCACGGGTGCGGTCGGCGCGGGAGCCGCCGGGACCATAGGGGAGGTGGTTTCTGCGCTGACAGGGGTCGGCGCGGGCTGCACCTTTGCAGGCGCCGGTAATACGGGCGCCGATTCTGGCAGCACAGCTACGGGAGAGAGTTGCGGCAAGACGGTCTCTGAACGCGATTTGGGCAGGGCCAATGCTGGCACTTCTAGGTCACGGCGCTGCACCTCAAGTGGCAACGATTCCACCATCAGCGGCGGCGTCACCTCCTGTGGCGCGTCGGCAACTGAATCCAACTTTTCAAACCGTGCCTCGATTTCGGGACGGGGCGTCACGGGGGTGCGGATGGGGGTCACTGCCCGAACCTCGGCCATTTTTGGTTCGACCACTTGGG
>Ga0136636_10002457_pt1 | contig 11022 bp, 7 predicted proteins | sample AntDrymUQ8522106_2_FD_104653 | JGI IMG/M metagenome (GOLD analysis project Ga0136636, IMG submission 104653) | Polar desert sand microbial communities from Dry Valleys, Antarctica - metaG UQ852 (21.06) | ecosystem: Environmental > Terrestrial > Soil > Desert | place: Antarctica: Dry Valley... | reverse complement strand
TACGCCACATCCCAGTTGCTTACAGTAGCGCTGGCAAGGTTGAATTTCCAGAGTTGCCCTTTCAGGTCGCCCGCGTAGACGACGTCTGCTGTACCGTTTTTGTCCAAGTCAATCCAAGTTGGGGTTGAAAGTCCGTTGCTAGGTCCCACATCAGCGATGATCTTGGCGTACTTTCCCGTCCAGCTGCCACTGGATGCCTCGGGTCCGTCCATGAACAGCATGAACAGAACAGCCTTCCCTGACGAGGATTTGTAACCATTGCCAATCAGCAGCGCAAATTTGCCATTGTTTAATTTGACAATAGGTCCTGCTTGGTCCGAAAACGGATTGCGGGAGATGTCGTTGACCAAGTAACCCAAATCGCTGTCGTCATCTGACGTGAATTGCCATTTGAAGATGCTCGCTGCATTTCCTTCAGCTGTGTTGAGTGATGTTGCGTTGGTTACATCCAAGGCGAACACCGATTTTCCACCGCGCCCCAAGCTGCCAAAAACATAGGTTTTCCAAGTGGGCGTGCCACTGACATCGATGACCACGTCTCCAGAAAAGGGGCTGCCGTCTACATACGGCCACACAACGCCTGTAGGCTGTGTTTCTACCAAATCTAAAGTGAAGTCGGAGCCGTTCAAGCGTGTGCGTCCGACAGAACCTCGTTGCAGGGGTATTTCTGCAAGTCGGTTAGCCAAGGTTCCAGGCACGTAGGCAAACACTTCTGCACCGGTCGTTGGTTTGAATGCGTGCAGCATGCCATCGTTGGCAGACACCCACAACAACTTGTCTCGAGACTTATGAGTGGCTGCAAAAGCGGCGTAACCTGGAAACTGAAAGTCGTTGTATGCGGCGATGGGTCGATCCTGAATCCACGGCGTGGCGTTGACGACAGGCCCCAACATATTGTCGTTACGCTCACGTAGGCCGGTCGATGCGGCTTCTTCGGTTTGATCGCCGCGAAGGTAGTTCAGAACCAACTCTGCATTCGTCGCGGAGAGTTGGTTGGTGCTTGCGGTCGTCATTTGTGTTTTTAGATCTGCGGGAAGCGAGGCCCACCGGAAGGCAGACGCGCCTGAGCCGATGTTCGAGGAAACATTTCCATTGTTGGTGATGATGTTGCGGGTGTTGCCTTTATCGCCCGGTAGCATGCCAATGCCGCTCGTGCGTGCCCGCAACAGTTGCCCAGCGGTCCATTCTGGATCGGGTTTGAAATTACCTAGGTTATCCACTTTATAGGCTTCGATATTGCCTTCCACAGTTGTCGAGTCAAACTTGGCCACATACTTGTACCCATCGGTGATGAGCTGACTTGATGACACAGCAGGCGCTGCATTGGAATTTTTGGCTAACTCATCTAAGGCTTTTCTCAACTGCTGCTCCAGCAGGTCCGGTCTACGGGCCAAGAAGTAGCCGTCGGGTATGTCATCTGATCCCGCTGTGCCGTCTACATTGAGCTTATCCCAAGAGCCTTTATTGGGTGGCAGGAGGTACTGCGTAACAACGCCTCCTGATTTTGTAGCGGAGTCAAAGGACCCATACTTTGCCGCGTACCACAGTGGGTCTTTCAGCACAGCGTCTCCGACCCCGGTCATTTTGAAGCGCATCTGAACCTGAAAATCCTTGTTTTGTACTTTGCAATAACCACCGTCATGAATGCTGCAGGTGCCGTCTGCGTTATCGACAGCGGTGTCGCTGCTGCCCGTCTCATCGGCGGTGTTGGCATACTCCCAGTTGCGAACAGTCAGGTGTTTTTGCATGGCGCGGTTGGTGGTGTTAAAAAGTCCGTTGAGAGTGGCGCCAGTGGTGTCATAACTGCCATTGGTTAGCGACCGGAAGTTCGCGTAGGCACCGGTCTGGTTGCCACACAAGTAGCCATTGGGTTCGTTGTCGTTGACGCTATTGATCGTACCGTTGCTGTAGTGCTGGTGCGTCAAATAGCGGCCATTGCCGTCCGCTTGTGTGCCGTTCACATTTTTCGTCACGCCAATGATGCTGAAACCGTGCGTTCCGGCTCTGCCAGAGCAGTTGTTCGGGGCGTCGGTGGTTACGATGATGTCCCAGCTGCTGGGGGTTGTGGAGGTGTCTTGAACTAAGTCGTAACGAACGAAACCGGTGAGGTCCATGTCGTGGTCGCCCCCCATCAGTGCATCATTCCAAGTGACGATAAAGGCGCCATGGGTTGCACTGGAACTGAGCGATACAAACGTCAGCGCCGACCCAATGTGTTGGTCCCACAGGCTCTCGGGGGTGATGTAAACATATTTTGGCGGCACGGCGCCTACGCCCGTTCCGCCCGTTCCGGGAATCAACACATCAATGCGCGCTGCGCCACCGGAAAGTGAGGCCGCAAGGGTTTTGACCTTCAAAGCATCTTTCACCGTTGCCAGGTCAACGGGCTCTGTGCCGCTGGGCAGACTGCGAATTTTTGACGTGTTGGCGTACAGCGCAGCACCGGCCACCTTGTAGGAGCCCATCATCGCGGGGGCCTCCGGGCACACCCCGGTGACGTTAGCCAAGTTGGTGACGGACTTGCCTGAGCAAGAGTTTCCCTGGCTGCCGCTTACATTACCAACCGATCTCACTGTATTGGTAATGCCTTCAGTGTCACCCACGGCATTGGTGTAGTCATTGATGCCGCCCTTGGCGCGGTTTGGCAAGGTCAAAAACTCGTCGTTAGGTTCGTCGTCAAAGCTTAAGGCACTGCTGGACAGCGCCAGTGTGTACAGGGGGCGACAGATCGCGTTGCCATAGTTCGCTTTGCGGGTTGCATTTGTGTTAGACAGTGGATTTACCCATGGTCTCACGGGTAGTCCAGCGTGACTGTCATTGCTGGTGGATGTCGGGTTGGTAGATGCGGGCGTTGTGCCATCGTAGCTGTAGTACTGCAAAGCCTGTACCACCATTTCACCCATGGGGTTGCCCCAAGCAGGCAGTTTGCCGTCTGTGAGCACGTCGCTGCTTGGGCTACCGTAGGTGTTGAGGGGATCGCGACCATACAGTAAAAAATTGTCGATCGCTTTAATTGCCCCTTTGCCTGTCTCTCGGCCATCGGGCAGTGTGGCATCGCAGTCGGACGATGCGCTGTGGCAAAACACGCCGGAGGTTGGATTGATTTCGTCCGCAAAGTCCCCCATGTTTTTGCGTAACGCCCCTGCTGTGGTGTTTTTGTCGTAACTGCCCGTAATCACCCCGAACTCTGCCCGTGCCCCGCCCCCTGAGCTTGAAAAACCGAACTCTTGCAACAAACCGAATGGTTTGTAGTTGGTGGTGGAGTTGGGGGGGAAAGCTTGGCAGCGTTCCTCGCCGAGCCACGCGGCGTCGCAAGCTTTGACCCGCACGGTCAGCACCGGACCAACGCCGCTGTAGGTTGCACCATCCGCCGTCATGTCGGGCAAAGTTAACTCGTGTTTGTGCGAACCGCCGCCGTAGACAAGGCCAGCGGCAGTCGCTGCGGTGCCGTCGGGTCCTTTGTAATAACGGGCCAACTTGGCCGAAAACTGACCGTTGGTATCGGCGTCATCACCACTGTTGAACTTGCAGACCTTGATTTCTACCGTGCCCCATAGCCGGTAATTGCCTTTGACCATTTTCATGATCGGCGTGCCACCGCTCGGGCTCTCATCCTTGCCCGTCTGGCAGATGGTGAGCCCCGCATATTGGTTTGCGTTGATGCCAGTGGTTTTGGTGAGGGCGAGCGTTGTAAACGGCGTGTAGTCCCGAATATCGGTGCCCGCATAGTATTTGGTGAAGGAGTGGGCGTCCCAGTTCAGTCCCGAGCGCTCCAGTACAGTCAAGCTTGTTGTGTCGGTGCTGCGTTTGCCGCCGTACAGCAGCTTGCGGACCACATCCAGCCGGGTGGTGGTGGCCCAGTTCAAAAAATTGCCGCTCCAGTGCGAATTGCTGGGTGAACAGGTGTAACGCCCACCCATCATGCTGCTGTTGGCCGCAGGGTTGAATCGCGCGTCTGCGGTGCTGTACGCATAGCACTTGGTGCGGTCAAAGTAACCGTAGTACGGGAATGTTGGTTTGAACTCTGTGTCAATGACGGCAAAGCCGGGCTCCGTAGCATTGCTTTCAAGGTCTTCGTAGTCGGTGTAAATCGGCCCAAACAGGGTATGGTCTTTCGAGGTCGCCAGCATCATCATTGGCCGGTTGGGTCCGCTGACTATGTTGGGTGGAATCGCAGGTTTTGGAGAGGACACTGTTACGGGGGTTGCCTGCAAGGTGGCGGCCGTTAGCAAAGCCGAGGCAGCAATTAAGCGCACAGTAACCCTAAGTAAATGTTTCATGAAAACTTCCCGCTGTGGTGATTGGAAGAGGTGACGCATGGCGTTACTCCTACTATGGCTTAAAAATAGTTTGAAGTACGACTTGAGTTCGCTGTCGGTAGCCAAAACCGCGCGCTGTGATTCTGTAATAGGGGGTAGGTTGTGTGGTATTAACGATGAAGTGCTCAATCAAATATTCCGGTTGAACAGCGACGCCTTTTACTGCTGCCATGCCAGTGAAGGTGCCTAGGGGTACGCCACCGGTAAAATTGCAGTTACTATTATTCACAGGTTCGCGGCCCGGTTTGGTATTGAAATTGTTGTTCCAGAGTCCACCTCTTCCAGTGGGCCACCAGGGCTCTGTCACGGTTTTTGCTTTCCAGGTGGATGTTGTGTAGACCGTTGGATTCATCTTGCAGAGCCCACCCCTGCAGTCGGTGCTGAAGTCCAATGGTTGGGGTAGTCGGTCCTCCCTTCCCCGGTTGCAGGAGGCATTGGACAATAAGCTGCCACTCATGGTCATGATGTCCCGCTCGGCATCGCGCAAAGCGGTTTCCGCCGCTTGCCGCGCCACTTCTAGGTCGAGTTGATTTCGGGCCATGCCTTCACCCAACATTGCTTGGCGTGCTGCCCAGATCGTGATGCCTGAAATGGCGAATACAAACATCAATACGACGATCAAGGACACACCACGCTCAGCATGCTGCCTGGGCTGACCTGAGGTGTTTGTAAACGACGGTGTAGTTTTGTTCTTCATATCGTGCAAGGTCAAAACCCTTGGTTGAGCCGATTGCGTACGGCAAATACCTGCACGTGACGTTTGTGGATGGCTGTGTCGCTTGCAGGTTGTGTGATCGTTTGGTCTGCGCAATTGAGGTAGGTGCGTGAAGCCCCGGTTTTGTCCGCTATTTTTGTATTGCCACCTAAAGTGAGCGACATGATGCAAACCCGAACCGCAACCACCCTGGACCAGGGCGACAGGTCGGTGCCATCGATGTTGAGGGTTGCCAGCGCGTTCACCTCTGTGGCGGTGTAGAACCTGTCTGGTGCGCGTGTGGTCTCAGATCCAAAAACGCCGTAAGTGAATTGCAAATCTTCGATGCCTGCGAGCAAGGGTTGATAGGCGGCGGTATTTGTGGTTCCGAACGGGCTACTGCCATTGCCTCCGCACGCGAGACTGAAGGTGTTGACGGTTTGCCCGTCAACCGCCATCACGGTTGCATTGAGCCCATAAAAGTTAGAAACAAACAATGGCTCCTGTGGTGGTAGGTCGGGGTTCATGTTCGTCCAAGGGATAGGGCCGCTATTGAGCCTGCGCACCGCGTTGCTGGGGTCGCCGCCTGTGGCTGGGGCGACGTCTGCGCCAGTGCAGTCCCGTCGTTGACCCACGGTGTCGGCGAAGTTCACGGATTCGTAGGTGAAGTAATTCAACACAATCGAATCGGAGGCATCCGCCACCGTGGCACCGCAGGTCGCTGTCTTATGGTTAAACCTTGCGCCTTCACAGCCAAAGATCGGCGCACGGTAAATGTTGTGGGGTGCTGTCCAGTCAGTGGTGCGCGCGGGTATACCCATGGCTGGAGGGTAGCTGTCGGAGGCAACCGTGCGAACACTGGGTGGCATGGTAGTCGGATAAAAGCCCGCGTTCATGATGTCTCTGCCCACCTGTTGCAGAGCAAACGCACCGGTTTCGTTGCTAGTACTCATGCGCTCAATAGCGCTTTGGGTTTCACGGGTACCCAAGTACACATAAGCGGCCGCTGCGACGATAAACATGGTGATGGCGACCGATATCATCAACTCGATCAATGTCGTGCCGCGCTGATGCCTGAGAATATGGAGGCTCTTCATGGCAAAAATGTGAATTGGGCACAACGTACGCCAGCAGGTACCGCAGCAGCGGCTGGGCAGCAGCTTTGTCGCGCCATGCCTGTCTCAGTGCCGTCGCAGGTTTCCGACGAAATCAACACACTGTCCTTATCACTACCTTTGTCGGTGTGTTCTTTGTCAAGCCACATCAGCGTGATGTCGATCCCGTCTCTGCGGTCACCAGACACCATGGCCGCTCCTTGGGGTAACTCCGTTCTTACCCTTTGGCGCCAGACGATCATGTCAAAAGTTGCGCGTTCAGTGGTTGTGCACGTTGCAGACAAGCAGTTTGGAGTAGGTGTCGTCAGCGTTTGAGCTTGTTGCGCTGCCCAGTTGTTTGACAGCAGATACTGTGATGTTGCGCTCACACCGGTCACGAAGTTGCTGCCGGCTACATCAGAGTTCATGCGAACGCGATCGGAGAAATCACCGTAAAGCGTCGAGAGCGCGGCGCGCGACCACGTATTGATCTTGTACTTAGCAACACCTGCCTGCAGGCCTGCCACACCCAGCAGCCCTATGGAGAGGACGACCACCGAGACCATTACTTCTATGAGCGACGCACCACGGGTGGTATTCAAGCGACGACCGCTCGAGATTTTAGAGTTTCTTAAATTCGCAATGTTCATGGTGGTGTCCTTAGCAAGACCCGGACACAGTTCTGGCGCGACCCATGCTGTTCAGGCATACGTTGAAGGGGTACTTGGTCGTCAGCGGGTCGGAGGCGGTTTTATAAATCAAATTGAAGGTGTTGGCGCCATTCAGACCAGGGGTACCCCGGGCATTGAAAACAAGTGTTCGACGATCGGCAGTCACCGCATTCAAAAAATAGTCAGCACTCAAGGGTCTACGAATCAAGATCATGTCTTCTGCGACGGCTGGGCTCAGCAACGCGTTGTTGCAAGTAGGATTTAGAAACACCAGCCACCCAACCTGCCAGTCTTCGCCCGCGATGTCGCAAGTGGGGTTGGCGTTATCGACCGTGCTACTCATGCACATCGTGACACAAGTGTTTTTTCCGACGGCTTCATTGCGCGCCATGAGGATGCTGCTGGAAAACTCGCCCCCAATGCTCCTGAGTTTGTTGCGCACGATGTATTCGTTAAATGAAGGTGCTGCCAACCCAACCAGTATTGCGATGATGGCAACAGTGACCATCAGCTCAATGAGGGCGAAGCCACCTTGGTGTTTGCGGAGAGGAAGTTTGATGAACATGTGGCGCATTGTGCCGCGTAATGCCCACTTGGGAACACCGCTCATTCCTCCTGAAACGCCGTTTGTCCAGTTTGCGGTCCAAGGCGGCTTACCAAGCCTGCGACCTGTAGTGGTTACCCTGGATCATTGGATACGGAAATGGATACTTACCAGCCGAACATTGAAACCGGGACTACCTGCTCACCTCATCCACCAACGTTTTGAAATCATCGATGTCTTCAAAACTGCGGTACACGCTGGCAAAGCGGACGTAGGCGACTTTGTCGAGCTTTTTGAGCTCGCGCATGACCAGTTCGCCGATGCGGGTGGAGAGCACCTCGCGCAAAGCGAGGTTGAGCAGAACTTCTTCAATGCGTTCAACTGCGCCATCAACCTGTTCGGTGCTAACGGGGCGCTTGCGCAGGGCTAACTTCATCGAGGCCAGCAGTTTGGCGCGTTCGTATTCGATACGACGGCCATCTTTTTTGACGATGGTGGGAAAGTTGACTTCAGGGCGCTCGTAGGTGGTGAAGCGCTTGTCGCAAGACGCGCAGCGGCGTCTGCGACGGATGAAGCCCCCGTCTTCAGACACCCGTGTTTCGGCCACTTGGGTGTCCGGATGGCTGCAGAAGGGGCACTTCATGGTGCGCCGGCTTAGCCGTAGACCGGGAAGCGTGCGGTCAGGGCGTTGACCTTGGCGCGAACCGCATCAATGTTGGCGCTGTCCCTGGGGTTGTCTAGCACGTCTGCTATCAAGTTTGCAGTGATGCGGGCCTCTTCTTCCTTGAATCCGCGGGTGGTCATGGCGGGGGTGCCGATACGCACACCGCTGGTGACCATGGGTTTTTCAGGGTCGTTGGGAATGGCGTTCTTGTTGATGGTCATGTGGGCGCTGCCCAGTACGGCTTCGGCTTCTTTGCCGGTGATGCCCTTGGCGCGCAGGTCTACCAGCATGACGTGGGATTCGGTGCGACCGCTGACGATGCGCAGACCGCGCGTGGTGAGCGTTTCGGCGATGACGCGCGCGTTGACGATCACTTGTTGCTGGTAGGCCTTGAATTCAGGTTGCAGGGCTTCCTTGAAAGCGACGGCTTTGGCAGCGATGACGTGCATCAGCGGGCCGCCTTGCAGGCCAGGGAAGATGGCGCTGTTGATGGCTTTTTCGTGCTGGGATTTCATCAAGATAATGCCGCCGCGGGGGCCGCGCAGACTCTTGTGGGTGGTGCTGGTGACCACATCTGCATGGGGCACCGGGTTGGGGTAAAGGCCGGCGGCGATTAGACCAGCGTAGTGCGCCATGTCGACCATGAAGATGGCACCGACGTCTTTGGCGACTTTGGCGAAACGTTCAAAATCAATAGCAAGCGAGTAAGCGCTGGCACCGGCGATGATAAGTTTTGGCTTGGTCTCGTGGGCTCGTGCCTCCATCGCGTCGTAGTCAATGGCCTCAAAGGCGTCCAGGCCGTAGCTGACCACGTTGAACCATTTGCCGCTCATGTTCAGGGGCATGCCGTGGGTGAGGTGACCGCCTTCGGCCAGGCTCATGCCCATGATGGTGTCGCCGGGTTTCAGGAAGGCCAGAAACACTGCTTCGTTGGCAGATGCGCCGCAATGGGGTTGCACGTTGGCGGCATCGGCGCCAAAAATTTGTTTGACGCGGTCGATGGCAAGTTGTTCCGCTACGTCAACAAACTCGCAGCCACCGTAATAGCGTTTGCCGGGGTAGCCTTCGGCGTACTTATTGGTTAGCTGGGTGCCTTGGGCGGCCATCACCGCAGGCGAGGCGTAGTTTTCGCTGGCAATCAGCTCAATGTGATGCTCTTGGCGTGCATTTTCGGCTTGAATGGCCGCAAACAGTTCTGGGTCAGTTTGCTCAATGAGGATATTTCGGTTGTACATGGCAGTCCTTAGAGACAATGGGCCTGTGATTCATAGGTGGCATGAAAACAGGGCTGCCCAGGCGAACGGCTGAACACATGGCCCGAACGGGCCGTGTGGTGCGCTCCCCCGTGGTGGTCCCACTTCAGCACTGTCTTCAATCAAGAAGTCATGCCTATCGCCAGTCGCGCACCAGCAGATTTTAGCCGAGGCTGTTACTTCAGTGCGACCGTAGCGGCTTTTTCTGGCTCCGCCTGTGGCTGCTCGTCAGACGATCCGTCAGCTGGGGTCGGCGTTTGGGTGCCGGCCGGTTTGGGTGAGGTCAGAACCATGGTAGGTGCTGTAATAGGGACGACACGCCCCAGCGCGACCTGTTGCAGTCGGCTGTGCTCTGCGAGGACTTTGCCGACGTACCCGCCGTCGTCCTCAATATTGGCAGCGCCAACGTAGTACCGCAATCCACCCTCCACCGAGCCGGCGATTTTGATGCAGTCCTGCAGCACCTTGACGCCTACACGCAAGTTGGACACCGGGTCAAACGCAGCAAACTTGCCGCCGAAGCTTTCGTACTTGTCGCTGTGCACCCGGGTCATCACCTGCATCAGTCCTTGAGCGCCCACGGAGCTTTGGGCAAAAGGGTTAAAGCCTGACTCAACTGCCATCACGGCCAGAATCAAAGTGGGCTCCAGCTTGGCGCGTGCCCCAATCTCGTAAGCTTCAGTTACCAGTGCGCTAACTGGTTCAGGCGCGACCCGGTATTTTTTGCTCAGCCAAAAAGTCACCGCCGCTTGCTGTTTGGGCAACTCTTTGGGATTGGCTGCAGTGGCACGTTCGCTGGCAATGGGGTCGCTGACAAAGCCGACCAATTCGGTCTGACGTTCTTGCAACCAACTGAACAATCTGATTTCCCCGAGCTGACGTAATTCGGGACGGGCGACCAAAGTGATGGCGGTGAACAAAACAGCGATGCCGATCAGGGCAAAACTGTTGTGGGTGACTTCAAAAACACCTTTGGCAACGATCGATGAGATACGTCGCAGGTGGCGGGTCAAATTTTTAGACGCTGACATAGCTTCTCCTTCTTGCGCGCTGGCCCCGTGTGTGCTGCGGTGTGCGGCAGACAGGACCTTCGCCTGGGTTGTTACGCTATCAATATCCTGCGCGTGTCCTTCCTATGGTGCAGAGAATTGATGTTGCCGGGGTTCGGCAGCGGGTTCGGGTTTACCCCAGTTTGGGGCTTCGGGCGGATTCTAGGTGGGTGGTTTATGTCAAGTCAACCATATCAAATGCGTTTGATATTCCAAAATACGTTGGAAAATTGATTCTGGCTTGATCGCTAACGAGTCGTGGAGCGCAGCAATTTGGCGCTGTTTCCCTGAGTTTCTTTCTGCGCACGGTGGCCAACGACACCCTGTGGCTACGCTACCTCGTTTGCGGGGTGTTTGTGTTGTTTTTGTGTGGATTTTGAATTGGATGGCAGTGCGGCTAGTTGTGAATGGGGGCCTTGATCACCAATCGCCTGAGGTTTTGGGTCCGCCTGTGACCCGCGGGGCAGGTGGGTTTCAGCCGCCGTTCGCTGAAGTTGCGGGTAGACATTGGCGTGCTCGGCAACGCGCTCATCAGTCTGCGCGTCAGAGGAAAAACCCCGCACGCCGCGCTTCAGTTTCAAGTAGCTCTATATAGAGATGGTGGTCCAGTCGGTTTTCAGGCGCGGGCCCCTGGTGGACGTGGCGCGGGTCAACCTAAATAGTGCGTGACCGAAAACCTCGGCGCCCCAATGACAGATGGCCATTTTCCTTTACGAAGATTTCCCCAATTCCTT
>Ga0136636_10002456_pt1 | contig 11024 bp, 9 predicted proteins | sample AntDrymUQ8522106_2_FD_104653 | JGI IMG/M metagenome (GOLD analysis project Ga0136636, IMG submission 104653) | Polar desert sand microbial communities from Dry Valleys, Antarctica - metaG UQ852 (21.06) | ecosystem: Environmental > Terrestrial > Soil > Desert | place: Antarctica: Dry Valley... | reverse complement strand
TTTCAAGTGTTCCTCCCTGAGTATGTGAATGTCACTCCATTATATTAGAAACTCGCGGGCGCGCCTCTAAGAAACTCGTGGGCGCGCCCCTAAGAAACTCGTGGGGCGCCCCTAAGAAACTCGTGGGCGCGCCCCTTGTGGGCGCCCGACTGGTAAAATCCGGTGAAAATTGCCTGTCAATCTGGCCATCCATCGTGTATACTCACCAGTAACCTGTGAGAGCTGCTACAGATATTGGTCGCTTTCCACCCCACGTTCGCTCCTCCCACGCCGCAGGAGCCTGCTTCTCTAACGCCCACCTGCATGACGTTTGAAGCCGGCATACCTGAAGCGCGCTCTCAGATCAACGAAGATCACAAGCGGAAGGAGGCAGCATCGATGCTAGACCCACTGGTTCAGCGACTGCTTGAGCACGCGATCGACACCCCCGTTAAGCTCCATCTCCTACTGCTTTTCCACGAAAACCCACGCCTGGAGGCCAGCTCCTTCACCATCGCCAACCGCGTCTGTCGCGACATCTGGAGCGTTGAGCAGGCGCTGCACGAGCTCGCCGAGGATGGTGTGCTGCGCCACACAGCCGCCGGGTCCTGCGACAAGCTCTACTGCTACGCCCCCCGTGACGAACTGATCGACTCGATCCAGCGTCTGATCTGCGGCTACGACGACCCGCTTGAGCGCGATACGCTGCAGCGCTCCATCCGCGACCTCGCCTCCTACGCGCCGTACCGCCGCAGCTCCGCCTGGGAGCTACAGATCGCGTAGCATTGCTTGCACGCATGCCAGCGGCCCGCACCGATTCGATTGGTGCGGGCCGCTGTGTGTTAACACAGCTCTAACAGAGCACGCTTGACAGCGCCCCGCATCCGTTCCTATGATACAGTCAGGCTGCGCTCTGCGGCGTGTTTCGTTTAGATTGAGCACCTTGGATTGAGAACAATGCCATGAAAGATTACTATCAGGTGCTCGGCGTAAGCCGTGGGGCGTCGGATAAAGAGATTAAGCAGGCGTACCGCAAGCTCGCCCGCACCTATCATCCCGACATTAATCCTGGCGACAAGCAGGCCGAGGTGCGCTTCAAAGAGATCAACGAGGCCTACGAGATCCTCTCCGACAAAGAGAAGCGTGAGAAATATGATCGCTTCGGCAGCGACTGGAAGCGCTACGAGCAAGGCGCCCCCGGCGCCGATTTTGCCGGTAACGCCGATTTTGCCGACATCTTCGACACGCTGTTTGGGGCCAGCCGGGGCGGGCGCCCAGGTGGCGGCTTTAACGCCCGCATGGACGGCCAGGATATCGAGCAGCAGGTCGACATAAGTCTGGAGGAGGCTTTTGCGGGCACCCAGCGCACCCTACAGTTCTCCAACCCCAACGGTACGCCCCGCACGATCACAGTGAAGATCCCTGCCGGTGCCGACAGTGGCACCCGCGTGCGTGTGCTCGGCGAGGGCGCGCCCGGCCTCAACGGTGGCGCAAAGGGCGATCTGTTTCTGGTGGTGCGCGTCGCACCCAGCGGGCGCTTCGAGCGCAAAGGCGACGACCTCTACCTCAAGATCGACACCAGCCTCTACACGCTCCTGCTTGGCGGCCAGGTGCAGGTGCCCACGCCTGCCGGCAAGACGATCAATCTCTCGATCCCGGAGCAGACTCAGAATGGGCGCACCTTCCGGCTCTCTGGCCAGGGTATGCCCGCCCTGCGCGCCGAGCGCAAGGGCGATCTCTACGTGAGCGTGCAGGCCCAGCTGCCAGCACAGCTCAGCGCCCGCGAGCGCGAGCTCTTCGAAGAGCTGCGCCAGCTCGCCGAGAGCCGCTAGCCGATGTTCTACTGCGCCCCCACGATGTCGCGCCGGGTGAGTGCGTACCACGCGCCGTAGCCGAAGAGCACGCAGTAGGCGCCGATCACCAGCGTGGCCTGAAGGGGCGAGGGGAGCGTCGCTAGGTTGAGGCCGCCTGCCAGCGCCGCCTGATCCACGCCAAAGAGCTGGCTGTTTTGCACTACCAGCGTGTTGATGTTTGGCTGGAGCAGCAGGTTCACCAGCAACAGCAGCGTGTCGCTGACCATGCCGAGCGAGCCGAGCGAGCCCGCGCTCACGTCCAGGGCGAGGAAGATCAGCCCGCCGCCCACCCCTGCCAGCACCGAGCGCCCAAACGCGGCGCACGAGAGTGTCGCCAGCAGGTACGGCAGGATCACGTAGAGCGCCCGCGCAAGCCCAAGCGGCAGCACCAGCAGGTCGCGGGCGGTGAGCGTGGAGGGCAGCCCGAGCCACGCACCGGCCACCAGGGCGATCAGACCGCCTAGCGTCAGCGCAAGCAGCGACGCGAGCAGCAGCGCCAGCAGCAGCGCCAGCAGCTTCGCCAGCAGGTACGTCCCGCGCTGCGGCGATCTGCTTAACATAACTCTGAGCGTGCCCCAGCTGTAGTCGCTGCCAAGGGCGCCGGCCGCGAGGATCACCGCCATGATCCCGCCGGTGCCGTTGATCTGTCCGAGCACAGCCCCGAAGACGCCAGGGAAGCTGAGCTGGCGCCGATACTGTTCCAGCTGCTCAGGGCGCAGCAGCGCCAGCGTCGCCCCGCCCTCCGCGCTCAGCCGCACAACAACCGCCGCAAGCGCAAGGTACAGCGTCGTCAGCCCCAGGAACAGTGCCAGCAGCGCCCAGGCCAGCGGACGCTTGCGCAGCTTCAGCCACTCGGCCGCGAAGAGATTGGCGAGCATTGGGGGGCTCCGGTGACAGGGTGACAGGGTGACAGGGTGAGGTCTGTGGGTTGGGAAGATGGACGGTGGACGGTGGGGCCAGCAATAGCCCGGAAATCTGTGGCATCTGTGGACAATATGCCCGGTGTCCGGCTATCGGCTATCGGCTATCGGCTATCGGCTATCACTAGCCGTCACGTCCAGGAAAAAATCCTCAAGTGATGCGCTGTGCGCGCCGATCTCGGCCACCAGGAGGCCCGCGCTCGCCAGGTGCGCGTTGAGCTCGGCGGCGCGCGCGGTGGGCGCATCAACCAGCAGCACGTCGCCCTCCTGCTGCACGCCTGCCACCCAGGGCAACGCGCGGATCAAGCGCACCGCCTGCTCGGCGCCGCCCTCCACGCGCACGCGCAGCCCCTGATCGCGGCGCAGCAGCGCTGCCACATTGCCCTCGGCGATCAGGTGGCCCGCCTTGAGGATGGCCACCCGCCCGCAGAGCTGCTCCACCTCGTGGAGCATGTGGCTGCACAGCACAATCGTGCGTCCATCGGCTGCGAGGCTGCGGATGAGCGCGCGAATCTCCGCAGTACCGGCCGGGTCGAGTCCGTTGGTCGGCTCATCCAGGATCATCAGCGCCGGGTTGGGCAGCAGCGCGGCGGCGATGGCTAGGCGCTGCTTCATGCCCTGCGAGTAGACCCGTAGCTTGTCGCGGGATCGCGCCGAAAGCTCTACCGCCCCCAGCGTCGTCGTGATGCTCGCCTCAGGCAGCCCGCCAGCACGCGCCAGGACGAGTAAGTTGTCATAAGCGCTCAGGTACGGGTAGAAGGCTGGGGCCTCGATCATGGCGCCCACATGGCGGAGCGCGGCCACGGGCGCCGCCTGTACATCGTGACCGAACAGCATGGCTCGCCCGCTGCTTGGGCGCACCAATCCGAGCAGCATGGCGATGGTGGTGGTCTTGCCGGCGCCATTCGGGCCAAGTAGTCCGAAGACCTCGCCGGGCTCGATCTGGAGCGAGAGCCCGGCGACGGCCACGCGCTCACCATAGCGCTTCGTTAGGGCGTCGGTCTGGATTACGGGGACTGTGTGTGCCATAGATGCTACACGTTATTTTTGCCTCAAACAGATTATACCAGAGGGCCGTGAAGATGAAATTCTTTTCATTTGTCACCTATTGACAACATCTTTAACATCGCCGATCCTTAAAGCCACTAGTAGTAGTTTTAGTACGTCGCCCATCGGTAGGGCCGCATTCGGGTATTGCCCAGCTCTGAGGTAATGCCTGGGTTTGCTATGCCGCAGCCATGCCAAAGCTGGCTGCGACGCTGATCCTGCCGCAGGTGATCAAGGGGGAGACAGCCCACACGCAGCCTGGCACGCTCGCACCAGCGCACAACCGCTCACCGGCAACGCACTCCTCCCATCTATCAGAGCTACGGTCGGCATGTGTGTGTGTACGCCCGCCCGGCGCTCACTCATCGGCGCCAGCACCCTATGCGTCCCGCCACTCTGAAAGAGGAACCCCGCATATGCTTCGAGGCAGAAGCAAGCCAATCCTGCGCCTGTTCAGCGCGCTCGTCATTCTTGGCGTGCTCATTTCAGGCACATCTCTCGCCCAGGCCCAGAGCGGGCCTCCCCGCAGCAGCCGCCCTGTCCCTGCCGGTATCGGCGACTTAGCCACCCTTGATCGCGCAAGCGTTACCAGCAAAGTGCGCTCCGACCTGGCTGCGGCCACTGGCCCCGTGCAGGTCGTGGTTCGCCTCAGCCAGAAGCCGGTCGCGAAGGCGAGCGACCAGGCCGCCCAGGGTGCGGCGATTGTCGCTGAGCAGGATGCCGTCCTGGCCCGTATCCGCCAGATCGATGCTGGCGCCCGCGTGCTTGGCCGCACGAAGATCCTGCTGAACGCCGTGATGATCGAGCTTGACGCGGCACATCTGGCCACGCTGGCCACGGATCTCCGCGTTGTCACGATCAACCCCATCGTCAACCTCGAGCTCGACCTGAGCGAGACGGTGCCTTACATCGGCGCCACGCCTGCCGTGCAAAGCTCGGTGAACGGCGGGGCCGGCGTAAGCGTGGCCGTGCTCGACTCGGGCATCGACTACACCCACGTGGCCTTCGGTGGCGCCGGTACGGATGCCGCCTACGAGGCCGCCTACGGCACTAGCACCACCGACCCGCGCAACACCACCCGCGATGGGCTGTTCCCGACCGCCAAGGTGGTGAACGGCTACGACTTCGTGGGCGAGTCCTGGCCGAATGGGCCGCTGGCCCCCGACGAGGACCCGATCGACTTCGAGGGCCACGGCACGCACGTCGGCGACATCATCGCCGGTGCGCAGGGCGTCGCCCCAGGCGCCAGCCTGCTCGCCGTCAAGGTCTGCTCGGCTGTCGCGTCCTCCTGTAGCGGCGTCGCGCTGCTTCAGGGCATGGACTTCATTGCCGACCCCAATCAGGACGGTAATACCGATGACCACGTCGATATCGTCAACATGTCGCTTGGCTCGTCGTATGGCGACAACTTCTTTGACGATCTCTCGACGGCAGTGCAGAACGCGACCGACCTGGGCGTCCTGACGGTCGCCTCAGCCGGTAACAGCGCCGACCGGCCCTACATTACCGGGACGCCGGCAGCGGCGCCCAGCGCGCTTTCGGTGGCCCAGACCCAGGTGCCGAGCGCCAAAACCTACCCGCTGGTGATCAACAGCCCAGCCAGCATTGCCGGCTCGTACAAGAACACTGCCACAGTGGACTGGGCGCCGATCGGCGTGGGCTTCACGGGCGATGTGGTCTACATCGGGCGCGCCTGCCCCGGCGATGCGCTGCTGGCGAACCCCACCGGCAAGGTGGCCCTAGCTGATCGCGGCGCTTGCGCGGTGAGCCTCAAGACCGACGCGGCGGCCTCGGCCGGCGCGATCGGCGTGCTGATCGGCCTGGTCGCCCCTGGCGACCCGCCCTCGTTCAGCTTCGGCGGCGGCGCGAACCTCGTGCCCACGCTGATCATCACCCAGGGTGATGCGAACCGGATCAAGGCGAACATCAATGCCCCGGTGAACGTCACGGTCTCGGATGCGACTGCGCTGGCTCTCGTTGGCAGCATGGTCAACTCGTCGTCGCGTGGCCCTGCCATGGGCAAGAACTTTCCCGACAACGACAACATCTATGGCTACCAGTTTGGCCAACTGATCAAGCCTGAGATTGGCGCGCCTGGCGCCTCTGTCTCGGCCGAGGTTGGCACGGGCACCGGCACCACCGCCTTTGGTGGCACCTCCGGCGCAGCCCCGATGGTCTCGGGCGCGGCGGCCCTACTGATAGCCTCCACCGACTGGGATCTGCCACCGCGCGAGGTCAAGGCGCGGCTGATGAACACCGCCGAGACCACGATCTTCACCAACCCGGCCACGCTGCCCGGCGTGCTGGCCCCAATCACCCGCATCGGTGGCGGTGAGGTCCGCGTCGATAAGGCAATCAGCGCCGGCGCTGCGGCCTGGGAGCTCGCTGGCGCCGGCGCGTCGCTCTCGTTTGGCTTCGTTGACGTCAACCGCCCGCTGGTGCGGATTCGTCGCACGGTGGAGGTGAAGAACTACACGGGCCGCACGATCAGCTACGACATCGGGAGCAACTTCCGCTTCGCCGATGATGAGCTGAACGGCGCGGTGAGCATCAAGCCCTCCCGCTCGCGCATCAGGGTACCGGCCTACAGCTCGCGCTATTTCGTGGTAACGCTCGAGGTGGACGGTACGAAGCTGCGCCCCTGGACCATGAACTCTGGCGTGGCCGGCGGCAGAACCACGGAGCTGGACCAGCTGGAGTACGATGGCTATCTGAACCTGACCGACGGCAATAACAGCAGCAACAACCTGCACCTGGCCTGGCAGGTGCTGCCCCGGCTGTCGCCCCAGGTGAAGGCTCCGGCTGCGGTGAAGTTCAAGGACGGCCTGGCCAGCGCCAAGCTGGTGAACAAGGGCGTCGGCGCTGGCAGCTACACACCGCTCTCGCTGATCGGTGAGAATCCCGTCAAGCCCGTCGCTGGTGCGCAGGGTAGCCAGACCCCGAACGTCACTGCGCGCTATCTCGGCACTGCAACGTTCCCGGTCCCGACCTCGTTCTGTAGCTCGGGCCTGCTGGCACAGTTCGGTGTTCAGACCTGGGTGCCGCTGACACACGCGAACTACCCAATCTCGCTCGACCTGTATCTGGATACTGATCGCGACGGTGATGACGACTTCAACATCTTCACCTCTGAGATCGGCACCTTCGCTTCGGATGGCCGCAACGCAGTGTTCGCTGGCCCAGTGGTGGGCGCGAAGACGGCCATCTTCCTCACACAGCACGGCACGAATAGCGGCGCCTTGGTTCTGACGGTCTGCGGTGAGCAGATCGGCCTGACTAGCGCCGACGCCGGTAAGCTCGTTGATGTACGCCTCGAGACCTTCGAGAACTACTTCATCGGTGTCGTTACCAGCGAGATCGAGGGCACCATGGGCGTGCTGGCCGAGCGCTACCTGGCGACCGACGCCGCCTTCACCACGATCATCGACGCGGTGGATGTGGCTGCGAAAAGCAGCACACCCTTCGGGATCGTCGACTTCGGGGCGTTCGGTACCAGCCCCACCGAGACAGGCCTGCTGCTACTCAACACGAGCGGCGGCGCCACCGAGGCGCTGGTGATCCGCGCGAGGTAGCCCGACTGCGATGGGATAGCCCGTGCTCCCTGCCCCCTCTCTCGCCCCGCGGGAGAGGGGGTTGTCGCGTCTGTGGCGGGGGTGAGGGCAATGCTACCTGCCTGGCTCGCAGAGCACGAAGCGCCCCCGCTCGTCGGCGCGGTAGTCGTAGGTGGCTGCCCCAGCCTGGAGTACAACCTGGTAGCCGGGTGTGATCACCTGGAGGTAGTTCATGCCCGGCTTGGCGCAGCCGAGCGCGCCGTCAGACCACTCCACGGCCCGGCCAACTTGCACCACGATCAGCGTGCGATCAACCGCGCTGCGCAGGGCGGCGTCGGCGATGATCGTGTCGAGCAGGGCTTGCGGCACCTCGCCGGTGACGGCAGCTGCGGCGTCGGCGGTGGGCAGACGCTCGACGGCAGGCGTTGGCCGCACAAGCGATGTTCGCGCTGGTGGTGGGCTGCTCGGGGTGGGTTTGGGCTTATCGCTCGGCATACTTGTCTCCTGTGCGGGGCTTGGCGTGTCTACGACGAGGGCAGCGCTGGCGGCGTCGGTGGCTGTGGCGGGCGCGGCGGTTGGGGCGGGCGCAACCGTAACGAGCGGCGCAACGGTGGCAAGCGCGGCGGCGGCGGGCGCAGTGGGTATGGCGCTCTGGGGTGCGGCGCCGCAGGCTGCGAGTGCGGCGAGCAGCAGTGGGACGAAGCAGCGGCGCGCAATGCGGTAACGAGACATAACGTATCACTCCTGTTACACGATCACGAGTTTGGTGCTGGCGAGCGGTGCTAGGCGAGTGGGAGGCTACGCTGAAGACGCATGCGGGGCAAGATTCGTTCCACAGATTGCGTGCGGACGGGCCTTGACAGGGGGGCGAAACAGGGTGTAAAATAAATACCGATTAGTAAGAGTAATCGGAACTTATTATGCAAGACCCACCAAAGATTGACATAACAGCGCTGGCGGCCATCCCCAGCATCGACCCGCGCGCCGCCGCCGTGGCCGACACGCAGGCCGCCTCCGCCGCCTTCGACGACTACCATGGCCGCATCGACGCCGACACGCTGCGCCGCCAGGAGGCCGACCTCGCCCTGTTCGCGCAGTTCCTCGGCGCCGTGCGTGCCATCGCCCCCGAGGATGCCCCCGCCTTCGGCGCCCGCCTGGCCTTCCACGCCGAGGCGTGGGCCAATGTCACGCACGGTCTGCTCGCCGCCTTTCTGCGCTGGCAGCTCCAGGAAGGCTACGCCATCGGCTCGATCAACGTGCGCCTAGCCAGCGTGCGCCGCTACTGTGCCCTCGCCAACAGCGCTGGCGTGATCCCCCCTGAGGCCCTGGCCCTGATCCGCACGGTACGCGGCTACGGCGGTCGCCAAGCCCGCTCGATCGACGCCCAGCGCCAGCGTGCAGCCATCCCCACCCGCGTGAGCACCAAGAAGGCCACGGCCCGCGTGCTGAGCGCCGAGCAGGTGCGCGCGCTCAAGCAGCAGCCCGACACGCCTCAGGGCCGCCGTGACACCCTGCTGATCTGCCTGCTGGCCGACCTGGGGCTGCGCGTGGGCGAGCTCGCCGGGCTGGAGGTTGGCAGCATCGATGTGCGGCGCGGCACGCTCACCTTCTACCGCGAGAAGGTGCATACCACGCAGACCCACAAGCTCGGCGCCGACGCGCTGGCCGCTGCCACGGCCTACCTTGCCAGCGATGCGTCCGCCAGCGGCCAGCTGCTGCGGGGCTCACGCAAGAACGGCGAGCTCTGGAAAGGCATGTCGGTGCGGGCGATCCGCGAGCGGGTGGGGCTGCTTGGCGAGCGCATCAGCGTGAACGACCTGTCGCCGCATGATCTCCGCCACACCTGGGCCACCCGCGCCGCCCGTGGTCGCAGCGACCCTTTTGCCCTGCGCGATGCCGGCGGCTGGAGCAGCCTCTCCATGCCAAGTCGTTATGTCCAGTCGAACGAGGTGGCCAACACGCGCATCTCGCTCGACGATGACGAGGAATAGCCGATAGCCGATAGCCGATATTTGAACCACAAAGCGCACGAAGAACACGAAGCGGAGGAAGGTATGCGAACGGCCTTCGTGCGCTTCGTGTTCTTTGTGGTTCAACCTGTGGGGAGCTCCGCCTATCTGTACTAGCGACGCGGGGTGCGGTACGGGCCGAGGTAGCGCTGCACGAGGGCGAGCTCGAACTCACTCTGGAGCGTGGTGCGGGTGCCCTCGGCGGTGGCGGCGAGGGCGTGGCCGAGCTGGCGGCAGATGGCGTCGGCGAGGAACTGGGGCAGCGGCTCCTGGATGCTGCTTACGCGGAGTGCGCCGCGAAAGGTAGCGAGCACGGCACCAAGCGGCTCGCGGGCCAGCAGCGCCGCAGGCAGCTCTAGCCGATAGGCTGGGCCAAAGCTATCAGGTCGATAATACGTTACGTAAAGCTGGCCGTAGCCGCGCTCGATGGCAGCGAGGCGCTCGCGGAAGTCATCCAGTACAGGGCTGCGGTAGCCGGTGAGCAGATGGGGGCGATCCTTGCGGATTCAGATGCACCGGCAGCGAGTGCTCGCCCGCGTTGAGCACACTGGTCCAGAGCGTGCGGTCGGTGACAGTGCCGCTGAGGTGCGGGGCAAGCTCCAGGACATCGTCGGCGGCGGTGGCAGATTTAGGATGGGCCACAACACGGCGGCACTGCAGCACGAGGCGCCAGTCGTCGTCGGCGAGGATGCTCTCAAGCTCCTCGATCGGCGGCAGCAGGCGCACGAGCACGTCCTGATCGGTGAGCGTGTCCTCCTCGACGGCGGCGGCGGCGATCGCGGCGAAGGTAGCGCCTGTGGCGGGCACGGTGGCGTTGGAGCCATCGACGGCGCAGAGGCGGCGGGTGGGGCCATCGGCGCGGGGCGGATGCGCCGGTCGAGGGCGGCGCGCAGCCGATCACGCTCGCCATCTAGCTCGCGCAGCGTGCCACGGCACGCCTCGGCGCAGTCGGCGATCGCGGCGAGCACCGCAGCGGGGAGCGCCGCCGTCCCTAGCTTTGCCGGTCTGTCTGTCTGATCGATCATGCAGGTTTCGCGTGGTGGCTCTGGTTGGTGGCATTGTAGCATCAATAGGCGGCAGGCGGCAGGGGGCAGGCTGTGAACTGAAGCCTGCCACCTGACTACTGAAGCCTGCGTCCTGCCAGCCCCGCCCCCCAAATATCGTCGCCGGGGCCACCCACGCTGGGCCGCCAGAGCTCGCGCACATCGCTGGCACGCCGTAGCTGCCCGAAGCTTGTGGCGATAAAGGCCACCCGTCGTAGCCGCGCTGCCGGCACGGGCAGCGGCAGCTCCATAAGCGGGCCAAGCTCCACCCGATAGTAGCGCTCGTTTGCGCGCGGGTGGGCCGCCTCAGCGGGTAATAACTCGCTCCGCGCCACCACCGCGTAGCGCAGCACCGCCGCGTACCAGCGCACGCACCAGCGCTCCGCTCCGAAAGCGGCGGTCTGGTAGAAGGCGATGTAGTCGGCGGTAAAGTTGGGCGGCACGCGCTTTAGCGGCACGCGGTACCAGCCATCGTCACGGGCCAGGGCCAGATCGCGTGGGCGCTGTACGATCGCCACCAGCACGCGGGCGTCGTCGTCGGGCAGTTCGGCTTGCGTCATCGGGGTGCAGCTAGGTACAATGCGCGGGTACTCGCTCTCTATACCGCCGAGGCCCCCGTGAA
>Ga0136636_10002455_pt1 | contig 11026 bp, 11 predicted proteins | sample AntDrymUQ8522106_2_FD_104653 | JGI IMG/M metagenome (GOLD analysis project Ga0136636, IMG submission 104653) | Polar desert sand microbial communities from Dry Valleys, Antarctica - metaG UQ852 (21.06) | ecosystem: Environmental > Terrestrial > Soil > Desert | place: Antarctica: Dry Valley... | reverse complement strand
GATAATCGGAGAGCACCGGAAAAGGAAAATCCTGCACATCCAGCACCAATCGCTCCGCATCATCGGCAGGAACAGCATCGATGTTATCCGTGAATTCTTCCTTGGAACAAGCCACGAGCATAATAAAGGGGAGCAGGAGCAGCAGGAGTATCTTCTTCACTGGGACTGGTTTCGAGCTACGAATATCGGAATGTTGTTGGTATGGTCGGCGTGGGTTGCTTCACCAAATACTACCCCAGGCTGTTAATGCTGTGGCGAGATCGGAGGTGCCGAACGTTCCATTGAACGTTCAACAGCCCAGAAGCGTTCAGAAGCGGTCTAACTTTGTGCGCCATGCCCGGTAGTTCCCACTACGCTTTGCACCCACACCCCTTCAGCCAATGGGGAGCGGGGTTCCAACAGCCCCTGTTGATCGCAGGGCCGTGCAGTGCCGAGACCGAAGAGCAGGTGATGGCAACCGCCAAAGGCATTGCGGCGGGTGGCCACGCGACGGTCTTTCGGGCGGGTCTGTGGAAACCGCGCACGCGTCCAGGGGCATTTGAAGGGGCTGGCGCTCAAGCCCTACCGTGGCTGCAACGGGTAAAGGCTGAAACAGGCTTGCTGACCATGACCGAAGTGGCCACGACCGAACATGTGGAAGCCTGTTTGAAAGCCGGGGTGGACATGCTTTGGATCGGGGCGCGCACAACACCGAACCCTTTCAGCGTGCAGGAGTTGGCCGATGCCTTGCGCGGGGTGGACATCCCCGTTTTCGTAAAAAATCCCATCAATCCCGATCTACACTTGTGGATAGGCGCCCTGGAACGGTTGGAAGGGGCTGGGCTGAAGCGGCTTGCGGCGATACACCGTGGCTTTTCGTGGTTCGAACGCACGCCTTACCGGAATAGTCCGATGTGGGAATTCCCCATTCGGTTGAAGGCCGCATTCCCGGACCTGGAGATCATTGGCGACCCCAGCCATATTGCAGGGAGCCGCGACAAACTGGGCACGATCGCGCAACAAGCACTCGACTTGGGTTTGAGTGGGCTGATGGTGGAAGTACATAGTGATCCGGCCCACGCATGCAGCGATGCCGAACAACAGATCAGCCCGGAAGCGTATGCCGAATTGATCCAAAGCCTGATCTTCCGGCAGGCCCTTCCTTCGGCACCGATGGCAGATCGGTTAGAGGAATTGCGGGATCTGATCGACCAATTGGACGAAGAGATCGTTCAGAAATTGGGAAGCCGTATGGACATTGCCGAGCGCATTGGCGAGTACAAGAGAGAGCATAACGTCGCGATCATGCAGCCCGAACGGTGGGAACGGATCATGCGGAGGCAATTGGCCCTGGCCAGCCACCTGGGTTTGGGGGAGCAATTCCTCAAGGAATTCATGGACGCCATCCATCGGGAAAGCATACGACGGCAGACCAGTGAACAGGATGAGAGCTCGGGTGTTGCTTCCGCAGGAGTTCCACAGTACCCCGCTATTGGACTGGACCGTTGAACCCCGATCATTCTACTTTAGGCCTCCCATTAAGAAACCTCATCGTACACAACCCGTTGAACACACCATGCTAAAACACCTTACGCTCGGTCTTACCGCACTGCTCAGCACGCTTGGTGCAACTGCGCAATTAAGCTTCACCAACGCTACCAACCTCATGAGCAACGTCACCCTCAGCGGAGGTTGCATGGGTGTGGTGGACATGAATGGTGATGGCCTCGACGACATCGCCAAACTGCACAACTCACGGGAATTCCAGGTGGATTACCAGAACGCGGATGGAAGTTTCACGTTGTTCAATTATGGCACGGTGAGCCAAAGTGGTCAGTGGGGTTGGGCGATCGCCGATCTTGATAACAATGGGCACAAGGACATGGTGAGTGGTGGCAATGGGGACGGCACACACTATGTGCGTATCACCACGCCGGGCACCTCTGCGCTCTCCGACCTCAATGGTGCCGACTTCTTCACCCAAGGCATGAGCATTGCCGACATCGACAACGATGGAAGGTCGGACGTGTACGCTTGTGATGATGTGGGACCGAACCGTTTGTGGTTCACCAACACCAGCGGGGTGCCTGTGGACAACAGCAGTTATATGGATTGGACCACGACCCCCTCCAGCGATATGAGCGGGAACTACGGTAGCTGTTTCACCGATTTTGACGGGGATGGCGACATCGATCTCTACATCGCCAAGTGCCGCCAAGGGGTGAACAACCCGGACGATCCACGCCGTTGGAACCGCTTGTACGTGAACGACGGCAATAACAACTACACGGACCAGGCAGTGGAATACGGTGTGCAGATCCGCAACCAGACATGGACCGCGGATTTCGGTGATATCGACAACGACGGTGACCTGGACATGGTGGCCACCAACCACGATGCCACGATCCAACTCTTCGAGAACGATGGCATGGGATACTATACGGATATCACGGCCGGCTCCGGACTTCAGTTCAACGGTTTCTTCCTACAAAGCAAGTTCGCCGACTTCGACAACGATGGATTCCTTGATATCCTCATTGCCGGTGGCGACGAGTTCTTCTTCAAAGGCAATGGCACCGGCACGTTCGAAGTGATCGTTGGTCTTTTCCCCGCAGGAAAGGATATGCACAGCTTCGCCACCGGCGATCTCAACAACGATGGGTTCACGGACGTCTTCGCGAACTACGGCTCGGGCTTCATCAGTGCCGACCCGAACAATCCGGACCGGCTTTGGATGAACAACGGCAACGAGAACCATTGGTTCTCTGTGCGGCTACAAGGCGTCGTTAGCAACCGCGATGCAGTGGGCGCGCGTGTCACCATCACCGGTCCATGGGGCACCCAGGTGCGCGAGGTGAAGGCGGGCGAGAGTTACGGCATGGTCACCACCTTCGCTAGCATGTTCGGTTTGGGCTCCAACACCACGATCCCGACAATGACGATCACTTGGCCCAGTGGGCTGGTAGAAACCTTCAACGACCTGAGCGTGGACCAGACGATCACCGTGATCGAAGGGGTATGCATCACCCCGGTGGCCTTGATCACCACACCGCAGTCGCCGATCATCTGCGGCAATGGCGACCAATTGACGCTCACCGGCAACGATGGGTTCAACTACCTCTGGAGCACCAGTGAAACCACACGCGACATCAGCGTTAGCGCCGCAGGCAATTACGTGCTCACCATCAACGATGGTGCTGGCTGCACTGCCACCACCAGCATCTTCGTGCAATTGAGCCCGGACGAAACCCCGACCGTTACGGTGAATGGAGAGATCACCTTCTGCGAAGGCGAAGAATTGGTCCTGACCGCCTCCAATGCTGCGAGTTACTCCTGGAGCAATGGCGCTGGCAGCAACCAGACCGCAGTGATCACCAGCAGTGGCACCTACGCGGTGACCATTGCGGGTGTTTGTGGTGATTTCACCAGTGCCCCTGTCGCGGTGGATGTATTGGATGCACCCGCTGCGCCCCAGGCCGACGACGCTTCCATTCCATTGAACAGCAGCGCCGATCTTACTGCCATTGGAACCAACCTCGAATGGTTCGATCAAGCGGTTGGCGGAGCGCCGATCGCTACCGGTGCCAACTTCACGACGCCGACCCTTTCGACCGGTACCATGTATTGGGTTTCTTCCACCGCTATCTATGGCGGCGAGATCGCACCGGGTGGGCGGATCAACAACTCGGTTAGTGGACAGCACCACACCAACGCTGATAATTACCAACTCTTCACCGCCTTTGAGGATATGATCATCAAGAGTGTGAAGGTCTACGCCAACGGCGCTGCCAACCGCACGATCGCGGTGATCGACCAAGGCAATGGCACCACCATTGCTACGGGCACTTTCACTATCCCCAACGGAGAAAGCCGTGTGGAGCTGAATTTTGCCGTGCCTTCCGGTGGGCCTTACGGTTTGCGCGTGGTGGGAGGTAATCCACAACTGTGGCGCGATGGTGCAGGCAGCAACCCTACCTACCCGTACGCCATGGGCACCTTGGGTAGCATGACCAGCAGCACGGCCAGCGGAAACAACGCCACAGCATTCTATTACTTCTTCTACGACATCGAGGTGAAATCACCCAGCACGAGCTGCTCTGGACCGCGCACTTCTGTGCAGGTTCAAGTAGGCAGCACGGGTCTGGCAGAAGCCGCCGCATCCACTGGTATCGCTATCTGGCCGAACCCCACCAACGGGATCTTGAACGTTGATCTCGGTTCCGCCAAGGGTCGTATCTCCATGGATGTGTTGGATGTTACCGGTCGCTTGGTCTTTGCCGTGAACGCCGATGCAGCAAGCCAACTTAATGGCCTGTATACCATGGATCTTGGAACACTGGCCAGCGGGGAGTACGTGTTGAACGTGCGCCACGACACGGGCAACAGCGTACACCGTGTGATCGTGAAGTAGTTCGAAAGAACGCGTTCAAAGCCCTCGTTCCTCCGGAGCGAGGGCTTTGTCATTGTATCCCGTGGCCGGTTCTCTGCGTATGAGCCAACGGACCGTGCCAACAGGATGGTCCATGAACCCCATGCGTTACACCAATTTGTTAGTGTTCCTGGTCTCAGCGATCACCCTGGTAGCCTGCGCCAAGGCAGGTAAGGAAGTGGCCGAAGAAGTAGGGCTCATCCCCAGGACATGCGGTGCCGATGGCGCGCGCGTGCAAGCCACCGTGGGCGGCAGTTCGTTCTGCGCCGATGGGCAGATAGTTGCGATCACGGACGGCACCTCGGCCAACGTTTCGGGTATTGGCTTGCTCGGCAATACGCTCGCGCTCCAGATCGATACGCTAGCGGTTGGTACCTTCCCCATCAGCGAAGCAGAAAATGCAATGCTATTCATGGCCACCGGTACGCCTTATGTAGGCATAGCAGGCCAGCCCGGCACCTTGACGATCACGGCATTCAATGCGGAAACCAGGCAGATCAAGGCCAGCTTCGAGACCGTACTGCGCAACGAGATGGATGGGAGCGAAAAGGCGGTGGCTGGTACCTTGGATGTGACCTGTACGTTGACCGAGTAGGGAGCGCATTCGGTTCGCGGCATCCGCCTCATGCACAACTGATCAACGTCCGTATACGTTGACCGTAACTTGTGCGCATGCTTGGCGCCACAGCATCGGTCTTCAACCAAGAGGTTCCACACATCGCCGTGGTCGGGGCAGGTGCCATTGGCTGTGCATTGCTCCCTTTGTTGGGTAAGTTGTGCGCAGCGCAGGTCACGATCATAGACGGTGATACGGTGGAGTTGGGCAATCTCCCCAGGCAATTGCTCTTCACGCCGGATGATATTGGTCGCCCGAAAGTGCAGGTAGCCGTGGAGCGTATGCGGGCAGGCTCGCAAGCTTCTCATTGGCAGCCCGAGTTCCGTTTCATCGATAGGGCCAATGCGGAAGAGCTGCTCCTTGGGTGTGCCTTTGTGGTGGATTGCACCGATGATCTCCCCGCACGCCGCCTGATCCAACACGCCTGCGCCCGGTTGGCGATCCCCGTTGTTAGCGGAGCAGTGCATGGCAAGCAAGTACAGGTAAGCACACAGGCGGGAACAAGGGCTGCAGAAGGGTCCTTCTTTTCTGGCCGGCCATCCGAAGAACAAGAAGGCTGCGATATGCAAGCGGTTCCTTTAGCGGTGGTCACCTTGGCAGCAGCGCTCATGGCCTTGCGCATCGAAGACCTGCTTAAAGGCGGTCATGGTCTGGCCGATCATATGGATCTGGTCGACGCTGGAACGGGGCGTTGGATGCGGATCAAAGGTCCACGTGCTGGAACGCTGGTGGATACCCCTCTATCGCCTGAACATTTCGCATGAATGAAGCGACCATACTGCTCGTATTGGCGGGGATCGCATTCCTATACGCCAGCGTGGGTCATGGTGGCGCCAGCGGTTACCTCGCCGTGATGGCCCTTCTCGGGTTTGCGCCGGAAGAGGTGCGAGCGACGGCGTTGGTGCTGAACCTGTTCGTGAGTGCGGTGGCCTTCACGCAATTCACGCGAGCGGGTCATTTTCGATGGGCCTTGTTCTGGCCTTTCGCAGTGGCCTCGGTGCCTTGCGCCTACATCGGTGCTCAAGTGGAATTGGATCCACTCCTTTACAAGCGCGTACTCGCTATCTGCCTGCTCGTTGCCGTAGCCCGATTACTAGGCTTCTTTCGCGCAGCAGATGGTCCGCACCGGGATCCTCCACTACCGATCGCACTGGGGGTTGGTGCGGTGCTCGGTCTGGTTTCGGGTCTGATCGGCATTGGCGGTGGCATCCTGTTGAGCCCGCTGCTCTTGATCTGCAGATGGTCTTCGGCGAAGGAGAGCGCTGCGGTGAGTGCTGCCTTCATCTTTGTGAATAGTGCAGCCGGTATCATCAGTGATCAGAACGTTGGCAACATGCTCGATCAGCAACACCTGTTTTGGGTCCTCGCCGCCGTTCTGGGCGGCTTGTTCGGATCTTATATTGGAGCAAGGCGGTTGAACGAAGTGCGGTTGCGTCAGGCATTGGGCGTTGTACTCTTGTTCGCATCCATCAAACTCTTCATGGCATGATCACCGTTGAAGAGGCTGAACGTAGGGTGATGGAGCAGGTCCCGCAGTTGCCGCACATGCGCTGTACACCCGCGGAGGCCAACGGTTGTTATCTCTTCTCCGATGTGATCGCGCCCTACGATCATCCATTGTTCGATATGAGTGCGGTGGATGGCTATGCCTTCGCCATGGTCGATGGGGTGAAGGAGTGGAGCGTTGTTGGCGAGGTTGCTGCAGGCGAGGTGTTCACACACATGTTATCAGCAGGGCAGTGCGTGCGGATCTTCACCGGGGCCATGGTGCCGAATGGTGCGGATACCGTGGTGATGCAGGAACATGTGGAGCGCACCGGGGACCGTATCGTCCATCGCGATGGAAAGTTGGTGCGTGGTGGCAATGTCCGCCGCAGAGCAGAACAGATCCCCCAAGGTGCGGTGGTACTGCGCAAAGGCGAGCGCTTGTCAGCCGCAGCGATCGGGCTATGCGCTTCGGTCGGTGTGCGATCGGTGAAGGTGATCCCGGGCTGTCGTGTGTGTGTGATCGTCACCGGCGGGGAATTCAATGAGGGTGAAGCACTGCGACCAGGTAAGATCTTCGGCAGCAATGCGGAGATGCTGGAAGTTGCTGTGCCACAGGTGGGCGGTGCAGTGCGAACGACCCATGTGGTTGATGATCGGGAATTGCTTGAAGAGGCCTTGCGCGAAGGTTTTGCGAACGCAGATGTGGTGATCAGCACCGGTGGTGCTTCCGTTGGTGATCACGATCTGGTACGTGCGGCGATCGAAGCGATCGGTGGGGTCGTCCACTTCCATGGGGTCAAGCAGAAACCGGGCAAGCCCTTGCTCTTCGCGACCGTTGGTGGCAAACCGTTCTTTGGTCTACCGGGCAATCCACGCGCGGTAATGGTGCTCTTTCACGCCTACGTAGCGCCGTTCTTGAGAGCCGTGCAAGGGGCTGCGCATCCATTCAGTGGCAGAGATCAACTTCCGTTGACCCATGCCGTGGAACTGCACGCCGATCGCGCCGAGTTCCGGGCAGCTCGTGTGCATGGAGGCAAAGTGACCTTGCTGGCTGATGAAGGCTCGCACATGTTGCGCTCATTGGTGGAGGCCGATGCACTGGCCTATTTCCCAGCCCATGTCCGCAATTGGCAAGTAGGCGATCTGGTGGACGTGCAACTTCTATTACGCTGATGGATCGACTGTGGACCGGAGTCGTTCTCGCAGGCGGAAAAAGCAGCCGCATGGGTCGGGACAAGGCCTTGATCAGCGTTGAAGGGCGTACGCTGTTGGAACGCGCAGTGACGTTGTTACGGCCCCACGTACGGGAGATCCTGGTGATCGGGGATCCATTGAAGTACAGCACAGCGCAGGGCCAGGTGGTGCCCGATCTCCAACCCGGTCTGGGTCCATTGGGTGGTGTGGTCACTGCCTTGAAACAAGCTCGCTACGTGCGGCTGTTGGTGATCGCGTGCGACATGCCCAACATCAATGATCGGTTGTTGATGCGCCTGAAGACCGCACTCGATGAAGGACATGACGCAGCAGTGCCACGAAGACAAGGGCTGATCGAACCGCTGGCGGCAGCCTATCACAAACGCAGTATCGATGCATTTGAAGGGGCTCTCAAGCAGGGCGAGTTGAAGATGAGCGATGCGCTGGCCTTGCTGCGCACAGCGTGGTTGGAGATCACACCGGGGGAGGATGGGTGGGCGCCCGATCTTTTTCGAAATATCAACGCGCCGACCGATCTTTGAGCGATGGAAGTACTGCTGTTCGGGATCATTGCAGAAAAGGCGGGAATGGGTTCCATGGGAGTGGAAGCGAGTTCCACCCATGAATTGATCCGTGCGCTCACTGCACGCATACCGGAACTTGAACACCTGAGCTATGCACTGGCGGTGGACCGCACGGTCGTGATCGACGATAGACCCTTGACCGGTTCGGAAGAGCTCGCACTGATCCCACCATTCGCAGGCGGATGAGCGAAGGCGAAGCACATAAGAAGCGCGACATCTTCATGGAGGGTGCCATCCCGGCATCATTCATCGGCGAAAGCATTGCCAAGCATGCCTCGCGTACGGATATCGGCGCACACGAGATCTTTCTGGGCCAGGTGCGGTCAGATGCGGTGTCCGGTACGGGCGATGGATCGGTCGCCCCGACGGTATCGGCCATCGAATACACCGCCTACCGCGACATGGCGAACGAGCAAATGATCACCATTCGCGAAGAGGCCTTCGCGCGTTGGCCGCAGATGACCTGCCTGCATGTGCATCACAGCCAAGGCGTGATCAAGGCAGGCGAATTGTGTTTTATGGTCTTCGCCAGTGCGCCCCATCGCCAACAAGCGCGAGAAGCCGTAGCGTACGTCACCGATGAAGTGAAGAAGCGCCTACCGATCTTTGGCAAGGAGATCCTGTCCGATACCACGCACGTCTGGAAGCGCAACACGTAAGGGCGATCGACGCATCGCACGACGGTTGCGGAGCGCACCACAACAGGCCATCATCCCAATGATCGACATCACCCACAAACCCACCACGCTGCGCGAAGCGATCGCGGAAGCCACGGTCACCGTGAGCCATGCGGAGACGATCGCCGCCGTGAAGGAGAAGCGCGTTCCCAAAGGTGATGTATTGGAAGCCGCGCGGATCGCAGGTCTCTTCGGTATCAAACGCACTTCCGACATGATCCCGGATTGCCATCCCTTGCCCATCGAGCATGCCGCGCTCACGTTCGATGTGCAGCCCATGGCCATCGTTGTGCGAACGCTCGTTCGTACGATCTACCGCACCGGCGTGGAAGTGGAGGCCATGCATGGGGCCAGCGTTGCGGCGTTGACGATCTACGATATGCTGAAACCGATCGACAAGGGGATCAGCATAGAACACATCAGATCGCTGGAGAAGAAGGGAGGCAAAAGCGATTGGAAGGATGCCTTTGACAAGACGCCGCGCGCAGCAGTCCTTGTGATCAGCGACGGTGTTGCCGCAGGCACGAAGGAGGATAGGTCGGGACGAGCAATTGTTGAACGGTTGGAGAGGTTGAAGGTTGAAGTGATAGCACGTGGTGTGGTGGCCGATGAACCAGAGGCGATCGCCGCGCAGGTAAAGGCGTGGGCGAAGGAAGGGGTCGACCTCATCCTCACAACCGGGGGCACGGGCCTTTCGCCGCGAGACCGCACACCGGAAGCCATAGCACCCATCCTCGATCGTGAGGTGCCCGGCATCATGGAGGCTGCACGCGCGTATGGCCAGGAGCGTATGCCATTGGCGATCATGTCGCGTGGCATCGCAGGCATGATCGGCCGAACATTGGTGATCACCCTGCCCGGCTCAACGCGAGGCGCACAAGAGACGATGGATGCGCTTTTTCCCTTTGTATTGCATGTGATCAAGGTACAGGAGCATGCGTTCAGGCATGGGATGTAGAATGAGCGTTCGTATCAGTATTCCAATAGTCCTGGCGTTGGGTCTTTACGGCTGTGCGCTTTTCTCGCCTGGCAAAACCGGTTCGGGGCAAGAGTTCCACATTGCCACGGTGGACAATAATGTATGCAAGAGGCTAAAGGAAGAAGTGGTGATCTACGCGGTCTTCGTAGACTCGAAGATCGGCGGACCCTGGAGCACCCATGACATTTTGAGCACGTTGGATAGTGTGAACCTTGCGGCGCGCTGGATCGAGTATCAAGCAAGGATGCGTGGGGTCGATCTGCGTGTATCCGTGGTCACTCACGAAAAGGCCGGTGTGGTCCCTGTACGGAGCGAATTACCCAGAGGAGGATTGCTCGGAGCCATTCGCGGACTGAACGCGGCGAATGCATTGGACAGATGGGCGGATAAGGCCGGGCGACAAGTGCTTAGTGCGTTCCCACGAGATACTGCGCAGATGACGTTGACCAAGATCACTACGAAGGACCGCGAGCGATTGATCGCTCGGGTCCGTGACCTGTACCGGACCGACAATGTGGCTCTCATGATGTTCGTCAACAACTATTACAATGATGAGGCTTCGGTCGCGCTTCACACCGGGTCGACTACAGCGATCGAATACGCGGCTGTCGCGTTCAAACGACCCGCTATCATCGCGCACGAGTTCCTGCATCTCTTCGGAGCGTTGGACCTCTATGTGACCCCATACGATGGGAAGAAAGAGGCGCAGAAAAGGAAAGAGTTCGCAATGAAACAATTCCCCAACGAGATCATGGCGTTCCCCTTCCGGTCACTCGATTCGTTGGAGATCAGTCCTCTAACGGAATATCTGGTCGGTTGGCGAAGCGAGCTGGCCGACGAGTATGCCAAGATGATCACAGGTAAGAAGATCCGTTTCGCGAAGTACTGACGCAGCGGCGGACCCCGTCCGATAACGGCCATTGGGGTACTTTCGTCGGCTTTGTTCAATCGGGAGATCAAGGAATACCCTCATGGTGATCGGTAAAGAAGCGTTGGTCGAGGAGTTCGCAGTGCATCGACTCGGCGGTGAGAACAAGGACAATGTATTCAGTGACTTCACGGTAACGCTGAAGGGCGAAG
>Ga0136636_10002454_pt1 | contig 11028 bp, 10 predicted proteins | sample AntDrymUQ8522106_2_FD_104653 | JGI IMG/M metagenome (GOLD analysis project Ga0136636, IMG submission 104653) | Polar desert sand microbial communities from Dry Valleys, Antarctica - metaG UQ852 (21.06) | ecosystem: Environmental > Terrestrial > Soil > Desert | place: Antarctica: Dry Valley... | reverse complement strand
TCAGGCCTGGGAGACCCGCCGCAACGCCCGTGGGGCCGCCATCAACTGGCGGTTTTCGCTTGACGATGCGCGGGTCAAACTCCGCCGGCTCTACCCATCAATAGAGGCTTGACAGACTACTAGCTATGGATCGTCGTTTTCAGCTCGTTGATGTGTTCCATGACGGACCATTTTCTGGAAATCCCTTGGCCGTCGTGTTCGACGCTGAAGGCCTCTCAACCGAGGACATGCAGCGCATCACGCAATGGCTCAATCTTTCCGAGACGGCATTCCTGCTGCCGCCAACCAGTGCAGAGGCCGACTATCGCGTTCGCATCTTTACGCTCGAGCGCGAGATACCGTTTGCCGGTCACCCAACGCTTGGCAGTTGCCACGCCTGGCTCACCGCAGGCGGCAGGCCGCGCGCCGCTGACAAGATTATTCAGGAGTGTGGCGCAGGGCTCGTGCCAATCAGCCGGGGTGGGGCGAACCTGGCGTTTGCCGCGCCACCGCTCATTCGCGGCGGTCACGTCGATGCAGGCACCGTGCAAGCGATCGCAGATTTTCTGCGTATCGATCAAGGGAGCATCGTCGCCTCACAGTGGGCCGACAACGGCCCTGGCTGGGTTGTTGTGCTGCTTGAAACGGCGGAAGCGGTGCTCGCGCTCAATCCACCGAAAGGGCATCCCACCCGGATTGAGCTCGGCGTCGTTGGCCCATACCCGCCGGGCAGCCCTGCCGCCTTTGAGCTGCGCGCATTCTTTAGCGATCACACAGGTGGCGAGGTTGAAGACCCTGTGACTGGCAGCCTCAACGCCTCGGCAGCGCAGTGGCTGCTCGCGAGCGGCCGCGCCACCGCGCCATACACCGCGTCGCAGGGCACACGGCTTGGTCGCACTGGTCGGATCTTTATCGACCAAGATCCTGCGGGCAAGGTGTGGGTTGGCGGCAAAGCGAACACGCTCTTTTCCGGCGTGTGCTCAATCTAGAGAATAGAAGGAGAGTCCGTCCATGCATACCACGAACTACACGAGCACGTTTATCGAGGTCGCAGACGATTGCAAAGCCGCCGCTGGCACTGTCCCGCCTGAGAAGCAGGCAAAGACGGTGGCACGCATGCAGTACGAGCTGATTCACGGCAGCCCCTACCGCTACACGTCGGACGAGGTCATTTTCACCGTCTACGCAGCGAGAAACCAGCTTCCAGCAACGGAGCTCGAAGCGCGGCGGGCGGAGTTCTTCTCGAAGGGACAACCCTGTCTACGTTCATCGCCGCTGGGGAAGACCTACGGCTGGGGTGTTCACTACGACGGCGCTTCGAGAATAGCCATCTATCCGCGCGGATCAGAAGCGTATGAGCGCCTGCTGGCTGATGGATCACTCCGACAGCTGAAGGCGATGCGAAGCTCGAAGTGACGAGTACACCTTGGCGTACATAGCTTTACGGTTTGAAGTGGGCTTTAGCCCGCCACAATGAGGCGTTCGCCGTAGGCGAACGGACGCTTGAGCGTCCTAGCGAGGGCCAGTGTGCGCCGCGCACCCTGCTATAATGGCGCCGTATAGCATAAGGGAGGCAACGACGCCATGCACGAGCTAGCGATTATTGGGGTGCCGATCGACCTGGGCGCGGGGCGGCGCGGTGTAGACATGGGCCCGAGCGCCATGCGCTACACCGGCCTCCACGCCCGCCTGGAGGCCCTTGGGTGCCGCGTGCGCGATCTGGGCAACCTGCCCGCGCCCATGGTGGAGACAAGCGCGCCACCGCCGCCCGGCGCAAAGCTGCGCTACCTTGAGCCGATCGCCGCCCTCTGCGCGGCGCTCGCCAACGCCGTGGCAGGCTGCGTCGAGCAAGGCCAGATCCCGATCGTCCTTGGCGGCGACCACAGCCTCTCCATCGGCTCGGTGAGCGGCAGCGCCCGCAACCGCACGCTCGGCCTGATCTGGATCGACGCCCACGCCGACTTCAACACCGCCGAGACGACGCCCAGCGGCAACATTCACGGCATGTCGGTCGCGGCTCTCACTGGGCGCGGCCACCCTCTGCTCACCGGCCTCGCCGGGCGCACGCCCGCTGTGCGGCCCGAGCACGTGGCCCTCGTTGGCGTGCGCGACCTCGACCAACTGGAGCGCGAGGCCCTGCGCGGCTCCGGCATCCATGTCTTCACGATGCATGAGGTTGACCGACGCGGCATGGCCGCCGTGATCGATGAGGCAAGCCAGATCGTTACGCGCGGCACCGACGGCTTCCACCTGAGCTTCGACCTCGATGTGCTCGACCCGCGCGAGGCGCCTGGCGTAGGCACCCCCGTGTCCGGCGGCATCTCGCGCCGCGAGGCCCACCTGGCTCTGGAGATCCTCGCCCAGAGCGGCGGCATGCGCAGCCTGGATCTGGTAGAGGTCAACCCCATCCTAGACGAGCGCAACGCCACCGCCGAGCTCGCGGTCGAGCTCGCGCTCTCGGCGCTGGGGAAGCGCATTCTCTAGGCGACAGCCGTGGCGCCCGAGCCCATTGGATCACGAAGCCGCAAAAGTGGGGTCGGACACCTACGCTGCTACACGTCTGTGGGGAAGAGGGCGCGCCACCAAAGCCGCCAGTTCGGCGTGGGCGACGGGATAGGGGGCGCATCTGGGGCGGCGGCGACTGGGGCGGCGACTGCGGGGGCGACCAGGCGCGGGAGGATCACCATCTCGCCCTCACGGGCGTAGCCGAGCTGCTCTCGCGCAACCCGCTCGACATACACATCGGACTCGGTGAAGGCGACTCCGCCCTCGATCGCGCTGTTGGCAACGCGCATCTGGGCCACCTCGGCCTCAAGCTCGCTGCGCTGCGCCTCCAGGCCGGCGCTCTGGATCACCTGGCCGACGAAGTTTACGACCAGCAGACCGATGAACACCAGCATCACGGCGGCAACCGCGAGCGAGAGCGCGCTGCGCCCGCCTAACTGCAGCGCGTCGAGCAGCCTGTCCGTGGCCTGCGTGTCGCTCGACAAGGCCGGGCGGCGGCGCGCGGGGAGTAAGCCGAAGAGGCTACGGGTTGCGTGGCGTAGGGGTCGCTTCATGGAAGGTTCTCGGGGCGCTCGGCGAAAGCGGCTGGCGAGCGGTTAGCCTTCGACGCTGCGGGGCGCCTCCAGCAGCAGCGGCTCATCGATATTCGTGGTCATCGCGCTCTGGCCACGGAAGAGGCCGCCCGGCTCGATGTGCAGGGCCGCCGTGATAATATCGCCCCAGACCTTGCCGGTGGGCGAGATCTCGAGCTGCTCGAGGGCGGTGATCTCGCCCTTCACGGCGCCGGAGACATGCACATTTTGGGCCTTGACGGTGGCGATGACGCGGCCTGTCTCGCCGATGATCAGGTTGCCGAGCACCTCGATATCACCCTCGACAGAGCCATCGATACGAATATTCCCGTCCGAGGTGAGCGTGCCCTGAAAGCGCGTGTTGGCGCCGATGGTGGTCTCGGGCTTGCCGTTCATCGTCTGGGGAGCGGGCTGAGTCTTCTTGTTGGTGCCAAACATGCTGACGCTTTCTCCTCGATCATCCTGCCTACACTACAAACGGCGAGTCGCGGCTGCTTCGTCGATCAGGGTGCGCGCTCATCTGGGGTAGGCGGCGCCTGAATTATAATCTACCTCAAGGTGTGAGGCAAACGGCGCGCTGGCAGATCCAGGCGTTAAGGTAATCCGCTCGCTTGCTACGGGGCGAGCCGCTCGATCAGCCACGCGCCATCGGGGCCGCGCCGGTAGCGGATGCGGTCGTGGAGGCGGCTAGGCCGACCCTGCCAGAACTCCACCAGCGTGTGAGCGACGCGGTAGCCGCCCCAATCCGGCGGGCGCGCTGGGGCACCATCGGCGAAGCGCGCCGTGACATCGGCCAGGCGCGCCTCCAGCTCTGGGCGGCCGGAGATCACCTGGCTCTGGGGCGAGGCCCAGGCGCCAAGGCGGCTGCCCTCGGGGCGCACGGCGTAGTACGCGTCCGACTCAGCGGCGTCCACGCGGGCCACGCTGCCCTCCACGCGCACCTGGCGCTCTAGCTCGGGCCAGTAGAAGACCAGCGCCGCCGCGCCGCTGGCGTCGAGCTCGCCCCCCTTGCGGCTGGCGTAGTTGGTGAAGAAGACAAAGCCATTGGCGTCGAAGCCCTTGAGCAGCACAATGCGTGCGGAGGGCTGCCCGTTGGCGCCAACGGTGGCCAGAGTCATCGCGTTGGGCTCGCGCATGCCCGCGCCCGCCGCCGCCTCGAACCAGCGCTGAAACTGCGTGATCGGGTCCGGCGCGACCTCGTGCTCGGCCAGGCCGCGCTGGGTATACTCTTTACGGAGCTCTTGCATAGCTTCATTGTGCCACAAGTTGCGCAACGAGGGGGGCTGCCGTACAATAACCGCCGGTCAGTTACCCAAGCCTGACGAGCTTGGGCTTATCCCTGGCGCTACTCGCCACGCGGCGAGCATCCGAGACGTATGGCGCACTGACACGCGCCCGACTGGCAATGTTGCCAGCCGCGATCACATCTGCTGGGCCAGCGAACCCACACGATGTGCAGACAAACGAGGCTTGGGTTGTGCGGTTGGCTTTGTCGATACAACCGCACTTGGGGCAGGTACGTGAGGTGTTGCGCGGGTCAACCCGATACACCGGCACACCACACCCTAACGCCTTATAGGCGATGAAGGTGTGCAGTTGCGCGAATGCCCAACTAGCGAGGGTTGCGCACTGCGACTTCCGAGCCCTGATCCGCGTGCGAATATGCGTCAAATCCTCGACGGCAATTGCCCGCTTCGTGCGTTGAGCCTTCGCAACCATCTGTTTGGAGAGCACATGGTTCACGTCTTTGGCAAATCGATATTCTTGCCCGGCAAGCATGCGCAACCGGCGACGGCTCCGCTTGGTGCCTTTCTGCTGGAGTTTAGTTCTGAGCCGCCGATGCCGATAACGTACGCTTTTGATAGCCTTGCCCGAATGGACTTCGCCATCGCTATCGACGGCGATATTGGTGACCCCCAGATCGATGCCCAGCACGCCCTCTACGTCGATGGGTTCAGGGGTTGCAATCTCGGCCGTGGCGAACAAATACCAGTGCCCACGCACGAAGGCCAGATCGCTCTCACCGCGCCGGAACGCAAGCAATGCGCGCTGGCGTGCGCCGCAGACGAACGGGATGGTTTGCCGTTGGCCCAGCGTCCAAAGCGAGACTGCCGTGTTGTGCGCGGTATAGGCGAGAATACGCGCATCGTAGGCAACCGCACCCAACGGCGCAAACCACCGCTGCACAGCCTGATCGAGCTTGTACGCATCGGCAACCTTGGCGATACATCGGACAGTCAATTGCGCCGCAAGCCCAAACGTCTCACGCACCGCGCTATAGGTCAGCCGATGGAGCGGGAACTGCCCAAACGTGCGGGTTTGCCATGCCACCTGACTGATGTAGTCACAGGCGGCGTTAGCCGTCGCAAGCGTGCGCTGCAAGCTCGCGGCCTGATCAGGGGTCGGCAGCAGTTTCAGTTGGATCGTCAATTTCATACGTTTAAGTGTATCATATATAGAATGTTTGTGCAAATATGCGCGTAAGCGGGCTCAAGCTTAGCGCTGCATCCCGGGCTCACGCGCCTGGTTTTCCGACCCTAAAGGGAGCATCGATGAACAACGCTGGCGCGCTTTATGTCGAGTTCGGTGATCACTTGGCGGTGGGCGCGGCGGTTGCGCGGGCGCTGGGGGCGCGCGGGTTCCGCAGGGCAGCGCTGGCGCCGGGCGCGCTCAGCGGGCGGATCATGATCCGCGAGAAGCGTCGGCGGCTGTTCTTTGTGCTGCCCGCGCAGAACGGCTGGGTGGCCGTGTTCGAGGACCCGCGCTACTTTGGCGAGCGCGCCCTGGCCCGCGAGCTGGCCCAGCAGCTGGATGCGCGCACGGTCTGGATCGAGGTGAGCGGCAACAGCGTAGGCTGGGCGCGCGGGCTCTACCAGGGCGAGGCGGTGATCGAGGAGCAGTACGACGAGATCGAGACGACGTTTTACGGCGAGTACGGCGTCGTCGCCTTCGTCTACGACATCGAGACCACCCCCGACGAGTTTATCGCCGCCCTGGGCCTGCCCCACGCCGAGCTGCACTACGAGGCGATCGTAGCGGGCGAGCTGCCCGCAGAGGCCGGCGAGCCGCTGCACCTTGCGTTCGAGAAGCCCTGAGCGCTGTCGAAGCAAGCCACAGCTCAGCACTCAGCACTCAGCACTCAGCACTCAGCATTATGCCCCACACCATTCTAATGCTCGCCTCGACGAGCTTTTTCTCGGACTACGGCAACCATGTCCGCATCTGGGAGGAGGCGCGGGCGCTCCAGCGGCGCGGCCACCGGCTGCTGCTCGCCACCTACCACAACGGCGACGATATGCCGGGCCTGACGATCCGCCGCTCCTGGGATGTGCCCTGGATCAAGCGCGCGGTGGTGGGCTCCTCGCGCCACAAGCTCTACCTAGACGTGGGCCTAGCCTGGCGCGCCCTGCGCGTGGCGCTCAGCGAGCGCCCGACGATCATCCACGCCCACACCCACGAGGCGGCCTTTATCGGCATGCCGCTCCAGCAGCTGCTCGGCGTGCCGCTGATCCTCGACTACCAGGGCAGCATGACCAGTGAGATGCTGGACCACGGCTTTATCAGCAAGACGCACCCGCTCTACCTGCCGCTCACCCGCCTGGAGCGCGGCATCAATCGGCGCGCCAACGCAGTAATGACCTCGACCCACAACGCCGCCGCGCTGCTGCGCCGCGATGGCAGCCTGCCTGGCGAGCGCATCCACGCTGTGCCCGACGGGGTGGACACCGAGCGCTTCCAGCCGTACGATGGCTCGCCCGCCTGGGTGGAGCAGAACGCCGCGCTGCGCGCCGAGCTCGGCATCCCCGCAGGCCGCCGGCTCGTGGTCTACATTGGGCTGCTGGCGCCCTACCAGGGCACCAACGTGCTGATCGACGCCGCCCGCCTGCTTGTTGCGCGCCGCCCCGAGCTGCACTTTTTGATCATGGGCCACCCCGACCCGCACAGCTACCGGCGCTACGCAGAGAGCCTGGGCGTAGGCGACTACGTAACGCTGCCGGGCCGCATTATCTACCGCGACTTGCACAGCTACCTAGCGCTCGGCGAGGTGGCTGTGGCCCCGAAGATGAGCCTCACCGAGGGCAATGGCAAGATCGCCAACTATATGGCGATGGGGCTGCCCACGGTGGCGTTCGAGACGCCGGTGGCCCGCGAGATCCTCGGCGACGCCGGCCTGTATGCGGCCTTCGGCAGCGCCGAGGATCTCGCGGCGAAGCTGGAGCTGGCGCTCGACAACCAGGCGCTCGCCGCGCAGCTCGGGGCCGCCGCACGTGCGCGCGCCGTGGCGGAGCTCTCCTGGGAGCGGGCCGCGCACCTGATCGAGGAGATCTACGCGGCGGCGCTGGGCCGCTCTGTCGCCACAGAGGCGCAGAAAGCTTAATGAAACGGGCGCCCACAAGGGGCGCGCCTACGGGGCTTTGTGAAGCGCAACGGGCGTCCACAAGGGGCGCGCCGACGCATCCTCGTCGAAGAGGGGGCGCCCCTAGGCATATGGCCCGAACCGTTTGGATCGCGAACCGCGCGAACGCGTGCGAAGGGCGCGAACCCCTACGCCTGGAGCTCCCGCTCCAGCGCCCCAAGCTCGCGGACGTTCACGCGCAGGTTGCGGATCAGCCCGCGGATCACACCGCGCGCCACGCTGGCATGCGCGGTGATCAGCTCGGAGAGATCCTCGCGGTCGAGCCGCAGCAGCGCGGTGGGCGCGCTGGCGGTGGCCGAGAGCGTGCGCGGGCGGGCGTCGAGCAGCGCCACCTCGCCAAAGAGCTCACGCGGGGCCAGCTCGTTGAGCGTGCGCTCGCCGTCGTGGACGCGCACCCGCCCAGTGGCGATGATGTACGCGCAGCTCGCCGCGTCGCCCCGCGCGAAGATCGCTGCGCCAGCGGCAAGCTGCTCGGGCTGGAGCAGCGCCGCCACCGCCAGCAAATCCTCCTCGGGGACGGCTGCGAAGATCAGGCCGCCCTTAAGCAGCTGCACCCGCTCCACCAGTACAAGCTCGTCGGCCCCCTCAGCCCCTGGCTGCGCAGCCTGCACCCCCTGCGGCTGCGCTTGCGCCAGGGCGTAGCGGGCGCAGGCGCGTACCCACGGGTGATCCTGGCGCTCGCCAGCCAGGATCGCCTCGATGATGGCCTGGGGCTGGCTGCGCGGCTGGGGGGAGTGGCGCTCAAGCTGGGCCAGGGCCTCGGCTGGTGCGAGCTTCTCCACCAGGGGCAGCACGAGCGGCCGCAGCTCCGGCGGCAGCAGCAGGTCGAGCGTCTCCACGGCGTAGGAGCGCTGCTCACTGGATGGGTGGGCCAGCCCGGCGCGCGCGCGCTGGAAGCGCTCGTCGCCCAGCAGCACGCTCAGCAGCGCCAGCACGCGCTCGCGGGCGCGGCCCACGGCACCCGCCAGCGCCGCCCGCAGCTGCGCGCTGTCGTCGCTCGCGCCAAGATCGCGCTGCGCCGCGAGGGCCCACGCCGCGTAGGCGGCCTCGGCGCCGAGCTGCCGCCGCAGCTGCCCGGCGGCCTCGCCAGTGGCCCGATAGCCGCAGTGCTCCAGGGCGAGGGCCACGCCGTGGCGCAGCTCCTCGGCGGGGGCGTTCAGGGCGGGCAGCAGCAGCTCGGCCGCCGCAGGGCCAGCCCGCCCGCAGGCCTGCACGATCAGCAGGCGCTGCGCCACGCTCTGCCCAGGCTGCTCGAAGGCTGCGCCCAGGGCGGGCACAGCCTGCGCCCCGCCCCGCGCCAATGCTTCCATGGCCGCACTGCGCAGGGCCGGGCGCGCGAGCGCGGACACCACCTCCGGCCACAGCTCGGCCACATTGGCGGTGGGCACGGCGGCCAGCGCTGCGCGTCGCACCGCCACGTCGGCGTCCGCCAGCAGCGGGCGCAGCAGTGTGGCCGCCCCTGGCTCCGCCAGCTCGCCGAGGGCGCGGGCAACGAGCGCGCGCTCGCCTGCCAGCGTAGAGGCGGCCCGCGCCCGCAGCCAGGCCTGCACGGGCTGGTGCGCGCCGGAGTGCGCCAGGGCGGCGACAGCGCCGAGCTGCACTTCGGGCGCGGGATCGGCGAGGGCGGCGGCCAGCATGTCTGGCTCGCCCGCGCCGAGGGCGGCGAGCGTGCGCAGCGCCTGGCCGCGCACCACGGCGTCCTGCTCACGGGTGAGCAGAGCGCGCACCGAGGCGGCGAGGCCGGACGGCCGTAGGCGCGCGCTGCGCAGTAGGGCCTCGCGGCGCACCGCAGGCTCGGGGTGCTCAAGCAGCAGCGCTAGGGCCGCGCCAAGCTCGGGGTTGTCGCTCGCCTCGAGCAGCTGGAGGGCGTAGAGCGCCTCGCCGGGGTGGGGGCTCTGGAGGCCGCGCCGCACAATCGCCAGGCTGGCGGCGTCGCTCAGGTTAAGCGTGGCCCCGCTCAGGCGGCGCTTGCTGAGGGCCTGGAGCAGTGCGCCGCTGTAGCCACCCCCCACGCGCAGGGTGACAAGCAGCCAGGCGAGCGCGATCAGGGCGAGCATGTAGGCGAGCTGGACGCCGCTGAGGCCGAGCAGGCGCGTGCAGAGCAGGATGAGCGCCCCGGCCAGGCCGGCCGCCAGCGGGCGCACCCCGCCGTCGATCACGGTCTGCATCAGCGAGCGCTGCGCCGCCGGGATGGGCTGGTAGGTAAGCTGCACCACGTTCTCGTCTACCGAGAAGCGCAGGGCGCGCTCCACAATGCGCGTGATCAGCATAAGCACAAAGATGCCGAAGACGCCGCCGAGCAGCGTGCCGCCAAGCGCCACCATGGCCGCGCCGAGTGCCAGCAGGGCTGGGAGCAGGGGCAGGCTGCCGCGCACACCGAAGCGGCGCACAATGCTGCCCGCAAGCGTCACCTGGAGCAGGATGGTGAGGATGCTGGAGGCGGCCACGGTGGCGCCAACCAGGCCGGAGAGCTGCTCGGCGCCGCGAAAGTGGGCCAGCGACAGGTCGTAGAAGATCGTCTCGACGAAGAAGTAGGCCAGCTGCGAGAGCGCGATCATCAGCAGGATGCCGCGCACAAAGCTGCCGCGTAGCACCGCGCCGATGCCGGGCGTGGGCTCGGCGCCCTCATCAGCCTTGGCCTGGTCGGCGCCAAGCGGGAAGCGGCGGACGATCAGGCGCTCCACCAGGAGCGCGCCAGCCATGCCGGCGGCCGAGAGGATCAGCAGGTTGGGCGCGCCGATCAGCGGGGCGATCAGCAGGGTGAGCAGGCCGCCAGCGATGTCGCCAAACTCGCTGCCGGAGCTGAGCAGCCCAAACAGGCGCTTGCCCTGGCGCAGGTTGAAGAGCTGGCCGGTGAGGCCCCAGAAGATCAGCGTGATCAGCACGTAGATCGTCGTGTAACCGATCATCAAGCTCATCACGAGGGCGGGCGGGCGCCCAAGGCCCAGGGCCACGCGGAAGGCGAGCAGCGCCACGATCAGCAGGGCGAGCGTGCCCGCAATCAGCCGGGCGAGCGGCACGCGACTCTGGAGCCGCAGGTAGATCAGCCCGGTGATCGGCACGACCAGGGCGGCGCCAAGAAAGGTGTAGGGCAGGGCCGCAGCGCCGAACAGCTCTAGGAACATGCCGCTCACGGCGGCCGCGCAGAACATGCGGCCGATGCCGAGCAGGAAGCCGTAGGCCAGCACGAGGCGCACGAGCGGGCCTTCGCCCGCCTGGATTTGGAGCGCGGCGCTGAGCCTGGTGGAAATGGTCATGGATTAGCGGATCCTGGAAAGCACAGCGGAGTGCGGGGTAGGGCTACGTCATTGTCGGCCTGCGGGCGCGTACACGCGCGCCGTGGGGGCGAGGTGCGCCGGGCGCCCGCCTGCGCGGGCGGGTCCGAACGCGTCGGCGCAGGCCGACGCACGGCCGCAGGCCCGGCCGCTGCGGTTTCAACCGCCGGGTTCTGGCAACAGCACTGACGGCGGGCGCGTGAACGCGCGCCGTGGGGGCGCGGTGCGCCGGGCGCCCGCCTGCGCGGGCGAGTCCAGACGCGTCGGCGCAGGCCGACGC